>Ga0207156_10029_pt1 | contig 36687 bp, 25 predicted proteins | sample Alteio_BWMinHeat_24_FD_153514 | JGI IMG/M metagenome (GOLD analysis project Ga0207156, IMG submission 153514) | Enriched cells from forest soil in Barre Woods Harvard Forest LTER site, Petersham, Massachusetts, United States -... | ecosystem: Environmental > Terrestrial > Soil > Temperate forest >...
CTCGACGGAAACATTCAGCTTGAATCGCGGGTCTACGATGGCGAGATGATCAAATCTGGGACCGAGTTCGCCCGGATGGAGGGGCCAGCCACGGTGTTGCTCTTGGGGGAACGCACGGCTCTTAATCTCCTGCAACACTTGTCCGGCGTCGCAACTCTGACTAAGGCGTTCGTGGATCGGATCAATGGGACGCCGGCGAAGATAGTCGATACCCGGAAAACGACCCCCGGCCTTCGCGTTCTCGACAAGTACGCGGTCGCGATCGGCGGCGGTTACAATCACCGGTTTGGGCTGGATGACGGGGTCCTCATAAAGGATAATCATATTGCACTTGCAGGCGGCGTGCGGCGAGCCGTTGAAATGGCTCGCCGGTCCGTCTCGCATCTAATGAAGATCGAGGTGGAGGTGGGATCCCAATCGCAACTCCGAGATGCGCTCGCTGCCGAGGCTGACGTGATCATGCTGGACAATATGAGCCTTGACGAAATCCGCCAATCGGTCCAAATGATAAGAGAAAGGGCGCCCAAAGTGCTCATTGAGGTCTCCGGCGGCGTGACTCTTGAAACTGTTCGCGACCTCGCTGAATGCGCTGTTGATCTCATTTCTGTTGGGGCGATCACGCACTCGGCCGCAGCCGTGGACATCAGCATCAAGATCAGCCCGTTGTAGAGTAGGACGCCTTATGCCAACGAGCCCCAGCCAGAAGCGATTGCGCTTCGAACGCGCAACGGTCTATCCCGAGCCGAACGAACAGTGTAGAGTCGAGGTCGAGTTGACTTTTTCCGACAGGACCATCCGTGCTTCCGGCCAAGGTTCCGCTCTAGGGTCTGAGCCGCTAAAAGCCGCAGCGCTGGCCACCATTCGAGCTATTCAAGAGGTTGTGAATGGCCGCTTCGACTGCCGCCTGACTGATTTAGACCATGTCACCGCCCTGGGAAAAAATCTGATCGCAGTGCTCATCGATTTCGTGTTCGAGGGCAAGGACATGCAGGTCTTCGGCAGTTGTCAGGTTTCTGGAAGTGAAGTCGATGCAGCCGTTAAGGCCACACTGAACGCCACCAACCGGCTCTTTGAGCTGGCGATGCGCCATTGATCGGCTCACCTCTCGCGTGCTCCCTCTGAGATGCAACAATGGCAAAACTCGGCGTGACAATACTGCGGCATGATTGCGTAACTTCGACGAATGATCTGGCGCGCGATCTAGCCGCCGCTGGCGCCCCTGAGGGCGTGGTCGTCACCGCGCGCGAGCAAACGGCAGGGCGGGGCCGCCAGGGGCGCACCTGGGAGTCCGGGCCTGATGAGGGGTTGTATCTGTCTGTCATCCTCAGGCCGCGAATGCGCGCAATTGACGCTCCGATTCTCACGCTTGGGGCGGCGGTTGCGGTCGCGGAGACATTGAAGTACGACTTCAGCCTGACGCCAGACATTAAGTGGCCCAACGACCTGATGGTGGGTGGGAAGAAGATTTGCGGCATCCTGGCGGAGTCCGCCACTGAGGCGGGAGACCACATTCAATACTTCGTTCTCGGGATCGGCGTAAATATTCGACAACAAGAGTTTCCGGATGCAATAGCAGGCGCCGCAACTTCGCTGCGCTTAGAATGCGGTGACCTGGTCAGTCCCGAGGGGTTTTTGGAGCCGCTCTTGGGTCGCCTCGAGCATTGGTACCGCCAAACGATGAATAGCCCGGTCACGGCGATCACACGTTGGGAGCAGCTATCGACGTATGCCCGTGATTGCCAGGTTCGCGTTCTAACCCCTGAAGGCTGCTGCCACGCTGTCACTCGCGGGCTTGCCCCGGGCGGCGCGCTCGTGATCGAACTGGATAGCGGCGAGATACGAGAGATTCGTTCGGGTGAGGTCAGCCTCCGCTCAGCCATTTAGCAGGCGCCAAACGTGCGCCTCGGAGTCAAAATATGCTGCTCGTTCTCGACGTCGGCAATACCAATACGACGCTAGGCGTGTACGACGGTCACGCTCTGTTGAATAGCTGGAGGTTAACCTCAGAGCGGCAGCGCACGATCGACGAATACGGAATTATGTGCCGCACGCTGTTGCAACTAGCGGGGGTCGAATTCACGGCGATTCAGAGCATAGCTATCTCTTCGGTGGTGCCGCCATTGGATTTCACGTTGCAGAAGATGGCTGAGACCTATTTTCAGGTCAACCCGCTGTTCGTTCGCGCCTCCAATTCAGGCCTGCCGATCCTTTACGAGGATCCACTCGAGGTGGGGGCTGATCGCATCGTCAACTCCGTCGCGGCCCTGAACAAATATGGCAGCCCCTGTGTCGTCGTCGACTTCGGCACCGCCACCACATTCGATGCGATCTCAGTCGCTGGCGAGTACCTTGGCGGAATCATTTGCCCCGGAATCCAGATTTCCGCGGACGCGCTCTTTCGGCACGCCGCCCGTCTCCGCAATACGCAGATTCGCCGGCCTGATCGAGTCATTGGCGTGAATACGACTGGCAGTGTTCAATCCGGCCTCTATTATGGTTATGTTGGGCTTGTCGACGGCATCCTAGCGCGGATGTTGGCGGAACTGGGTCCGGGTGCGCGGATTGTCGCGACCGGCGGTCTTGCGCCGTTGATCGGTCGCGGTTCTCAGTTCATCGAGAATGTCGATCCCGATCTGACCCTGGAGGGTCTCCGCATAATTCATGACCGCAATACGAGTCACCAGGAGCTAGGCCGGGCGTGATTTACGGAATTGGACCACAGCTCCGCGCCCGCACGCGGTGGCTGCCGCGATGAGAAGTCTCGCGCGTCTCCACAGAGCCGCCTCGGCCTGGTCTATCGGCTCGCACTCCCAAATCCTCCTTACCGCCGGGATCGCGATCGCCGGAGCCGCTGCCTTATGCGCGGAAACAAAATATCTCGGGGCGGTGGTATTCGCCGCGATCACAATTGCGCTCGGCTTAATGCTAGCAACCGGAACCTCGCCTCAAGCGCTTCTCGTCACCTGGTTTGCTACTAGCCCTCTCGCGTCATTCTACTTCCGGTTTCCGACCGAGAAGTCGGTCGTCACGTATGACCGAGCGTTAATTGCGCTCATTGCGCTAGTCTTGATCTGGCGACCCCGCGACACATCTGCGGTTGAGTCCCGCGCGTCGCTGGCGCCGCATCTTGACGCCGCGGCTGCCGGGAGCGAGAGGGCGGCGCGAAGCAGCCCGGCGTTCTCGCTATGGATTTCGAAATTCGAGTTCTCCTGGGGACTTCTCGCCGCCCTCGCGGTCGTGAGCGCCATCTCTCAGTCACATAACACCGCTTATGCCGTAAAAATCGCCGTAGACGGATTCTGCTTGCCCTTAGTGATGTTTTACTTCGCGCGTCGCTATCTCGACTTCGACCAGCATCCGAAGGCGCTCTTCTTCGCGGCCATCGGGCTTGCGTGGTTTCTATTTGCAGCGGGCGCAATCGAGTTTGCGACTGGGTTCGATCTTTTCGTTTACAAAGGCTCTGAGTTGATTCGCGAAGGGGAGCGACGCGTAAACGGCCCCTTCGGATCGGACTCTTCGTATGCAATCATCTGCCTTCTAATTGCGGTGTTCTTGCGTCTGCTCTTGCACCTCCTTCAAGTAAGGCTTGATGCGGCGGCGCGCTTGCTCCTGCGGAGCGCGTTGACGGCCGTTGTCGCCGCCTGCCTGCTGCCTTTGTTCCGCTCGGTCGCTCTGGCGCTTGCCGCGTGTTGGATGGTCGTTGAGATCAGTCTGGCTCGGTGGAACAAGAGGGCCGGAATACTTCAAGGCAAGGGCGGGCCGCCGGTAAGTGGAGACTCAGACGGCGCGCCGACGGCTGACTTCGCCAGCCAACCAGGGCCCGTTCCTGGCCGGTTAGCCTCCGGAGCGTTGCCCTTGCGTTCGTTTCGCTCGATTGCCTTCATCGCCGTAGCGGCGGTGCTGGCCGGATCGGTAGTTGTTCTCACCGCCCCGCGAGCCTGGCAGCGCCTTGCGAATCTGCGAAACATCTACAATCGACTGGCGACATGGCAAGTTGCAGGGCAAATCGTGCTCGAACATCCCGTTGTCGGAGTCGGACTGACGAACTACGGCGACTACTTCCGAGAGCATTATAATTGGAAGACTGGGGCGCCCGGGTACATTCTGGACACCCGACCCGCCAGCAGTCCGCACTCGAATATTATGTGGATCGCCACAGATCTAGGCCTGGCTGGCCTTGCTCTCTATGCTGTCGCGAACACCTATCTTTTTCGAATTGGATGGAGGAATTTCACGCGCGCCTCCAGCATGCGTCAACGCGCCGCCGCTACCTGTTTCTTGGCGCTGATGATCGCTTACTGGATTCCTGGTCTTACCCTCGCAAGCGGGTACTATTCAGACCTAAACCTGTATTACTTCTTTTTGCTTGGCGCGCTTTCGGGGCGTTCCCTGACGGTCAGGTCGTAAGCGCTCGTTGGCGGCGGCCGCAAAGGCTTGCGCAGCCCTCAGCCTTGTTATTGCCCGAACTCACGTTTAGCATGGTTCAGTTGCCGGTCCTTAGGGAGATAGGGTTCCTACGAATTGCTCGGCTAGCGGCCAGATCCAGGTGAACATTCTAGATTCAACGCCACCCATGAGCGCTCACATTGAAGCGGGGAACAGATTGGACCGGCCTAAGCGCGGATTGCCGACCGCGCCGTTCGTTAAGATTGCGCTCCTTCTGCTCGTCTCATTGGCTGTCAGATTGGCTTTGGCGCCGGTGATGATGAATTACCACGATTGCAAGAACTATATCAGTTCGGCCCACAAAAGCGTTCGTTACGGAGTCGCCAGCACTTACGACCAGTTGAGCGACAATCATGTCTATCACGGGCAAGACAATGTTCCCCTCACCTATCCACCGATACACATCTATCTCTACGCAATCGCGGGAGCCTTGTACCAGAACCTATTTGACTCGGACTTCCGCGACATAAGCGCCTGGCGTCAATTGCCGTTTAGATCGGTCTCAATGAATTCCTTGATCAAAGCGCCGCTGATCGTGTTTGATCTGGTCCTGGCTCTTGTGATTTTTGCATGGGTCCGCAAGGAGATGGGAGATCAACGAGCCCTGCTTTGCGCCGCGCTCTACGCTCTTAACCCCGCCATTCTTTACGGCGGCGCTCTCTGGGCCCAACCCGATGCGGTTCATTGCGCATTCCTGACGTTAGCGGTTGTCTTCCTTGCAAAAGCCAAGCCGGCGGCTTGCGCGTGCTTTTTGACGCTGGCTGTGTTAACAAAGCCCCAGCCAGTGATATTCGTGCCAGTCATCGTGTTGCTCATCGTGACCCGCAGCAACCTTCGGCAGATAGCTCTTGCCGGACTGGCCGCAGGCGCAACCGCCATCGCGGTCCTGGCGCCGATGATACTGAATGGTCCGGGACCCATCGTCAGAATGGTGGAAGCGATCTCGACCGCCGACACATACGTCTCGGTCAATGCTCACAATTTCTGGTGGCTGGCGCTGTCTGTCCTGCGCCTGTCTCCAAAGGAGACACCCGACTCAACCGTTGCCTTCGCGGGAATCACCTACTTCGCCCTCGGAGTCTCCTTGGTCCTGCTCTTTTACGTCCTCGCAGCCGCGAGACTCCTCAAGACCGATAACAACAGCTTAATCATCGAGACCTGCGCCTATCTCGGATGGGTATTCTTCACGTTTTCTCCGAGAATGCATGAGAACCACGCCATTCAGGTTCTGCCCTTGCTGTTGCTCACCGGCCTCAAGCTTCGCCGCCAGCGAGTGATTTTTGCCTTGATTAGTCTCACGATCCTGATCAATATGGCGGCCCACAGCCCTGAGATTGTTAGTGATCTGTCGTCCGTCCTGGTTGAACGGATCCGTAAGGTGAACGCGGCCGTGAATGTAGCGGTCTTCGTATATTGGGCCTATAAGATCAATCGGCATCCCGCCAAGGTTATCGTGGCCCCAGCCGGCTCAATGGAACCGACGCTTGCCGCAGCCGAGTCCGGTTCGAGCTAGCTTCGGCGCATAAGCCCTCTTGGACGCATTGTGAATAAGGAAACAGCAGTGCCTGGACCCGCCGCGCCGCGCGCACGCCGCGCACATATTGTCCGGGCGGCGCTGTCCGTCCTCGTAATAGGTTTCTTTATCCTTTGCAGTGTGAGTCCTGAGTTTCTCCTTTCCGACCGCAGACGCGACGACGGTCCTCGTTTACGCCTTAACGTTCTCTTCATCATCGCCGACGACATGAGCGCTAAACTGGGTTGTTACGGAGACCCTGACATCAAGTCTCCCAACATAGATCGGCTCGCCCGCCGGGGAACGCTCTTTGAACACGCGTATTGCCAATACGCCCTCTGCAACCCTTCAAGGACGTCGTTTCTGAGCGGCCGCCGGCCAGAATCAACAGGCGTTCTGGCCAACAGCACGCCTCCTCGAACCCACTTGAAAGACATCGACTTCCTTCCCGAGTACTTTCATCGCTTTGGCTATTACACCCTCCGCGTTGGCAAGGTGGCGCACCACGTGTTTGACCAGGATTTGGCTTGGGACTTTGCCGAAGACCCAAGCCCCGGTCAGAAAGCAGATTCCCGCGGCGCACGGCGAAGGCAGCAGCAGGATGACCGGGAGGAAAATGACCGCGGCTTGCCGGCGGTCGAGGCGACCGACTACGGCGATGAGGGCGAGCCTGACGGAATAGCGGCCCGGAGCGTTGCATCCCTGTTAGAGCAGAACAGAGACAAGCAGTTCTTCCTCGCCGTCGGCTTCGAAAGGCCGCACCGTCCCTTCGTTGCCCCAAAGAAATACTTCGATCTGTATCCGGCTGACAACATCGAACTCCCAAACGAAACGATAAACGATGGAATCCCCGACGGGATGAAGCGCGCGATCATCGCGGGATATGACGCCTGCATTTCCTTCGTCGACGCTCAAGTGGGCGTCATAATCGATGCGTTGGACCGCCTGGGTCTCAAGGACAAGACGGTCATCGTTTTCACGAGCGACCACGGCCTCCACGTTGGAGAGCACGACCGCTTTGGCAAGAAGCAAACCCTTTATGAGACGACGGCGCGCGTCCCTTTAATTGTAGCAGCTCCTGGCAAACCGTCCGCGGCTTCACGCCGGCTGGTCGAACTCGTGGATTTGTATCCTACCCTGCTCGATCTCTGCCGGCTGCCTCACCCCGTGGGACTCGAGGGACTGAGTTTTGCTCCCCTCCTCGATCGCTCCGACCTCCCGTGGAAGGAGGCGGCCTTTACGACCCTGTATCGCCAGGGCGTTCTAAGGCAATCCGTTCGAACTGAAAGATACCGTTACAGTGAGGCCGCTGGCGACAGACACGACGAACTCTATGATCATTTCAAGGATCCGCATGAGTATTACAACCGGGCGGGTGATTTCAACTATTGGGCTAGCCGTCTGATTCTGACCGAGTTGCTGCGCGGCGGCTGGCAGGGTGTAAGAGCAGAGATGTTGCGTAGACCGGATAAACAGTTCTATAGGATCGGGACCAACGCCTCGGCAAATTCTCTAGTCGAGCTTAGATGAAGCTCCAGCGAATCTAGAGCGAATCCCTATTTCTAGGACTGGCGAAGGCAGTGCTAACCCGGTCCAAAGGCGGGCTTCCTATCTAATCCTATTTATCCTACACATCCTGTTGCTTACAGAGCCGCGCTTGCCTCTTTGATTGACACGCGCGCGACACCCAGCGACCCGGTCGTCCCCGATCCTACCCGAGACTGCGTAACGACAACCTTTACTTTGCCGCCTCTAACTGTCCTGAAGATGCCATCGACATGTTGGAAGCCTGCTTGCTCGCTTATCTCCTCTTGGAAGAGCGAGAGGCCGCTCTCTTCTTCGATGACCGCGTACCCCCAGTGTCCCGAATTCCGCGTCAGATCGAGGCTTACCTCGTACGCCGCCCCAGATCTAAGTGTAACCGCGGATAACTCGATGGAACCGCCATCGCCGTTGCCTTGGATTAGAAACTCACCCGCGCGATTGATGGTTCCAGGCAGCCTCCCACTAGCCGCAAGGTCTGCTGCTCCCTCTGACCAAAGCTCCCGCGCCTCAGCCAACTGAGTGGCGTCTATGTGGCCGCGCCTCCCGCCGAAGAAATAGAATTTTTTCGGCGTGGCTGAGGCATACTCCGAATCGCTCCCCGTATAGTAAACGAGAAGGTTTCCGTAAGCAGTGCCAACCAGCTCACCCAACGGATGAGCCCGCTCCTCCAGATCCTGGAGCTCTCCCGCGCGACCTCTGGACCGCGCGTTGGGGGTTACAACCGCGTACTCGCGGCCCCAAATGTCGACAGCATTCATCATGCGCGGCTCGATAGTGGCAAAGCACCGATCGGCCTCTGGGAAACAGAGCCAAATCACCGGGCTCTTCATTGCAACAGGACAGACTCCTTCCGGCACCAGGCTGCGCAGCACTCCTTTTATCTCCTCAAACGAGGCAAGGTCAGGGCTGCGCATCTCCCTGAGATATCTGCGCTCCTCCTTCGCAAGTTCGTAACCAAAGGCCATGATCGCTAAAGCCGCCGCCGTCATCGCAATCTTATAGGCGATTGGCGCCGCGCGCCCTCTGAATGACTTGATCCGAGCAACCAGCGACCCGCAATCGCTGAGCATAATGCCGACGCATAGCGCGAACCACGGGGCTAGATGCGCCATATAATAGATCTCCTTGTGGCTTACAATCACCGCGTGAAACAGGACTGCGACGGCCGTCACAACAAAGATGCGCACGCGAGGCTCGTCTAAGGCTTTCCCGCGCTTGATGTGAAGAACCACGACGCAAACCAGGTATGCGGCAGCAACCACGGCAAGACCTTGAAAGATGTGCAGCGCGGTCCGAGGAACATTGAGGAACATCCGACCGCCGGCATGCCATGCAGCAAAGCGCTTCCCTTCCCCCACAAGATTGCTCAGCCAGCCTTGTTCTTTGAGTAAACCGAAATGGAGCTTGTCTCCTTTATTCTGGAGGACAAAATTCTTGAGATCGACCAGATCGTAGATAATCTCGTAGGCCATCACCACAAGCGCCCCGGCCGCAAATTGATAAAGCTTCCGTTGCGTCACGATCCGCCATCCGTGCCGCAACAACATCAGCAGTCCGATCGCCGCGAGCATGTAAAGGACATTGGTGTGACACATCACGCCAGCGCCAGCCGCCAACCCGCTGGCCCAATACAGTTTGCCGCTGCCGCGCTCCTCTGCCTTCTCGTACAGGTAGAACGCCAGCATCGCGAACGCCGCGGCCGCGTAATCATTCCTTAACAAGCGGCTGCGCTCCAGAAAGGTCTGATCCGACGCCAGCAAGACCAGCGCCGCCAGGCCCGTCCGCCAATCAAAGAGCTTACGGCCGATTACGTACGTCGCCACAAGCGTCAGTGCGGCGGTGATGAGGTTGAAGACCCTGCCTTGGACAAGACCCCAGCCAAACACTTTCAAGAACGCGCTGAGGAAGACAAAGAAGAGCGGAGTGTAGGAGTGCCAGACATTCTCGATATTGCCGCCAAGATATCGATACATGGGCAAAGAAAGCTGCCCGCGATTGAGAATCTCAAACGAGACCTGCAGCGTGTACGATTCGTCCGTCTCGGGGACCGGGACGTCGCTCAGCCGTTGCGCTGCGATCACTATGAACAGGGTTATGACCGCCGCCGCCACGAGAAGGTCGATGCCCCTTTTGACTATGGTCATTTCTTCTTCTCGGCCACTGCCGCAACTGAAAGCCCGAACGGAAAGCTGATCCGGCGGAGGAGCCGCGCTTCAACCCGCAAAGCGGACGTCATCGCTCGATTCATGAGTGGCGGGACCTCCCGAACATCGGAGGTCTCCGCGCCTCGGAATCGCGAGAGCAGTCTGTGCGGCACGGCGGCGCCAAAGAGCAGGGTGTTTGCGTAGGTTCGACGCTTGATGGTGAAACCTTCCGTGCTGAGCATCCGAGTCAAACCACCGAGTGTGTAACGCTTCCGGGTTCCCACGGCTATGTCATGCGCACCCTTCATCCAATTGTAGGCTGGCTCGCGAATAAAGAGCCGGCCGCCAGGGCGAAGAACCCGCCTGATCTCGCTCAGCGTGGACGCTGCCTCGTCGTCGTCAAGCTGGTAGACCACATCAAAACAAGTGACTAAGTCGAACTCGCCCTCGCAAAATGGCAACGCACTACCCTTTGCCAGGGCCAAAGTATCAAGATCGCGCTCGCGCCAAAAGAGGGCGGCGTTTGGCGAGATATCTACGCCGAAGGCGGCCTGCGCTCCCAACTGCTCGCGCAGCCAGTGAACGGAGAAGCCCGTTCCGCATCCCACGTCTAGCAGCCGCGGATTGCTTGTGCTATTGATGCTGTTCTCGAGAATCGCGGAGGTTATGGCGCGCATCCCTACGTACCACCATAACCGATCTTCGACCTCGAACATCGCACGGTATTCTGGCTCGCGCATATGCGGCTAAAAGATGGACGAGGGAGAAGGCTGTACACACGGTCCGCTTTACGTCGTCTGCGCGTGACGGGCTCTCATTTCTCGCCCCTCGTCCCCCCGTCGTTGCCTTTGCTCTTCGTTTGTGAGATCCCGATGTCAAGTGCGCCGCTGCCCGGAGGCGCAAGCTGCGCTTCGCGCTTAATCATGAGGCGCCACCACAGACGGCTCAAATCGACGAGAGTCTTGAAAAGACGCCTGAAGTTGAAGAACTGCGATTTCCCGTAGGCGCGATGGAAGTGATGAACCGGTGTTTCGGCGAAACGAAGGCCGGCGTCCTGAAAGCTCTTGATCATCTCGACGCAAATCATTCCGCTCGTCGAATACAGCCGCACGCGATTGTAGCTAGAGCGCCGCACCAGGCGGAAATCACAGTCCACATCCTTGATTTTGATGGCGAACGCGAGCTTCACGATCCAGCAATAGGTCTTGCCGATGACCGTCCGGTAAAACGGGTCAGACCTGCTAATCTTGTAGCCGTTAACGACATCTATGCCGTCGCCCATCAACGCCACGAGCGCCTCGAGTTCGCAAACATCATATTGCGCATCGCCATCCGTGTAGAAGATCAAATCCTTCGAAGCGTTTGCGAAGCCGGTGCGCAACGCGCTGCCATAACCCAGATTCGTGGGGTGATGAACGACCTTGAGTCGCGGGAAGACTGCCTCGAGCTCCGCCAACACCTGCGGCGTGTGGTCCGCGCTGCCGTCGTTTACAACGATTACTTCGTAGTCGTCTGTCAGCTTTGTCAACGTTTTGTTTGCCAGCACCACCATGCTCGCTATTGTTCCCGCGTCATTATAGGCTGGAAAGAATGCGCTGATACTAACGGTCTTATCCATCAAGGCACCTGACTAAAAAAAGAGTCGATCGCAACCGCCGGCAGGCGCTATGATGGCGCTGCCAGTCGGGGGGCCCATCACCTAGGATCCGCACTTTCAAGTTCCGCCCGCAGCGTCTCCTTTAGTACGGCGCGCGCCGCGGCGTTCGGGTCGTTTACGTGGTAGAAGCGATCACGCAGTACATCATCCAGCGGGACAAAGCGAGCACCCAGATTCTTGTACCAGGCCAGTATGTCCCCCAACATGTCAAAGGTCAGTTGATCGGCCCGAACCATCAAGACGTGCTTGATCTCTGTGCCGGCGACGCTGCGAGCCGCTTCCCGCGCTTTCACCGTCTTGTCCAGCAATAATGACTTGAACATCTGCCTTATGAAACCCGCGCAGGTGTCGTCGCCCCGCGTCAAGGCGGCGCAATACGGCTGACTCAGCAGGCCGTCGCGCGCATCTATGGTCGCGGGAACTTCCACATACCCCTTTGCCTTAAGGGCTGCGCTGATCTGAGCCTGTTTTTCCTCGCCTGGGTAGCTCTTGAGCACGGGGTAACGAAAGTATTTCCGTCCCGCAGGAAACTTTGACCACACCGCAGCCAGCGCGGCGTCGCCCCGTGCGACATTCTCCATAAACCGTTCGGCCGATTCTTTCTTCACCTTCTGATACGCAAATCCGAACGTGCCAAGGAGATTGCCATTTCGAAGCCACTCTTCTCCCAGTTCCTGATCGAGAGACTGTCCATAGACAAAGTCGACTACTGGCGGCATATCATTCTGCTTCAGGGCCGCAATCAGCCCGTCGAAGTTCTGCCGCGTGTTTTCAGTATAGCACCAATCATCCTCGTCCTCTTCCGGACTCATCGCGGTTTGGATCATTCCATTAATGGTAAGAGCAAGCTCCATCCCTTCCAAAGGCCGATCTTGCGTTTGGGGGCGCTGCGACTTGGCGAAGACAGCCGCCTCTGGAATCGCCTTGACCTCGTCCTGGCACTTCTTCATGGGCGAAGCCGGCGGCGGCGCCTGCTTGCGGGAGCAATCCGCGCTGATACAGAACAAGATAGCAAGAGAGGCGATCGCCAGTGATTTCATTTTAGTTTGCCGACTGCTTCATCCGCGACGTTCCTTCCAGGCCATTCAGCTTAGTTCGGGTCGCGCCCGCCCATGGCGTTCGGTCGATTAACTTCTCGTTGATCGCTTCCAACACCTCCTCTGAGGTGATGGTCATCAGGCAATCGTGGTGTTGGCACAAATGCACACGCCCGTCGCCTTCGAGTTTGAAGCAAGGACTGCAGGCAAGGTCATGCCGGATAACGGTGTGCTCAGATCCAATCGGCGCGGTTCGTCGTATATCAGTCGGTCCATAGATGGCGACAACTGGCGTCCCCACGGCCACCGCGAGGTGCATCAGGCCGCTGTCGTTGCACACCAGCATTTGGCATCGTTGAATCAGGGCAGCCGCCTGCTTCACTGTTGTCTTTCCGGCCGCGATTATTACGTTTGACCCCAGATCCCGGGCTAAGTCACAGATCATCGGCCTCTCGGATGCGGAACCGAAAAGAACGATACGAGCGTCTGGGTGATGGGCAAGCAGCTTTTGGATAATCTCACGGTATCGGGCAAGGGGCCACTGCTTCCAACGCATTGTTGGAGACGTTCCCGGCTGCATTCCGATCGTCACAGCCGATCGCGACACGGCGTCGCCGCCGAGGAAGCGCTCGGCGAACTCACCATCAGCGCCGGTAAGATGAATAAAGGTGCTCGCCTGCCTGTAATCCAGGGGTCCGGAAACAGCCGCGATCAAGTCCAGGTACCGGTCGATCTCGTGCTCGTTTTCGCGCATCTCGATTGGAATGTTAAAAACAAAACTGTAGCGGCTGAATCGATGCGACCAGCCGGGACTGGTGACATGCCCCAGGCGAAAGGGGGCGCCGCTAAAGGCGGTTAACAAAGCGATCGGCCACGAATGGCTATGAAACTCGTTGATCGTTAGATCGTAGCGGGCCTGTCGTATCTCGAACGCCCGCCTCGCCCAGCGACTCAGCCCCGCTGAATAAGGGAGGTTATAGATATTGTCGAAGATCCCGGCGCCGGCAAGCACCTCGTCGCAGCCCGTGTTGTTCCCAACTTGAAGGTCGATCCGCGCCGCTGGGTATCGCTCTCGCAGCAGTTTTAGCGCAGGGGTGAACATCACAAAATTACCAAGGCCGTGATACGCAAAGACAAGAATCCGCTGAATTTGATCTAATCTAATTGGCGGAGGCGGCAAACTGGCCAGAAAGACCTTGAGCGCCGTTTCCAGCGGTCTCCTGATGGTTTCTTTGACGGCGCTCATACCAGGCATTCCGGGCTCCCAAATTGAAAGAATTGCAGCCCCCGTTTGGGTCAACTCCACCAGCCTTTTGCCCTACGAATCAGAGTGGTCAGTCCTTGCGAACGAAATAGGGAAATACAAGGCTCTTTCTCGCTTCGTAGTCTTCATTCGCCCACTCGCGAAACTCAGCCGCGTGGTCTACCGCGTCCAAACGAGACAAGGCAATCACCTTGGGCCGTTCGGCCTTGAGGCGGTCAAACCAACCCGCGAACCCGCCCGGCTCCACTTTGTCGAGATACGTATCCTTTCCTCGATCCAGGAAGAAGTATTTGCTCGCGTTGGTCAACTGCGAGAGTTCGAGAATCTCGGTTTGTCCGTGCACGAAGATCTTGTCGCCAGGCCCCAGGTGGGACGTGATCTCGGCCGTTGCGGCGTCCTCATCCTGCAAGGTCGGAAAGCCCCGGCGATACGAAAACAGCGAGCCCAGATCCAAAACCAGAATTGCGATAAGAAACACCATGAATGGGGCGTACTGCCACAACGCCGGGCGGATGCGGGGCAGCATTTTCATCGCATGTTTCGCCGTCCAGTCACAGGAATAGATAAGGGCGAGAGCAGCGAAGGCGCCAACAAAAGGCAGCAGCGGGATTAGATCGGGAATACCCTGTATGTCGATCATGCAGAATCCAAAGTAGACCGCCGGGGCAATGATTATCGCGTGCCGCGGGGCCCGGGCGAACAGTTCCGTCCATCCCTGATCCTTCACCTCCTTTAGCGCAATCCCGATCGCCATGACGATGCCGATCGCGGCGAGATAAAAATAGATCTGCTCTTTTGGGAAACGGCTAGCAAGAATGCCGCCTAAATGCCCGAAGAAGGAGGACAGGGGTCTCAACTCACGCGGACCATATACCGTCGACGTGTAGTGAAACCCCCATAAATAAAAGTCCTTAAGCGCGCCGGCCGCGGCGAAATAGGCCACCATAACGGCGAGCGGCGCACCGGCTCCCGCAAGCAGTTTAAGCACCTTCCCGTCACGCCAATCACGCAGATAGCGGGAAAAAGCGAGCCCCGCCGCCCCTACGAAGAGCAGCCCTGGCTGCCAGCTTAGCGCGGATAGCATGCCAAAAACTCCAGCCGCGATTGGCCAGCGCTTGTGTATCGCCCACAGCGTCATGAGCCCAAACAATACCATTGGAGTCTTCGGCTGCACTCCCCGCGAGTTGAAGATCCCAAAGGGCTCAAAGGTGAGCATGATGGTTGCGGCAAGTAGTGCAATTCGATGGCTCTCGAAATAGTCATAAGTAACCAAATACGTAAATCCGACCGTAAAGACCGCCATAATCAAGTAGACAATTCGAATGGCATAGACGTCGCGCAACCCAAATGGCCGCGCCGCCACGATGGCCAGCGCGCCAATATATGCCGAGAGCGGGCTCTTGATATTAACCACATCCCGATAGGGCAATCCTCCGCGCGCAATTACCTGCGCAAAGTAATCCCAGTTCGCTGCATCGCCTCGCACCGGCTGTTTCCAGAACTGATATTGAGCAAACACTACCGTGGCCGCCGCCAAAGTTATCAGGAACAAGCGCCGGCGATCCGACCAAAACGCTGACGGAGGCCTACGTTGCGTTTCGTTCTGAGTTTCCGGTTCTGTCGCGATCTGAACGTGATTGTTCAACCTCTACCTCTTTCAGCGCTTCGTGCGCCCTTTATGCCTTGCGAAGGGTCTTTCTGGGTGCGCTAAACACTCGCAGGACGCTGGGCTTTGAAACTCCGGCGAGTTGACCGTCCTGGACGGATTCCGCCGATAGCCCTCATGTTTTTTCGCCCAACGTGAAATCGGGTTGGTCTGTGTCTTCCAGCCTCTTTATCAGACTTCCGCTAGCTGCCCGGCCCTTGGTTCTTCTTGCGCCGGGCGTCGCGATTACTCCGACGCGCTGAGTAAATTATTCTACAGGGACGATTGAGACTTGATCAAGAAAACAGAGCTTGAAACGGTCTGAATCGCGCACTGATATCGCGTAAATCGACAAGTCACGTCGCAACAATCACCAAAGATAGAGCAGGGCGTTGAACCCAACTGACACGCCTGGCTCACGGCCTTCTGTCATAGACGCCGATACTTCCAGCTTCTCCTACGCGATCATAGTTCGCATCAACCATCTCCCAAATCCGGCGGTCCTTCAGGCTGTCGCGCACGAGCACCAACTTCGGCTGCCGCTCTTCGACTAAGCGGAGCGCCGACTCTCGCTCCTCCTTGCTAAGGCCCACCGCGCGCCACCACACCACACGCGTGGGATTCTTTCGGTCTGACAAGAAGTAAAAGGCCGTGCCGGGCTGAGCAAAAGAGAATATAGAATCGGTCCCCGCGCTATTCGCGTTTATCAGTCGGTCAATCTCCTCCATCCAGGCAGCTTCCTTGTGACTTACCAGTATTCCCTGAGCTCGCTCCATCGAAAGTGGAGTTCGTTCTTTCAGTTGCAGGAATCTATCGAAGTGCGGCTGCCACGTATCTTTAACCCCAACGAGGACCAAAAGGGACAGTCCGGCCGCTGCCGACAGGAGAGCCGTAAGCGTGCTCTGGCCCAACCGAGAGTCGAAGCGCCTCCGGATCGCTTGCATCCAACGAATAGTGAATACAGTGAGCAGCAGGAATGTCGGCGGCAGGACTCTAATCAAATGAAAATAGTCGGCGCGCGGGTAAAGCTCCAGATAGGCAGCGATCGAGAATAGTGTCAGAATCGCGATGTTGCCGTTCGCCTGCCACCATTTCCGCCGCGGCTCCGCGATCCAGAAGCTCCTCCGCAACTGCCAGACGCCGGTCATGATGACGGTTGCGAACAACAGCGGCGCCAAATACTCAATCGCAGCCGAGGCTGATTCTTTCACAATGAATATGCGGCGCGGAATGAATAGAGCCGCGGCAGCCAAACCGGACACCACAAAAATGTACGGCGCCAGCAGCCGGGGCGCTTTTCGGTAAATTACAAGTCCCGCAACGATCGTCGAGAGCGATCCCAATGCTACAGGCAAAACACGTCTGACTGAAGGCAGCGCCGCGGAGCGCCGTCCGGCATACTCCGGGGCATGGTGCAGAAAGTGGTCTATCATGGCGGCTAAGGCGTGCTGTCGGGCAAGGTAAAACACCACCGGACCAACCACCAGTAGAAAACCCAACAGATAAACCAGCGAGTTCTTCAGCGCCTGAAGCAGCGCTGGAGTTCCAGGCGGCAGGCCGTCCGTTTCCATCGTCTCTTTTATTAGGATCGCCGCCAGGCCGGCCGCAAATACCAGAATGCCAACATTGTATTTAAAGGTGAATACGACGCCCACGGCCAGGCCCCCCGCCAACAGCCACGTCGCCCGCGCCCGTTGATTGTGTCTAAGAAAGCACGCCGCCCCTAACAAGACAAACAACAACGAATACTGGGTCGGCACGACCGCGAAGCCGTCTCTATAGCCGAGCCACGCTAAGGTGAGCGTGATGGGGATGAGGGCGGCCCACTTGCAGACGAACCGGGACGAGATAAGGAACAATGAAACCAATGTGCACAATTTGAAAACGAGCAGGCCCGCCGCGATCACCAACAACCCCGGATGCAGCACCTTCATCAAAAGCGCATTCAGCCAAAGAATGCCCGGTGTGTAATTATAAACAAAGTCGCGATAAGGGACCTCCCCGTGTAGAACTCGTTCGGCCGGAGCAACGCTGTACCCTACCACTGAGGGCGAAACGTCGCGATTGAAGAATAGGCCATAACACGCCGCCCCGGCGGCAAGAGTAATGATCAACGGCAGCGCCTTGCCCAGGTCGAATCGCCTCGGATCCGAGGTTGGCCGTGACGCTAGGTCGCTTACTGGCGCCTCTACGAGTTCCGTTTTTGACAATCGCCTTTTCCTCGATTGGCCAGAAGGCATCGAAATCGCGACAGCGCCGGCTTCAAGGCTGAGTCGGCGCGCTGGTCCGCCTCTCAAGAATAATGAATTCGCCAGTCTCTCGGGTCGTCTCGAAATTCTGTGCGATGTAATCGCGCATCGGAGCGTATTTTTCGGCAGCCAAATCTTTAACGCTGGTCACGACCAGATCAATCTGCTTCTCCTGTAGGACCCTGAGAGTTTCCGCCCGCTCTGAATCACGCACGCCGACCCCGCCCCAGAATTGCGCGCCAGACGGGTTCTCTCGCTCGGCTAAGAACAGGAATGATGACCCCGCATAGGACTGCGCAAAGAAATATCCCCCTGCCGGCACGCGCTCATCAATGAAGCTAACTACCTCGTCGATCTCGTTTGCCTTCGCCTGCGGAAAGTATACGTGGCGGCCCCTTTCCGAGCGCAATTCGGTGTCGCTCCTTAGGCGCAATCGACCGTCAAAATACGTGCTGAGAAACATCCGCGCGCCGATAAGCAAGAGGACGAGGGGAAGAAGGGCGAGCGCGGCCTTCGCCCTGAAGCCCGGCCCAACGGTTCTGACTGCGCGAGGCTTCAGCAGAAAACAGACAAAGAAGGCCGCAAGCAGAACAAACGGCATTGCTCCGATGGATTGCTCGCGCGCGAATCTTGGAAACACCTCCAACATCGCCGCCGCCGTCGCCGCCAGGACCGCAAGTGATTTTTGTCTGGACTCGCCGTCGAGTTCTTTGTCAAACAGAGCATGCGCCAGCCCCGCGGCAAGCACAAACGCCGGCAAAAAGAAGATCAGGCTATCGATCGCAGCCTGAGAGGCAAATAGAGCCCCGCCGCCGGCCGAGGCCAGGGCAACACCCGCCATCGTCAACGCTATAACGGGCTGCGATCTTAGTCTCGCGGCGGCATAGCAGCAGAGCGCCAACCACGCGCAGAACGCCAACGCCGCGAGCGGAGACGGAGTCGACGCCAGGCGGCTGACGAGGAACTCACCAGGCCCGAACAGTAGCGTCCGGATCATCGCGGAAAGCGCATGCGCCGCCTGCAAATACACCATCACCGGCAGCAGAGGCGCGAGAACTCCGCCAATCATGATCAGTACGTTCACCAACTTCTCTCTCGAATACACATTCCGGAGCCGGGCGCGGCCCCCATCAAAGAGAACCACGAAAATGAATCCGAGCAGCGCATACGCTGCGATGTTGTGTTTAAACAGCGCCAGCGCCCCGATTGCAACGCCCGCCGCAGCTAAGCTTCCCCTTCTCCTATCTCTCAGGAACCCGAGGATTTGATACAGCGCGAGCGCTAACAACAAAGCCCCGTAATGCATAGGCACGGCCTTGAACCCGCCGTTGGGCCTGAGCCAGAGGAGCGACGAGAACGCCGCGCCAAGCGCCCACGTTCGCGGCATGATCCGGCGACCGCACAGGTAAATCGTAAGCATTGTGAACGTCTTGAATATGAGCACTCCTAACAGCGCGTTGTAAAGGGAAACGCCAATCCAATCGAAGATCGCGGCGTTCAGATAGACGGTCGCAGGCGGATATAGGGTGTGAAAATCCCGATACGGGATCTCGCCGGAAAGAATCCTCTCCGCGGCGTACAAGTTGTAGCCGATCGAATACGAGAGCGCGTTTTCCTTGTTGAAGAGGGCTCCATACAGAACGGCGGTCGCTGCAAACACCACCGCTGCCGCGGCAAGATCCTTCAACCTTCCGTCAGATCTCTTTTGCTGCTGCGGGTTGGCCCCCGGCGCGGACGCTCTTAGCACGGTTATGAAGACCTCGGTAACAATATCGCTTGGCGTTCGCCGTGCCCGGCCCAAATCTAGATGCGCGCCCTCGCGCCAGCGTCTACTGTTGTGGAGCCCGCGCGCACGATGCTTGCCCGCGAGACATAGAACAGTCCCCCCGCTACGGAAAGGAGAAACAGAGGCGCAAACGCAAAAAGAGAGTACATAAGCGCCTGCTCGCGCGCCAGCCCTACATTTGCAAACAATACTACCAATGCCCACTCGCGCACCCCGACGCCGCCTATGGAGATCGGCAGCAACCGAATAAGATCCACGATCGAAATGAACGCAAACACCGTCGGCAGGCTTAGCGGTAGATTCATTCCCGCCGCCACCGCGTAGCATCCCAAGCTCCAGACCATTCGAATCAGAATGGAGAGCAGGAAAGTGATGGCGAGCATCCTTTTGTAGCGCCTGAAATCTCGGAGCGCCTCGAGGGTGCGCCCCAGCGCATTACCCGCACGCTCCAATCTCAACCTGACGCCCGCCCACTTCACTAGACTAACAAAGCGAGACGAGACGAAATCGCTGAGCAGCACGCATGCGACGGCGAAAAGGACCCCTAGGGCCGCCGCGCTCGCGTAGATTACACGCACCATTTGCGTATCGGCGCGGCTAGTCAAACCTGCGGCAACGCCGACGAGCAGCAGGGTGAAGCCGGCGACAAGGCGTTCGTACAGAAGGGTCGACAGTGTGAACGATTTGTCACGCACCTCGCGGTCAACCAGAATCAAGCGAGCCACGTCGCCGCTGACGCCGCCGCCAGGAACGAAATTCGTAAAGAAGGTGGCGATGAGGTAGTAGAGAAATAAGAGCTGAAAGCTCACGCGGTGTCTGACCCGGAGGATCACACCCCAGCGCAGCGCCATTAAGCCTACCACGCCGAGCGCGGTTACGACCGCGACCGCCAAATAACCGGCGCGCATGGCGTGCGCGGCTTCGAGCAGTCCGCGGGGATCGGACTTCACAAAAACCAGCGCGAATGCGCCTACGCCGATCAGCACCTGCAAGAGGCCGCGTAGGTTCAGTGATCGCCGTCCTTCAGCGACCGCTCCCGACTTCGCTGCTCTTGTCTGCTCGCCCGTTGTCATACCTACGCTAACGCTTCTGTTTGGGCTTTACGTATATCCCGATCCATATCGCGGCCAATTCCCGCAGCGTCGATAATACGTGGCTTGGCCGGATCGAGGACCGTCCGGCAGGGCGCGGATAATGCCGGACGCCAAGTTCGACCATCCGAAACCCATTGTAGCGCGCTTTCGCCAGCACCTCGGCATCTACGAAGAACTTCTTCGTCTCAATCGTCACCTTGTCGAAGACCTCGCGCCGGAAGAGCTTGAATGCGCAATCGATGTCGCGCACGTTGATTCGGAACGTAAGCCGCACCAGCAGATTGAATCCCCAAGACATAATCAAGCGGGTGAGCGGATCGAAGCGATAGATGCGAAAGCCGCAGACTATGTCGGCATCCTCGATCAGCGGCAGCAATCCTCGAAGTTCGCGGACATCAAACTGATTGTCGGAATCCGTATAGAAAATGAGTTGATGCCGCGCGGCGGTGAACCCGGTCTTCAAAGCCTCGGCGTACCCAAGATTCGGTTGGTGATGAAAGACGCGGATGCGATCCGGATCGGAGTTTGCCAGTCGATCCGCGATCTCGCCGGTGCGGTCGGCTGATCCATCGTCAACGATGATTACTTCCCATTCGCGAAACTGCAGAGCTTCCAGGGTCTCGGCCATCCGCTTCACGGCCGTCTCTATATTCTCTTCCTCGTTGAAGGCCGGCAGCACCGCTGAGAGGGTGTCCCGCTTCTTACTGCTCACTGTCTCGGCCCCGGGGATCTGACTTTGTCACCTTCGTCACCCTCCGCCAGTCGCTCATGACTGCCTACCCAAGATATCCCCAGCCGCGCAATCGCTCGCGTATCTCTTCACTCTCTTCGTCAGTGAGCAAGTCTGTCTTCTCCCCTTCGGCGTAATCAGCCGCTTCGGACCGCCGTATGGGATTGGCGCTCATGTATTCTTCGGTGAAAGCCTCTTCCAGAACCCGCCCATCCATATCAGACGGAACCTCTACCCCAAACGTGTGCAGAATCGTCGGGGCAAAATCGATGATCTTGGCGTCACTCAGATGGGCCCCGCCCCTTAGTTCAGGACCGCGCCCCAGAATGATGCCGTGCATTCGGTGATCGCCCGAATTGCCATACGCGGGAGTAATAAACTTGTTTGAGGTCAAGTCGAGCGTTCCGAGCGGCTTGTTGGTCATATCGGCGGGGAGGAACTGAAGGTCCGGCGAGTCGCTGCTATGCGGACCGGTATACAGGTCCTCGCGCTCCCAAATTGGGCCGATCAGCGGCTGTTTTGTTTCCGGGTCGATCAGCGCGGCGAGCTTCTTCTTGATTTCGCCGAGCACCCGGGAATACTCCGCTCCAGGCTCGACGACGCCGTTCGTTTCGCGGCCGCGCAAATTGATGAAAATCTGGCCATAGTTGCCCTTCGAGAACGCCACTGTTCGCGTCCAATCCACGTCCTCGAGCGAAAGCATCAAGTTGTTGGCTAACCGCATTAGCTTCGACCGGTTCGTCACACCCACGGAGAGTCGAAGGTGCGCCAGGCCAAGCTTCATAGCGGAGCGATACGCCAGATCCGGCGTTAGACCCAGGCCGAACAGGATGCGCTTCAGCCGCGTCATGGCGTCGCGCTTCAGAACCAACAGCCCCTCTTGGATCAACCAGACGTTGAAACACAGAAACTTCTTGATCGGCCCAAAGCCGTGGTCCGAACCCAGGTAAACCGTCGCGTCGTCTCCGGCCTCGTCGATCAAGCTTCCAAGCGTCGAATCGACCGCCCGCCAATATTCGTGAATGCGGCCGATGTGGGCGTCGTGCTCAGCCCGGTCGAACGCGGGATGAGACTCGTCGAGCAGATGCCACAATTCGTGCTGGAACCGGTCCGTGCCCCAATAATGGGTGGCGAACACATCCCATCCATATTCATTCATCAGGTAGCGGTTTACGTTTGTCTTGTATTCCAACTCGCCGAAAAGCTGATCGAGTATCTTATCGATATTGCCGGGCGTATAGACCTCGGTTATGTATAACTGATAGGGTCCAAACTTGCCTTCGATCTCTTCTACCAGGGTCGCGGGATGAGTAAAGTCCCGGCGCCCGCGCGGCGTCAGGAAATCGGAGACCATCAGCCCATTGACCATCGTCGGGGGATATGTGCAGGGCATGTTCGTGACGATCGCGCGCTTCCCCATCTGGCCGAGAAGATCCCAAAACGGCAGCCCATCGCGCGACCGCGAGTTGACTGGCATGTCCGGAAGCGCGCCCGATCCCTTGCGGCGCAGCAAGAATTCAAAGACTCCGTGCTTGCCCGGATTCTTCCCGGTCATCCACGAAACCCAAGCGGTCGGCGTAATCGGCGGGATTGTGGTCTCCAACAGACCGCTCACGCCTTCGTCGATGAAGCGGCGAAGGCGCGGCATCGAGCCGGAGGTCATCAATGGATCAAGAACGTCAAACGTGGCTCCATCGAGCCCTATGAATAGAACCTGCTTGCTCATAAGAGGCGATCAGTCAATATAGCGGATGTAAGGCCAATTCTCAACCGCTTACGGTTATGTGGTTATGGGCAAAACGAAACGCAAGGCAAGGGCATTCGAAAATGGGGTCCAGTGTGAAACTCCAAAGGTCACCAGAACCAATGACCCGCGAACGTAGTTGCGGCTCCCGCGGCGCTTATGAACAACGCCAACGTAGGTAGGCTCTCCCTCCAACGCTGCCCCTTCACCAGACCCAAGCCCTTCCGCCAGATCTCGCGCAGCCGCCGGCGTTCGCGTTCCTCATAGAATCCCAAAGCCAACAGGAGCAGCGGAAAAAGCAGGGCCAGAGCAACCTTCACGACAATCGACAGCCATAGCTTGGCGTTCCGACTCAGAGCGCCAGGCGCCGCAGGCGTTAGATCGCCTCGCAACGCATCGATCAGATAGAAGGCGCCAATCATTACGGCGCCTACCATCGTCACCATAAAGACGCGCCGCCATTCGTAGCGCACCTTAAAGAATAGATTAGAGGACCAATACCTCAATCCACAAAACACAAGGTAAGAGATCAGCGTCGACACCGTAGCCCCGGCGCTTTCGTATCGCGGTATTAACAAAAAATTCAACCCTATGTTGACCAGGAGGGCGGCCGCGATCACCAGGGGCGCGAAGATCGTTCGCTTCTTCAATGTGGTCCCGACATTGAGCACCCGGCTGGCGCTGTCGAAGACCGCAGCCAGCGCGAGCAGCGGGATTATTTGGCCCGCCGACCAATAGCCTTTTAGGGCGTAGAGCTGCAGCCCGTCCCCTGCGACCGCCGCTGCCCCGAGCGCCAGGAACATGCCGACAAAAGTGATGTAGGTCAGGACGCGCGCGTAGTACTCCTCGGCCCCTTCCTCTTTCATGACCGAAAAACGCATGACCGTCCACACCTGGCTGAACGGCACGGTGACCAGCAGCGGCACAACCGAGACCAGGCTGTTCGACATCGAATAGACGCCAACCTCTCCCTTCGTAGCGAAGCGCTCCAAAAAGAAGCGGTCGATCATCATGAAGAGAGTAAACGAGATCTGCCCGAAGATGAGTGGGGCGCCGAATGCCAGCATCCCCCGGAGCTCCGAAAGCGAAAAGCTCATGCTCAACTCATGCCGCACGGCCCAATAAAAGATTAGCGCCTCGAACGCCGCGCCCGCCAAGCGTCCGATCAGCACGCTGTTCACGGTCGCGTGAACATAAATAACCAGGTATGTGATGAAGAGCAGTTGAAAGAGAAACGCCGCAATGTTGAGCGCCGAGTAGCGCGCCGACCGAAATTTCGCCCTCAGGATCGAATCGGGAATGACTGTAACGACTTCGAAGAAATTGATGTAAATTACGAGCCGCAGCAACTCCACCCTCGTGGCGTCGGTCAAACCGATCTTTCCAGTTCTCGTCTGTTCCGAAGTGAACACGAGGGACGACAGCTGGGGCGCCGCCCAATACAGCAACAGCGTCGCCACACACGCCGAGACTAACAAGAACGCCAGCGTCGAGCCGACAATGCGGCGGCGATGCACGGCGTCCTCTGTCTCGTAATAATGGCGAAAGAAGGCATGGTTCAGCCCGAACTTGAATACAATGGATACCAGCGTCAGCGTGACCGTAAGCAGCGAGAGCACGCCAAAGTCATACGTGCTGAGATAACGCGAATACACCGGGATCAGCACGAGGCCGAAGCCGCTGGTCACGAGGCTCCCGATGCCAAAGATCAGCGTGTGCTTTATGGTCTCTTTAATCTTGCCGTAAAGCGTGGCCGCCTCCCTCGGGCCCGGGAGTTCCCGTCCCCCGCGCCCATAGCACAATCAGGCCAGTCGCCGCCGCCAGGCCAGACGCGATGCTGGCGTATGCGGAAAGCCTCAGTATCCCTGGCGCAAAGACAAATGTTATCAGATGATGCCCCGCGGGAGCCCTCACGGCGCGCATCGTAATGTTTGCCCTTAGCACGTCCACCGGCTGCCCATCGATGTCGGCCCGCCAGCCAGGATAATAGTTGTCACTCAGAACAATAATCGCATCGTGCGCAAGATCGCACTCCACGCGGACGCGATCTCGTTTGTCTTCCACGATAGCGGCGTCGCCCGTTTCACCTCGCGCCGGGCCGCCCTGTGGCGCCTCCGCAGGCGGCAATAAGGATCTCTTCTCGCGCGCCGCCCGTTCTGTCTGCTCCCGCTCGGTTTCGATGACCGCCAGGTTGCGCGGATCAAAACCCGGCGCTTTCAGCGCGTCCAACGCCGCCTCATGTGTCGTGACTTCGAGCGCGCGTTCGATCGCGAACGCGCGCGGCAACACCTTTGGATTCTCGTATAGCGACACTCCTTCCGCGCTCCTTAGCAGCTCGCAACCTGGGAGAGGAGCCGCGGCGTCGTGTGTCATGATGTATCTTACATTCAACAGATCAAAGAGCGGCGATTGTGATCGATCGAAAACGACGTGGCTCATGTAGGGCTGCGGCTCGATGAGTTCAGCAAATTCACGATACCATTTCGGGAACTGCTGGTTCTTCCCGGTCACCGTGGGGACCTGATACGCCAGAAGCGTGTTGGGAGGAGCGATTATCTTCTGTGCGCCCGTCTCCTCGACGGCTTTGCGGTTCGTCTCGATGTCTGACGGAGTCACAAGCACCCTCCCTGCCGGCAGCGTGCGGAGCAGGTCCGTGATCTGTGTGCGCGGAAAGACACGCGAACGCTCAAAGGTGCTATTGAATTGCCCGCTGTTCCAGAAGAGGTCGGCCACAAGCAGACCAACCAGCACGAACAGGAACGCCTCGCGCCGCAATCGCCCTGCGGCCCACTGCCGGGTTAACCAGAAAACGCCAATCACCAGCGCCAATGGAATCAATATCGCGGGATCGAAACGAAAAAACTGAAAAGCCAGGAATGCCGCCGATCTGCGCGCGAAGGCAAGTCTCCCCGACCCAGCCTGATCCACTGCGAACCCCGTGTACCGCGCGATCCAACAACTCTGCGCCACTAGACCAAGTCCGGCGCCGACCGCCGCGATCCATCTCTTCGCGATTCGGAGAAAGCCCTTCACTGCGTCCGTCCGCGATCTGAGAAGCAAATCAACGCCCAGCCCGACCAGCGCGCTCGCGGCAAAGAGAAACAGGACCCCGGCCCGCACCGCCACCCGTATCACCTGCATCAGTGGTATGAACCTGGTGACCCGCACATAGAGCGGCGCCGCCATCATTAGGACCAGAGCGACGCCGGCCAGCAACAAGAAGAATATAATCTGGTCCCGACGCTTACCATCCTCAACCTGTTTTCGTGCGTAGATGACGAAACCGAGCGGCAACAACGCGGCGATGCCGATATAGAGAATGTGATCGTGCGAAACCCCCAGCGCGGTGAATAGCCTCAGCGCCGTCGCATCGTAGGCGGCGCCGAACATGTTCGGAAAGAACATCGTCGCGGCGTACCAGGGAGGCAGATAGATATAGCCCAACTCGGCGCCGATTATCCGGCGGTTCGAATACTTGAGCAACTCGAGCATCGGCGCCCATTGCGTTGCCCCAAGCCCAAAACCGATCAACAGCGTGACCGCCGCCATGCCAACTCCCCGCCGGTACGCCCGCCAACGCTCTGCCCGCCCGTGGGCCGCTCGCGACTGCCGATACGCAAAGAAAACATATGCCAAGATGATCGCGCCCGGATAATACGCCTGGTTGGGCAGGTAGCCGCAGAAAAACTGCGCACCCAAAATTATTCCAGCCAGAATCGCCCAATTGTACCTCTGCCTGCTTGTCGCGCGCTCGATGAAGAGGAATATCAAGGGCAGCCACATCAGTCCGCCCCACCATCCAAGCCCGGTCAGGTGCAGCATGGAATGCGCTGAGAAAGCGAAGACAAGCGCCCCCATAAGCCCCCCCGGCGGGCCGGCGCCAAGCGTAATGAGAAAGCCGTACATGAAAATGGCGCCCAAGAGCAGCTCTGTGATTCGCGCGATTGAGTAACCGAGTGGGATGTCGAAGAACTTGTAGAAGAGCAGGAATGGCGACGCAACGCGCGTCACTCCGTCGGCATAGATCGGATGGCCAGCCATGGTGTAAGGGTTCCACAACGGCGCCTCACCGTCGCGATAGGCTGCCACGACGAAGTAGTCTCGAGTCACGTAAGTATCTGTGAGATCACGCCGATTGTAGGGGTACGAGGAAGGCCCCGCGCTGTAGCCCCAGGGAAGCTGGTTGTTCAACGCGGCAACATCCACCAGCGTCTGACCTAGAAAGACGACGCGCCAGAACATCAGGAAGACCACCCCCGTTATCAGCGCGATGCACGCCACGTGCGCTCGGAAACTGACTGGCGAGGTGGCAGTCACAGGTAACCCAACCCGCGCAACTTCTTCTCAATCAACTCTTCCTCTTCCTTAGTTAGCGCGCTCGCCGTGCTGAACCCGCCGGCTGCCTCGCCGGCCAATGCTATGGGATTGCGCTCGCGGTGCTCCTGAGTGCACACATCTTGCAACACGCGGCCATCCACGTCGCTCGGCGCCGGCAATCCCGCCAGGTGCATAACGGTTGGCAAGAGGTCGTGTACAGTCGCGGATTCTAACGCTTCCCCTGAGCGGATCCCGGGACCCTTGCATATCAGAATGCCATCTGGTCGGTGGTCCCCGCTCCACCAAAAACCGCGCGCTTGCACTTCCTCGGGCGGCTCGCCGAGTTCCGCTTCCGGATTCCAATAAACATACATGTCGCTGGCTCGCTCAACAAAGGGCCCCTGGTATTGCTCTTCGCGCCGCGCGACACCTTTTACGACGGCGACGCCGCGATCATCCTTCCACTGAATCAAGTCCTCCGCGATGGCGTCGCGGATCTGATCGTATTCCGTCGCCGGGACGGTCCCGGACGGGTTGCGGCCAAGCAGGTTGATGTTGATCACATGGCGGCCCGGCTCCGTGTAAGCCTTGGAGCGCGCCCAATCAATAGAGGAGTAGAACAGATCCTTCTCCGCTGACTGCAAGCGTTTCAGACGCTTAGCGCCAAGTCCCGTCTTGATCGCTGCCTTTACCGAGACCGGGAGCAGCTCTTTCGCAACGCGCTTGCCGCTGCTAATAAACGACGCTCGAGCGTGCGAAGTGCCCCGCCTCGCGAGGTAGCCGTTACGCTCGAGCCAGTTCGGCAAATGGTACGCGGCCCCGCTGTGCGGACCCATGCCGTGGTCCGAGATGATGTAGACTTGCGCGCCCTCATCAAAATGCTGCAACAACCTGGCTATCGCCGCATCAAGCGCCCGGTAGATCGTCAGCAAACCATCTTCCCCGCCTTTACGTTTTCCGCCGTGCACAGCGGGATCATGGCTCCAGAGGTTGTGCCCACCCCAATCGCTCGCCGTGTAGACCGTCATGAAGAATGTAACCGGGCGCGTTGTAAGCAGGTATTCGGCCGCCGCGGTCTGAGTCTCAATTAGGCGCAGCCATGCGCCAACCGCCTCATCCGTCTTGCCTGCGCTCATCAAATCGCCGAGCCCTGGTGGAGTAAAATTGTACTCAGGAAAGCGGGTGAGCAGGTCCTGGCGAAGCCCGCCCGGACTGAAAGCGCGTTCATCCAAAGCCGGCGCATCCAGACCGCTGACCATATAGCCGCCCGGCAGGTCCTCGGCCTGATAAGTCATGGGCACGTTGAGAAAGCCCGCCGTCAAGCCGTGGCGAGCGAGATGCTCACCGATGGCTGCGCCGCGGCGGTCGCTGCCCTTAAAAAACATTTGCCGAGAAGTCTCAAAATCACGGTCAGAGAATACGAACAGCCCATGCCGGCCCGGGTTCAACCCCGTCAGTATCGACGTCCACGCTGAGGCGCTATGCATGTTTGGAGTGGACGCCAGCCGCGCCGAAACACCCGAACGCATCAGAGCCCCGAGCGTCGGCAAATCACCGGACGCACTCCACGGTTCAACCAGATCCATCGTTGCGGCATCCAGCCCGATGACAGCTATCTTCGGCTTCACTCGATGTACCCCAGCGCGCGCAACCTCTGTTTTAAGTCCGCCTCCTCGGTCGCGCTGTAAACGGCGCTGCGCGCGCCATCGCTCGGATCGCTTTTCCGGTAAGAGGAGCCCGACCGCCCAGGCGCGGACGCGCAATCAAATACCTCCGTCAACGGGCGCCCATCCATATCAACCGTAAGCGGACAGCCGAGGGACGCTAGAGCCGTGGGCCCGACATCGCGCAGGTTCGGCTGGCTGTCAAAGGCCGCCCCTCTCGCGATTCCCGGGCCCCAGGCGATCAACACTCCGTCGCGCGAATGCGTGCCCGTCGTCGAGTCGGCTGGAACGATGACTTCTCCGTAACTCGGTCTCTCGTTGTAGACGAATTGATCGCGGCGCGGGACCATTACGATATCCGGAAGACGGCTCGACCACGCCCCCGTAAGCGCCTCTTCGCGCCGCATCACCTGTTCAAATACGCGCTCACCATCTTCAGGCGACGCAAGTTCCAGCACTGCCGAGCGCACTTCCTCGGCCACCGCGTTAAAGTCGCCCTGGGGCACGATCCCTGATTCTTCCCGCCCAGCAAGATTAATCCAGATCCCCTTGTCCTGGGCGAAGAAGGCGCGCGTCCGCGGCCAATCGATCTCATTCAAGAACGCGGCTCCGTATTGCACCTTCCGCTCCAGTGAATTGCCCTTTGCCTCGGCCGCGAAAAGGCGGCGGCCGATCTTTTCTTTGACGTCTCTGACGCGCGCCTGGCCGCGGCGCCACGCCGGCGACTTGAACGTCAATAGCCCAGCGTGCGCCAATAACTCATTCACGCGAACCTCGTACAGCTCCGAGCAGAATCCATGGTCCGACACGACCAGAACGCGGGCGCCCCCGGCGAGCCTCTCAATAATCCGGCCAACCGCGGAGTCCAGCCTTTCATACACTTCGTGAATGAACTCCCGGAACGGCGTCTTGGGGTCATGCCGTGGATGTTTTACATCCATGTCGGCCCAATAGTCGTGCTGAGCGCGATCAAGAACCGAAAAGACCACCATGACAAAGTCCCACTGGTCGCGCCCCATCAAATAACCCAGGGCGCGCTCGTGCATGTCGATTGCGTGATGAAACTCTTCGGCGCGGGCGTGCTTGTCGGGGTTGCGCCCTGGCTCAATCACGTATTCGGGCAGCTTGTGGAGCAAATCCTCCTTCAGCGCCGTCGGGTAGGTAAACTCCGATTCACGACTCGGAGTCAGCATTCCTGTGACCATGAAACCGTTGATGGGCTCCGGCGGATAGGTAGTGGGGATGTTCACTGCCAGGGAGCGCCCGCTATGTTCGGTCAGGATATCCCACACGGGCCGCGTCATAATGTCGCGGCCGCTCATAGCGCGGACAGTGTAGCTTGACTTGTTCTTGATGAATGGCGAGAACACGCCATGCATGCCTTCGCTCGTGCCGGTGGTGCAGCTCGCCCAGCCGGGAAAGCTATTCGGGAGCAGGGTCGACCGGAGCGGGGCGCTCGACCCCTCTCGCATCAATTGGGACAGCGCGGGAAGGCGGCCTGCGCGTGCAAGCGGCCCGATGATATCGAACGTCGCGCCGTCTAAACCAATGACTACCGTTTTCATCGATCTGGCTCTTCGACTCCCAGACTCCTAGCCTTTTACCGGACGAGCATTGAAGCCCCATCCATCGTTTCGGGTTTGGCAAGCGCCATTGCGTCCAGGAGGGTCGGCGCAACGTCGGTAATATGAGGCTTCCTCTTTAGCAGGGCGTCTGCCGTGGCATTGATGAAGAAGGTGGCATCGTCCTGCGTATGCATACCCGTGAATACTTCCCGATCCATCAGCTTCGTCTTGTTCACTGCGCCTTTCAAGTCGTAGCCGTACACCGGTTGAACGCAAAGGTCCGGCGCCGCGCCTATGCAGGGCCCAGAGAATAATTCGTCGCGGCGGTAAACCCGCTGTATGATCGACTTCCCTTCCGCGGTTATCTCGCTCAGCCCTTTCCCGATTTCCTCAAGCAGGACTTCGGCATCCGCGCGCTCGACCGGTCCGTCTGGATACCTTCCCCTTGTGTTGAGATACACGCGCCCCGGATCGAGAGCAAACGCCCGCGACCCTTTCGCAATATCTTCAATCGAGCGCGCATTGTCCCTGAGCTTCAGGAATCCATTATCAACCAGCCAGCGATTTAGGTATACCTGCCGTTTGATTCCGGTAAAGCCGTGATCGCTCATGATCATAAGGGTTTCGTCGCGGATCCGTTCGGCGATCTGCCCAATGAAACTGTCGACGCGCCGGTAGTAGTCTCGAAATGCCGAGTGATACTTGTGATTTTCGTCTCCGATCGCGTCCCAGAAAAAGTGCTGCAGTCGATCGGTCGACGTGATGACCCCGACAAACAGGTCCCAAGGCTCCTTGTCGAACAAGTAGAGCAGGGTCTCCACACGGCGCTCGAGAGTCTTGAGGATGTCCTCCATTAATGCGTCGTGTGATTCCTGCACTTTCCTGGCATCCACATCGATGCGGTAGTCCAGTTCACGCAACTTCGGCACAAGGTCCGGGGGATAAGTCGCTTTGGTCAGATCTATGGCTACAAAACCCGACACCAGGATTCCGTTTAACGGCTGGGCCGGGTAGGTGGACGGCACGTTGATCACGATCGAACGCCGGCCCGCGCGTCCCACCGCTTGCCAGAGAGTCTCTCCGTGGATGTGTCGCGAGTTGGGAAAGTAGATTTTGTAGCTGTTGGGCTGCAGGTCAAGAAACCCATAGATGCCGTGGCGGCCAGGGTTCGCCCCAGTCATGAACGAAGTCCAGGCGACCGACGATATGTCCGGGATAGAAGTATCCATTTGCAGCAGACTGCCGCCTCTGACTATTTCTTTTAGTCGCGGCATGGCGCCGTCTTCAATGAACCGGCGCATCAGACTGCATGGCGCCCCGTCCAGGCCAATCAACACGGCTCGCTTCGCTGCGTCCTTGGATTTGAATCGGTCGAACAATCCCATTACACGTACCCGAGCGCCTCGAGCCGCCGCCGAACCTCCTCTTCATCTTCCTGGGTGTAGGCCCCGGCCTCGGCTGCTTTAGTTAGCGCCATTTCTTCCAAACCCCTGAGTATGAACGCAACGCTCTCCAAGGGGCTTTGCGAATCCGTTTCGACTACGATCTCAGGGTTCAGAGGCTCCTCGTAGGGATCGTCGAGACCCGTGAAGTTCTTGACTTCTCCCGTCAAAGCCTTCTTATAAAGGCCTTTGACGTCCCGCTTGATCAGCACATCGAGCGAGCACTTTACGTAAACCTCGACAAATGCGCCGATCTGCGCCTTCAACTCATCCCGCACTTCGCGATACGGTGAGATCGCCGCCGCAATCGCCACCACCTCGTTGCGCGTCAACAGGTCGCAAACAAATCCGATTCTACGTATGTTGGTGTCGCGGTCCTCCTTTGAAAAGCCCAGTCCCTTTGAAAGATTAGTACGGACGACATCGCCATCCAGGACCTCCACCTTGTGTCCACGAGTCTTAAGTTCCGTCTCCACCAGCCGCGCCAGCGTCGTCTTTCCGGCGCCCGATAGGCCAGTGAACCATAACGTAAATCCCTTCTCTGCCATCTCTTTCTTGAAGCTCCCTCCCGAAAAATAGCGGAGCCAGCCTTATTCTATTAGCAGCGGCTCCCTCCATGCAAAGCTGTCAATATACACGAGTACACCCCGCACCTGAAAGGTCTCCACGCCGCCTGGCCCAAGAACTTGCCGGAAATAAGCGGTTTACGCCGTCTTCTCCTTGACATGGAGCGCGGCGGGAGTTGATAATCCCCGCGCTTCTAGTGTCTTGTTGTCTTGTGTCACTCAGCCAGCGTTACGTTGCAAAAGTTCCGTTAGGAAGCCGATTTCGCAGCGGCCAAATGCGGCTTAGCTGTAGCTCGATGAGGGGAACGCAAACCGAATGGAGACCAAGCAAGTCGTGAAACCGAACGTCGGAACGACGTTTCGGGGACTGTTTCGAATCAAGTCTCTCGATTCAATCCTGCGCGACGCCGAGGAGCCTGAGTATCAATTGCGCCGGGCTCTCGGTCCGGTCCAATTAACCCTCTTCGGCGTCGGCGCAATTATCGGAGCAGGGATATTCGCCACCGTTGGGACCGCGGCTTCGGGCGATGCCGATCGCGTCGGAGCAGGCCCCGCGCTCATGGTGTCCTTCATTATCACCGCCGTTGTCTGTGGATTTACCGCCCTGTGCTACGCCGAGTTTGCTTCGATGGTGCCGATCTCAGGCTCGGCTTACACCTATTCCTACGCCACACTCGGCGAAGTTGTGGCCTGGATCATCGGTTGGGATCTGATCATCGAATACGCCGTCGGAAATATCGCGGTCGCGGTAAGCTGGGCAGGCTATTTCAAAAAAGTGCTCGAAGGAATCCGCATCCCGGCTCTGCACATTGACGGTATTGTTATGCCGCTGTGGCTAACCACGGACTACCGCAGCGGGTCCAAGTTGCCCGAGGTCTACGAGCACGCCCCTCACATCTTCGGCAAACCCGTCATCTTCAACATTTTGGCAGTTGCGATTGTCGCCGTGATCACCATCGTACTAGTCTGGGGTATCCGCGAAAGCGCCCGCTTCAACGCCGTGATGGTGGGGATCAAAATCGTCGTCCTGACCTTTTTCATCATCGTTGGGTTTTACTGGGTGGAGCCCGCGAACTGGCATCCCTTCGCGCCCAATGGCTGGGGCGGAATCAGCGCCGGGGCCGCCATCGTCTTCTTCGCGTATATCGGATTCGACGCCGTCTCGACGGTCGCCGAAGAAACCAAGAACCCGCAAAGAAATCTTCCCATTGGCATCATTGCGTCGCTCATCATCTGCACTATCTTCTATGTAGTTGTCGCTGCGGTGTTCACCGGGTTGATATCTTACCCTGAACTCGCCGCTATGTCGCCAGCGGCAAAGGCCGAACCGCTAACAATGGCTCTCGAACATGGCACGAGCGATCTTGGCCTGCGCCATTTCTCCGTCGGAGTTGTCGCGATTGGCTCGGTCATCGCCCACACGGCGGTGCTCCTCGTTTTCCAACTGGGTCAGCCCAGAATCTTCTTCTCAATGTCCCGCGACGGATTGCTGCCCAAAGTATTCCACAAGGTGCATCCACGATTCCGCACCCCGCATATCTCTACCATTCTAACTGGAGTCTTCGTCGCTACTTTCGCCGCCGTCGCCAACATCGACGAGATGGTTGATCTTACAAACATCGGTACCTTGTTTGCCTTCATTCTGGTCTGCGCTGGAATCATCGTTTTGCGGGTCAAGGATCCGGGCCGCAAACGTCCTTTCCGGGTGCCGGGTGGCCTGATCATCCCCGTTCTGGGCATAGTCTCCTGCCTTTACTTGATCTACTATTTGCCTCCGACCTCCTGGCTGCGCTTCGCCGCCTGGCTTAATTTCGGCTTCGTGATCTATGTAGGCTACGGGGCTGTTAACAGCCGTTTGACGGGCCGCAAAACCTCGGACCACCCCGCCGAGCACGACGCCAATACCGCGTATTTCGGCGCCTTCCTCGGCCTGATTGGCGCCGCCTTGCTCCTCTTTATGCGCGGCTTTGATCTTTGGATAGCAGCGACAAAAGACACCGAGCGGCAGGGCTCCGCGTTTGCCGCGGTTATGCAAGCGGCGCCCTGGCTCGAAGTTTCCTGGTTCTTGGTCGTCCCGCTCGCGCTCAACGCGTTCGTCTTGTGCCCCATAATCGTAATGCGAGCGCTCCGCGCCAAAGCGGCGGGAGGGGCCGTGGGACACCAGCGCTTGACCAACACAAGTCTGGCAATAGCGCTCTTCTTAGCCCTGGGCAGCATTGTATATTTCATCATGGTTTATGCGCACAGCAGTAGCGCCGGTTGATCGAGCGGTAACGACGCCCGAGCGCCAGGGGCGCCGAACGGCATCGCAACGTTGAACACATTGGAGGAAAGCATGGCGGAAGCAGCAGTCGTCACCGGAGGTCAGAGGACCGGCTTTGTCCGCGGCCTTGGGCTGCTCGATTCCACGATGATCGTCGCCGGTTCGATGATTGGATCGGGGATATTCATTGTCTCCGCCGACATCGCGCGCCAGGTGGGCTCGCCCGGATGGCTTTTGGTCGTCTGGCTCGTAACCGGACTGCTCACCGTGATGGCGGCGCTCAGCTACGGCGAACTTGCGGCCATGATGCCCAAAGCCGGCGGGCAGTACGTCTACTTGCGCGAGGCTTTTTCGCCTCTGTGGGGGTTCCTTTACGGCTGGACTCTCTTCATGGTGATTCAAACCGGAACCATCGCCGCCGTCGCCGTTGGCTTTGGCCGCTATCTAGGCGTTATCTGGCCTCGTATATCAGAGAGCAAGTACATCATCGAGCCTATTCGCCTCGGTTCCAGCTACGCCATTTCCCTCTCGACCGCGCAGTTGGTCGGAGTCCTGCTAATCGTTCTCCTGACCTGGATGAATACCCGCGGGCTTAAGCTCGGCAAACTTGTCCAAAATGTCTTCACCATAACCAAGACCGGCGCCCTGATCGGGCTGATCCTTCTCGGCGTCATCGTCGGTTGGAATGCGACGGCAGCGAGCGGAAACTTCGGCGCGTTCTGGGCGGTGCGCGGCAAGCTTCAGGATGTCGGACACGGCCTTACGGCCGCAACTACTCTTGGCCTGTTTGTCGGCATCTGCGTCGCCCAGACCAACTCCCTATTCTCCGCGGATGCCTGGAACAATATCACCTTCACCGCGGGCGAGGTCAAAAATCCGAAGCGCAACATACCGCTATCTCTCGCGTTTGGCACGTTCCTGGTAATTGGGTTGTACCTGCTCGCTAACGTCGCCTACCTGGTGACTTTGCCGTTTGAATCGATTCAGACGGTCGCGAGCGATCGCGTCGCTTCCGCCACGGCTAGCGTGATCTTTCCCGGACTGGGCGCGAAGATCATGGCGGTTGCGATCATGATTTCGACCTTCGGCTGCAACAACGGACTGATCCTCGCGGGAGCCCGCGCCTATTGGGCGATGGCGCGCGACGGCCTCTTCTTCAAGTCGTCCGGACAGCTCAACAAGCACCACGTTCCCGCTTGGGGCCTCGTGATTCAAGGGATATGGGCCGCCCTCCTGGTCTTGCCGCGCACGGTGACCAAGGTCGACGCGAACGGCAATCCGACCGAATATGGGAATCTCTATGGCGATCTCCTGACGTACGTGATCTCGGCGGCGTTGATCTTCTATATTCTCACCATCGCCGGGATCATCGTGTTGCGCTGGCGGCGCCCGGAGACGGAGCGCCCCTATCGCGCCTTCGGCTATCCCGTCATCCCGGTGCTCTATATTCTGAGCGCGGCGGTCATTCTCTTCGTGCTCTTAGTCTATCAGACGACGACAACCTGGCCGGGACTGATCATCATCGCCACCGGCATACCGGTCTATTTCATCTGGAAGAAAGTGGGCCAGGCTGCCCCCGCCTCTGAGCCCGACTCGTTGGAGGAGTGAAGGACACACGCGCTAGCGGAAGCAAGACGAGACCGGTACTATGAAGTCACGCGGAAATTCGCATACGGCATCACACATAACACGGAAGTCCAGAAAGGTTCCGGAGGATCAATAAATAAATGGCTAATCAACTGTTTTCAAGAAAACCGCTCAGCTTGTTGTTGGCAGAGGAGGCGGGCGAGAATCGTCTCCTCCGCGTTCTCGGCCCGGTTCAACTGACCGCACTCGGCGTGGGCGCCATCATCGGAACCGGCATCTTCATCTTGACCGGCGAGGCCGCGCACGACCGCACCGGGCCAGCGCTAATGCTCTCATTCTGCGTCGCGGGCTTCGCCTGCATCTTTGCCGCGCTGTGTTATGCGGAATTTGCTTCGATGGTTCCGGTCGCGGGCTCCGCGTACACGTATG
>Ga0207156_10030_pt1 | contig 36111 bp, 32 predicted proteins | sample Alteio_BWMinHeat_24_FD_153514 | JGI IMG/M metagenome (GOLD analysis project Ga0207156, IMG submission 153514) | Enriched cells from forest soil in Barre Woods Harvard Forest LTER site, Petersham, Massachusetts, United States -... | ecosystem: Environmental > Terrestrial > Soil > Temperate forest >...
GCCAACCGCGGATAGGAAAACTTTAAACTGCAAACCCGTCTGTAGTAGAATTGCGGCCGAGTAGGGGGTAGCTCGGAGACTTTGCCGCCGTGTGAATCGATGGAGCGCGATTTATGGCTGAGATCAGAATTTACACGACAAGCTGGAGCGCGGACTGCGAGCAAGCCAAGCAGTTTCTTCATGACGAAGGGATCTTTTACGAAGAGATCGACATCGATAAGTCGAGCGAAGGGGCTCGATTCGTAGAACAGGCGCATGGCGGCCGGCGAGTGGTGCCCACTTTCGACGTGGATGGAACCGTCTTCAGCCTCAAGCCCTTTGACTGGGAAAAGCTGCAAAAGGAGCTGGCCAGACTCGGAATCGACGATTGAGGGCATGAACGACCCACGAAGAGACGGATGACGCAGCTAAACTTCCTCGAACAATTGATGCAAGAGCGGCGGGCCCTGTCGGTTTCAGAGCTGACCGCGCGCCTGAAGACGCTGGTTGAAGGGCAGTTTGGCGACGTTTGGGTCGAAGGCGAGATATCCAACTTTCGCCGCCACACCTCGGGACATTGGTACTTCACACTCAAGGATGACGCGGCCATGCTCCGGTGCGCGAGCTTCCGGATGCAGAATCGATTAATTCGGTTTACGCCGGAAGACGGCCTGACCGTCAGAGCGCGGGGCAGGCTTTCGCTCTACGAAGCGCGAGGGGATTACCAGTTGCTGGTGGATCTCCTCGAGCCGGTGGGGGTCGGCGCACTCCAGTTCGCTTTCGAACAACTGAAGCGAAAACTTTCGGCGCAAGGGCTTTTCGATCCGGCCCGCAAGCGGCCGCTGCCCTTGTTGCCGCGGCGGATCGGCGTGGTGACGTCGCCGGACGGGGCGGCGGTTCGCGACATCTTGCGGGTCATCAAGCGGCGCAACCAGGCGATCAGCATCATCATTGCTCCCGCGCGGGTTCAAGGAGACGGCGCCGCGGCCGACATCGCGCACGCAATCGAGGCGCTGAATTCGCGCAGCGAAGTCGATGTGATCATCGTGGGGCGGGGAGGCGGGTCGACGGAGGACCTGTCGTGTTTTAACGAGGAGCGCGTCGCCCGCGCCATCCATTCGTCGCGGACGCCCGTAATCTCGGCTGTCGGCCACGAGACGGATTTTACGATCGCCGACTTTGTCGCGGACCTGCGCGCTTCGACGCCATCGGCGGCGGCTGAGATGGTGACCCTGGCGCGCCAGGAGATCTGGGCGCGGATTAGCCGTCTGACGACGGAGATGGCCGGCGCATTTCGCTATCGGCTCTTGCGGCTGCGCAACAACGTTTCCGAGCTCGAGTCGCATCGCGCTTTCGGCGCCGTTGAAATGCAGATCAAGAAGGCCTCGCAACGGTTTGATGACGGCGTCTTTAGCATCGAAACAGCTCTGCGGAGGGAAATAAGGAAACGGCGAGGCCAGCATAACGCCCTGGCGCTGCGCCTTGGCGACGCCGACATACGGCGCAGAATGATTCAACAGCGCGGCAAGCTGGCGGTGCTGAAAGCCCGGATTCGCTCATCTCAGCGCGTCTGGCTCGACGAGCGCAAGGAGAGGCTTTCGGTTGCGGCGGGGAAGCTTGACTCCCTGTCGCCGCTTTCGGTGCTTGGGCGCGGCTACGCGATCGCGTTCGACAGCAATGGCGGCGTGATCAAGCGGGCCATTGACGTGAACGAGGGAGAACGAGTTCGGGTCCGCCTGGCCGAAGGCGACCTACACTGCATTAAGGCCGAGCCGCCCGAAGGAATAGAGAACCCGTGATGTTTTACGATATATGCGTGCGGCGAGCGGCCGGGGGCGGCGCTTCGAGAGAGCGGCTGCCGACGGCGAATCGAGGCCGCGCCTGCCGCGCCCGCCTCGCCCGGCATTGGCGACGGAATAGGAGCAAGTGATGACCGCGGAAAAGAGCTTTGAGTCGGCGCTCGGCGAGCTTGAGCGAATTGTCCAAAGTCTGGAGGCAGGCGACCTGCCGCTGGAGAAGTCCCTGGCGCTCTTCGAGCAAGGGGTCAGACTATCGCGAGAATGTCAGCGGCGGCTTGACGACGCCGAGCGCAAGGTCGAGATCCTGCTTAAGGGCGAAAACGGGGTTTTGAAGGCCGCGCCATTTGCCGAGGTCGAAGAGTAGGTTATGGCGGAGCGAGCTCTCGAGTACCTGTCACGGCGCGCCGAAGAAGTGAACGGCGGCCTGGAAATCCTTTTGCCGGCGGAGACCGAGCCGCCGCAAAGCCTCCACCGGGCGATGCGCTACAGCGTGTTTGCGGGCGGCAAACGTCTGCGGCCGGCGCTGGCGCTGGCGGCCGGAGAGGCGCTAGGCGGGAAAGCGGCCGACATTCTGCCGCTTGCCTGCGCGATCGAGATGATCCATACCTACTCGTTGATCCACGACGACTTGCCCGCGATGGACAACGACGACCTCCGCCGCGGCCGCCCGACGTGTCATAAGGCATTTGGCGAGGCGATCGCCATTTTGGCGGGAGACGCGCTGCTGACCCTGGCGTTTCGCGTGCTGGCCTCTGACGCGCTTGCGTGCGGGCCGGCGCGGCAACTTCGCGTCATCCGCGAAATAGCGGCGGCGGCGGGCACCGTCGACGCATTGATCGGCGGTCAGGCGGTCGACATCGAGAGCGAAGGCAAGCGGGTCGACGCCTCGACGCTCGAGTACATTCACCGTTCGAAGACCGGCGCGCTGATCTGTGCCGCGGTCGTAGCTGGAGGAATCGCCGGCGGGGCGGACGACGGGCAGGTCGATATACTGCGACGATTCGGGCAAAACATCGGCCTCGCATTTCAGATAGCCGACGATGTTCTGGACGTAACCGCGACCAGCGAGCAACTTGGGAAGACGGCCGGCAAGGATCAGGCGGCGCTCAAGGCGACCTACCCGTCCCTTTATGGCATCGCCGGGTCCGAAGCGCGCGCCAGGGCGCTGGTCGACGAAGCGATGACGGCAATGTCGGGCCTGGGCGTCGATTCCGCGCCGCTTCTGGAAGTAGCTAGATTTATCGTTGCAAGACGGTCGTGATGCCGCTATGCTTTTCAGTTCGCTGAACTATGAAAACCCGCGTTAAGCGATTATGTGCGAACCCGCATCGAAACTGCCGGCGCGTCTTCAGGGTACGCAGTGTTTCGGGCCGCCGCGCTAATCAGCGCGGCCGGACCAACCCTGTCTATGCGATCGGTTCCCGTTAAAACAACCCTAAGGAGACTCAAGCTGCTATGAAATTGCTTTCACAGATCAACAGCCCGGCCGATCTCAGACAACTTCCGCAATCTAAACTGCAGCCGCTGGCAGACGAAGTTCGCGAGTACCTCATTGAAGTTCTGTCCAGGATAGGCGGCCACACGGGAGCGAGTCTGGGTCCGGTGGAGTTGATACTCGCGCTGCATTACGCGTTCGAGACTCCAAAGGATAAGCTCGTATTTGATATCGGGCATCAGGCCTATGCCCACAAAATCATCACGGGCCGGCGCGACCAGTTTCCGACTATACGCCAATACAACGGTCTGAGCGGTTTTTTGCGCCGCGAGGAATCCGAGTATGACGTCTTCAACGCGGCGCACGCCGGGACGTCGATCTCTTCAGCGCTAGGCATAGCGGCGGCGCGCGATCTAAAAGGCGAGGACTTTCACGTTATCGCGTTCATTGGGGACGCCGGCCTGACGGCCGGAATGGCTCTCGAGGGGATCAATCAGGTTGGGCATCTCAAGAATAAGATGATCATCCTGCTGAATGACAATGAGATGTCGATCTCTCCCAACGTCGGAGCGCTGGCGGGATATCTGAATCGCATTCGCGGCGCTCGTCCTTACAATGAATTCAAACACGAGGTTGAAGAGTGGCTTAAGTCGATTCCGGCGGTGGGTGAAATGATGCTGTCAGGGGCGCGAGCGCTCAAAGATACGCTAGCGCGCGCGTTCATCCCGGGCGCGCTTTGGGAGGAGCTTGGGCTCAATTACATGGGCCCGATCAATGGGCACGACATCAATTCGATCCTTCTGACGCTCGAGGAAGCAAAGAAGGTCGATGGCCCGGTGCTGGTGCATGCCCTGACGGTAAAGGGCAAGGGCTACGAGCCCGCGGAGCGCGATCAGGCCGCCTGGCACGGAACCTCAGCGTTTGAAATTGCGACCGGCAAGTTCATTAAGGAGCCCGCAACCGCGCCAAATTACACCGCGGTCTTCGCGCAAGCCACGATTGATTTGATGAAAGAGGACAGCCGGATCGTCGCAATCACCGCGGCTATGCCGGATGGCACGGGGCTTAACAAAGTGATGCAGGCATTCCCCGAGCGCACCTTCGATGTCGCCATCGCCGAGCAGCATGCTGTCACCTTCGCCGCGGGAATGGCTACCGAGGGCCTCAAACCTATCGCAGCAATCTACTCCAGCTTCTTACAGCGCGCCTTCGACCAAATATTCCATGACGTAGTGCTGATGGACCTCGACGTTACGTTTGCCCTGGACCGCGCCGGCGTGGCGGGGGCAGACGGGCCGACACACCACGGGTTAATGGATTTCGCCTATCTGCGGCCGATGCCTAAATTCGTCATCATGGCTCCCAAAGATGAGAATGAGTTGCGGCACATGTTGAAGACGGCGATCCACTACGAGGGCCCGGCGTCTGTGCGTTATCCCCGTGGCAGCGGGACCGGAGCCCCGATGGATGAGGAGATTCATCTCCTCGAGATCGGCAAGGCCGAGATTCTGCGCGAGGGGACGGACGTGGCGATCCTCGGCATCGGTTCGCAAGTCCATTATTGCCTAAAGGCCGCGGAGAGGCTGGCGCTCGAGGGAATTAACGCTACCGTAGTAAACGCCCGGTTCGTCAAGCCGCTTGACAAGGAGTTGATCATTGCGCTCGCGAGATCACATGGCTCGATCATCACGGTTGAGGACCATTATCTGATGGGTGGGTTCGGCAGCGCAGTGCTTGAAATGTTGGAAGAGAATCGGGTCAGTGACGCTCGCGTCCTCCGGCTCGGGTTCCCCGACAAGCTTATTGAACATGCCAGTCAGAGCTTGCTTCTAGCAAAGTATGGGCTGGATGCCGATGGCATCTACTCGCGAGTGAAAGAGTTCGTTGCAAGTAGATTGAGCTTTGAACCGGTCTTTAGCAATTAGTTTGCGCTAGCGCTCGAATTCAAAGCTGACGGTTTGCTGCGCGGCCTTGGATTTGCCATCCTTGACGGTTACGCGGAGTTCGTAAACGCCCGGCTCCAACGCAAGTTGGAGCTGGCCTCCGGCTTCGATGCCTTTGTTGTCTTTCCTGATCGTTCGTGAACTCAACGGCTGCCACGGACCATCATAAACGCTCTTGCCATCGCCAAGGATTTCCACCTTCATTCTCGCGACTGACTCTAATCCCGCGTCTTCCGCGTTATATACGACTAGCCGGTACAATACATGGTCCCCCGCCTTGAAGGACGCCGGCCCGCTTATCATTTTCGGTTGTTGCGCCTGTTTTCCGGCCGCCGCGCCGTTAGCGTCCGGGGTCTCTCGTTGAATCTTGCCTAAAAAGATGCCGCTTAGGGCCACCTTGCCATTGCTGAGTTCGGGGACATCCACCCAAGCCAACGAGGTCCCCATTGTCTGACGCTCAGCATCAAGCACGCCCACGCGTATCTGATAAAGGCCGGGCTTCAAACGCAGGCGATCGGTATAGCGGTAACCGCTTCGCTGCGCCTGCTCGTACTGCTCGGGGTTGAGCGTGCCCTTCAGAGTCTCAGGGTGCGTTTCGGACAATTTCCCAGACGCGTCGAAAATGACTACCGCCAGGTCGCAACTAAGCTGATAGCTTTGATCCACCTGCTTGAAGAGCAGCGAATCAGCGTCGATATGGACAAGAAGGGAGACCTGAGCATCATCACCTTCATGCTCGAGGAAATCTGCAACGCACGTAACCGGAATGCTGGTCACAGGAATCGCTGATAGCATCGCTTGGAAGAGCTTCTGACGCGGCGTTGTGGCAGCCTCCAGCATCTTCGGCTCCGCCGGCAGGTAGCCTTTTTGTGCCCGGATCTTGTAGTCGGGGTGACCTTTGACATGAATCGATACCTTCCGGAATCTCTTTTTGTCGCTGTCATCGGCTGGGTAATAGGCGATAGCGTAATAGACTCGATTGTCGTCGAGCATTTTTTGCAGCCAGATGCTCATGTCGTTTCGGTTCAAGTAGGGTTCCCCGCCGGTGTCATTAGCAAGCGTTCTCAGGTTCGATTGACGGTCAAGTTGAGAATCGGACATGAAAAGGCTGAAATCGCCGCCGCCCAGGCCGCTAGGAGTCGACGCGTTGTATTCGATCGGCGCGACTAGCCCCTCGGCTTCAAATGAGTAGATCACAACGCCCGACCGGGAAGCCTGGCTGGTCACGCGACGGAGGCCCTCGTTATCCGCGCTTGCTCCGTCTTCGAACAGAGTAAATCCATCGGAGATCACCGCTACTATCCGTTGGCCCGGCATCTGCGCCAGTCGTTCGCTGACCGCTTGCAGAGTCGAGAGTGTGGCCTTCCGCTTATAGGTCTCGAAACCCAAGATTTCGGCAGCCTTAGCGTGAACGTAGCCGATTGGTGGGGCCGGCATCATCTCCTCGGCGGCGACGATTCGCGTGGCTACGTTGATTGCCCTTGGGTCCTCGCCAAGAACCCTGGAGGCAAGGTAAGGGGTAAAAAGAGTCCGCTCCGATGCGAAGAACGAAATCTTGTCGATGGCATACTTGAGGATCTTCTTGTCGCTAGAGAACTGTTGTAAGATGCCCAACGATGCCGACGTTGTCACGATGGCGACCACGTCCTGACCGGTTATCTGCTCGTCTATGAATTGCTTTAGATGCCTCTTGGCGCGAATCAGACTCTCCGGCCCGAGATGCAGAGTGTCCACAAAGAGGACCACGCTGCGCGTGCCCAGTCCGGCGCGAGCCCCCGCGTCGGGCCCTTTTTCTGGCGCGGCCTTGAGCGCGAGGTCCGGGGCCGTCGACGCCTTCCCGACTCGCTCAACTGAAAAGAAGCTAACGGACTGCGGCTGACCGTTTTCGACCAATTCAAAATCGTCCTGCTTCAGATTGTCGACGAGCTTGCCGGCTCGATCGGCAACGGCAAGGCGCAACTGGACGAGTTCAGTTTTGAGGCGAACTGTCGGTTCGTCTTTCTGTGGCGCACCGGGCGCGGATTGCGCGAGCGCAACCGGACCTATGCAAAGAGCAAGGAAGAATGCCCGGGCGGTATGGCTTACCATTACTGCGCCTCTCGACTCACCTGCGGTTGAGCATCCGCAAAGATCTTGGTGGTGTGTTCGGTGACGCTGCCAGGCGTTTCGGCCGGGCGTTCGCCGACGTTGCCTGTACTGTAATCCCTGGGCTCCGTCGGCTCGTAGCTCCGCGGCGGCAGTTCCACGTTCTGGGCGGGAGGTGCGAATCGTGTCGAGAGGGTCGCCACGGATTCAGCAAAACAGGCAAAGAGGATTTGAGCCACGCCCTTGAAAACCGGGATTGCGGCAAACAGCCAGAGATACTTTGCCAACTCCTCGAGGCCATGGACATGCCCATTCGCCGCTTCCTCGATACTGCTGATTACGCCGGCCTCAATTGCGATCCGGCCGAAATAGTACCAGGCAAGCCCCAATCCGCCGCCGGCAAACAAGCTTATCAAGCCGTTTCTCAGATTGTGTTGCCATGAGAGGGCAAGCCAGTCCTTCCGTTTCGGCTGGATGTCTCGCTTTAGGTCGGCGCGAATCTTCTGCCTGATCGCCCTTTGGGTGCTGCGGGCATCGTGATTGATAGAAACGCCGTGAATGCCCGCTTTGAACTCCTTCGCGATATTGCCGATATTGCGTTTTACTGCGTCCATATCCACCCTGAGCTTTCCCAGGGTGTCCGCACCGTTATCCAGCGCGTCGGAAACAACCTGCAAGTTGGTTCCGCAAGACTTACAAAATTTCTGGGTCTCTGGGGAATCCTTGCCGCACTGTGGACAAAACATTTCGCCTCCACGACTTAGCCATATTCATTCTGCCGCAACCTCAGAACAGGGTGCTTCTAATTCAGACCGCAGCTCGGGGGCGGCCAAACCTGTTTACCCGCTAAGACATCACCCTACGCCCGCTGAGGAAGAAATCAACGAGCGGGTTGGGTCTAAAACTCTATGAAACTTACTGTAGTATATACGATAATAGGAGTGCAAGAGTTTGGAGTTTAGCCGCTCTTTGGTTGCAAGTAGGAAAAACTGACGTCCCGAGAGGCGCGTCGGCAGCTTCATGGCTTTGCACCGGCAACCCAGATCAGGTCCCTTTGCGTCTGCTGCCTTAGCGGTCGGGTTTGTTGTGCTGGCGGCCAGCAGCGCGTGTCACCGGAACAAGCAGGAAGCGCTCATGCCGCCTCCCGTAACGATCACCCGATCCGACGCGGAGCGCTGGAAAGACGCAGCGGCTAAGGTCGAGGAAGAGCGCGGCGAGCCCACAGGCGCCAAAGCGCAGATTGATGTGCCTGCTGAACTCCGACACTACAGCGACCGCCGCCGGTTTCTCGCGGTCCAGGTTGCCGAATTGCGGGAACAACGCTTTGACCTGCCACGTGATTATGCTGGACTTGCGGTGCTGATTGAGCAACATCAGCTCGTAGAGGCGCCCCCGGTCGGGGATGACTACGTTCTTTATGGCGTGGGAGGAAGCGCCACTGAAGAGCCTTTTTCCCACTTCGATCCCTCCAGCGGAAAGGACGTTCAGCTATTCGCGACATATGAGGACTTCAAAAGTGAGGATCAGCGGCTGTCCGCCTCTCTTGTCTCGCCTCGAGCGCGCGCCGCCGAACTTCAAACAGCCTTGCGTCAAGCTGGCAGAGGGGAACGAGCGCGGCGCAAGGCCCTGTTCGGCGAGCTCGCCGACACGCAGGCGTCCATCACATCGATCGCTGAACAGCGACAGCTCCTTGAGTCTTTCTACGAGAACGCCCAGAGGCGCGAAGCCCTGCTTTCTGAATACCAGTCTCTTGCTCGAGCTGCCGGAAGTCTCAGCGGCGTCAGCTATGATTTGGACAACCCGGCTAGCAGGCGCCTTCTGAAGACACGCCTGCTCAGCTTCATTCGGCCTCAGGCGCTCGCCATCCTCCTCGATCTGGCGAGCGGTTACAAAGCAAAGTTCAACCGTCCGATGCCGGTGACCTCAATGGTTCGGCCAGAACAATACCAGCGCCAGTTGGCTGTCAAGAATCCTAACGCCGCTCGAATATCGACGCCGCCGCATTCCACCGGATTGGCTTTCGACATCTACGATCACTATATGACGGCCGCCGAGCAGGAGCATCTCATGGCCTTGATCGCCCAGCTCAAAGACGACGGCCGTGTCGAAGCCCTGCGAGAGAACCGAGATCACATTCACGTTTTCGCCTTCGCGGACGGCCAGCGCCCTGATGAGTCCCTCATCGCCCGTTCCCTGGCCGATGTAGGGCCGGAGGCCGCACCGATGCTCACGTCTCGAAAACGCGCCGGGTCGAGGAAAGCAGCCCGGGCGTCCCCTGCTCGACACGTCGGCCGCAGGAGTAGCTGAAGAGCCCTCGAGAGCGACCCTGGGCGAAATTGAGTTCTAACGCAAAATGCGCAAGGAACGCATCGACAAGCTCTTGCTCGAGCGCGGTCTGGTGGAAAACCGAACGCGCGCCCAGGCTTTAATCCTCGCCGGCCAGGTGCTCGTCGAAGAGCAACGCATAGACAAGCCGGGTCAGATGGTTCCCTCTTCCGCCGAGATCCGGGTCAAAGGGGAGCCGCCGAGATATGTCAGTCGCGGCGGTGTGAAGCTGGAAGCCGCGTTGCGCGATTTCAAAATCGATCCGGACGGCAAAACCTGCGTGGACGTTGGCGCGTCCACCGGCGGCTTCACTGATTGCCTGCTGCAACACGGCGCCGCGCGAGTATGGGCTCTGGACGTCGGGCACAACCAGCTTGCGTGGAGACTGCGCCAGGACCGGCGCGTAGAAGTGATCGAAGGCCTGAACATTCGCAAAGTCGACCTCGCGACGTTCCCCACCCAGTTCGACATCGCCACGATTGACGTCTCGTTTATTTCGCTGACGAAGGTCCTGCCCGTGGTCAGGAACCTGGTGGCTGAGTTTGCGGACTGTGTGGCTCTCGTGAAACCGCAATTCGAGGTTGGGAAAGGCGAGGTCGGCCGGCGCGGGATTGTAACTGACGCCCGAAAACATAGGAGCGTCTTGCTCGAGATTGCCGCCGTCGCGGCGGCTTTGAACTTTCAACCCATGGACACAATCCAATCTCCGATTCTGGGCGCCGAAGGCAATCGCGAATTCCTACTCCATTTGCGCCGGGTCAATCACTCGGTTTCTCTGGCGGCATCGTTGCACCAAAAAATCGAGTTTCTCACCCCGGTTTGAAACGGCGGGACGGCGGTCGCTCGCTTGTGCCAATACGCTCGGATGTTCTAAAGTTCCTCTCGGCTCTTAGATTGCAGGCGGTCGCGAGTCTGCCATAGCGCCCGCGATTGACCGCGGAAACGATCTTTACCGTGATTTGGCGTTTATCCGGATGCGTGTCGTCTTCACCCACCTGATTGGAACCAAAAAGGGAGAAACCGAGAGATTTGATGGCAGCGCAATATCGATCGGTCGCGCCCCGAACAACACGCTGCACTTCAACGACCAGAAGCGCGTCTCAGCCCACCACGCCCGAATCACGCGCAAGGGGAATACGTTCGAGCTGAGCGATCTCGGTTCGACAAATGGAACGATGATCAACGGCAGACGAGTTGCCGCGGCCATTATCAACCAGGATGATCTGATCGAATTTGGCGCCGGCGGCCCGCTTGTGCGGTTTGGCATTGAACCTGATGGCTCGAGCAGCCCCCTTGATGGCAGCCCAGCCGTAGCGCCGCCAACTGAGAAAGGCGTCGAATCGTCGGCGAACAAACCGGATGGCAATCACGCGGCCCCGGCTCGAACCGGTAATGCAATGCTGGTCGTGGCGCTAGCGGCCGCTATGGTCGTTGGAGGGTTCGGGGGTGTCTTGCTTTCGGGCAGGTTGCGCGTAGCGGAACCTGCGGCCATGAGCTTCGCGGAGGTCGCGGAACGCAACAGCGGCGCTGTTGTTCTAATCCGAACCCAATTCGAACTCGTCGATGAAACCGGCGAGGTAACTCTGCGCGATGCGCGCAGCGGCTCCGGCTTCATCATATCCTCGACAGGCCTGGTCGTTACGAATCGGCATCTAGTTCGGGAATGGGAGTACGCCGAGACGCCGGCCGGCGCCTCCGGCCGAACCACCAGTATCGAGGTGATCATGCCGGGAGAGAAGATCGAGCGCGCCGTTCCCGCCAAGGTCTATCGTCTTTCGGAGAACGCCGAGACTGACGTTGCCATTCTAAAAATCGAGCCGCTCCCCTCCATCGCGACGGTGTATGGCTTTGAACCAGACCTCAGCCGCATCAATCAGGGCGACGAGGTTGCTGTGATCGGCTATCCCCTCGGAATCGAGCTGATTCACACCACGCGAGACGAGTTGATCGACAATTCCTTATGCGCCGGCATCGTCAGTCGTGTGGGACAGAACGATATCCAGTTGAGCTTGCGCGTCTACCACGGCAACAGCGGCGGGCCGGTCTTGAATCGCAAGGGCGAAGTCATCGGAATTCTCACCGCCACCCTGGCTAATGCACAGGATCTCGCCGTTTCCACGCCCATCGCGAAGGCTCTTGATTTGATCCGCGGCGATCCGGGCTATCGGCAAGACCAGGACCAGTAGTAGAATTGAAGATCGATTGCGCAAGGGGAGTTGTGACCTCTTAATCGGCCCTAATGTCGAGCAACGAAAGCGAAGCCATGGCAAACCGGCCACCAGCCCGAGAACGCGTGCATTACACAAAGTTCGAGCCGCCCAAACGCATACTGCTGGGGCCGGGTCCGAGCCCGGTTGACGACCGCGTTCTCGCGGCTATGGCGGCCCCGGTTCTCGGCCATCTTGACCCCTTGTTCCTTAGCTGCATGGACGATATTCAGGACATGCTGCGCCAGGTGTTCGAGACGGAAAATCGTGTTGCGATTCCGATATCCGGGACGGGCAGCGCCGGAATGGAAGCGGCGCTGGTTAACTGCATCCAGCCCGAAGACGAAATCATCGTCTGTATCAACGGAGTCTTCGGCGAGCGTATGCGCGACATTGTCGTGCGCTGCGGCGGCCGTCCCGTCGAAGTTCGCGCCGAATGGGGCAACGCGATTGACCCGAACAGAATCGAGGCAGCGCTGAACTCTTGCAGGCCCAAGGCGGTGGCGCTGGTCCACGCAGAGACGTCCACCGGTGTCCTTCAGGACCTGAGCGGACTCAGCGCGCTGACCCACTCTAAGGACGCGCTCCTCATCGTGGACGCAGTCACGTCTCTGGGCGGCCATCCGGTGCGCGTCGATCAAAACGGGATCGATGTATGCTATTCCGGCACCCAGAAATGCCTTGGGGCGCCTCCGGGACTGGCTCCAATCACGTTCTCGGACCGCGCGCTCGATGTCGTTCGAACTCGGCGGTCAAAGGTGCAGAGTTGGTACCTCGACATAACGATGGTCGAGCGTTATTGGGGTTCGGATCGCACGTACCACCATACGGCCCCGATTTCGATGAACTACGCCCTGCGAGAGGCGCTCAGGATCGCACTCGAGGAAGGTCTGGAGCCGCGCTGGCGGCGGCACGAGCGCAATCACCGGGCGTTCGTGGCGGGAATCGAAGCCATGGGTCTCCGCATGCAAGTGGCGGCCGAGCAGCGCCTCTGGAGCCTTAATGCCGTCGCGATACCTGAAGGCGTGGACGACGCCCGCGTTCGGACTCGGCTTCTTGAGGATGCCAACCTTGAAATCGGCGGCGGTCTCGGGCCGCTCAAAGGACGGATCTGGCGGGTTGGATTAATGGGATCGGGCAGCACCCGCGAAAACGTCCTCCTGGTTCTGGGCGCGCTGCGCAGCGCGTTAGCGGCGCAAGGATTCTCCTGCCCCGATGGGAGCGGCGCCGCGGAACGGGTATACGCATCCGCCGACCCACCGGAGGCCTAGGGATATAGCGGTTTACATTCTTTTAACCTGCCGACGCGTGACGTTGCGCAAACGAGCGCCTACTATCAAAGAGCGACGAAAACAGAGACCCTATGAGCGACTCAGTCAAGCCCTTCCAGGAACTCGATCAAGCAGACGCGCACGCAATAACGCTGCCGCCCACGCTGTTCCTGAACCGCCAGTTGTTATTCAACCGCGAAGTTAGTTGGGTTGAGTTCAATCGCCGTGTTTTGGAAGAGGCCCAGGATCCGACCCAGCCGCTATTGGAGCAATTGAAGTTCCTGTCGATCTTTTCCACTAACCTCGACGAGTTCTTCATGATCCGTATTTCCGGCCTGAAAGAGCAGATCGACGAAGGCGTGACGGAGCTCTCGCTCGATGGGCTCACGCCTACCGCCCAGCTCAAGCTGGTTGGAGAGCGGCTGCGACCTGTCGTTGGCGAACAGATGCGTTGGCTGCAAGATGAAGTGCTGCCAGAGCTCAACGCTCAAGGGATCCGCTTGATTCCTTACCGAGCGCTTTCCGATCGTGAGAAGCGAGGCCTCAACGACTACTTTATCGAGAACGTCTTTCCCGTCTTGACGCCGCAGGCCGTCGATCCGAGCCATCCTTTTCCGTACATCTCGAACCTGAGCCTGAATCTTGGCGTCATGATCCAACCAGTTGAGGACGGAGGCGATGTAACTCCCGCCCGCAACATTACCGGTCCCCGATTCGCGCGCGTCAAGGTGCCGCCGATTGTGCCCCGGCTCGCGCCGGTCGGACAATCCGGCGCGGAGTTTACCCTGCTCGAGGAATTGATCGGAGCCAACATCAATGTCCTTTTCCCAGGAATGCAGGTTGTCGAGTTCCATCCCTTCAGAGTAACCCGCGACGCGGACATCGAGATAAGAGAAGACGAGGCAAATGATCTACTCCGAACGATGGAGCAAGAGCTGCGCAAGCGCCGTTTTGGAACCGCCGTCCGCCTGGAGGTGGCGTCGACGATGCCAGGTGAAATGGTGCGCTATCTCGCGAGTTCTCTTCACCTCACCGCGGATGACGTTTACACGGTCGAGGGGCCGCTTAACGTCCCCGATTTGATGGGTCTTTATCGCTTGGACAGGCCTGAACTCAAGGACAAAGCGCACGTCGGCTCGCTCCCCGTCCCTTTCCGTTCAGGCGAGTCGCTGTTCGATGCCATCAAGCGCCAGGACGTATTGGTCCATCATCCTTATAACTCGTTTTCCAGCGTTGTCGATTTCATTAACTATGCGGCGATTGACCCGGCGGTTCTGGCAATCAAAATGACTCTGTACCGGACGGGAACCGACTCGCCCATCGTGCAGGCGCTAATGGCGGCGAGCGAACGCGGCAAGCAGGTCGCCGTCCTCGTGGAGTTGAAGGCCCGATTTGACGAAGAGAACAACATAGAGTGGGCGCGAAGGCTGGAACGGGCGGGCGTGCATGTGGTTTACGGCATGCTTGGATTGAAGACTCATTCGAAGCTCGCGCTCGTCGTGCGCCGGGAGGCCAATTCGCTCCGCCGCTATGTGCACATAGGCACCGGAAACTACAATCCGGCCACGGCGCGAATCTATACCGATCTCGGCCTGTTTACGGCGGATGAGCAGATCGGCGCGGATGCAACCGACCTCTTCAATTATCTCACAGGGTTCTCCAGGCAGTCGGAGTACCGCCGGCTGCTAGTGGCGCCGGTCAACCTGAGGGAGCGCCTGACAGATCTCATCGAACGCGAAGTGGCTAACCACCAGGCGGGCAAGGCCGCGCGGATAATCCTGAAGCTCAATAGCCTCACCGATACGAAACTGATCCGTTCGCTTTATGAGGCATCACAGGCTGGCGTACCCATAGACCTGATTATTCGGGGCATCTGCGCGTTGCGTCCCGGCGTGCCCGGCCTCTCCGATACAATCAGCGTCATCAGCATCGTCGGCCGTTTTTTGGAACACAGCCGCATCTACTATTTTTCCAACGCCGGCGAAGAGGATGTGTACATCGGCAGCGCAGACCTGATGTTGCGCAACCTGAATCGCCGCGTCGAACTCGTGACGCCGATCGAAGACCCGCGCTTGAAGAGACATCTAAAAGGCGACATTCTTGACCTCAGCCTGCGCGACAATGTGAAGGCCCGCCGCCTGTTGTCCGATGGCTCATACGAGCGCGTGCGCCACACGGCGAACGAGGAGGTAGTGGACTCGCAGGGCTATTTCATGAGCGCCTATGCCATCGCTTGATCTTGCGGCTGAACAATGGGCAAAGATCGCGGAGAACGCAACGATCCGAAGCGCGCTTCCGGCATTCGCACCTTCATCTGCATTGAGATCCCTGAGACAATTCGCGTCCGCATCGCGGCGCTCCAGAATGAGTTGAGGCAAGCAGAGGCGCAGGTGAGTTGGACCAAACCGTCCAACATTCACTTGAGCCTGAAATTCCTCGGCGACGTGCCGGCCTCGCGCATTGAGAGCGTCCTGGCGGCGACGGGGTTGGCGGCGGCTGCGCACGGCGCCTTTGAGATTGAGGTCCGGGGCGCGGGCTGCTTCCCTTCTCCGCGGAGCCCGCGAGTGCTTTGGGTCGGCGTCAGCGGCGGGCTCAATCCGTTAAGAGAACTGCAGGCGTCAATCGAAGACGAGTTGGCGCGTAGCGGATTTGCCCGCGAGCCGAAACCATTCTCACCGCACCTGACCATTGGTCGCGTTCGCCCGGGGCGCACCTCTAGCCAGGTCGCCGAAGAATTGATGTTGCGACGATTCGAGCCTGAGAGCTTTCGCGCTGGGGCCATGATCGTAATGCGCAGCGACTTGAATCCCGCCGGCTCAATATACACGCCGCTTGGGGTCGTTCCTTTGGGCAAATGATTGGGTCGCTGGCCCGCGACTCCACGCGTTGAATGAGCAGATGGGGAGTATGAGGCATTGTTCGGGCAGATTTTCACATGCCGTCTATGCTACACTTTGAGGCGCAAAACATTGTTCGATCGGGTAGACGTGTAATGGCGAAAGTCGAGATGGTCGCGGTGGTCTTAACGATAAGCGACCGAGCCGCGCGCGGAGAGCGCAAGGACGAATCCGGGCCGGCAGTTGTCGCCGAGCTGGAAAAACTTGGGTGCGTGATTGCGGCCACAGAAATTCTGCCAGACGACAAAGATCTGATCGCGGAAAGATTGCGCCATTACTCTGACCGTGGCGATGTGAATCTCATTTGTACGACCGGGGGAACTGGCTTCGCGCCGCGCGACAATACGCCGGAGGCGACCCGCAGCGTTATCGAGCGCGAAGCGCCGGGGCTTGCCGAGCTAATGCGGTTCCGCAGCCTCGAGGTGACGCCGCTCGCGCCATTGTCGCGCGCGGTGTGCGGGATCCGCGGCCGCACGCTGATCACCAACTTGCCCGGGAGCGTTCGCGGGGCAGTGCAAAACCTCGCGGCGATCCGCAGCACGATACCGCATGCAATCGGCTTGCTTAGCGATCAATCTCCGAAATGCGCACACTGATCAAAGGAGGAACGACCTATGTCCCGGGCGACGGGCGTGTGCGCCTACTGCGGAAGCGAAAAGGCAAAGGGCGGGATGACCAGGCACCTTGCCGGTTGTTCGGCGCGTGCGCAGGCGATCGCCAAAGCCAACACTGAAGCGGCCCAGAGTGAGAGGCTCTATCACTTGCGCCTAAAGGCTAAGGGCGATAGCGAGTTCTGGCTCGACCTGGAGGCGAGCGAAACGGCTCGCTTGCATGACGTGGACTGGTATCTGCGGGCCATCTGGCTCGAGTGTTGCGGACACATGAGCCGGTTTTCAACCCGTGGCTGGGGTAGCGCGGAACTACCGAAGCGCGCGACGCTGAGTCGCGTCTTCGAATACTCGGACCAGATTGTCCATATTTACGACTTCGGCACTGAATCAGTCACGTTGATCCAGCGCGTCGCTGTGCGGATCGGCGTCCCCACCACGGCCCACCCCATCGCACTGATGGCGCGAAATGTGTTGCCGACCGGGCAGTGTACGCAGTGTGGCGAGCGGGCAACCTCATTCTGCGTTGTTTGCGTGGAAGAAGACGGCGGGCCTGGCGGTTTGTGCGCCATCCACGTAGAGTCGCATCCGCACGACGAGGAGGCTATTGGGCCTCTGCCGGTGGTGAATTCACCCCGATCAGGACTTTGTGGTTACCGCGGTCCCGCAAAGCCGCCGTATTGAGAGCAAGCGCTCTCACAACCCAGCGCGCCAAACAACGCGAATCGAGCGAGCGTGACGCTTCCGCGATACGCGCGTTACGCACCACCTTCTCGGAACAAGGGCGCGGATGAGTCGTTAGACAGCTCAGGACTTGGGTTCTGTATTGTCAGTACGCACCAGGCAAAGGAGGAGAAGATGCGGCTAAGCGGATTGTTCCTAATCGTTTGCGCGCTCGCATTGGCCATCGCGAGTCCGACCTCGACACTTGCTCAGACGACCGATCGCGGTAAACTGCAGGCCGAGATAGAGTCGTTGCGCAATAGGCTGAAGGCGAGCGAGAGAGAGTTCCTATCACCGTCGGCTGAAGACCGCGCGGCCTTCGCTCAATTCCTTGCAGCGCCTGACACCGGGCTCATCCGGTTATTGCCGCGTCCGGGCGAGGCGGAAGCCAAGCTTTCGATTCGCGGCGACGGCGCCTATTACTCGTTTACGCGCTTAACTACCGAGTACGGCTACGGGTCGGATATCGAGTTGGGGCAAGGCTCCTTCTCGGTAGGTTTCGCGGGCGCCGATTATGGCTTTCTTGTGCTGTTGGGAGATATGCCGCTGGAATCGGTCACGCTCGATACGCCGCCTGTGGGATTCCTGGCGTCGTTAAAGTCTCCTTCGACCATAACCGAGGCACGGGCACAGTACCGGCAAAGCGCCGACGGAATCAAGCAGGATGGGACGGTATACGCGAAACGAGTGGGCGCTCTGGCCGGTTACACGTATGCGCTGCGATCCGTGAACTGCGACCGCTCAGATGTGCTCGTGGCTTTTAGGGTCGTTCGCAAAGACACCGATGGGAGCCTCATAATTTTGTGGAAAATGTTGAAGCAATTCCCCGCGCCAACTCTGGTGCGGGACGAAAAGTGAACGCGAAAGCGGGGAAGCACACACTTGCGCTAAGCTTGCCCTAGCGATGCTAACGGAATCAGTCGGGTAGGCAGATCCCAACAAATGAACCAACACTCACAAAGGGCAAATCAGGATAGACTTGTGCATGCGATGGCGGCGGGCGCTCAACTTCGCTGCACGGCGGCGGTGACGACAGCGCTTGTCGGGGAGGCTTGCCGCAGGCACCGGACGTTTCCAACCGCCTCTGTGGCGCTCGGGCGAGCGTTAACCGGCGGTCTGCTGCTTGGCAGCGGCCTCAAGGATCTTGAGAAGATCACCGTCCATTTCGCTTGCGAAGGGCCGGTGGGCAACATCATCGCGCAGGCTGACCCGCACGGCAACGTTCGCGGGTACGTGTCCAATCCGGAAGCGGACGCCGCGACGATGAACAGCAACGGCAAATTCGACGTACGCGCCGTGGTCGGCGGCGGGACCCTTTACGTCACACGCGACGCCGGCTTCGAAATCGGGCTGATGAAGGAGCCGTATCGCGGCGTGGCGCCTATCGTTTCAGGCGAGATCAGCGAAGACCTGGCGTATTACCTGGCGAAATCGGAGCAGGTCAATTCAGCCGTAGGCATCGGCGTCTTCATGTCAGTTGCGCCAGAGAACGAAGGTGATTCCACGTCCTCGCTCTCTGATCTGGGGGCGGAATTCGCACTCGATCGCCTTCGCGTCGCCGCCGCCGGCGGGTATGTAATCCAGATGATGCCGAGCGCCGATGAGCATGTCATCGAGCAATTGGAGCAGAGCGTAGCGCAAACGCCCCATGCCACTGAAATGATCCGCGCGGGGCTCACGCCGGCCGAGATGCTGCGGACGGTCCTCGGCGGTCTCGAAGTCGAGATCCTCGATGAGAAGGAGCCGCGATTCTACTGTCAATGCTCGCGCGAACGCGCGCTATTGATCATCTCGGCGCTCGGCCGTGACGAGGTCGAAGACATGCTCGCTAAGGACAACGGCGCGGAGCTAACGTGCCATTTCTGCAATGAGTCGTACGACATCAGCGCCGCGGAATTGTTGGTCATGCTCAATTGACTTCCAAATCACGCCCTGCGCGGGCGGCCTCTCTGTCGGTCTACGATGATCTGCACATCTCGAACGGTCGAGGGTCCGCAAGAAGCCTTACGCTTTAAGCAACCAGGAACCCCTCAGCGAAAACGCTCAGATCTCTGCGGGTTGCGAAGGCGCCGGCAACTGATCTCTATTTCTGAATGCGATCCGAATGGCCTTAAGTGACCTCAAGCTCATTCGGCGATAGCTGCTGGGATACCGGAGAACAGGCTTTCAACTCGACAAGACAATCCGGGCAGCAGCCCGCTCTTCAATGTTTCATCGCCGGACAGAGATTCACAACTAATCAATTGCGTCCCGTCGCCGCGATACACATCAACACAGCGCAACCGCCAATCGATCAGCCAATACTCCAGCACGCCACGACGCGAATATAGCTGGAGTTTGATCTCGCGGTCGCGCCGTTCGTTGTCTTTGCCGGCTGACAACACTTCAACGGCCAACTCGGGCGCCTCGTGCAATTTGCCATCCCTATTCAACGCCGACGTCAATCGCAACTTGCTGATCCAGATCAAATCGGGAGCTACGGCATCCTCGACTGAGAAGATCACCCCTGGAGCAAAATTCACCTCGCCTAGCTGGATTTGGCTGTTCCAGGGGCCAAGCCGCATGCCCACCTCGAAGCACACGCGCTGATGGTAATAGTGAGGTTGTTTGGACACGTACAGATCTCCGCCAATGATTTCATAGCGTTTCCCGTCGTTCGGAAGCTGCTCCAAGTCCGCCACGGTCCAATGATGCATTACCGCCATGATTCGCTCCTGCTCAAAGCCCACGGCTACCCGCGGGCTCCCATCGAAGATACGCTAACGCACTGACGGGAATATTGTAAACAAGGATTTCATTTGACCGACCGCATCGAGCCTGAAAGCAATTGAAAAGACCGCGCTCTTTCCGCCCTCCGCGCAGAGTAGCCATCACTTCAGCAGTTCCTTCATCTTGGCGATGTTCTTCTGCATCCCTTCGATCCTTTGTTTGTCCAGAGTCTTCTCCTGCGCGGCATAGTCTTGGATGTTCGTCACGTAGGAGTTGAACCGCCGCAGATCAGCGGCGTCGCTGAACACGAATCGACCATTTTGGACGCGCCACTTGTGTCGTCGAGAAGAGAGTAGATCGATGATGTGTTCGAATTCCCCGACAGTGCTTTCCTCCAGGTCCCAGATCTGGCGAACGAACGACATAGTCTCCGGCATACTCTGTTCAAAGCCGTCTTTTACCCCTCGTTTCAGGGCGTTATTGATCTTCAACTGGTCAAGCATCTCTCGCATTTGCTCGATTCTGACGTCAGTTTTCATGCGGCGCCTCTGGACTATCTGCGCGCCGCCCGTCAATATGGCGCGGCTTTGCGCGAACGAAGAATCCCCTGCTACGCGGTTCGCATCCAGCAGGCGCGTCCAGCCAACCGCTTCCAATTCCTGTAGGTAGTCTTTCCTTTGCGACTCGGCGTTGTCCGCTACTTCCTTGAGGTAGCGCTCGATCTCGGCAAAGTCGCCGCCGGACCTCGATCCAGCGCCGCTTTGACCGTTTGACGTTAGCGCTTCTAATGAACCAATTAAATGTCGCGCGTCCTGGTTTAGCCGCGTTGCGCCGGCTATCGCCCCGGCAATAAAGGCCAGGTAGATCGCGCAAAAGCAGATTGCCTTGGCGATGCCCGAGCGCCTTCGGAGGAAGACGGCATAGAAAAGGCCAAAGGTCACCAGTGAATGAATCAGATGATAACCTATTAGAAATGGGACACTGTTATCCTGACTGCGCGAAAGGACAAACGTACAGGGAACAATCGCCAAGACGACGGCGGCAAGAGCCAATTTCCATGCCAATCCGCCGCGCACCGGTTGCTCCGCGCTCATCACCGAGCCAAACAAGACTTGCGGCGGCGCACCTGGCGCCGCTCCGCCTGGAGCCGTTCCGCCATAACCGTATCGCGGAGTCGCAGGCGCCGGCTGAGGCCGTGATTCGAAGCTGTCCACACATGCGTAGGGCGCCACGCTGGTTTCTGGAGGCGGGGGAGACGGCGACCAAACACTCACCAGGGCGGGTGAGCTGCCGCGCTCACCAGGGCGGGTGAGCTGCCGCGGTCACCAGGGATTGTTGCCTCTGGCCCCGCGGAACCGAGATCCTGCGGATATGGAACGTCCGCGGCATTGAAGTCTCTGGACCCCGCGGATGCAAGGAAGGCGGCGTAGATGTCGTGATCGCCCAGACGGCTCCATCTTTGGGTCATCGCATCGAACAGCATTGAATCCTGAGCTAGGACGCCTCTAGCCAGAGCATCAATGACCGCGTGGGCGTTCTCCAGCATTATCTCAGCGCCACGGGAATCAATCGCGCGGAATTGCATGTTCTCTTCTCCCCAATCAGTCGTGATCCACCAGAGCAAAGCCTTGTTCCTGACGCTGATCGAAGTTTGCCGACGCTCATTTGGAGTGCGCCTGCTGTCCATCGCACCAAGTGTTCTACCACTCTTTCCGGATCCACTCTACCTCCTGAGAAGGCCAAATGTCAGGTCGAGAAAGAAAAACGCCAACCAGCCCGTACAGCTAGCTTACAATGAGGCCCGCGGAATGGAAAGAGTCAATACCCTCTCAATCCAGCCCGCCTCTCGGAGAGTAGGCAGGAGTTTACTCGAAGCCGGATTGGTAATCGGATAAGCCCGGTTCTATTTCTCCCGGAGCAGCCGGCCGATGCGGCGCTGCAGGCCGCGGAAGATCGCGTCGATCGACTCGGTGGCGTCGATCACGTCGAATCCATACTCGTCGATCATCGCGTCAAAGACGCGGAGGACCCGCGTTTGATACGAAACGAAGCTGTCGAAAAGGTCCTCGCCAAGATGCATGTCCATCCCGGATTCCCAGTAGTCGAATCCGGTCGTGCTGCTTAAGACGCGGGGGATTAGACTCATCGTGTCGGCGCGGAGGTAATAGACAGCGTCCGGCTTCAGCGCCAGGCCGTAAAGGGATCTAACCCATTCCGGGTCGAGACCGCGCACAAGGGCGCGGGCCATCAACGAATAGATGTAGCGATCCGTGAGCACGATGAAACCAGCGCGCAAGGCGGGTATCATCTGGTTCTCAATGCGGTCGGCAAAATCGGTGGCATAAAACAGAGTCAGCGATATGCGCCCGAGCGTGATGCCGGTCTTCGCCTGCTTAATGCCGCGGCCCGCAAGCGCCGAGCGCGTCATGCCCGTGTCAAGCACGGCGTGGCCGTTCGATTCAAGCCAGAGCTTGAGCATTGAAACCTGGGTCGAGCGGCCCACCCCGTCAGGCCCTTCAATTACGATGAGCCTGCCGCGCAACTCTGAAAGGTCTACCCCTGGCAGACCCTCTCCATAGAATTCGAACCTGCTCTGGCTCATTACGTGTGCCGGCTTCCTCTCAGTCTTCCGGGGCCTCGAAATCCCGCAGCGGTTCCTTCTGGACCTCGATTAACTCGCGCTCGATTATTGCGCGGACCTCGTTCTGCTGTTCTTCAATAGACCGCGTCGCATCAATCACGGTAAGTCCAAATTCGTCGATCATCTGCTCGTACTTCTCTTTGATAATTCCCTGGAAGATCCTGAAGCTCTCTTCAATATCCAGACTGAGCCCAAGGTCCATCCCAGCTTCGTAGTACTTGAGTCCGGCGCGCGCGCCGAGTATGCGCTTGAGCGACACCTCGAGCGGAACCCGAAAGTAGAAAGCCACAGCCGGCTTGACCGCGAACTGGTACAGGCCGCGCACCCAGGGCGGGCTTACTCCGCGCGCTGCGTCGCGGGCGAAAGCGGTGTAGATATACCGATCGGCGAGGACAATGGCGCCTGCCTTTAAGGGCGGAATGATGTGGCGCTCGATGCGATCCGCCAGGTCAGTGGCGTGGATCAGAGAAAAGGTCGTCGGCGTCAGCATTTGCTTCTTCTTGCCGCGCCGCGTCGTCTCTTTAACCAGCGGAGATGAGTTCCATTCGCTGAAAAAGACTCGATAGCCTTCACGCCGGAGCCACTGTTGGAGTAAGCTCAGTTGAGTGGACTTGCCCGAGCCGTCAATTCCTTCGACGATGAATAGTTTGCCCGGGAAATGATGATCGCCATACATCGGCATAGTATGCAGTCTAGTATAAACAAGCGATTTGCCAACTCAAAGTGGATCTGGAGAGCAGCCGGCAACCACAGGTCCGGGGACCGGCGGCGACGCACACCGCAAACGGGTTTTGTGCTGGCTCTGGCTCTCGCAGCCGGCGGCGCTATGTTAGCCGATCCGCCCTGGAGCTGGCCAGCGTCCAATCCGCCGGCGCCGAGCGCCGCACAAAAAAACCCTGAGAGCAACAAGGACGCTCCGGAGTATGCTCCTATTGTTGAACGCCGGTTGGACGTATACGATTTCACTTTCAAAACCCCGGAGGGCGCGCCTTTTAACCTGCGCGACTATGCGGCTGGCAAGCGAATTGTCATCATCAATTTCCTGGCTGGCTGGTGTAAGAACAGCAATCGCAACGGCCATGTGATCGAGCGGCTTTACACCAAGTACCGCGAGCGCGGGCTTGGCGTCGTGGCGGTTATGGAGTATTCAGATCCATCCGAGGCTCGCATCCACATCAATCGAATCGGCATCGATTATCCGGTCGTCATTGAAACGCAAAAGCGAGGCGCCCGAAAGGACTCCGTCCACTACAAGTATCGACGCCTGGCTGGGGACCGCCGCGAGTGGGGCACGCCCTTTTACATAGTCTTTGACGGCCGCAATCTCAACCTGGCAAACACCGCTGGCGCACGGGCCGCGCTGGCAACGCAGGTCTACACAATCGCTGGGGAAATGAACGAAGCCGAGGCCGAACGGTTCCTGGATGAGAAACTGAGCCAGAAGGCGGAAGGCAGAAAGCAGGATGCCCGTGCTTACTGCGTTCTGCTTTCTGCCTACTGCCTTTTGCGTTCCGATCCGCTCAGCCCATTCGTTTTATGACTTCCTTAGCGAGGGAGGAGTAGTCTTCGGCCCCGTCGCTGCGGGGCAAATACTCAAAGACCGACTTATGCTCCTGCTGCGAGTAATCAAGCTCCGTTCTCTCACGGATATAGGTGCGTAGAAGGCGCCCGCGGAAGAGCTTTTTGGCATCTTGGCGTATGAGCTCCGGCCCCGAACGGCGGGTGGTGTAAAAGGTCATCACAATGCCCACCTGCTCGCTGGCGATATGGGCGTCGCGGGAATGAGAATCGATGAATTCGACCATCTGCTCGATTGAACGCAGCCCCAACCACGTAGAGACGCAAGGAATGAGCAGGTAATCCGACAAGGACAGGGCGGCCGAGGTCAAGCGGCCAAATTCAGGCGGACAGTCGAACAGGACAAAATCGAAACCGTTTTCGCCGCCTGGGGAACTTAGGGCGCGCTTGAGCGGCGCCGTTAGGGAGCGGAGGTTCTCCGCCGCCGCGGTAGCCTGCGCCAAACGCCGGCCGCCCGCGGGCAGCAGCCAGATCCCTTCGCGAAGCTCGACTGGCTTCATCTCTCCGCTGTCTATTGCGGACGCGACGCTGGCGGGGGCGCTGTCAACGCCGCCAATGAAACGCAGGTTGTCCTGCGGGTCGCAATCGACCAGTAGAACCCGGGCGCCTGCCAGCGCCAGTCCTGCTCCCAGGTTCCATGTAGTTGTCGTCTTGCCGGTTCCACCCTTTGATGCTGCGACGGTGATATGTTTAGCCATTGGTCTCCTTCCTAAATGCAGCAGGTGTCTTTGAGAATAAAAAGCCGTTATGACTGCTTTTGTACAACCGGGCTCGAAGAAACTGAAGGAGATGGCTCCGACTCGCGCGCGCTCAGCGCTTCGCCGGGGGCTACGGCAATGCGGGCGTTCTCAAGTCCCCGGTACGCAAGATAATGGTTATATACCACAATCATCAATCCAACAAACGGAATGCAGAGAAAGACCCCCACCAGACCGGCGATCTCAGCCCCGGCGAGAATAGCCAGGATCACCAGCAACGGGTGCATTTTGATTCCATGGCCGACGATCCGCGGATAAATGATGTAGTCCTGTGCAATGCGGAGCAGGCCTAAGAACAGCAGTACGCCAAGGGCGAGCTTCAACGAGACGGTGAGCGCCAGGCCGAATGCAATGCACATCGTGATAAACGGACCCAGGAGCGGTATAAACTCCAGGAGTCCCGCGGCCATCCCAACCACCACGGCATACGGCGCGCCCAACACCTCAAGTCCGATCGAAACCAGAATCGCAATCTCGAGGCAGGCCGTGATCTGGGCGCGGATGTAAGCGGCCATAGTGCGGCTGACATCCAGGAGCAGCCAGTGAATCCGCCTCTGCAATCGTTCGGTCGGCAAGAACGTCACCAACGCTTTCTCAAACGCCGCTCCGTCCTTAAGGAAGAAGAATGACAGAATGGGCACGAGTATCAGCCATGGCAGGTATTTTATGAGGCTAAAAAGGGAAAGAAAGAGGGATTGGAGCCAGGGGACGACGATCTGCCCGAACTCACTTATGCGCTCCAACAGGTATTCGCGCCATTGCTGAGGCAGGGCCAGATGGCGCATCCAACTATCGGCGTTAGTGATGGTCTGATTCGCGGCCGCCGAGCCCGAGGAAATATAGGTGGGCAGCCGTTCCGCCAACTCTTTGAATTGCACCTCTAGTCGGGGCCAAATCAACTGCATCGCGAGAAGAAGGACCGCCGCCATCAAAATGTAGACGAGCAGAATCGCAACTCCGCGCGACAGCTTAAACTCGCGCCCTCCAACGTAGATTGGCTGTTCTGATATCCGCACGAAGGGCGCGATCATGTAGCAAAAGAAAGTCGTGATGATAAGCATCAGAAGGACTGTTCGCAACGTGTAGACCACCCATCCTAACGCCGCCAGTCCAAGCAGGACAAAGGTGACGCGCAGGATGACCATCGTCCACATCCGAGCCAGATTTGTTTGTTCAAATGACTTTTCGGTCAAGCTGGCCTCGCACGCGCAAACGGGGCTTCAAATCGAGTTGCAGCCAGTATACCACAACAAAACGAAAATGCGGCCGGAGGCAAAGGCCCTCCGGCCGCATTCGAGACACTCCGCGCGCGCAGGACTAGTTCCGGCGCGCGTCGCCACCTCGAGACGACGCTCGCAGTTTGCGAATATCGTCCATCTGAGCTTTCGCCCTTGGCAATTCGGCGAGCCCGCGCTGAAATTGCGCGTCATCGGCCAACAGAACTTGCCGAGCAACGTCCAGGCCGTAGGCGCTGGTCACAACTTCGTAACGAATCTGGATCTTCAACCATTCAGCGTCCTTATCTATCCGCGCCACGTCAGCCTTGATGTCTTTGTGCTCGCGCAGGAAGTCCTTAAAGGCGCCGAGGATCTTGTCATTGATCAGGTAATCATTCTGACCCAAGCGATGATTGTGATCGGCTGTGTGATCGACCTTGAACTCGCTAAAGCCAGGAATCTGTCCAGCGACAAGATAGCGGGCGAACTCAAACACAGGGTCGATCCAGACGCGCTGCAGTTCGAACTCGCGCGCCGATATCTTTACCGCCACATCCGGGTCGATCCCGCCGCCGCCGTAAACTGGGCGTCCGGAATCGGTGTGCTTCTGCTCGGTATGCTGCGCCGGTCCCTGATCTCCACGCTTAAGATAATAATCATAGAATGAGCGATTGGCATAATCACGCTGGATCAACCGCCCGCTCGGGGTATAAAAGTGCCCCGCCGTCAAAATCATCCCGGAACCATCCGAAAGGGGAAAGACGTTTTGAACCAGTCCTTTGCCAAAGCTGTTCTCACCGACGATCACAGCCCTGTCGTGATCCTGCAGCGCGCCAGCGACAATCTCGGACGCAGACGCCGTCCCTCGATCGATCAGCAGCACAAGCGGAAACTCTTCGGGATTGGTCCTTTCAGCGACTGACTCCCTGGTCGGGAAGACGCCGGGCCGCCCGCGCAGGGAAACAATTTTCTGGCCGCGATATAGGAACATGTTGGCGACCTTTTTGGCCTGCTCGACCAATCCCCCACCGTTCTTGCGCAGATCCAATATCAGCGAAGTCAGACCCTGTTTTTGCAGGTCTTCCACCGCGCGCTGCATCTCTTGAGCCGTGGTCGTTTGCCAGGCCCGGTCCAGGTTAATGTAGCCGACGCCATTGCCAACCATAGCGTAATTGCTAATCGAGTTGAGCGGCACAGACTCACGTCCAAACTTGCGCTCAATCGGCTGCGGCGTCCCGAGCCGCAAAAACTTGACCGTAACCTGAGTGCCTTCCGGGCCGATCAGCTTGTCCGATACCTGGCGCGACGTCCAGCCCTCAGTGGACTTGCCGTCGATGCCGATGATCTGGTCGCCATAGCGCACATCACCGCGCCACGCGGGAGTCCCTTGGAAGGGGGAAATAATGAAGACCTTGCCGTTGCGCTGGTTGATAAAAGAGCCGATGCCCGAGTAGCGGCTGAGCTGCTCGTTCTGGAATTCTTCCCAGGCTTTGCGGTCGAAATAGGATGAATGCGGGTCGAGCGTGTGCAGCATCCCATTGATTGAAGCGGTGGTCAGTTTTTCAAGGTCCGTCTGACCGGCATAGTTGTCTTTGGCGACAAGAAGGGCGCTCGCAAAGTCATCGCCGATCTTCTTTCGCAACGCCGGATCGGCATCGTCCTGTCCCGAGAATCGTTGAGCCGGATGGGCCCCCGCGAACGCCATCGGCGCGATCAGCGCCAACGTGAGCAGCCAATACCTTCGTCTCATTCTGTTTCCCCTACTACAAGAATGCAAAAGCAAAATGGCGACTCCACTGAGGCGCCGCGAGTCCCCAAACGGCCAGGACTCCACAGAGTCGAGGCACACATGAATTCTACCGGAAAGGGAGTGGCAAAAACAACTGCGGTCGGGATCGCAGGATCGCAGGATGGCGCCGCAGGTTCCCGGCATTGCTTGGAGTCAGTTTATGCGATCCAACAACGCCTTGGCCTGGCCCGGGTCAAGCGCTTTGAGCGTTTCATACTCCTGCATTGCAGCAATCCGATCGTGCTGGATTACATGAAGCACCCCGAGCAAATAGTGCGCGGGCGCATATGCGGGTTTAAGGCGGATGGCAGTTCGCAATTCATCGCCGGCCTCGGTGTAGCTTTCCGTCGCCGCGAGGCAGCTCCCAAGGTAGTAGTGCGTGAGGTGATCATTTGGCTGCGCCTTGATCGCCATCCGAAGATTCTCAGCGGCTTCTTTGTAACGCCCCTCTTTAGCATGGACAGCGGCCTTATTCACATATTCCGCCGCGATCGCGGAGGGGTCTGCTTCCGCGTTATGCTGCGACCGCGGGTCAACCTCAATATGAAAGGCATCCTGACCCGAAAAGGGCTTTACGGGACCGATCTGCTGCAGCAAGGAATTCAGCGCCGCCGCCGGGACGGCAAAGTTGAGGTTCTGCCCCGTTTCATAGCCGCTGACAGCAACGCCGATCACGAGGCCTTTTTCGTTCACGACCGGCCCGCCACTGCTGCCATGTGAGATGGGCGCCGATATCTGCACGCGCCGGACGTCGTCTATCTCGCGGAAACTGCTGACGTTGCCCTGGGAGAAAGTCCCCTCGAGACCCTCCGGATTTCCCATTACATATACCGTGTCGCCGACAGCGGCCTGGTCCTCAGCGAGCCGCAACGATTCGCCGTGGAATGCATCCGCTTGAAGGAGCGAGAGATCATCCTTCTCGTTATCCGCCACGACTCCCGCTATTCGAAAGGCGCTGGTTGCTCCAACGATTTTGCCCTGCACCTCGGCGGCGTTGTGGATCACGTGATGATTGGTTGCGATCAGGTTATCGCGAACGAAGAAGCCGCTGCCAAGTGCGATGGGCTTGCCGTCGATATCCGCGGTGATCAACATAACCACCGACGGTGTCACTTTCCTGGCGATTTCACGTCCGGTCAATGCCTTGTCCGCCGCGGCTGGAAGCGCCTCAGACGGCGCTGCGACCGGCTGAGCTACACTTTTCGGATGAGCCTGACCGGAGCGAGTTCCGACGTAATACGCCGCGCACAAAGCGACGAACGAGACGAGCGTCACAGCGCCAATGACTGCGGCGGTTCGAGTAGGGTCTTTTCCAGCAACGGTTCCCCTGCTCTCCTGTGGAACAACACGAACTGCCGTGGGCGGCTGACCAATTCCGGCAGGCCGGTGCGCCAAAACCGGCTTGCGGCAATGTTGACAGAGCTTGCCGTGGCCGGCATCCATCGCTCCACACCACGGGCAGGAGAACCCTTGAGTTGCCATCACGCTAACTCCCCACACCAGCGAAAGCCTGGCGCGATTTGTTAATCCAGCAGGCGTGCAAACAACGCCGTCGGCTATAGTGCTGCAAACAGCTTTCAGAAAGAAAATGGGTTTAGGGGCAGGGAATATCAGCAAGTAGAGCGGCGACGGGCTCAGGCGACTCGAAAAATCTAGTTATTCCTCCGCAAGTCGCCATCCCGAGAGGCATGCAGTCGCCTTATGTCTTCGGCCATTACTCTTGCTTTCGGCAGCTCCGTTATGGCCCGTTGCATCTGCAGATCGCCCTCAAGCAAAGCTTGATAGGCATTATCGACGCCATATGAGGACGAGAGCATTTCGTAGCGCATCCAGCGCTTAACGAACTCGATGTCCTTGTCGATTCGGGCGTCGTCGGCTTTGAGTTCGCGGTGTCCCTGCAGATACGCTTTAAAAGCCGCCACTACCTTGTCCGTCACCTGGTATTCGCCGGTCGCCGTGTGATGGCTGTGGTCGGCAGGATGGTCGACTCGGAATTCAGGCAAGCTCGAAATCTGGCCCGCCGCCAAGGCGCGGACGAATTGAAATATCGGATCAACCCAAACCCGCTGTAACTCGATCTCATTGGCCGGAAACCGCAACTTCGCCTCGACATCCGGCTCGATGCCGCCGCCGCCATAGACGGTGCGGCCGGAGTCGGTATGTTTTTCATCCGTGTGCTGGGCGGCTTCTCCGTCACCGCGCTTCAAATAATAGTCATAAAAAGATCGATTGCTGTAATCGCGCTGGATCAGCCTACCGCTTGGCGTGTAGTAGTGGCCTGTCGTCAGAACAATCGCCGACCCATCCGAAAGCGTAAACGGATTCTGGACAAGCCCCTTGCCGAAGCTGTTCTCGCCTACGAGCCGGGCGCGATCGTGGTCTTGCAGCGCGCCAGCGACGATTTCGGCCGCAGACGCCGTGCCCCGGTCAATGAGCACCACGATGGGAGAATCATCGGGCGAGGAGTTATACGCTGAGAAATCGCGGGATGGGAAAACCAGCGGCCGGCCGCGCATCGCAAGCACTTTCTGGCCCCGGTACAAGAACAGATTCGACACCCGCCACGCCTGGTCGACCAGGCCGCCGCGATTGCCACGGAGATCAAAGATGAGCGAGCTCATTCCCTGCCTGCGCAGATCTTTGAGGGCCCGCTCGGTCTCTTCGAAGGTAGTAGTGTTGAAACCGCGATCGAGGTTGATATAGCCGATGCCGTTGCCGAGCATGAAATAGTTCGACAGCGACGGAAGCGAAACCGGGCCGCGCGTGAGCTTGAATTCGACGGGTTTGTCAGCGCTCAGCCGCGCAACCTTTATGGTTACCGGGGTGCCTTCAGGCCCGATCAGTTTGCTACGGACCTGGGCGGACGTCCAACCCGCGGTTGAATCGCCATTGACCTCGACGATCTGATCGCCGTAACGCAATCCGGCTTTCATCGACGCCGTTCCGTCGGCCGCCTGGACGATGTAGACCTTATCGTTATGCTGAATGATAGTCGAACCGATGCCGTAGTAGCGGCTATGCTGGTCGTTCTGAAAGTCCTCCCACTGTTGCCGGTCGAAGTACATCGAGTGCGGATCAAGAGTCCGGAGCATGCCGACGATAGAGGACTTGGTTAGCTTGTCGAAATCGACCTGGCCGCCATAATTATCTTTGGCTACAAGAATTGCGTTGGCGAAATGCTCTCCGATTTTCCTTCGTTCCTCGCGATCACTCTCGCTTTGCGCGGAATAGCGTTGTCCCACGTGCGCGCCCGCGAAAGTCACGGGAATGATGAGAGCGAGCAGCAATAGCCCGGATCGCCTATTCAACTTCATCTCGAGCCCTTTCTCCTTGTTGTCAGGAGCCACCTAGTCTTGATCCCCCGCCGATCGTGGCGGTTGCGACGCGTACGATTCCAGTTTATTCTAAGCGAAGCAGCGGCGGAAAACAACTGTAAGTCCATGAACCCAGGCCCGGAGTCTACAAGCTGCCGCGCTTGTATTCATCGGCAATATAGTCGCATGCGCGCACCGTCAGAGCCATCATGGTAAGGGTCGGATTCTGGCATCCGCTGGAGACGAAGCAGGAGCCATCCGTGACAAACAGATTCTTGACGTCCCAGGTCTGATTGAACCTGTTGAGTACGGATTTCTTCGGATCGCTACCCATTCGCGCGGTTCCCACTTCATGTATGCACAGTCCCGGCGCGGCCAGTTGCGCGTTTTCCCTTGTGATCTCGAAACCCGCCTTATGCGCTATTTCGCGCAGGGACTCAATCTGATCGCGGGCCATCGCGCGTTCGTTGTTAGAATGCACGCATTCAATATGAGCAACCGGGATGCCCCAGGCGTCTTTGACATTCTTGTCAATCGTGACTCGGTTCTTTTCCTGCGCAAGCATCTCGCCGAAGGCCGTCATCGCGAACGGCGCCGGGCCCTTCTTGTCGCGCACCATCGCTTTAAACTCAGAGCCGAAGCCGGGAATCATGCGCAAGTTCGCCGGCAGCATTTGACGAACCACACGGCCCTGAATTCCAAAACCGCGAATGAATCGCGGGTCGCGCGCCCCGACGTTGCGGAATTTGGGAATGTATATGCCGTTAGCGCGTCCGTCATCGTAGTTGTAGGGATAGTTAGCGACGGACGGGACGAGTCCGCCAATGCTGATCGAATAGGTATGATCCATCAGATAGCGGCCAAGGACACCCGACGAGTTCCCGAGCCCTTCGGGGTGTTGACGCGTCGCGCTGTTGAGCAACAGCCGGGTCGATTCGATTGTCGACGCGCACAGGATCACCACTTTCGCGAAGACTTCGTAACTTTGCTTTGTAAGCTGATCTATGAATGCGACGCCCTTGGCCATGCCGCTGTTCGCGTCAACAATGACGTGGCTGGCGACCGCATTGGGTCTAAGCGTCATTCGCCCGGTCTTTTCCGCCGCGGGCAGCGTCGAGCCCGGACTGCTGAAGTAAGACGAAGTAGTGCAGCCGCGATCACAGTTGCCGCAGTAGTGGCACTTGGCGCGCCCATTGTGTCCCTCCGTCAAGATCGCGGAGCGCCCGATGATAACGCGGCGGTCTTTCCAGGTGTTCTCGACGGATTTCTTGAGCAGCCGCTCGCCGCAAGTCATCTTCATCGGGGGCAGAAACTTTGAGTCGGGCAGGTTGGGGATATTCTCGGCCGAGCCGCTGATGCCCACGAACGACTCGACACGTTCGTAGTAGGGCGCCAGCTCGGCGTGCGAGATAGGCCAGTCTTCGCCATACCCATCGCGGCTTGCGGCTTTGAATTCGTAGTCGCTGAAGCGGTAAGACTGTCGTCCCCAGACAATCGTGCGGCCGCCGACCTGGCGACTGCGAATCCACAAGAAAGGTTTTCCATCCGGCGTTGTGTAGGGATTGTCGACATCGTCGACGAACAGGTGACGGCCATACTCATTGCACGCGTAGCAGCGCGATTGGATGGGTTGGCGTTCACGATAGAGCCAGGTCTGGGGCACGCTGGCGCGATGGCGCAGCTCGTAAGGCCAGGTGTGCTCGGCGAAGTCCTTATCGGGATCAAGCTTCCGCCCGGCTTCGAGTACAATGACGCGCATTCCCTTCTCGGTGAGTTCTTTGGCCGCCCACCCGCCATTGGCGCCCGAACCGACGATTATCGCGTCGTAGGTTTCTTCTTTTGCCATTTGTCGTATTTACCTTCGGTTATCAGCTTTTTACGGTGTACCCGCTTGCCGTTACCCATTCATTGCCCAGCGCAGCGCGCCGACCAAAAGACGCTGGAATCTCTCGTCACGCCAGACCGCTTCCTCGTGCCCAAGAGCCGTATAGAAAACCCGGCCGCGCCCGTATTCCCGGCGCCAGGCCAGGGCGAAATCCTTATCTGTGCGATGCACTCCAGGCTTCGTGAGATCCACCGACCCAGGGTCCAAGCTCAGTAGAACCTTGACGCGGTCGCGTGAGAAATTCCTGAACTGGTAGATTTCGTCGTTGAGCTTGAAAGAGGCGCCGAGATGGCGCGTGGCCGGGTCGGTCTGGTCCTCGACCTTGATGGTGACTTCCTGATGCCACGGATGGCCGTCAAAATAGCCGCCAATCATTTCGCCGTATTCAGGCCACTTGTAAAAGGTGTCGGTGGCGCTATGAATCCCGACAAAGCCCTTGCCGGATTTAACAAAGTCCAGGAGCGCCGATTTTTGGTCATCCGAAATGGGCAATTCGCCGGTGGTGTAAAATGCTACGGCGGCAAATTGGGCCAGGCCTTCACGGCTGATCAGCGCACAGTCCTCGCTGACGGTTACCTCGAAAGCGCCGGATTTCTCGCCAACCTCCTTAAGGATTTGGCCCGAGACGGGCAGCACTGAGTGCTTGAAGCCGGCCGAGCGAATAAGGTAGAGCACCTTAGGCCGAGCGGCTGGGGGAGCCGCATCTGACCTGCCGAGCCCTGTTTTCCGTAGCGTTCCAGACGCCAGACACAGCACGCATGCCAAAACCAGGAAGCCAGGCAGGAGCACGATCCTTCGGGTCTTCAATCGCAGGCCCTCCTCTTGAGACGTTCGTCAGTTTCAAGCAGCCACACGCGCCTTTCGCTCGCGCGTCCGGCGCCTCGCCAGGCCGCTCTCGTCAATCTTGCCTGGCGGTTTTGTCGAATGTCCTCTGCAGCCCTTCAACGATAGCCTGTCCAGAGCTTACCTTGCTCAGGCGCCGCACTCAAGCCCGCTGCTGGAGTCCTAAGGCCTTCCTTGAGTCTTGCCGATTCAGGTTGGTTTGATGGCTATTCGGCCTTCTGCTAGGGTATTTGTTTGACGCCTGCTGACAAGAGCGAGGAACGAACTGAGAACCAATCCAGGTTTCGCGACTGTCCTGGTTGCGGAAAGGCCACTCCGGCGAGCGTAGTGGAATGTGCGCACTGCGGCTTGAGATCCGCGGAGGCCGCGCCTCCCGACCCCATCGTTGAGCGCGACCAGGAGTTCATTCGCGCCCTCATTCACCGCTCCACCCCGTTCACATACCTATTCATCGGCATCACGGTCGGGGTGTTTGCGCTGATGGCTTTGCACGGCGGGATGGGCGTCATGTCAGCCAACCCCAGAGCCCTGATCGGTTTTGGCGCCAAGGATAACCTTCTCATCGATCAGGATCACGAATACTGGCGCCTGGTCACCTCTACTTTTATCCACATCGGCATCGTCCACATTTTGCTGAACGATTACGCGCTCTGGATCGTTGGCCAGGAGATCGAGCGCATTTATGGGTCGGCCCGTTTTGTGGTTCTGTTCATGGCGACGGGGCTTGTCGCGTCGGTCGCCAGTTATCTGTTTAATCCGGGAGCTGTGTCAGCCGGAGCTTCAGGGTCCATCTTCGGTCTGTTCGGCGCGCTGGTCGCATTTGCCTTCAGGCACAGGAACGAAATTCCTAAAGGGCTCAGCCGCGACATCAAGCGCCGGCTCATCCCCGTCATATTTCTCAATCTGTTCATTGGATTCAGTATCGGCATAGTCGACAATGCTGCGCACATCGGCGGCCTTGTCGCGGGCCTGATTCTTGGCTTCATCATCCCCTACAAACGCCCAAGTGAAACAGCAACCGCCTTTGCCTGGCGCGTCCTGCAAATAGTAGGCCTGGGCCTCATCTTCTTTTCGTTTGGCGAGGCATTCATCACGTACAGGAGAGGAGGATGAATGGGAAGAGATGAGGGATGAGGGACGAGGGATGAAACGGGAATAGAGGTGGTGAGCGATGGCTATTGATCTTCGCTTCCAACACCTCAAGTCTCTCGATTACGGCGATGATGACGGCAACCGCCGCCGAACGACAACGCAGCTTCATCGGATTACATTTCTTCAGTCCCGCGCCTCTAATGAAGCTGGTCGAAGGGTGCGGACAATACTCGCGGAGGCTGAGGTCTTCGGTGTTGCCAGTGAATTCGTCCAGGGAATTGGCCAAGTCCCGGTGCGGACCTCAGACCGGACCGGGTTCATTGTAAACCGCCTGCTGGTTCCCTACATGCTCGATTCAATCGGCGTGTTCGAGGAAGGCGTCGCTTCGATCGTCGATATCGACACCGCGATGAAGCTTGGCTGCGGCTACCCCATGGGCCCGCTCACGCTTGGCGATTTCGTTGGCCTGGATACAACCTAACTACATCGCAAACATCATATTCGATGGGTTCAAGGAAAAGCGCTTCGCGCCGCCACCGCTGTTGAAGAGAATGGTGATGGCGGGCCTGCACGGGAGGAAGTCCGGGCGCGGCTTCTACGATTACAGCGACCCGCGGAATCCAAAGCCGATGCAACTATAAGGAATGCAACAAGGGCGAAGCCTGTTGGGCCGTAATTTATGGCGGCCGCTGCGAAACGGGGCCGTATTGGGTGGGTCTCAAATTCAAAAACCGGAAACGAGAGGAAATGCGCAACAGGACGATATTGGGCGGGCGATCTCAAATCTAAAAGCTCAGATCTCAAAGGAGAGACTGCGCGATCTCAAATCTAAAAGCTCAGATCTCAAAGAGAGACTGCGCGATCTCAAATCTAAAAGCTCGGATCTCAAAGCGAGAACTGCGCGATCTCAAATCTAAAAGCTCAGATCTCAAAGAGAGATGCGCGATCTCAAAGGAGAGACAGCGCGATCTCAAATCTAAAATCTCGGATCTCAAAGAGAGACTGCGCGATCT
>Ga0207156_10032_pt1 | contig 35614 bp, 38 predicted proteins | sample Alteio_BWMinHeat_24_FD_153514 | JGI IMG/M metagenome (GOLD analysis project Ga0207156, IMG submission 153514) | Enriched cells from forest soil in Barre Woods Harvard Forest LTER site, Petersham, Massachusetts, United States -... | ecosystem: Environmental > Terrestrial > Soil > Temperate forest >...
CTTACACGATTAGTAGAACATGGGGTTTCGTGTAAATTTAGTGCTACTGCAGTGACTTTAGAGATAATAACTGATGATTATCAACGAGCATTAACTCTTATTGCAGACGCATCTACTCAACATTAATTTTTTTATAAGGGACATGTTTGAATTTCAATCCGGCTGCAATTATTACTTCTTTATATGTGCATTGGCCATTTTGCCCGTACAAATGCCATTTTTGCCCATTTGTTGCGATGGCAAGTCATGACCACTTTATGGAACAGTATCATGTTGCATTATGTTCAGAAATACAGAAAAGTGCTCAACCTCATTATAAGCAGTATCCCATAAAGACTTTATTTTTGGGCGGAGGAACGCCAAGTACATACCCAGAAAATCTCCTCCTTGACATGTTTGGTATACTTAATAAGGTATTTGCTTTTGAATCGGATGCAGAAATAACGATAGAAGTTAATCCAGGAACGGTTACACGTGAAAAAATGAATGTGTGGAAAGAATGCGGAATCAATCGTTTAAGTATTGGTGTACAAAGTTTAAATGATGAAGTTCTCAAGAAACTTAATAGACATCAAAAAGCGAGCGATGTTGTATGGCTTATAGAACATGCTTCAGATGTATTCCCTCGGCTTTCAATTGATCTTATTCTTGGTTTACCAGGAATATCTGAAGCTGAATGGAAGAAACTTATTCTCACTGTTGTGAAATGGCCTATCAAGCATCTTTCAGTCTATTTTTTAACCGTTCATGAAGATACGCCACTTTATTTTAAGGTTCAAACGAACCGAGTGACATTAGTGCCTGATGACACCATGATCGATTTATATACGTGGACACGAAATACTCTTGAAGATGCTGGATTTATACAGTATGAGATTTCAAATTTTGCAGTACCGGGGTTTGAATCTATTCATAACAAAAATTATTGGAACCATAGCACATACAAAGGGTTTGGGCTTGGAGCATGCTCTTTTGATGGGGAAAGCCGTTTTCAAAACATTAAAAATTTAACTACCTATTGTAAGAATATTGAAGAATCACAGGATGTTACTTTATCCTATGAGACACTGACACAACAACAACTATGGTTGGAGAAATTGATGCTTGGTCTACGTCAACGACAAGGAATAAAGCTTGATCTACTCACAGAACATCTTTCTCCACTGCAACAAGAGAAATTTGCACATACCATAGCAGTTTTGTGCACAGCAGCACTTGTGGAATGTGCTGATAATGAAGCTCGGCTCACACCTGCGGGCTTGGCCCTTGAGAATGAGGTTATTCTCAAGCTTTCTATGATTTTGTAAATTATTAAATATATAAAGGATTTTTATGGCAAAACATGTTGGCGTTAAACTACCGGATGATTTAGTCTCCGTTTTATTGGCAGAAAAAACGGTTGCCATTCTTGCAACATTTTCTGAAAAAGGATTACCTCATACAACACCATTACAATGGGTTTATCCTAAGGGGTCTGAAAGTATTCTTATCTCTATCCATAAAGATTGTACCGGCTACCATAATATGGTGTGGCAAAAAAAAGTTATGCTCTGTTTTCTTGATGAGCATAATGTTGCATACAGTGTTTTAGGTCGTGCTGGGGTGGTAAGGGCTCCATCAAATATTCATCCTCTGATGAATATTGTGCGAATTGATATAATCGATATTAAAAATGATCGTTCCACTCTTGTTCAAGTTAATTCTGGGGTTCGCTGGAGTTATATTTCACATGAGGCAGAAGAACTTTCAAAGGCATTAATGGATGAACTTAAAGAACTTTCAAGAACTTTGTAAGATTTTTGTACAATAAGGATGTCGATGATGTTCATAATCTATCTCATACTTTTGTTAGCACAGAAAAGCATTAGTGCAAGTTCTCCTGAAACTCAGGAATCGGCTCCTGCTCAATGGGACCGTCAAAGCCAACTTGAAGAGGGTGTAACAACTGCAGAAAATGATCAGCGTGGTAACTGGTATTTTAAGCGTCAGATTTTTAGAGAAGCTGGCGCTTTATACAAAGCGCTTGGAGAAAAAGCTGCTCGGGTACAAGAGGCATATAAAAACTTTTTTACGCAGCGCGCATCTCTTGATGCAACCATTAATAGTTTTTTGCACGATAGCCGTATTTCGATGGAACTGATTGAGAAAAAAATTATCGAGCTCCATGAAAAAATTATGGATCTTGAAAAGCGGTCAGATCTTACGGAACAGGATCAGAATCTATTAAAGCAATCGCGCATTTTAAAAGAAAAAATAGAAGATCTTAAAAGCAATATTCTTCTTATTCAAGAACTTGATTCTTCATTTGATAAAGCACTTTCAATTGTTTCTGAACAGGGAGAATTATCAAACTCATTTGTTCAAAAGGCTTGGTCGAATTATGAATCTATCTCTGAAATTTTAAATGATAGTCATGCTGAAAAACTGTTACTTGAAATGCAGGGGTTTAATACTAATCTTGATGCAATACTCGTGTATGTTTCGAAAGACTTTCCTACATATATCGCTGCTGTTATTACAACAACCAATGACCATATTGAAACGATAAAAAAAGAAGTCGAAAGTCTTGAACAAGATGGCATTATTCTCAAGGGCGCAGTAGAAAAACCCGAAAAAACACCAGAATCTGGCGGCCAAACAACTTCGGTTGAAAAGAAGCCAGTTGAGCATACAGAAAGCTGGTGGTCAAAGATTTTGTATTATCTCTTTGCCCCATTTCGAGAACTTTATACCTGGATCCGCTCTTTTTTTAAGAAATAAAACTCATTTTAAAATTTGAAAAAAGCACGTATGTGTGGTACCATAACATCTATCTTTACGTGATATGAGCTTGCGGGAGTGGTGAAACTGGTAGACACGCAGCCTTGAGGTGGCTGTGGGAGAAATCCCGTGGGGGTTCGAGTCCCTTCTTCCGCACCAAAAGTTTAAAAAAGTTGTTGTAGTAAATAATTTGATTATAAAGGGATTCGATGACCTCGACATTGCGGCGTACTCTTTTTTCTAGTTTAACATTATGGTTTCTTCTCACCATTATCGGTGTTTATTTTCTTTTTCATTTAAAAAAATTTATTAATTTTGGTATTGATCTTGTTGGTGGAACGTATATAACACTTGAAGTCAATGTGGATAAAGCATATGAAAATGAACTTGCTGAAAAAGTTCAAGCAGTACTTGCTCGTTTAAAGAAAAATGGAGCACATGATGTTCCTCATTACAAAATTTCACATGGTATGGCCGAAATTACTGCCGAATCTGAATCTCAGGCTCGTGAAGTTGAAACAGAACTCGTTAATTATGATAATAGGTTATCGGTAGATCGTACTGGTAACATCATACGTATTCAACTTTCTTCGCAAGAAATGGCACAGATGAAAAAAGATGCTGTTGCTGGCAATATTAATGTGTTGCGTACCCGTTTAGATAAATTTGGGGTAGGCGAAATAACGATTGCTGCTCAGGGTGAAAATTCTATTATTATTGAATTGCCCAATGTACATAATCCACAGCAAGCAAAAGCTATGATTGGTAAAGCTGCATTGCTTGAATTAAAACTTGTTGAAGATAGCGCAGATTCTGAAGAACATTTGATAGCTCGCCATCATGGCCATATTCCTGATGGATTTATCATCCTTCATGGTTCTGAAAAACGGGGCAGACGCGGCGAAGTATATCTTGTTCCACAGTATACCGATCTCACGGGCCGCTTATTGAAAGATGCTGCTATGGATCCTGCGGGCGGAAAATTTGGTACTGAGCCAGTAGTTCGTTTTCAATTAAAGCCAGAAGGTGGGGAAAAGTTTTATGAACTTTCTAGCAATAATTTAGGTAAAAGAGTTGCAATTATTGTTGATAATATCGTTATCACGGCACCTGTTCTTCAATCGGTTATTAGTGATCAGGGAGAAATAACGGGTGATTTTACTGTTCAAGAAGCGCAAGAGCTTGCGATGTTATTAAAATCAGGAGCTTTTGTAGCACCGGTTGCTTTTGAAGAAGAACGGCATATTGGTCCGTCATTAGGGCAAGAATCGATTCGTCAGGGGTTGATAGCATGCGCTGTTGGTCTTGCTTTGCTTTTTGTTTTTAGTGTAGTTGTTTACAAAGTTGCAGGGTTATTCGCATTTATCGTGCTTCTGTATAATATGTTATTAATTCTATTTATGCTTGCGATGCTTGGCGCAACGCTGACATTACCTGGTATTGCTGGTATGATTTTAACGATCGGTATGGCAATTGATGCATCGATTCTCATTTATGAAAGAATTAGGGAAGAACTTGCAGATGGCGCTTCTTTGGCGCATGCTGTTAATGTTGGATTTTCTGGAGCAACAGCAGTTATTCTTGATGCAAACATTACCCACTTTATCGTTGCGGTTGTCTTGTATAAACTTGGTGCGGGGCCAATACAAGGATTTGCTGTTACTATGATTATTGGTATCATTTCTACATTAGTAACAGGACTTGTGTTATTAAAATCGATATTTAACTTTTTGATTAACACATTGCACGTGAAAACTATTAAAATTTAACCTTTTAACGGCGACGTAGCTCAGTTGGTTAGAGCGGCGGAATCATAATCCGTAGGTCCGGGGTTCGAATCCCTGCGTCGCCACCAAAAAATATGATAAATATCCCTCTTTCTCTGACTTTTATACGGCTTATTATTGCACCACTGTTTGTGCCATTATTGTGTGTATGCTTTTTACCATTTAATACTATCTATGTTAATGGGCTTGTGGCGCTTCTTTTTGTATTTTTTGGCATAACAGATTTTTTTGATGGCTATTTGGCTCGCCGATTTGGGCAGGAAACATTTTTAGGAAAGTTGCTTGATCCTTTGGCAGATAAGTTTTTGATGGCATCAACACTGATTGCATTGCTTGCTATTCATAAAATCTATTTTTTATGGGTTATTATTTTTATTGTGCGAGAATTTTTTGTTATGGGCTTGCGCGAAGTTGCCTTGTCGCAGGGATTTTCGATCACTGTTTCATGGGGTGGCAAAATAAAAACGTGTGTTCATATGGCATATATTTTTTTTGTTATTCTTAATCCGTACCAAGCACAATCATTTTTTCATCCATGGAATTTAATCGAAGATTTTCTTTTAGTAGGCGCGCTCTGCGCAACGCTTATTTCTGCATTTTATTATTATTCTTATTTTATTAAAAACTATTATCATATCCCTGCGTAGATTTTTTTGATATTTTGTGCTATTGTACAGCTCATATTTTAAAAGGGTACAAGCATGAAATATCAGTATTGTCTCATAATATCTATGGCAGTTGTTCTTCAATGTTATGCTATGGGTGAAGAAGAATCACAAAAGCAAAAAGAATATCAACATTTTACTATTTTCACGGCTGTTGGTGATGGTTTCCACACATTTCATTTTAAAGCAGAAAAAGATGTTGTCCCTCATAATCAATATGGTAATTATGAAGTAGTATTGCGACGTATGTGTGAATCATATTTCCAGGCAAAACCCGAAGATTCTACTTTTAATATTACTGAATTAATTAACTTAGCTCAAAAAAATAAAAATATTACTAAAAAGTGAGAATTATGAAGTGTGCTTATTATCTATTACCCATAATTCTTGCATCGGGATTTCGATGTTATACCATGGAACAAGGCATTAAACATAAAAAACAACAACATGAATTTAATATTTATTGTTCAGGTTGGTCGATTCATCCCCGTTCTTATGCTTTTGAGATAAAAGATACGGTTATGAAAGATAGTTTTCATGATCGATTTGAAAAAGCTTTAAAAAAGATGTGCGAAAAAGATTATTACATAAGGGAACTTCGTCCTGAAAGAAATATGTTTTTTGACCTTACTAAAATAATTAGCTTGGCTAGAGAAATGGAACGTGAAGAAGCAAAAGAACAAAAAAAATAATATCTAAAATTGGATGAGAATATGAAAGCACAATTATTTTTTATAGTAATTATTACGTGCAGTATACTTTCTGCGATGCAGCTTGATGAACCAAAGACGATTATTAATGGTACTGATAGTACTTCAATTTATAAAATTCAGCTCAATGATGATAATAGTATTTTACGTACTTATAACTTTATTGTAAAAAAAGAATGTGAATCTGATTCTCGTAATCTTAACGAGCTTTGTAATATTGCGCGACGTATGGTAAGTTCTGGATCTGAATCAACCACTATTGATCTGAGTGAAATTATTGATTGGGCAAAGCGACAGGGTGTTGAAGAATTTCTTTCTGAGAATAAGGGTATTAATAAATAAAGTGTAAAAAAGGATGTAAGTAATGATATTATTGTACGTATATTTATTATTCATAAATTTGTGTATGCAAGCGGAACTGCCTCCATTTTTGCAAAATCACTCGCCGTGGGCGGAAGAAGTATTTAAATCATTAACGCTTGATGAAAAAATCGGTCAAATCATGATGATCGGTGTATCTGTTCAAAATAAAGATCTGTTTGAGCAGCATAAGCGAATTCTTCTTGATTATCATGTTGGTGGTATTTTTATTGATGGCGGCTATTCTTATCATACGATTGAGCATCAAATTATTGTTACCAATCATCTACAAAATATCAGTAAATTGCCATTATTAGTAGGCGAAGATTTGGAATGGGGATTGACGCATCGGCTTGCAGATGCTGTTAATCTTCCGCGTGCTTTAACATTGGGCGCAATACAAGATAATAGCCTTATTTATGAATATGCCGCAGAAGTTGCACGACAATGTAATGGATTAGGAGTTCATATTAATGCTTCTCCTGTAGTTGATATTAACACGAACCCTAAAAATCCTATTATCGGGTTTAGATCATTCGGGGATAACAAATATCATGTTACTCAAAAAGCTCTGATATTTATTAAGGGGTTACAAGATAATAACATACTTGCATGTGCAAAGCATTTTACTGGTCATGGAGATACATCGGTTGATTCTCATCTTGATTTGCCAATTGTTCAACATACTCGCCAACGGTTGCATGATATTGAGCTACACCCATTCAAAGAAGCAATTAATGCGGGAGTTTCAACTATTATGTCGGCGCATCTTTTGGTAAATGCGTATGACACTAATCGCCCAGCTACATTATCACGAGCAATTATGACCGATCTTTTAAAACATGAGATGGGTTTTCAAGGGCTTGCTATTACAGATGCGCTTATTATGAAAGCAATTTCTAAATATATTTCTCCTGCGATGGCAAATATTGAATCTTTTTTAGCAGGCAATGATATTTTGTTATATCCAGAAGATATTCCTAATACGGTTATTCTTTTTAAAGAACTTATTAACTTTCGACCTGAAATTGAACAACAGCTCAATGATTCCGTTTTAAAAATTTTGAAAGCAAAAGAATGGCTCAATCTTCATAATAATCGGTTAGCGCAAGCAATGTCTGCGCAAAATATTAATAGTGCGTATGCTTTTGAACTTAAAAAAAAGTTATATGCCTATGCGATGACACTTGTGCATGATGATCAATGTACGGTTCCTGTGTCAGTACTTGAACCCGCTTGTTTAGTTACTTTAGGTAATTCTTTTGAAATTGTGTGTGACATTCTTCAAAAGAGTATGCCTCATCTTGTAATATATAATGATATTCAAAAAGCAATGCCCGCATTATGTAGGGATACTAAAACTCCAATAATTTGTGCATTGTATGCCACCCAGCGTGGAGCTGTAGACCAGCATCATGTACATTTTATTCATGAGTTATATAAGAAGAATTTCAATGTCATAACTCTTTTATTTGGAAGCCCTTATGTGTTGCCACAATTGCCACCAGAAGTTCCGGTCATTGTTGCATATGAAGAAGATTTCGATGCACAAGAAGCTGCTGTAAATGTTTTATTAGGAAAGCGACAAGCATTAGGTGTTTTACCAATAACTTTGTGAGATTATATGTTCAAAAGTGTCATATTTTTATTAATAATTTTGGGAATAAATTCTATCTATTCTATGGAAGTTCCTAAATTTAAGTTAGTAAAAAATTTTTCTGTAGTGGAAGGCATAATTTCTAACAATTTTCTTATATATCAAGGCAAAGAAATTCAGTACGTCTCTCTCCAAACTAAATCAGTATATCCATGGGAAAGTACCTATGATATTGTTATAAAAAAAGATATTTTTGAAAAAATGAAAGCCATGAATGTACAAGAATTACTTCGTAAAGTACAAAAGATACCCTCACAACAACCTGACACCTATGACAGAAATAAAGTTCATACGTTTTTTGATATATCAGATATTATAGAACTTGGTATTGCAGCAGCAATGCAAAAAAGTAGCGATGTTCAACAGGCAAACCCACCTCATTAAAAAGGATATTTTTTCATGTCAAATTTTTTTTTACTATCAATTTTTCTCTGTGGATTTATTTCATCACATTCAATGATTAAGCAATATAACAACAATCATATTTATATCAAACAAAATAAAGATGATACCCATCCTACATATTATTGCCGTATCTTAGATGGAGAAGAGACTTGTAGATTAGGATGCGAAAAAGATGAAAAATATATCGAACTTAATAAAACCGTAGAAAAAAATTGTAGTTCAATAATAACTGTTACAAAAGAATTAATTGAAAAATGTAATGCTTTTGAATTGGTTACTATTGTTTCAGCTATGAAAACTATTGAAATGCAATCAGGCTTAATTGATAGACCAAAATTTATTACAAATATCTCACCACTTCTTGAATTTGGAATCAAATGTGGTATGGAAATTCAAAAAAAAATTGATGCTCAAAAAGCCTTCGATGCTATAAGCAAACAATAGATATTTTTAAAGAAGTAAAAGCAAGCTGGGCGGGAAAATTTCCCCGCCCAGCTTTGTTAGAACTACCGAAATATTATGGCAGCACGACTGTTCCATTTTGATAATATTTTTGTACTTGGCTTATCCACCAGTTACCATCAGTTGCAGGGCTACCGACGCCTTGAGTGCTATCGCCAACTCCTGCGCCAAACCAAATTCCTGCAACACCATTTTGTGCAATCTGTTGCATATGTGAACCCCATGTTACGTTATTTCCTGAGGTTGTTATTAATGGGTCAGAAAGTTGATTGGTTGAAAAATAACCGAGTCGGGAACTTCCTGGATTAAAAGTATCTCCAAGCATAAATGTTGGCGCAGAATCTTCGTAATGTTGGCTTGTGTTATTCAATACAGGAAATCCTGCTGAGCTATAGGGATCCATTGCCGTTGTAGTATTAATATGTCCTACAGGAATCTGCCAATATAAAACAGGAAGTTTAAAGTATTGATATAATACATGAGAGAATAATATATAATTATGCCAATGGTCAGAGTTCCAAAACCATGTTGACTGTGAAGGATTTTGTGGTGAACTTGCGCCAGCATCAAGCCCATATTTATCCATGACTACAAATGAAGCGCCATATGATGTTATTCCCGAATTATTATAATATTCTGCGATCACTGTTGTTTCTGATTGAATTGCTGCTTGGCCTTTTTGTATGCCAAGTGTATCAGTAATACGTATAAGACCTTGTGCACCAATGCTGGTAGTTATTCCTGGAGAAGCCCATAAACTTATCTCCCATCCAAAAATAGCATTTGGTGCATATTTATGAATAATATAATTGATTGTTTGTACAACACCTTGAACAGTGTTAGGAAATACTGGATCAGTTGCTGCATTGAGTACACCACTTGTGTAGGCAGCGTTTGTTTGTGCAGATATTTGGCTTGTTGGTATTGGCGAAGTACCATTTGAATTTTGCATGAGGTAACCAATAAAGTCTGGTTCTAAAATAACACCAACAACTTCATCTCCACCAACAGTATTAATAATGTTGCATGCAAATTGTAAATCTTTGAAATATAATTCCATAAATGAAGCATCTTGAACATCACCGAGATCGGTAGTGTAACTATCTCCACTGCCGGAAATATTGTAATAAACAAAGAATGGGATCATGCCCAATTTTTTACTATTGTTAATGTAATCGATAGCACGGCCACCATCAACATTTGACCATGTTCTCCATCCATTAGTAGGACCACCATTTAAATAAATGTAGCGTACATCAACACGTTTATTAAGTTCTCCACTTCCAAATGTTTGCCAAAATTGTAAATCTGCTGTTGAATCTTCACTCACAGAACCGACAGCAAGATATGGCGGTAAGCCAGGGAGTGAACCATCACTATTACGCACGCGAATTCCTAAAAAGCGTGTTTGTCCGCTGGTTGTATCGGTAATACATAAACTTGCACGTCCTGCTTGTAAACCGGTTATTGCAACCTGAGTTGGTGAAATAAGACTATATGAAATAACTGTTGGATTATTAGTTGAAAAAGTAAATGACGGATTTTTTTCTCCAACAACAGATAAAGTAAAATTTGTTGTGCCTTGATTAATTGTTGCTTGATACGCTTGTGTTTGTTGGTCAACGGGATTGACAACAATTTTACTTGCACCACCTACAAGATAACTAACCGGTGCACTTGTTGTCGAACCTGCTGAATTAGTTACTGTCACAACATAGGTATATACGCCATATGTCTTATTTGTTATTGGATATGTTGCTGTTTGTGTATTATTAAATCCAGTATCTACAATAGGTGCAGAATAAATGACAACACCATTTTCACTTAAGCTCCATGATGTAGCTTTTTGTCCATAATAAATATTCCATGTCACATCATATACGGTACCTGGTTGAGTCCAATCTTGTTGTACAGAAACAACTGGTGTTGCAGGAACATTTTGTACAGGCCCTGTTGGCCCACTGTGGCTTCCGGTTATGCCAGTTGTGCCACTTGAACCAGATTGTCCACTGGTACCTGTGTTTCCCGTAGAACCAGTTGGTCCTGTTGGCCCCGTTGGATTGATACTTGATTGACCATTAATACTAAAATTGGTTGGCACGCTCGATGAACCTGCGGCAACAAACCCGATAGTTGCTGATGCTCCTGGTGCAAGATTTGGTGCCCATGATGGTGCGATTGCCGTGTAATGGGAACCTGAAACTAATGTTGCATTCCACAAGCTAGTAATTTGATCATTAAGAGAGAAAGAAAATACCCAATTATTTAGTGTTTGTAATGAATTGTTAACGATTTGTATTTCACCTTGAAATCCACTTCCCCATGACGAATCGAGATTATATGTTACCGTTACAACTCCAGTCGGTACTGGAATCTGATCAGCTTGTAAAAAAGATGATAGTAATAAAAGAATTAATAAAATAATCTGTCCCATACATTTCTCCCCCGTATAAAAAATAATAATAGTACAAGTTTAAATTATGGATATGTGATAATTCAAGAAATAAATTTTTATATAAATTATTATCTTGTCTCTCTTATTTTTTATTGTTATATCTGCTACGTTTTACATATCAAAATATAATTGAGGTTTATTATGAAATTTAAAACAGTTGCAGAATATTTTGAAAAAATTAACCAAGAATCGGCGCGGCTGGCAATAACTCATTTATTAGCAGAATTATTAGGGAAAGCATCATCACATGAAGCGATCATAATTAGTTATCTTTCTTTGGGAACATTGCGCGCTTTATATAAAACAACTCAATTTAATATGGCTGATAAATTGGTAGCACGGGTTGTTGCACAGCTTTTAAAGATTGATATAAAGTCTGTTGAAAAAGAGATGAAAGAGTATGGAGATTTGGGAACGGTTGTTGGTAGACATTATACTCATCATCATGCTGCTGAACCGACCGTGCTTCATATATATGAAGAGCTTGAAGCATTAGAAAAAATGTCGGGTGCCGGTTCTCAAGAAGAAAAATCGGACTATTTATACAAGCTTCTTGCACATGTTGACCCGTTATCAGCCCAGTATATTATACGTATGGTGCTTGGTAAATTGCGTTTAGGTTTTTCTGACATGACATTAATTGATGCATTATCATGGATGCTGGTAGAAAATAAGTCACTTCATGAACGCATTGAGCATGGGTATAATATTTGTGCTGATATTGGATTAATAACGGGAATATTAAAAGAATATGGTATTAAAGGGCTTGAGCATATTGAAATAACATTAGGAATTCCTATCAGACCTGCGGCTGCCGAACGCTTGCCAACTGCCGAAGAAATTTTTGATAAAATTGGCCCGTGTGTTGCCCAGCCTAAACTTGATGGATTTAGATTACAAATTCATTATGATAACCGGCGCAATGCCAATAAATACTGGTTTTACTCCCGCAATTTACATGATATGTCAGAAATGTTTCCTGATATTGTTGCTTCACTCAGTTCCTTAAAAGCACAAACATTAATTGCAGAAGGTGAAGCTATCGCATTTGATGAAAATACTGGCAGCTTTGTGCCATTTCAGGAAACGGTAAAACGAAAAAGAAAACATGGAATTGAGGAAGCTGCAGCAGCATATCCACTCAAACTCTTTTTGTTCGATATTTTGTATTATGATGGCGAATCTTTGCTCAATAAAGCCCATGCTACGCGTCGAGAATTATTAAAAAAAGTTCTTACAACACATCACTCTCAGATTATTAACATTATCGATGAAGAATCGATTAATTCTGCACATGAACTTGAAGAATATTTTTTAGCAAATATTGCAGCAGGGCTTGAAGGGGTTGTGGTAAAAAAACCATCATCACATTATCAGCCTGGCAAGCGAAATTTTAATTGGATTAAATTAAAATATCACGCAGAGCATCAGTTAGAAGATACATTGGATGTTGTTGTATTAGGTTATTATTATGGGTCGGGCAAAAGGGCTTCTTTTGGTATTGGTGCATTTTTGGTTGGTATATATAACTCGCATAAAGATAGATTTGAAACGATTGCAAAAGTGGGAACGGGGCTAAAAGATGCCGATTGGCGTTACTTAAAAAAACAATGCGATAAAATTGCTGTTAGGTCACGACCGCATGGTATTATATGTGACAAAAATCTTGAACCTGATGTATGGGTCAATCCACAAATTGTGTGTGCTGTTCTTGCGGATGAAATTACCATTTCTCCCATCCACTCTGCCGGGAAAACTGAACATCAGTTGGGGTATGCGCTAAGATTTCCACGTTTTGTGGGCTATCGTCCTGATAAGTTAGTAACTGAAGCTACTACTATCGACGAAGTTAAAACGTTATTTGCAGCGCAGAATAAGCTACTGTGACCCTTCGACAGGCTCAGGGTGAGCGGGGATTACTGCGCAATAAGATCGTGGAAATAGCGGGCTTCTTCGCGCGGGTTGGCTGATTCAATAACGCCCTTACTCATAATAATACCTGTTGGATTAATATTTAAAATTTCATGAATATTTTCACGAGTAATATGTGCCGAAACAAAAATAGGTAATTTTGTATTGCCTCGTACCATATCCCACCGGTCAAGAAATGTTAATTGTGCATCTTCATCAGCAGGTTTGTGAAAAAGAAGTGCATTAACGCCAAGAGATTGTGCTTCAAGTGCTGATTGGCCAAGAGAACTTGCATCAATAAGGTCAAGCATAATTTTTTTACCAAGATCATGTGCTGTAGTACACGCAGTGTGAATAACGTTGCGACCTGTTCCTGCAATAACAGTAATCCAATCTGCGCCGGCTTGAGCTAATAATGTTACCGCCTCTTTACTTCTGTCGGCAATTTTAGCGTCTGCAAGCAATGTTTTCTGGGGAAATGATGTACGAAATTCTCGAATAGCTCTATCGCCATATTTATAAATAAGAAGAGATCCAATTTCAAAAATATCAGCATATTCTTGTAGTTCATGCGCAGTCGAAATGGCTTTATCAAGTTCGAGTATGTCAAACGCAATTTGTAGCTTCATTGTGCACCTTTGTAAAAAACCAACGTAATGTAAGATTATACCACCATTTTTTCTCGTGCAAAATAATAGGGTTTTACAAGAACGTATTACTGCTTAATAAGTGTTGCATATCGTTCTGTTGTATAATTGTAGGCAAACTTTATTGGTGAAAAGAATTTACTAACTTTGAGAAATAAGAGCGCATTGGCTCCTGCAGTCAGAGCTTTTGTTGTATAGATTGGTGGTAAAAATAAATGGGGACTATTTTCTGTAACAAAATCTCCCTCTTCAATAAAAAGATGGTGTGGTTTTACAAAAAATTGTAGAGCAAACACCGGAATTCTTTTATTGGTTGGAGTTTCTATACGTTTAACACGCCAATAATAGAGATTTTTCTGGGCATCAGATAAACGCTTTAATGAAAAAAAAGCAGTTTCATCGGCTGAAGTTGCAACAAAATAGTTAACGGTATTTCCTTTAATGATAACAGGCTTAATTTTTTGAGTCAGAACATACGTGATTTCTTCTTGTTCATGTTTTCGTGGAAATGAAATCTGACCATTAATATCTGAGTGTGTAACAAACCCAGCATAGGTCGCATATATTCCCTGTTGTGGGCCGCGTAAACTATGTTTTAATAAGGTTCTGGTGATAGCCCCTGGTTTTTTTAATTTTTTATGAGCATCAGGTGAATTAAATACATAATACGGTTTTATAAAAACTGTTATAATATGGGGGGATGCTGTATGAAGCATAGTGGTCATAGGAATTATATATGGTGTATATGCGAGAAGTGAGAATATAACTGGTATGTGTTTCATAACCACCCCTTTTTTTTGAATGTATCATAGATTATGCTATAAGAGCTATATTTTGAAAGATGATTATGCAATGGGAAGATTTTAAGAGCGAACAGAAGTTGACATCACATCAATGTGAACAATTTAAGCAGTATTATGAGATACTTGTTAAAGCTCAATCAGAGTTTAATATTACTGCAATTACTGATGTGCATGATGTCATAACGTTACATTTTAAAGATTCACTTATGCTTGACCAGTTTGTTGATATGAAAAATTTTTCTATGATCGCAGATGTTGGCTCGGGTGGTGGATTTCCTGGTATACCTTTAAAAATTAAATATCCACATATTTCACTAGTTTTGATCGAAGTTAATCATAAAAAAATTAATTTTTTACATGAAGTTTTCAGTGCGTTGGGTCTTGTAAACTGTGAAGTATCTTCATTTGATTGGAGAACATTTTTAAGAAAAACAGAATATCCGATCGAATTATTTTGTTCTCGCGCATCATTGCAACCTGATGAATTAGTGCACATGTTCAAGCCTTCCTGTTTCTATAATAAAGCTTTATTGGCATATTGGGCTTCACAGACTTATAACGTAGGCAAAGAAGCTTCTTTTTTTTATAGAGAAGAAAGTTATATACTTGATAGTAAGAAAAGAAAAATTGTTTTTTTTCATAAACCAAAAAATGGGTAAAAATTTATGCTTTTTGTTTCAAAAATTAATTCTTATTTTTCTTTTTTATATACCCCCCATGGCGAACGTTATTCCATTTTATTAAAATATTTTATTCCCGAATTTATTACAGCACTCTTATTTTCTTCATTATTACATATTATCGATGCGGCATTTATTGCAGATCTTAAATCGACATCATTATATGCAACACAAGGTGTATCAAGCACTCTTATTCATCTCATGAGCAAAATAACTGAAGGACTTTCAGTTGGCACGCTCGTTTTGACTGGCCATTATAATGGGTTGCGAGACTATAAATCGGTTGGTAAAACAGTTATTACATCATTATGGGTGACATTTTTTTTAGGTGCATGTATCGCACTCGCATTATATTGTGGTGCTCACTGGATTTATAGCATGTATAACATTCCTGAAAAAATGGTCTCTTACGGAGTTTCTTTTTTGCGCCTTCGTGTTTTGGGAATTTTTTTTGCATGTATGTATTTTTCGCTCGTAGGATTTATGCGTGGCATAAAAAACACCTATGTACCCATGATTCTTTTTATTATAGGAAGTATTGTTTTTATTTTTTTCGATTATGTTCTTATTTTTGGGATGTGGGGATTTCCTCAAATGCAGTTACGTGGTTCTGCAATGGCGTCGGTTATACAGTATGCAGTTATGCTCGTGGGGGCATTACTTTATACGTTATGCAATAAAGAAACACGTGCATATAGTATCGGTTTTTATGAAACATTCGATTATAAATTGGCATTTAATATTCTCTCGTTAAGTTGGCCGGTAATTATCGATAAAGCAACACTTGCTGTAGCAAAAATTTGGCTTGCCATGCTTATTGCACCGATGGGTAAAATTATTCTTGCAAGTTTTACGGTTATTAAAGATATGGAACAGTTTGCTTTTGTTCCAGCCCTTGCTTGTGCTCATGTTATTACTTTTTTAGTGAGTAATGATTTTGGTTTAAAAAATTGGGATGGAATTCTTGCAAATATTAAAAAAATTATCATTATTTCCATGAGCATGATGGGGTTAATAATTCTTATTTTTTGCTTATGGCCCACTACTATTATCCAGTGTTTTGATAAAAAGGGAGTATTTATAGATTTTGCTCAGCGGGCATTTCCGTTGGTGAGTATACTTGTAATATGTGATCTGTTACAATTAGTGTTATCTGCCGCGTTACGAGGAGCGGGGGATGTAAAAACAGTGATGGTTGTTCGGCTTGCAGTATGTCTATGCTTTTTCTTTCCTGTCTCATACATTCTTTCGCTGATGCCATGTACCAATATAATGCTTAAATTTGTGCTTATTTATGCATCATTTTATGTAAATAATGGTATCATGAGCCTCATATATATATATCGTTTGCGTGGACACGCGTGGAAAAATCAATTACCTATTGTAGAGGCAACAGATTATGGCGAAGATCTCAAAGGAAGAGATTTTAAAACTGGCACACATATCTCACATAAAAATTAATGAACAGGAAGTTGAACATCTTGCTCATGAGTTGGAAGCGGTGCTTACGTACGCATCAGGGCTTCAAGAAATTGCCCGTTCTTATAATAACATGTCAAATAATTCTGTCGTATATAATATCATGCGTGATGATACAGTAGTTCCCTGTGACCCTGAACCATTATTAGAACAGGCACCGCAGAGTGAAGCACACTTTTTTATCGTGCCTAAAATTATTAAGCATGAGGGTGATATATGAAAGAATTGGCATTTGCATCGATTAAAATTCTTTCTGAAAAGCTTGCGCGTAAAGAATGTTCGGTTCAAGAATTAAGAGATTTTTTTTATAATCGTTTTGAGCGGTATGATACCAAACTTGGTTCTGCACTTGAGCTTTTTGATAAAAATTCTGTGATGCCTCAAAAAAATCAGGGCACACTTTTTGGTATTCCTGGGCTTATAAAAGATAATATTTGCCAAAAAGGACGTGCACTTACGTGTGCTTCCCGCATTCTTGAAGGTTTTACTGCTCCCTATGATGCGACAGCAATTACCCGTTTAAAAAATCAGGGCGCTCTGCTTATTGGTCGAGCAAATATGGATGAATTTGCTATGGGAAGTTCTACAGAAACATCCGCATTTAAAAAAACTGTTAATCCATGGAATGCGGCATGTGTTCCGGGTGGTTCCAGCGGCGGATCTGCAGCGGCAGTTGCTGCTGGGCTTGTTCCTTGGGCGCTCGGTTCAGAAACGGGTGGTTCTGTACGGCAGCCGGCGGCATTATGTGGTATTGTTGGTATAAAACCGACCTATGGCTTAGTTTCTCGTTATGGTCTTGTTGCATATTGTTCATCATTTGACCAAATTGGTGTTGTGACGCGCACCGTTTCTGATAATGCGCTCATACTTTCAGTTATGGCTGGGCGCGATGCGATGGATTCAACAACAGTGCATCACGATATTGCTACAGATTACACTGTCCGTCTTGAAAAAAATATTAAAAAAAATCTTAAGATTGGCGTTATTGACAACGCTTTTAATATTGAGGGCATGGGGAAAAGTTCCCGTTCTTTGTTTGAGAATTCATTAAAAGAATTTGAAAAACTGGGTGCGGAAATTGTGCATCTTTCTTTACCGACTATGGATTATGGCGCAGCAGTATATTTTATGTTGAGTCGAGCCGAAGCTGCGTCTAATTTAGCCCGTTTTGATGGTGTTCGATACGGATTTCGTGCTTCTGATATTCATGATCTTACCGACCTCTATTTTAAAACACGGGGCGAAGGATTTGGCCAAGAAGTTAAGCGCCGTATTTTTATTGGGAATTATGTCCTTTCTGCTGGACATGCTGATCAATATTACCAAAGTGCAAAAAAAGTTCAGGCTATTATGCGTGCAGAGTTTGTAGAAGCATTTAAAAAAGTTGATCTTTTGTATGCACCAACAAGTCCTGCTCCTGCATTTAAATTTGGTGCTTTTGCAGATAACCATTTGGAAATGGATCTTCAAGATTATTTTACTGCGCCTGCAAATATTGTTGGTGTTCCAGCAATTTCTGTTCCGTGTGGATTTGTTAATAATATGCCGCTAGGTTTCCAGTTGATCGGCCCAGATTTTTCTGAACATCTCCTGTACCAAGTTGCTCATGCGTATGAACAAGCAACGCCATGGCACACCATGCACCCTCGTGGATTTGAAGAATGAAACCGCTTATTGTTAAAAATTTGACCAAAAAATTTTCTGATTTCACTGCAGTAAATAATGTTTCTTTTGATGTTAATGAAGGTGAAATTTTAGGATTGTTAGGACCGAATGGTGCCGGCAAAACAACGATTATTACTATGTTGTTAAGCACATTAAAACCGACTCATGGTGAAATTATTTATTTTGGTAAAAATTTTTTTACTCATCGTTCAGAAATTTTGCAACGGGTTTCCTATGCAAGTACCTATGTTAAGTTGCCTCCGCGTCTGACTATTTACGAAAATCTGGATATTTACGGTCGCTTATATGGCATGTCACAAGATGATATTTATAATCGCTGCAAAGAACTTTTAATCTTTTTTGGGATGTGGGATATTAAAAATCGCTCTATGGGAGTTTTGTCTGCTGGGCAAACAACACGTGTTATGCTTGTAAAAGCATTTTTAGCATCACCAAAAGTTGTGTTACTTGATGAACCAACTGCATCTCTCGATCCTGACATTGCGCTTGAGGTGAGAAAGTTTATTATTGATCAACAAAAAAAGTATGGTGTTTCAATTTTAATTACATCACATAATATGGATGAAGTTACAGAAGTCTGTGATAGAGTACTGGTGCTTAAAAATGGGACTATTATCGCGCAAGATACACCAGAAAATCTTGCAGCAAGTATTGATGTTGCACATGTAAGAATTATTATCCCACATGATATTTCTCGTGCTGTTGAACTTATTAAACAACAATATAAATATCATGTAGAAGATAGGGTTCTTGATATCATGATAGATGAGCAAGAAATTGCGCAGTTACTTATGAAATTAGCTCAGCATTCTATCCATTACGAGCATATCTCTATAGACAAACCGTCTCTTGAAGATTATTTTTTGCGTATTGTAAAAACAAGGTAACATAGTATGAAATGGCATCGTATTTGGGCAATCATTATTCGCCATCTTAAAACAATGCAGCGTGATTTTAATAGACTCAGCGGACTTCTTTATTGGTCTCTTTTTGATATAACTATTATAGGTTTTACTGCCTTTTGGCTTACTCAAAATGGATCCATAAGTGAATCAATTAAAAATAGTATTATTGCTGGTACCGCCTTGTGGCAAATTATTGTGCGTGCAAACTTAGATATTTCAGTGGCACTTCTTGAAGAAATTTTGTCCCATAATATGAACAATTTATTTGCAACGCCACTTACTATTATTGAATGGATCACAGCTAATACCCTTGTTGCCTTTATTTTTTCAATGTTTATAGTTGTTTATGCTGGAATTTTTGTGTGGATTTTTTATGCATTTTCTCTCTTGAAATTTGGCTGGTTGTTGATTCCCTTGTTTTTTGTATTGTTATTTTCTGGAATTTCAATGGGTTTTTTAGCAGCTTCAATCTTGGTTTATTGGGGTGCGCGCATTCAGACAATAGTATGGATGATGGGATTTATGTTTGCTCCACTAAGTGGCATTTCATATGACATTTCTATATTGCCGTTCTATTTACAATTTTTTTCTCGTATGTTACCTATGTCATACATTTTTGAAGTGATGCGTATGTATCTTATGCATCATGTAATTGCATGGGATTTGCTTGGTAAAAGCTTTATTCTTGTTCTTGTGTATTTATGTATAACGTTGGGCTTATTTCTTATTATGTTTGAAAAAAGTAAAGAAAAGGGCCTTGCTCGCTTGGTTGACTAATAACTCTTGCTCAATAATTTTGTATTTCTGTACAGTTACAGATTATGAAAGAGCAAATGGTTATTATTATTTTTGGTGCTACGGGGAGTTTGGCAACACGATTGTTGCTTCCTGCTGTGTATGAAATTTTTAAAAAAAATAACAACATCATTATTTTCGGTACTGCGCGAGAAGAGAGCAGTGTTCCTGAAATTTTAAAAAAAGTTCAAGAACATGTTCATGGTTTTGATGAAAATAGTTTTAAAAAATTTTCTGAGAAATTTTTTTATTACATGCTTGATATTAATAATGTGCAAGAATTTGATGGCTTTTCAAAATATATTGATACTCATGCGCCAGCACTACATAATAAAATAATATATTGTGCAACATCGTCCCATTATTTTTTGCCAATTGTTGAGCATACTGTTCAAGCACATATTATTGAAACGGGTACTCGCAACCATCGAGTTATTTTTGAAAAGCCGTTCGGATGGGATGCCCAATCTGCGATTACCATCAATACAGCTCTTATGAAATTACTCAGCGAAGAACAGATATACCGTGTTGACCATTATATTTCTCGTGAATTGGTTAATAATATCTTTGTATTACGTTCTGCAAATACTATTTTTGAGCCATTATGGAACGATACATATATCGATTCGATTACTATCAGTTTATTAGAAACAGAAACGGTGGCAGGGCGGGGCGCGTATTATGATCATTACGGTGCATTAAAAGATGTGGTTCAAAATCATTTGTTGCAAATGGCGGCATTAGTAATGATGGAACTTCCGGAAACTGCTCCTGCTGAGAATATTCAAAAAAATAAAGCAGCATTATTAAATTCACTGGTATTTGATAATGGCATACTGGGGCAGTATGAAGGATATCGCGCAGAACAGGATGTTGCACCCGAATCAACAACTGAAACTTATGCTGCTTTAAAACTTTCTGTGAATAATAAACGCTGGAAAAAAAGTACATTATTTCTTGTAACAGGCAAAGCATTGGATAAAAAAGAAGCTCATATTTATATCGCATTTAAAGCGTTACCATCATGTTTTTTTAATGATAATAACCGATGCGCTCCCAATGGCCTTACTATAAAAATTTATCCTCAAGAAGGATTTGTGCTTCATGTTAATGCAAAAAAACCACAATCTGATCATGAAACGACACGTGTTCCTCTTGAATTTTGTTATGAATGCTTATTTGGCCCCTATACTCCCCAAGCATATGAAGTTTTATTAAGTAAAGTAATGCGTAATGACCGTTCTGTTACTGTGAGCATTGAAGAGATTGTGGCGCAATGGCATCTTATAGATTCTGTAAAAATAGCACATCTCCCTTTATATTTTTATAAAAAAAACTCGCATGGTCCGTCAGAAACATCAACTGTGCTTGGAGAAAACTTATGAATATTGGTGTTATTGGTTTGGGGAAGATGGGAAGTGCGATAGCATTACGGCTTGTTCGTGGTGGATTTACAGTAATCGGTTATGACCTTCAAGTACAAGTACAGATACATAATGAGCTTGCATCACATTTTACTCAAGTAAACTTGATAGAAGAAGTCGCAGTGCAAGCTACCATTATATGGCTTATGGTGCCAGCGGGAGTTGTTGATACAGTTATCACAGAATTAACACCATGTTTAAACAAAAATTCTATTATCATTGACGGCGGTAATAGCCATTTTAAAGATTCTGTGCGCCGCTACCAAACATTAAAAAAATTAGATCTTAATTTTTTAGATTGTGGCGTTTCGGGTGGAATTCTTGGCGGTGATACCGGATTTTCTCTCATGATTGGTGGTGATAAATCTATTTTTGAACAATGCAAAACTCTTTTTGAAGCAGTTGCAGCTGTGCATGGCTATGCTTATTGTGGCCCTTCAGGAGCAGGCCATTATGTTAAAATGGTGCACAATGGTATCGAGTATGCACTTTTAGAATCATACGCTGAAGGATTTGAATTATTACATGCTGGCGAATATAAAAATTTAGATCTTGAAAAAATTAGCAATATTTGGATGCACGATGCTATAATTCGATCTTTTATACTTTCTTTGTGTGAAAATATTTTTAAAAAAGATCAGAAATTAGACACTATCAGTGGCGTTGTTGATGAAAGTGGCACAGCACGCTGGGCAGTCGAAGAAGCAGCACGACATAATATTTCTGTTAATCTTATTAAAGAAGCACTGCAAATTCGACAAGAATCTCACCGCACCGGCGGTACGTATGCAACAAAACTTGTTGCGCTGTTACGAAATGCTTTCGGCGGGCATCCATTTTACAGAAAATGACATATCTGCTTGAGATACTGCTGCAGAATTACCTGACGAACAGCCAAGTGTTGGCTGAGAAATTAATTCAAAATTTCCTTTGGCATCTTTTTCATATATTTCTGCTGCCAATGTAAGACTATCTTTATTTTTTATTAAAACATAACCTTTGAAAGCGATTTTTTCATCTATAAAGTCAAAAGATGAATCATTTAAAACAAATTCACGTTCTGCAGAATGTTCATGAGCTTTAATAGTCACAAGAAGTGTATCTGCGCTTATATGCTGTGTTAAAAAAAAACTTGCTACTAAAAGTGCTTTTTTCATGATAATACCTTTCTTTATTTTAACAATCTAAATTTTTCAACGTGTTTGTAATGCTGCTTGGCCAGATTGGTTTTGCATCGATAATTTCTTCAAGAGTAAATAATGAAACGACGTCATATCCCTTTTTCCTAAGAGATTTAGTGCCACCTCGGTCTACAATTGCAACTATTTTACTTACTATAAGTTTTTCTTCTTTAAGAATTTCGGCAATTGCTACCGTACTATCACCTGTTGTGACAACATCTTCTATCACTAAACAGCGATTGCCTTGTGTATAATTTCCATCGATTCGTTTTTGAGTTCCATAATTTTTTACTTCTTTACGTGGCATGATTAATGGCTTATTAGTTTCTAATGATGTTGCGAGTGCAAAAGCTAAGGCGCCATAGGGAACGCCGCAAATTATGTCATAATCATTACGATGTACTTGGGAACTTATCGCGTATGCTATTTTTTTGAGTACTTTTGGGTGAGACATTACAAGGCGAAGATCGATATAAATAGGCGATTTTTCACCACTTTTGAGTTTAAAATCACCTGTTTTAACTGCGCCGATTGTATAAAGATCTTGTATAAGTTCTTGTTTGAAATCTTGTTCAAGACATGCATATGTTTGTGTTGCCAAACAGCTTAAAATACTTATAAGAATAAATTTTTTCACGGGGTTCCTTCTGGTAAAATTATGCGGCGTTAATATAGCATTGGGTTTTTTTTAAAGCAAATCTTGCTTGCACTTTGACTCAGCTCTGATACCTAAAAATAATTTTAGAAATATAATTTTATATAAACAGTTATTTTAATTCAATTATTGCATTAACAATCTTCTATTGAGTATGCTCAAAGACGGGATTCATGAGGGGGGAGTATGGGCATACTCAGGGATTTTTTCCCAGTGCGAGGAGTTTTCTGTATCTATTTTTTTTCTGCGATATATGCGCAGGATGTGCCAGAACCTACATCACCTTTACATAATATTCATAATCTTTTTCGCGCAGCATATGATTTTAATATTAATATTTTTTCAAAAGACACATTAAAAATTGTAACCGCATTTACGCCAGTATATTTATTATCGCGACTTGCTGATAGAAAAATACATGCATTATTTTATTGTTTTGATCATCATAAAAATATACGGCAATTTCCAGAATGGTGTTACCATAGTTGTAATCATGGTCTTACTGCAGAAATTTTGGCCCTAGCTGCATTAAGTTTTAATCCATGGGATGATCATTTAAAAGTTACAGCACAGGTTTTTGCAATTTCTTTGCCTTTTACATGGGTCGGTAAAAATTTTTTGAAACTATTTAAAACGGAAGCATTTTTGCGGCCGTGTAATGAACATTTTGATTGGCGAAAAAAGTCATATGGTGGATGCCCTAGTGGGCATATGATGGAAGCGGTATATGCAGCAACATTATTTGGGTTGCAGTTGGGCCCATGGTGGGGTTTTCCTCTTGGCGCACTGGCAACTGCTTTTTTTATTAATTTTACTGTGGGTAATCGCCATTTTGTATCACAAATGGTTGCAGGAGCAGGGCTTGGAGTTATTTATGCTGCTGCAGCTTCTAAAGTCGTAGATTCTTTTTCTGCATACTACAATAAAGATATTTCGTGCACAATGTACAATGATAATTCTTCTTCCGGATTTCGTATGTCTATGAATTTTTAAATAATAATATTTTTTTTATTAACATGGTATAGTACGCATATAACAGGTTAAAATATATTGTTTATGAAAGATGAGTATGTATAAAATTTTAATTTTTATAAGCACATTTCATATGTTTGTATGTGCTATGAATCATGATATACAGCAAGCAGAAAATGACAGAATTTTTTTACATAATTATTTATCAGAACGGAGTTTGAAACTCAGTGATTTGGATGCTTTATGTATAAAACAGAAACGTAAACATCGAGAAAAAGATTGTGATAAGCCTATAAAAAAGGGTCTTATTCCTTTCTCAGATTGTATCTATGCTAATATTGAATTCAGAACGGCATATGGTAATTTTATCACGTTTCCCCTCAAAGATCTTTTAAAAAATAATTCATGGGTATGTATGATGGAAAAATGTAATTATACAACTTGTTTTGAAAGAAAGGTGAATTTTTTTAAGCATTTAAAAACACATTTTACAGTGACAAATACAAAAAGATTTTCATGTGGTTATCATGAAGGATGTGCTGAAAAATTCAAAACGCTCAGAGAATGGATAACTCATTATAAAAAAAGCCCTCTCCAATACTTTAATGAGCAGTAATTTTGTGAATTCTTGTAAATAATAATATTTTTTTTATTAAAATCGTGTTATATTGTACTGTAATTTAATTTTTAATACAGTATGAAATTTTCACGGGATTTTTATGAATAAAATATTAATTTTTATAGGATTATCTATGGTTCATTTCTTTGCATACACAATGGACATAGTTCCGAAGGATACTCTTTTAGCAAAGTATTTAAAAGAAAAGGGGAAAACATGGGACGATATTTTTGCTGAATTTTCAGAACCAAAACAAGAAAAGGTTACAAATACTTTTAATGTACGCGTTCAACCACAACAACAAAATAATCAAAATATCTTTTATGAAAATTATTTAGATCTCACCAAAGAGCAGATTGAAAATTTTCTCAATAGTGGTAGGGATATACAACCAAATAATAACGTTTCAGATCAATTGGGCCAGAGTTTTTTTACCCAAGAAGAGAATGAAACTGTTCTTCTTGATAGTAGATATACAGTGCTGAATAACAATTTATTAGATGAATTAAGAAAATTAAATTCATATACAAATTCTGTTAAAAAAAAGCGAACTTCAAGCATATTGAAAATTTCTCCAGAACTCTGCACTCATGCGAATATTGAATTAATATCATTTGATAAATTTATCAAGTTTCCCCTCGTAGATCTTTTAAAAAATAATTCATGGATATGTATGATGGAAAAATGTAGTTATACAACTTGTTTTGAAAGAAAGGGGAATTTTTTTTATCATTTAACAAATCATTGGAAAAGTGTAAAAAAATTTTCATGTAGTGATCATGAAGGATGTACTGAAAAATTCGATGGGTTGAGGCAGTGGGCAGCTCATTATAGAAAATTTTTGAAAAGTTCGAGTTTGTGATTTAAAGATTATGTGGCAAAAATAAATGCAGGGGATTTTTTCCGTTGAGCATGTTCATGCTCTCTGAGAGGTTCGATAATATCATCAAGATTTCCCTCTAAAATCATATCCAATTTTTTGAGAGTAAGATCAATCGTATGATCAGTGACCCTATTTTGCGGGAAATTGTAGGTTCTCACTTTTTCAGCACGCATGCCGGTACCTACCAACTCTTTTCTTTTTTGACTCATCTCTGCTTCATTTTTTTCTTGTTGCGCAGCAAGAAGGCGTGATTGTAATACTTTGAGCGCTTTTGCTTTATTTTTATGCTGAGAACGTTCATCCTGGCATGTGACAACAACACCAGTAGGAATATGCGTTATGCGCACAGCAGAGTCGGTGGTATTGACATGTTGTCCACCTGCACCCCCAGAACGATAAACATCGATGCGTAAATCAGAAGGTGAAATGGAAAGTTCAACTTCTTCTGCTTCTGGCAAAACAGCTACGGTTGCCGTTGATGTATGAATTCTTCCCGATGTCTCAGTAACAGGAACACGCTGAACGCGATGAACACCCGACTCAAATTTAAGATGCCCAAACACTTCATCATCTTCAATATGAAGAATAACTTCACGATATCCGCCAAGATCAGTATGGCTTTCACTCATGAGTGAACATTTCCAGCCTTTTTTGAGCGCATATAAGGTATACATGCGCAGAAGATCGCTGACAAAAAGCGCAGCTTCTTGCCCTCCCGTTCCTGCTCTAATTTCTACAAATACAGAACGGCGATCAAGCTTATTGGGTGGATATAAAATAGTTTCAATTTCTTTTTCAAGAGTATGAATATTATTATTAATAAAAGAAAGCTCCTCTGCAAAGAGAGGAGCTAATTCAGGGTCTTTATTTTCACGTTCTTGTGCAAGAACTGCCTCATAACTTTTTTTAAGCTCAGAAAGTTCTTGATATTTATTAAGAATTGTAGAAATAATCGACAATTCTTTTTGAACGATATGCCGTTTGTTCGACTCTAAAGCAGAAGAAATTAACTGTTCATTCAGCTCATCGTATCGTTTTTTTAAAGAACCCCATAATGATGACTCTTCCATATACTCAGCTTAAGCCTTGTTGCCTTTTTTGTACTTTTTTTCGAATTTTTCGATACGACCAGCAGTATCAACAAATTTTGAAGCGCCGGTAAAGAAAGGGTGACAGTTGGAACATAAGGTAACACGGATATCTTTGCGGGTTGATATCGTGTTAAAATCTTTTCCGCATGCACAATGTGCCTTAACAGTAAACACTTCTGGATGAATTTCTTTTTTCATAAATACCTCAGGTTAATATCCTTTAATAGTACACTATGTAAAAAATTTGTAAAGAATTGACAGTCTGGCAATGGGGTATGCTAGAGTCTTGACGATAGTAATATTATTTCAAAAAACGAGGGTAATGTATGAAAAATATATGGGTAAAAAGGGTATTATATGGTGCTCTTTTGTATAGTTTTGGATCTATCGGTGCTTGTGAAGCAGGAAATTTTGTCAAAAATTTCGATTTTTCCCAAAATCTGACATCATGGTCTGGTAATGGAGCTATTATTGCTGCAAATTATACTTCTCCTGACGGGAACATATTTCCTCATGGGGCACGGTTAACGGGTACCAATAAGATTACTCAGGTGGTGAGCGGCTTACAACCAGAAACAGCCTACACGCTTGCTGCTAAAGTTCGCGGAAGTACCATTACTACACCCCCTATTATAGGTATCAGTGCTGGTTCAGAACGTAATCCTTCAATTGCAACATTAGATGCCGCTAACGTATGGCGAGAAAAAAGATTTCTTTTTTATACAAAGTCTGGGTCTACGAGCGTTACTCTCTATCTTGGTTCTACTGGTGGCACGGCAGATTTTACCAATATTAGGATTATTGAAGGGCATATTGCTATGCCGGTGCCAGAAATAGGAGAAGCTGCATTTGTTGTTCCTGCACCACTTCCAACACTTCCTGATGCAGGCCAAAATCTGCTTCAAAACGCACAATTTGCTCCTGATAGTTCTGGAAATCTTACTTCATGGACATTGTCAGGAACCAGTGCAATCCAAGCGCAGGGAAACAGTATCAGTTTAACTTCTGGCCAAGCAACACAAGATATCCCATTTTGGCTTGCACCAAATACTACCTATACATTTGCTATTGATGCACAAGTGACTGGTAATCCAAATGCATCGGTAAGTCTTCTTGAAGTAAATGCCGGAGGCAACACATCTCTCTTTAATACTCCAATTGCTGTTCAGCAATGGCAAACTATTACGACAACATTTTCAACAGGCACGTCCTATGTTGGCACGTTGCAACTTGTTCTTAAGGGACAAAGTGGAGGCACGGTCTTCTTTAGAAATCCACAATTTCTTGCACAGGGTAATGAGTGGATTGAGACTCCTCATCCAACACCATTGCCTCAAACTCAGCCATTTTTTGATGATTTTTCACAAGGCATAGATCCGCAAAAATGGCTTATTGTTAATAAACAATGGGGAGGAGATAATGGTGGAGTTTATCCAAAGAATGTTTCAGTTGTTAATGGTATCGTTAATTTAGCTGGTCATGGCGATTTATATACAGGAAATGTAGCAAATGATGCTGGAAGAAAAACGCGTGTGGGTGCTGCAATAAAAACCCGCAATTATTATGCTTCTGGTAAATATGAAATTGTTGCAAAAATTGCACCAAACTTAGGAGCATGTAATGCTTTTTGGCTTTTCCATTACACCGATTATAAATCTGGCCAGCCCGGTTATTGGGATGATCCAAATACTATAAGAAATTCTGAAATTGATTGGGAAATGCCTACCGATGTTAATGGTACAACACCTATTTCTTTTCAATATGCACGCAATAATTCTTGGGGTGGTAAATTTGGTGGAGATACACAAGAATTTTCCACACGTGTCGATTTTGGAAGCAGTATAGCGGACGGTCAATGGCATAAATTCGGTCTTGAATTGCATACAGGAACTATCAATGCGCAAGGTGATCATGTTTCTGGTTCGCTCATATGGAGTATCGATGATAAAGTTGTTAAAACCGAAACGGGTGATAGTTGGGGGCAAGACAATGTTCCTTACCGTGCAATGCGTTTAACAATTGGTCTGTGGTTCCCTGCAAGTGGTTACAAAGGACATGTTGGTTGGTCAGGAGATCCTAATTTTGATACTGAAGTATTACAAATTAAATCGGTCTCTATAACGCCATTCAATGAACCTGGTGATGGATTCGAAGCTGAATCTGTTCCAAATAAATTTTGTGCTACACCAGATCAATATCCACCATTTACTGGCACACCAACACCAACTCCGACACCGACACCTACTCCAACTCCTACACCTACGCCTACTCCAACACCTACACCGACACCTACTCCAACGCCAACTCCGACTCCTACACCAACACCTACTCCGACGCCTGGACCATGTTATTATTGCTATCCAACTCTCAACGTACCAGGACAAACGGGAGTTGTGCTCGTGTGTCAACCAACAACATGTAAATAAGCTTTTTATTATAGTAAAGCAAAGAGGCCGTGAAATTCACGGCCTCTTTCTTGTTGACAATAACTGTTTTTTTTATACACTTAAAATAACTTTCTATTGAGGTATTTTATGTTTTCTTCAAACTTCTCTTTTTCTTATACCCTGAAATTTTCTCCATTCTTTGTCATGTCAGCACGACATCACCATCATCACTCTCTTTAATTTTTCATAATAATTTTTAAATATAAAAATACTCGGGAATATCTCATGAATATTAATCTTTTTACTGGTCTTGTTCTATTATTAGGAATTGTATATAGCTATATCGGCTATCGCGCATCGCGTACTATTAATTCGCTCAGTGACTATTTTCTTGCAGGACGAAGTGTTGGGATTTTTGGTTTGACTATTGCGCTGATCGCAACACAATTAGGTGGTGGTGCGATTTTGGGAACATCTAAAGAAAGCTTTTCTGTTGGGATCTATGGATTATCATATATCGTAAGTATATGTATCGGGTTTTTACTTCTTGCATGCGGCATTGCGCAACGGTTGCGCGCTTTTAATGTTACGACAACAGCAGAACTTTTTGAGAAAAAATATAAATCAGTGACACTCAAAAAAATTGCATCTCTTCTTTCTATTATCTCGTTATGCGGTCTTTTAACTGCGCAAATTGTTGCTTCAAAAAATCTTATGCTCTCACTCAATGTCTATTCTCTTAATATTTTTCTTATATTTTGGATATTTGTTATCGGGTACACCATGGTTGGTGGGTTGCGAGCTGTTGTTAATAATGATATTTTCCAGCTTGCTTTTATTATTGTCGTGTTTGTAAGCTTATTTTTTTATGATAGTATCACTTCTTCTGTGGGAATTATGCAGGTATTTACTACACCGCAACGCTTTTTTGCTCAAACTGCAGGCTTTACATGGCAACGCTTATTAGCAATTCTTATTATTCCCGCATGTTATTCGCTGATCGAGCAGGACATTGCTCAAACTATTTTTGCAGCGCGCTCACCACGTATTGCTGTTACTGGCTCTTTTCTTGCAGCAATCGGTATGATGTTATTTGCCTGTATTCCCGTATATTTTGGCATGAAAGCTAAAATTATAGGCCTTGCTGTTCCAGAAGGCGCAAACCCATTACTGTACCTTTTTGATCAAAACTATTCACCATTCATAGTATTGCTTGTTGTATATGGTATCTTTGCTGCAATTATTTCTACAGCCGACGCATTACTGTGCGCGATTAGTTCCCACATTGTACAAGATTTTTCTCTTGAGAAGTACACAACTCGCGTACTTGTATGGTCTAAAATTATCATGGGCATCGTTGGAGTTTTTGCACTCTGTGCTGCATCATTATATACCAATATTATCGATGTTATTGTTGGTAGCTATGATATTCCTGTTGTGACATTATTTATACCTCTTATAATAAGTTATTATACTTATAAAGTGAGTGTTTGGGGGGCGTATGCAAGTATTATATGTGGACTTGCTTCACTGGTTATCTTTAAATATTTTGCTTTTTTTGCATTTTCTCCAGAAGTGATGGCACTTGCTATTTCATGTGCTAGCTATTATATAGGTGCATTAGTGGAAAAATTTACTACAAATAAAAATTATTTACGGTACTAGAATAAGTATGTTATAGTATTAGTAATGTTATTAAATAATACTAGAGGAAATATCATGAAGCTATTAAAATTATTAGTGCTATGTATTATATGCGCGCCTATTTTATGTAATGATATTATTTTCAAGAAGATTAAAGATATAAGACAAAATGTTTCTGTTAATAAGTTGCCTGTTCCTCAGGGTTTTGACAGTGGTTTTTATGCCCGTCTTACTGGTGATGAACTTGTAACTGCTTTTAAGAGAGGTAAGGGAGATGGTTATGAAGCTACACTTACTTTTATGAGATTGAAACCCGGACAACCTCGGCAAAAAGAAAATATTATTAATTCTCAAGAAGTCTATACCGCACTCAGTAAGCGTTACAATCAACTGCAAGAGTTATCCAAAGAAGGTCTTGTAGATTAACCCAATCTTTACTATTTACTTTTTAGATATAAAACAACTAATTTTAAAAATAGTTAATTATATTAAAAAAAGTCTGGTAATGGTTGTAAGCAAAAATATAATAATAAGTGTTTTTAGTATTATATTTGTTCAGTATATCTATTGTGACACTGTTACCATTATTAATGAAACTCCGATCGATTTATTTGGGGCAATTTATTATACCAAGGATACATATAAACGAGCTTCGCAACCTTTTGCTTTACCAACGGGAAAAAATATACAGGTAGAGCGGCCAGAACGCCGTTTGTATTATGACCGTGATGTTTATTTTTCTCCAAATATTGAAGCTTTGACGCCAGAATTATCTTCAGGAGAAGCGCAATTTATTCCCCATTTTAATATTGGTGCTTTGAAGGGTGATACTTTCTATATTATTTTTTATCAGGGGGCTTTTAAAGGGTACAGTGCTTTTGAAAAAACGATAAATCCTGTATTACAACAGCTTAAAAAACTTCCACAGAACTTGAGCGAAGCGATGTTTGGTCCTTTACGAAAAACATACCAGTATAATCATAAAAATGAAGAAGTTACTGTGCGTACCAGTAAAGAATTAAGTCAACAGGAACAGCAGTTTCTTGCCCAACGAATTCCTCTTGTTAAAAAAACGCTTGAAAAAATAGTAGGCAAAACTTTGAATGACCATGAAGTACCAAAAATAGCATTGTGTGCAAGTGGCGGCGGCTATCGAGCAATGGTCAGTTTTTTAGGTTCAGTTAAAGCTTTTAAAGATGCCAATTTTTTTGATGCAATAACATATATGGCGGGCCTTTCTGGCGGTGCATGGGGCGTAACTCTTGCCACAATGATCGATAATCCACTTGAAGAAGTTGGTCCACGTTTAAGTAAAAATCTTACGAGTGAAATAGATATTAATATTCTGCTTTCGCTCTTATGGCAAAAATTTATTTTTGATCAGCCACTTTCCACTATCGATATTTATGGTCTTTTATTATCAAATCGTCTTTTAGGTGGTTCTTATAAAAATCCGATGGAATTAACACTTTCAAATCAAATAAAAAATATTGAACAGGGCAAACGGCCATTTCCTTTATATGCTGCAATTATAACAAAAAAACCTTATGAGTGGATCGAATGTAATCCGTATGAAGTGAGAAGTGAATACTTACAAGGAGCAGTACCAACATGGGCATTTAATAGTAAATTCAATAACGGAAAAAGTCAGGGAATAGATCCTGAACAGTCACTTGGATTTTTAATGGGCATATGGGGATCCGCATTTTCTGCTAATATACAAGAAATTTATCGAGCAATGCGTGACAAAATTTCATCATCAACATTGCTTTCTGCACTTGATGCGGGTACACATGAGGAGCTTGTTGGCGCAGTACGCGTTCTTCCTGCAAAAGTGCGTAATTTTACTTATGGAATGCACACTTTGCCTCGTTGGCAACAAGAAATTTTAACCCTTATTGATGCTGGCATTGATTTTAATCTTCCCGTGCCACCACTGCTTGGCCGCGCTGATGTTATTATTATTTTTGATAATTCTTTACATGTGCTTATCACTAAAGCTGGACAATTAAAGGCGGTAGAGCAGTATGCTCAACGTAAAAATATACCATTTTCGGCTATTTCATATGAGCAGATTGTGAAAAAACAGTGTTCAGTTTTTTTTGATAAAAATAATCCCAAAGCGCCGCTTATTATATATTTCCCTTTAATTAATAATAAAAATTATTCTTCTACTTTTGATGTGCAAAAATGCATGACAACATCATATTGTTCAACAACTAATTTTAACTACTCACAAAAAGAGATTCAGGAATTATCAGGGCTTACTGCATTTAATGTTACTGAAAGTATGAACATTATTCGCCAAGCACTTAATGACTTTATTGAAGTGCGAAGAAAGATAAAATAAATTTTAAATTTATTTTTCAGATCTTAGAGTATGTAACTCTCTATTTAAAAAATAACTGAGAATTATTCTAATAATTACTAAAATAACAAGAATTCCAAGATTATAATAATCAGGTCGCAAAACTGAACCGATAATATCTGCGCCTACCAAAAATTCTAATCCGAGTGTGATGCTATTACCAAATTGTAATCGAATATAATTTAATGTATGTTTTGTTTTATTGAGTGCTATCAATAAAAATTGATACACAGCATATAGTGCACCGGATGCAATAACGATAACACCGACTGTCGCGATACATTCTCGTATAAAAGGGATCAACGAATCTAAGAGTGCCATTTCAATCTCCAGTAGTATAGTAAAGTTTATAACTTATACGATACCAAACGTTTTTAAATAAAGTACACGCTTTAATTATATGATAACACAGGATTTTTTTTTGGGATGTGCTTGGCGTGGCTTGTTTATAACACAAAAATTTTTATTTAAAATTTCTTCTTCATCATCTAGAAATTTTTTGCCTTTCCATTGTTTTTTTATAGCAGTAGCAAGCCTTCTTTCAAAGTCTAGGCTGAAAAATGGACCGTGATACGATTCCATACACATCAGTGAATATGGTGACATACATATCATAAATACTACAAAAATATTTTTTTTAATGCGCATAGTTTATTAAAAAAAGTAACTTTATAGTACAATACCAATAATTTTTAAAAAATTAAAGTGATTTTAGTTATTATGTTTTTTAAAAAACAAGCTCAATTGAAATACCAAATATTTTTTCTTGAACTTTCATAAGAACTATTGATTTGAATTGTTGATTTGGTAATTATTCAATTCATACTGCATGATAAGCAGTGCACATACTGGAAAACAGAGCAGGACTAAGAAAAAAAGTATCACAAGAATGGGATCATCTTGTTGACGTACGTATTTTACAAAATCCTGAGCATAGCGATAAGCGAAATAGATATTGAAAATTGGTAAAATTGCAAACCATAACGTTGGTATTTTACCGCCGATCCTATTAATCTCTTCTTTTGTTTTATAAATCCAATAAAAATAGTAGAGACCAAATGTTACAATAAAAAGAAGAATAACGGTGAGAAGATTACGTTTTTTTAAAGTATTCATATTGTATCTTACTCAGCCATCTTTTTAAACAATCTTGATGAATAATAGAAAGCGATTGTAGCTACGAGTATCATGCTTACAAATCCTAGAATAACAGACGTATCGGTATAATTTCCTGCAAATAATGCTCGAGCTGCAGAAACTGCATGGGAAAGTGGATTACACGATGCAAGTTTTTGCAACCAATTCGGCGCTAAAGTAAGCGGCAATGTTATGCCAGCAAGCAATTGCAACGGAAGAAGAAAAAAGTTAAGAAGCGGCGCCAATGCATCTTCACTTTGCAAAATTAACGCTGCACTATATGAAGTGATCGACATTGCAAAGCCGATAAGCATCACAAGTCCTAGTGATAAAAATACTCCAAGCCATGAAGCTGAAAGCCCTAACAACCATGCAATACATAAAAGAAAAAGCGATTGGCATAATAAGACAACAAGATCCCGTAATGAACGGCCTAACAATAATGCAGTTCTGCTGACAGGAGTTACTCTCATCCGTTCTATGACTCCAGAGCGTATATCATCAATAAAACCAAATCCGACATATGCTGTGCTATATAATGCGATCATTGCAAGCAAGCCTGGCGTAAACACTGCCAACGAACTGCCAGCGCCAAATGCAGGATTTTCTGTAAGTTTTTCAAGCAATGGTGCAAATAACAATAAAAAGCATAATGGCTGAAATAAACCAAACATTATCCAGACAGGATTTCTGAGGGTAATTTGAAGGCTTCTTGAAAAAATAAGTTGAGTATCATGTACTAATTTCATATTAATTTTGACCTGCTTGTTGTAATGAACGCCCCGTCTTTTGTAAGAAAACGTTATCAAGAGTTGGGTGGGTAAGAGAACTGGTTGTTATGGAACGCTTTAATGCTTCAGGTGTATCAAGTGCAACAATGGTGCCATGATCAACAATTGCAACTCTATCGCACAAAGAATCTGCTTCATCAAGATAATGGGTTGTGAAAAAAATTGTTGTTCCCTGTGCACGCAGTTTTTTTATTTCTTCCCAAACATGGGCACGGCTTTGAGGATCAAGACCTACAGTCGGTTCATCCAAAAAGAGAATTTTTGGTTTGTGTACCATGCCAAGAGCAATATCAAC
>Ga0207156_10033_pt1 | contig 35352 bp, 33 predicted proteins | sample Alteio_BWMinHeat_24_FD_153514 | JGI IMG/M metagenome (GOLD analysis project Ga0207156, IMG submission 153514) | Enriched cells from forest soil in Barre Woods Harvard Forest LTER site, Petersham, Massachusetts, United States -... | ecosystem: Environmental > Terrestrial > Soil > Temperate forest >...
AGGCGCTGGAGATCCCACCGGAAGCGCGCTGGCGCGAGCAACGCGGGTGGTGCGGCGGATCGAACGCCATCCCGATTCCGGGCTTGGTCTCGGCAACCTGGCGGAAGAGGCGGGTCTAAGCCCATATCACTTTCTCCGAGCTTTCCAGAGCCTGACGGGTGTGACTCCACACCAATATGTTCGGCGGGCGCGCCTCCGGGCGGCAGCGATGCGATTGGCGATCGAAGGAGCCAAGGTCCTGGACGTCGCCCTGGACAGCGGGTTTGGTGATTTGTCGAATTTCAACCGCGCCTTCCGCTCGGAGTTCGGCGTTAGCCCGCGGGTCTATCGCCGACAGTTCGCAGGGCGCCCGCAATTCGGCTCAAGGAGTCAGTAGAGGGGTGCGGAGTCGAGTCACTCAATTACCACCCCGGCAGACGGGGGCGCTAACCTCCTTGCCTCGATCCAGACCAGGGCGCTACCCGCCTAAAGGGCGGTGCTACGAACGTGGGTCCTTTTGACCCGAAGTTGAGGGCTGCCAAGGCTGCCAAGCCTTTACAGGCGGTGTAAATGCGAGGTAATCTGCGCCCAGGATAAGCTCGGCCTGTGCTCGGAAAAGAGTCAAGTTGCGCTTGCCGAAAACCCCACTAAGTTATTACAATGGTAATAACAGATCGAGGAGGCCGTGATGGTTGAACTCAAAGTACGCAAAGTTGGCAACTCTCTCGGCGTCGTGCTGCCGAAGGAGGTCATTAACCGCTTGAACACAAAAGAGGGCGAGCCTTTATTCCTGATCGAGGCTTCTGACGGCAGCTACCGGTTGTCACCTTACGACCCATCGTTTGAAGAGAGAATGGCAAAGGCTGACGACATCATGAACCGTTACCGCAACACGCTGCATGTTCTGGCCAAGTGAAAGAGCCGATCTGGATAGATGAGCGCGATGCGTTGACCGTCCATGACCGCCTCTTGGCGAAACACGGAGGCGCGGCAGGCATCCGGGACGAGGGCATGCTGAAGTCGGCCTTGGCTCGCCCGCAACAACATTTCGCGTATGCCGAAGCGGCTGATATCATCGAAATGGCCACAGCCTACACGGCTGGGATCGTGCGCAACCATCCCTTTGTTGATGGCAACAAGCGCACCGGGTTTGTTGTTGGAATCCTCTTTCTTGAACTCAACGGCTACCGCTTGACCGCGAGCGAGGAAGAAGCGGCGCAAGCGGTATTTAATCTGGCGGCAGGGGCGCTCGATGAGATCGGCTATGTCGCTTTCCTGCGCGCCAATGCAAAGCAATTGGTCATTTGACGCGAGGCGCGTTAGAGTCAACGAGACGCGGATACATAAAGCCGGCTAACTGCAGGCTTGAAGCAGCCGGGCCGAGGCCGGTGAATCGGGGAACCGAAGCAAGAGATGCCAAAGAAGAACCCTCCTGTGCTCAAGTCGGTCGCCATCTATCAGCTTCGAGCCCTGGCCGTGGAATTGAAGAAGACGCCAACAGTTGGCGACATTGTGGAAGGCGCCCGGCAAAAGAAATGTCCGCCTTTAAGCACAATCAGGGAGCTGTTCGGCGGGACGACCGCGGCGCTCCGGGAAGCCAGGCTGCCGCCGCAAAGAAATCAGGAATTCACACCAGAAGAGTTGATTGCTCAGCTCCGCGACCTCTCGAGCGCGCTCGGCAGGCCGGTGACCAGAAAAGACGTCAAGAGAGCAGGCAAAGCCGGAACCTGCGCGCGTCTGGTCACATTTCAAAGAGTATTCGGCAATGCCAGCAGCGCCTTTCGCAAAGCCGGGGTGATGCGCATCGGGAGGTACAGCAGGGATGAGCTTATCGCCCAATACCGCACCCTTTATAAAGAGATTGGCAGGCCGCCAACCTACGAGGACATCCGGAGAGCGGCGGCGGAGAGCAAGTGCGCCGGCTATAAGGTGTTTCGGCAACGTTGCGGGACTCTCACACAATTGCGCGAGGCCGCGGGGCTTACCCAAGAGCCGCGTCGGAGATACTCGCGCCAGGAATTGATCGATCAGTTGAAGGGGCTTGCCGCGAAGGTGGGACGAACTCCCCTGGCGAAAGAACTGATCGCCGCCTGCCGGAGAGGCGAATGCGCCGATATCCAGACCCTATGCCGCTACTTTGGCGGCTACAACGCCGCGCTCAAAGCCGCGGGGCTAGCGGCGCGACCAAGAGTCTATTCACGCGCGCAACTGATACAGATGCTGCAAGCCCTGGCGAAGAAACTGGGGCACAGGCCGACCGTGAAGGAGGTCAACCAAGCCAAGCTTCGCGGAGAGTGCGCCAGCGCGCCCACCTATGACAACTATTTTGGCAACCTGTCAACGGCGCTGCGAGCCGCCAAGCTTGATGGGATGGCGCCGCGAGTCGCGCCGCGGAAACCGCGTAAGAGACAAAAGAGGCACTTGCGGGAGCGGATGCTGGAACAACTGCGTCAGCTTGGCGCTACGCTTGGCCGTCCGCCCAGGCAACAGGATGTGAACGCGGCATGCGCAAGGAGGGAGAGCCCAGCCGTGTCGACCATAGCAGTGGAGTTCGGCAGCTTTGGGGCCGCGTTGCGGCTGGCCGGCTTCGCCGTGCGGTTGCGCATAAAGGAGTACACGCGCGGCCAACTGATCGAGCAACTGCAACAGCTCACCCGCGAATTGCGCCGGCCCCCGGTGACGAAAGACATCGAGCGATCGAAGGCCTGTGCGGCGCCGATGACCTTCATCCAACGCTTTGGAAGCCTTTTGGAAGCGCGGAAGGCGGCGGGACTGGACGAGCTTCTTAGGGAGATAAAGAACGAGGCATCGCGTGAGGATATCCCAGGCGCTGCCTAGTTATGCGAGGTTGAAATTTGAAGCTCCCCCGACTGCAAATCACAGTTTCAGTACGGCGAAGCCTTGCAGCGCATCCGCTTAACATCTCACCGGCTACTCTTCACCTTTCACTGTTGTTTAGAGCGTTAGTGTAAAGACATTCGAGGAGCCGCCCGCGGCGACCACTTGGATATTGTTGCCGCCGCTAACTAGATTAAGTTGCTTCGCCTTGCCCTTCAGTCTGATCGACCCATCAGACGCGCCTCTTATCCGGCCGGAAACATCAGAGCCGTTAATCAGCACCTGCGGGTTCACGCCAAACCCGGAGCCTGAAATGCTCAGCGTCTTGTGGCCATCGAACGTCGCCGAGCTTATAGCCGGAGCCGGAGCCGGAGCCGCGGCGCCGGCCGTCAACGACAGGACCGTCGCCGAGTATTTTGGAAACGTGTAGGCAAACGAGGTCCCGGCCGCGGAGAATGTGCCTTGCGCTACGTCGGGCGACCCCGAGCCCGTGCGCGCCGCCTTGTCCTGCGGGATGCCATACGAGTAAACCACAGCCGCGCTGCCCGGGCTGAAGCCTGTAATGTTGATCTGCGCCGTCGTGTTCGAACCGGGGTCCTTATTGATGACGAGCAATCTCAGCGATCCGTCGCTTGCGGCGGCGCTGTAAACGGCAAGGAGCGAATTGTCGCTCGAAGCCGCGACGACCTGCTCGCCGCCGCGGACAAAGTGCGACAGCAGCTTTTCGACATAGTAGGTTGGATACGGATCGCTTTGCGACGACATGACGCCATAGTCGCCATAATTGCGCCAGCCGTACAACGAAGGGCTGTTGTTCTGGTTCGCATCCTGCCCGTTGCGCAGGTCCCACCACACAAGTGCGTTGAACTCGGTCTGCAGGAGCTGCCCGGTGCTATCGGCCAGGTAAAGCCCGTTCACCAGACTTGTGCTTTGTTTTCCCGGATTCGTGTATACCGAGTTGTTTTCCGTGACGACCAGCTCGATGCCGGGGGCGCTCGAGCCCATGTAGTCGTTCACTATCTGGCGCAGATTTGCGGCGTCGTTTTTCCAGGTCGCCGCCGCCTGCAGCAATCCCGCGTCGGTCTCTTGTCCGGGGCCTTGCTCGTAGCGGTGATAGATAGCGAAGTCGGGAGTCACGCCCATGGAGTTGAGAGTCGCGAGCAGAACCGGAGACCAGCCGTTGTGGACCTGCCCGGTGCGTGGATTGGTTGCCGGGTGACTGTGATTATTCGTGTAGGAGTCCTCTCCCGTCACCACGACGACCCCGATCTTAATGGTCGGGTCCACCGCTTTCATCGCCGCCGCATAATCCTTGACCTGGAGGGCGTAGGTGTAGGGATCCCACTGGGCCGGGTGCGTGTCGTTCTCCCAGGTTCCATAACATTCGTTGCCGATCTCCCAGTATTTGAATCCATAGGACTTGGTCACATTCGAGTAGGTCACCCAATCGGCGGCCTCCTGCGCCGCGCCGCTGCCATAGTTGACCGTGATGAAGGCCTGGGCCCCCAGAGGTACAGCTACGTTCGCGAACGCGTCGAAACTCGTGGCCCATGTGGTGGTCCCGGATCTATTTGTCTGCCAATGATATGTATCCGAAATGGAGCCGCCAGGGAATCGCAATGCTCCGATCTGCGCCGCGCCCAACAGCGCTCGCGTCGTATCGCTGTTGAAGGCGGAGTCCCAAACCGCGGTGTTGAGCCCGGCGATTCGCGAGTCGACGATGCGAATCTTCTTGGTGGAATCAACGCTGATGGTTGCCGAGGAACCGCCCTGAGGACGCGCCGTCGCGGCGACTGAAAGGCAGACCGAGAAGAGAGCAATTGCCGGGACCAGGTTTCGACGGAACATGGATCACCTCGTCTCAAAAGAGTGAAGAAGCATCAAGGACGAAGGATAAGAATTACCCCCTGGACACTATAACATAAGAGCCGGGCTGAAACCGAAACACCCCCGTCGTGAACGTCGTGAAGAACGTGAAGTCGGGGGGGCGCTGGCGGAGACGCCGGCAGTTTGCGCTATTGCCTCTGCCGTGGCGGCGTCGGCCGGGAAGAAAGACTCGAGGGCAAGCTCCGACAGCGTATGTGAAATATAAAGTTAACATCAAAACGTTGTCGATTTGCGCGTTGCTCAATCGTCTAGCTTGTAAGATTGAGGAGGTTCTCGAAGTACGGAGAGCCGGGTCTGATTTCGATTCGAAAAGGAGATTGAACCGATGGGAAACCCTTTCGTGCACGTTGAGCTGAATACAACCGATGTCGACAAAGCAAAGACCTTTTACAGCAGCCTGTTTAGCTGGGGACTGGAAGACGTCCCCTTTGAGGGCGGGGCCTACACGATGATCAAAGTCGGAGAAGGAACCGGGGGAGGATTGATGCAGCACCCGATCCCTGGCGCGCCCTCGGCATGGTTGGCCTACGTCGGGGTGGATGACATTGAGGCCGCCACGGCAAAAGCCAAATCTCTGGGGGCGACTGTTATGAAGGACGTGACCGAGGTGATGGGGGCTGGCTGGCTCAGCATTATCATTGATCCGACCGGGGCCGTGTTGGGGCTCTGGAAGCCCAAGAGCGCATAGCACCCATTGCTCGGCCTCCGGAGGTGTGATCAACAGCAGCGCTGAAGGATTCACATCTTCGGGGGCGGGCGGTGGGATATTTGATTAGCTCGAATTTGAAACTTCGCGCGGCTTGACAGACCCAGCATTAGGTCGCTAGTTTCCTACTCGCAGCCCATCAGTATCGGCGGTGGAGTCCGCCTTTAACCACTGCGCACCCGCAGTCAATGACTCCTACTTCATCTCTCGGCGAGAAAGGTGGGAGACCTGGATTGACTAAATATATCGCGGTTATCGTTGGCGGCGGATTCGGGGCTCTGTGCCGCTATCTTCTATCGACGTTCGTATATTCTCTGGTCGCGCCCTCCTTTCCATATGCCAATCTAATCATCAACGTCTCAGGCAGTTTTCTAATCGGACTGCTTGCCGAGCTGTTCGATACGCGCTTTCTGGTCTCGCCCACCACACGCATCGGTTTGTTGACCGGAGTCCTGGGCGGCTACACGACCTACTCGAGCTTTGCCTTCGAAACCGTCGCGCTTATGCGCGACGGCCAGCTCTGGCTCGCCGGTCTTAATGTGTCGGCCAGCATCGTGCTGGGCCTGACAGCCGTATGGGCTGGCATGCGTTTAGCCCAAGCGCTATAGTCGGGCCATGAAGATCCCGAGCGACGCGCAATTGATGCGCATCTTCATCGGCGAGTCTGACCAGTGGCATGGTAGGCCGCTGTACGAAGCCATCATCCTGAAGGCGAGAGAAACGGGCATAGCCGGGGCCACCATGCTGCGCGGCCTAATGGGCTATGGCGCCGCCAGCCGCATCCATACGGCGAAGATCCTGCGGCTTTCCGAAGATCTGCCCGTCATCGTCGAGATTGTCGACGGCGCGGAGAAGCTCTCGGCCTTCCTGCCCCTTATCGAAGAAATGGTGCACGAGGGACTCGTGACGCTGGAAAATGTAAAGGTCATAGTAAGAGTGAAGAGTGAGGAGTGAAAGAGGGCCGGCACGCTGCGGCGTGCGGCCCCAGACGTCACCTTCTCATTCCTGGCGCAAGCCGACAATGGGCTCCACCCGGGTCGTGCGGCGCGCCGGCAAGTACGTCGCCAGAATCGCCGCCGCGATCAAAGCGCCATCACTCCCTGGTGAGTTCTGGGATCCGCCGGAGATACATCGTAGAGCTTGATTGCGACCTAGCCTGCCGCGATCGACTCCCATATGCGGGCGAGATGGTGATCGTCGTGTTCGGCTGCGAAATAAAGATGGTCGACCAGCCGCATCGGCTGCTGCAGCCGCGGATGCGGGATCGTTCGCGAGGATAGACCTGGCTTCGCACTCTCCACTCGATCCACCAATCGCAGCCGGGCCTTGCGAAAGTCGCTCAGGATTGCGTTCATCTCACGCGCGTTGTGTTTGGCCTCGTCCGTTTTGCGGTTGCTGAGGTCTGCAGCGGTCAACTGGCTGGAGCCGGCGAGAAAATCGTCTACTCGCGCACTCCACAACGATTCCAGGTCGAGCAAATGGCCGGCATGCTCCTGAATGGACCACTTCTGCTGCGTTCGGCGGATCAGCAGCTCGCGGGAACGTTCCCGCAAGATCTCTTCCAGTCGGGCCGGCGTGCCACGCAGGCGCATGCAGAGGTTTGGAAGCAACTCCGCCGGGAACGAAAACTCAAACTTGCGCTCAAACCATTGTGGAACCTGGGTCATGAATCGGCCCTTCGCTTTCCGCCCTTCGCCGTGTTGGCGCGGGCTCGGGCGTCACGTTGATCCGGGGAATCGGAGGTGTAAAGGACGATCCGCCCGGCCTCTATTATCGCCGAGTCCGATCTTTATCGGCAGGCGGGCGCGCTCGTCGTCATCGTGGTCGCGCATCGGCTGACGATGTCGGTAACTATCTTCAGTCACGAATGTTGATCCTCTTTCGGACTCTGATCCTCGCGCCTGAGTATCTTGCCTAAATCGATCCCGCCGATCAAGTCTCAGAGGAAAACGCTTACTGTTCGCTCATACGGAGACCGGTTCCCATCGTTTGCGGCGACGACCGGCGGCTGATCGAGCCGTCGTCAGCGCCGAAGCCGTTTAGCCTATTGACGCCTACCTCAAGAAACATTACCCGTCGCTGGCTCAATCAACCATTCGCAAACTGCACAACTCAGCCAAATCGATCAGTCGCTGAGATTTATCGCAGATTGCCGCTCTAATGCGGCTCGGCGTTGGCCACCCCAATGCTCGTATTGATCAGGTAGCCGATCTGTACCTTTGCCTGCTCGTCGCTGGTCTTTGCCATTACCCGCCGCAGGATCGGCTCAAGGAACCTGCCGTGTTGGGCGACAAGCTTCGCTATCTTGCGCGTCGCGTCTGGCGAGAGCTCGCCAGACGCATCCGGCGAGGCGTCGATCGTTGCTAGTTGCTCGGCGACCGCGGCTTCCATCTCGGGCGTAATGATTTCAGCTCGGCCCACCAGAACGCGCACAGTCTGGGCCGGCGCGGGCTCGATTGTAAGCGGCAGCACCGCGTCGGTCACCTTGCGGGGAACTAGGTAGAAGACGCGCAGGCCCTCTTCAAACCACGAGTCGTTCCACGCATTGACCATAGCCGCGGCTTCCTTGTCGTACAAACCTTCGGCTGTCAACATCTGGACGAAGTCGCGGCGGAGGGCGTCGAGGTCGCCGGAAAGCACCGGCCGCGCAACCCTGACATCATCCGCGGTCAAATCAGCAACGGAGTATCCTTGCTTGCCCCCGCGGTTCTCAAAGAGGATGGCTTTTGCGACCCTGTTCTTGCCAGGACTTGTTAGCGCTACCGCCCCGCCATCACTCATCGCGGTCACTTTCACGGTCAAGGGCAGGTCGAAAGAGCCGACGCCGCGATAGAAAAGAAACTTCTCCGTCTCGTTGCCATTCTTGGTCGCAACCAGGAGCGGCGCGGAATCGGTCTCGCGAGCGGGGTAGTAGTGGCTTGCGGCGCTCTCCATCGGGAAGCTCGTGTCGAGCCCGGGCAGAATCTGTACGGCCTGCCAGCCAATGCTGTGGTCGGCTTTGTTCTTGGCTTCCGGGAACCACTCGGTCACCGTCCCCTGGGGGAAGGCAACGTGGACAGAGACGTTGGCGGCACGGTCAGAATAAAAGTAAATGACGGGCGTCTCCATGCGCACTGTGCCGCGATAGAGGCCTTTCCAATCGACGCCTTTGCCTCCGTGGACGAAGGCTGGAAGGCCGCTCGGCGCGATGAGCGGCCGCCAGGCCATTGCCGAGCCGTCTTCGCCGACGACTGTCGTAAAGGTTCCCCACTCGTGCGCTATGAGCCGGGCTGGATCGCGACGGGCCCGCTGTTGTGCAAAGAGGCTGGTCCCGACCATGAGGGTAGTTGCCACAATTAGCGCTGTGCTCAGCAGATACAAGAAGGTGCGTTTCGACATAGGCTGCGGCTCCTTTCATCTGGTTTTGTGGATTAGACGCTGCGGCTCGGGAGTTTCTTCCATAAATTTTAAACCAGTAGACTGATGGCTACCTATGATGAAGCTGCCTCTTCTGCGGCGGGCGCCCAAAACTTTCTTGATCGGTTCCGATCTAAAATTCGTCTATACATAATAAGGAGGCATCGAGGTGCGCCGGCGCCGCGGCGCGCTGGACTGGCGCCTTTCATCGCGGGGACTGCGTACTGAAACTCAAACAAGGAGAGTCGTATGCGAAGACTGTCGAGCGCCGTTGTTGCTGCAGTTCTTATTGCACTATGTTCCGGATGCTATCACCACCACCTCAGAGCTGGCAGCGACCGGTTGAACTCCTCCTATTTCAGGCAAACCCTCGGTGCTTCCGGCGGCAAGCGCGGCGAGTTTATCATACCCCCGCCTCGCAATGGGGCGGCGGCCGGGGCCGCTCTGCCACCCTCCGCGGACTGCAAGGACAATGGCGTGTTCGAAGTCGGCGTTACGTCTTACTGGAAGTATGCCGCCGGCACGGTATTCAGTCTTGGGCGCTGGTCGCGCGTAAAGACAGAGTGGTTATGCGCCAAAGAGCCGCCGGTCATCGGGCCGAGAGGGTTGCCCCCGGGGTCGCCCCCGCAGACGCCGGCCGCAGGGCCCACCGCATCCCGAGCGGGCCAGCCCCGGCAACCTAATGCTGGCCGGGCCGATTTTACGAAGACGACCGTGCATGCCTTCTTCTGGGGCGCGTTGCAGCAGAATCTCTTGCGCCCATCCGCCGCCGCCAAAACCCCCGCAAACTGCAAGAGCCTGCAGCAGGTCAAGCTTCCGGTAAATTACGGCTACGCTCTCATTACCGTTTTTACGGCGGGGATCTGGTCGCCTATGAAAGTGGCCTGGCAATGTGGGCCAGACCCAATTGTCGCCGCGACTTTCCTGCCGCCGGCTACCACATCTCCCGGGGTGACGCTCCCCGGGTTCTCGCTCCCGACGCCTGTCGGGCCGTCCGGATCGAACGCCACGCACTATGTCTTCTTCCCAAAGCAGGAGAGCCATGTCCGCAGATAATCCACGCAGCGCGCGGGTCGTCGATGGGCCTCCCGGCCCATGGATCAACAAGCATCAGAACGTCGTCCAGGAGTTTGACCGCCTCTATAGCGTGTTGAATCCGCCGCGGCCGGTCGCAAACTTCTTCGACGATCTGAAACTCACGGTTGCGGCGCTCCAGGGGCTTATCGGCGACGCCATCCGCGACAAGGTCACGCTGCGCGCGGTTGGCGGGGGCTGGTCGCTCTCGCACGCCGCTGTGACCAACGGTCGCCTGATCGACACGCTCGGCTTAAATTGGGCCTTCCCCGCGGACGCCTCCAGCGTCGCAGCCGAGTACAAGGGCGACCCGGCGCTCCTGATGTATCTGCAATGCGGCGTCAGCGTCAAAGAGGCGAATGACATTCTTTCGGCGCAGCCGACGAAACTGGCTCTGAAGACATCGGGCGCCAGCAACGGCCAAAGCATCGTCGGAGCCGTGGCCACAGGCACACATGGGTCAAGGTTTCGATTTGGGTCAATGCAGGATTTCGTCGTTGGGATGCACATCATCACCGGACCCGACCGCGCGATCTGGCTCGAGCGCGCATCGTATCCTGTGCTCTCGGACGGCCTGATCGCCGTGCTGGGCGCCGAGGTGGTCCGCGACGACACGCAGTTCAACGCCGCTCTGGTCAGTTTCGGCAGCTTCGGCATCATTCACGGCTTGTTGCTCGAGGCTGAGCCTCTGTACTTGTTGGAGCTCTCACGCTCGCGGTTGGCCATCGACGCGCCTTTGCGGCACGCGATGCAGACTCTCGACTTCTCCAGGATCGCGATGCCTGACCCCGCTAGCGACCCGTTCCATTTTGAAGTAGTGGTCAATCCGCACGATGCCGGGGGCGGAGCTTACGTCACAGTCATGTATCAGCGTCCCTATCGCGAGGGCTACGCGCCTCCGCCATTGTCGCCAGGCGGCCTCGGTCCGGGCGACGATGTAGTGGCAGTGATGGGCAACCTGGTGGACCGCCTGCCTGGGCTTGCCGGCAAGCTCGAAAATCTGATTATTCCAACACAGTATCCGCTCTTTCAGAAGGTGCTGGGCGCGCCCAGCGAGATCTTTTTTTCGAACGCCGACTTCCAGAAGGTCATGAGCGCGGAACTCGGCATCGCAATGGAAGACGCTCCCCGGGTTCTAGACTTGCTGCTGGCCGCCCCGGAGGTCAAAGGCTACCCCGGCTTGCTGGCCTTCCGCTGGGTCAAGGCGTCAAAGGCTCTGCTGGCCTTTACCAAATTCGACACCACCTGCACCATCGAGCTGCCCGCCGCCTATGCCGCCAACACGATGGACTACTACAACGCCGTCTGGCAACGTTTGGAGGATGCCGGGATTCCCTACACGCTGCATTGGGGACAGATCAACAACTTCACGCCCGAGCGAGTCCGCAACATGTACGGCCCCGCCGTCGACGACTGGATCGCGAGCAGAAACAATTTGCTGGACGCGCCGGCCCGAGCCGTCTTCACCAGTCCCTTTCTGCAGCAATGCGGCCTCGGTTAGCGCTTACGTGTCCAGGATATGGGAGCGCCGTCCGAGCGTGTCGAGCGTGTCCCATAGCTTGTCCTCTTTCGCCTTTCCGCCTATCCTTGGTCAGACCGAAACAATGCCTTCCGACGGTAGGAGGAGACATGAATCGTCCGCGTCGAGGTTGGGTCGAGTGGCGCAGCATTGCTCTGGTCATTCTCTACAGCGTCGCGTTGCCGGTCTTCGTTGGAACCCGTGGCGCAGCGGCAGAATCGTTCGATGTTTATTGGATATCCGACGGCTGCGGCTACCTGGCGGAAATCCAGGGCGGCCAACTTAAGCTGTTTGAGATTACTCCGCTCAGTTGCTTGCCTGGTGACACGCTCACGCTCCAGGCCGAGCCACCGGACCCGCGCGGCGCCCGTTACGTTTCCAAGGACTCCGACGTCGTTGTTTCTGGCCCCGGGACCCGCTCCTGACTCAGTCTGGTTTCATGAGCCAGACGTCGCTTCCAAAATTCTTTTCAGGCGCGCCGCCGCCCGCCCGGACGTCTGCGCGCGCGCGACCGCAAACGATCCTGTGACCAATTTCGAAGTTTTTGCTTCCACCTTCGCCGCCCACCACGGCTTCCTCAAACACCGCGGCGTCGACTGGGCGTCGGTTACCCGGACGTATCGCGCGAAAGTCACTCCCGCAACTAAGCCGGAAGAGCTGTTTGCATTCTTCAGCGCAATGATCGAGCCGCTGCATGACGCACACACGTTCATCCAGGCCCGTGACATCAAGCGCGCCTTTCACGGGAAGCGGCCCGAGACTCTCCAACTGACGGACGCCGAGAAAAGGCGAACCATTAAAATCCTCGAGACTGTTTATCTCGAAAGCAAGCTGCGCTCCTGGTGCAACGGCCACGTGCGCTACGCCCGCCTGAAGAGCGGCGCGGGTTATGTGCGCGTCGACGCCTTTGCCCGCTATACAGAAACGGGAGGTTTCGCCGCGGGCGCCAGCGCTCTCGACGCCGCCCTCGACGAAATCATGAAAGACGCCGAAGGGCTCACCGGGCTGGTGATCGACGTTCGCATCAACTGGGGAGGCGCTGATCCCATATGGCATCCAGCTCGCGGGCCGGCTGACCGACAAGCCTTACGTTGCGTTCGTCAAGCGCACCCGCAACGACGCGCAAGATCCGGAAAGCTGGACCGCCCCGCAGCCATCGGTCGTCCCTGTAACCGGCCGCCCCCGCTTCCTCAAAAAGGTAGTCGAGTTAATCGGTCCAGACACGGTCAGCGCGGGGGAAACCTTCACGATGTCCATGCTCGGGCGCCAGCCGCGCATCACGCGGATCGGCGAAAACACTCAAGGCGTCTATTCCGACGTGCTGGGCTCGCTCGCTTCCTAATGGCTGGCGCTTCGGGCTGCCGAATGAAGTTTTCCTGACTGAGCAGGGCCAGCACTTTGAGGCGAGCGGCGTTCCACCGGACATTCGTATGCCTGTTTTTCCGAAAGCAGATCTCGCGGCCGGACGCGACAGCGCTCTGGAAAAAGCGATCGAGATGTTGTCAGCGAAATCCGCAAATGCGAAGCAGTGACTTCCCCGCCCTGCTTCCTTAGTAGACGAATCTGACTTCGCAGCCATCAAGCCCCAGCTCTATCCGCACCTCATCCAGCAACTCCGCGTAGTTGAATTTTATGGATTGCTCGAAGACGCCATTGGGGACTTGAATGTAGAGGCGTCCATCGCTTACGCCCAGGGCTCGGGTCGGCTGAAACCACGTCGTGAAGGCCTCCTCCGGTATACGGCCCCTAACCGCTTCGATGAACCTGGCGAGCAGACCGTCGTCCGGCGCCCACCGCTCGACCGCAAAATCAGACATTGGCTCACCTTCGCTTGCGCCTGCGTTTGACCCACTCGAGTCCGGCAACTGCCGCGGCGAACTTCGGGAAAGCCGTCGGCGCAGATGGCCGGCGAAGAATGCGGGCGCGGAGGAAACCGGCCCGGCCCGGCGGGCCGCAAATTGCAGTTCGTCGGTAAGAACGCGCGCCAAATCGCGCCAGCGATCAAGTTCCACGTCGGACGACGTAAGCGCGGCGCCTACGAGCTGGCTTGCCGCAGCCAAAATCGGCGCGGCAAATGCGGCGCTGATTGCGCCATCATCATCATCCGGACCAGAAGTCTTAAAGAAAGTCTTAGGTGTATCGGAAGTTATTGATTCATCGATAGATATACTCGGACTAGTCGGAGTAGTTTCTAGACTGACCAGTGTGTCTAGTTTATGGGCCGGGCCAGTCATACCGGTCTGACTAGTCTGACTAGGCGTGGTCAATAAGACTTCTACGATCTCCTCGGGTAAGTAAACGGTGTACTCGTTGCCCTCGTGCTCCCCGGCGATCGAACGGACGCGCACGAGGCCGGCCTGGCAAAGACGTTGAATATTGGAGTCAAAGGTGACGCGAGAGCCAATGCCAGCGCCCGACATCAGCTTGCCGCGAGAAAGCCTGACCGAGCGGGATGGAACTATGGCGCCGCGCGTGGCGGAGTACAGATAATCATAAAGCTGCTTGCTTTTGCCTTTGAAGAGTCCGGCGGGGATCGCCTCGCGAGTAATCGAGTTAGCAACCTTGCTGTAATCGCGAATCGGAGCAATTGGCATCGCAGCGCTGCCCGCGACATCGGCTTGACCCAAGCGAACCCTACCCAACCTGGTCTGGGTAGTCTGACTAGCCTGCCTAGACTGAGTAGTCTGACTAGTCCGAGCAGGTAGTGGAGCAGTGTGTCTAGTCTGACTAGGTAGAGTGTGAAATTGCTCGGCAGGCGTTGACTGATTCGTTTGACTAGTCTGGCTAGGTAGAGTATCGGGTCTGGGCGGCGGCGCGATCACCAGTTCCTCGTGCGGCATGCGCAGGGGTGGAGGCACGCTCAGCCCGAGTTTCTTCTTTGGCTTAGGTTCGCGCAGGGCCGGCGAATGCTTGGGCTTGGGATCAGTCATAGATCACCTTATTTTACGGCAGTTAACTTATTGCGGCTCAAGTCCAGGCGGTCGAGCACTTCTTCGGTCAGCGCCCACAATTGATCCGTCGCGCGATGCGAAGGCGCGTACAGCACAACCGGCAGCTTTTGTGAAGGCGCCTCAGCGATCTTGGAATAGTCGTGCAGATTCGTGTCAAAGACGTGGCCGACCAGGCCGATCGCTGCTTCGACGGCGCTCCTGGATTCCGCCGAAAGGTTGCGCTGCGGCTTATACAGATTGATCATGGCGCCAAGCATTCTGAGCTCCGCGTTGACGTTCTTGCGCACCTGTTCAATCGTATAACTCAAATCAGATAGGCCCTGCAGCCCCATGGCGTCGGCCGCGCATGGCACCAGAACGTAATCCGCCGCATACAGCGCCGCCGTTAGGAGCTTGCCTAACTGCGGGGGGCAGTCGATGAAGACCATGTCGTACCCCGCGGCGTGGTCGCGAATTTGATTGCGCAAGCGGTGGGTTAGATAGTCCGGCTGCATCTCGAAGCGCGCCAGGCGGATATCCGCGGGCACTATATCGAGGTTTTCAACCGGAGACTCCACGATCGCATCATCTAGCGGCAGCGGCTCGGCCTTAACACTACCTATACGGTTTTCCGGTTCGAGCAGCACGTGCGCCAACGTCACTTCGCAGAGTTCCGGCGCCAGCCAGCTCGAAGACAAATTGCCTTGCGGGTCGGCGTCGAGAACGAGAACCTGATAGCCCCGGATGGCGCAGCAGGCCGATAACTCGCGGGTTACGGTGGTCTTGCCCACGCCTCCCTTCTGATTAGCAATCGCTATCACTTTCATAAATCACACCTTCGCTTGCAACGCGCCAAGTTCAAGGACAGACACGAAGACAGACAACGACTCAATTTGCGCAAGAGAGGGGGTTCGGGTGCGGAGACCTGAGTTCCTGCCCACCCGCATACAGCGCCGCCATTGTGTTCCACCAGCCCCGCCGCCGTCAAGTCCGCTCGAGCCCTCGTGCGAAGAGGGCTGTCTGCCGCCGCAAAAATTTGGCTAAACTTCTCATTTACATCGTCTTGCTTAACTTGACCGCTGGCAAACGCGTGTGCTAAAAGGGGGAACGCAGCCTGGATGTCCAGGCGCGAAGATCTTCCTCCGCCAAGCAGCGTAGCGTCTTTACACTCTCGAACCCCCTCGGCGCGGATGGAAGCCAAAGACTAGCCGTTTTGCGTTTGCCTTTGAGGTGGTGACATGAAAACGGTCGTGCTTAGCAATCATAAGGGCGGATCGAGCAAGACTACCGCCACGCTCAATATCGCCGTCACTCTGGCGTCGACCGGTTCGCGCGTACTGGCCGTGGACCTCGACCAGCAGGGGAATCTGAGCGCGGCTCTCGGCGCCGATCTCCAGGAACTCGAAGATTCTCATTTGACCTCGTACCGCCTGATGCTGGATGAGAGGGGGGATTTCTCGCACTACATCTTTCCTTCGCGCCCACGACTTGATTTCCTTCCCGCCTGCCTGGATGCCGACGCCGAGGCGCTGCTCGACAGCCAGTCCGTGTCGCGCGAGCTTTTGCTCAAACAGAAGCTTTTACCGGCCCAGGCGAGTTACGATTTCTGCGTTATCGACACGCCGCCAGCGCTTCGCATTCCAACGCTTAACGCCTTGGCAATGAGTGATTTAACCATTGTACCGGTAGAATCGAGCATGTTTGCGCTGCTCGGCTTGGGTCAATTGCTGCGGACGATTTCCAAGGTCCGGCGCGCCCACGCCCCGAACATGCAACTCATGGCTCTCTCGACCATGTACACGGCGAGACAGAACCTCGACAAGGAGATCCGCGAAAAGGTTATCGCTAAGTTTACCGAGGACTTTGTTTTTCGCACCACTATCCCGCGCGCGGTCGCGGTTGGCCAGGCCACCGCCACTTTGCAGGCCGTCGTCGAGGCCGCTCCTGAATCAACGCCTGCGTTCTCGTTTCGAAAACTGGTCGCCGAGATCCAAGAGGTCTTGAATGATGAACAAGAAGCAGAAGCAGCGGCTGAACGAAACGCTCGATAAGGCGCTTGCGCCCCCGCGCAAGCATCACCTTGATAGCCTTCTCGACGAATACGACGATCGGTCCAGCATCACGCCGGCGCGCGGCGAACCAGCGCCTCAAATACAACCACCGGGCCGTACAGCGGTACGGTCTCGTAGAACATCACCGTCTCAGCAATCAGTACCGTCTCAAAAGACGGCGCCGTACCAGGGAAAGCGACCGTATCGGCCCGCTACAGTAACACTGCCAGCTACTGTGCCGTATTACGATACCGTATCTGATAACGACACCAGCCCGCGCGTCGTGCGGGGGCATCTGCAAGTGCCGAATTACATCTCGGATGTTATCGCTCCCAGCCTGAAGCCTGACCAATGGGCCGTCTACTATCAACTCTATAGATTGTCGCACGGGTGGGGAACCGAAGAGTGCACGATTGGCAATAAACGTTTGCAACAAAGGACTAATATCAAAGAGACCTGGCTCCGGGTTACCATTGGAGAACTTCGCGCCATCGGCCTGATCGAAGTAATAGAGGTTGTAAACACAGCCAAGATAAAAGGAACTCGCTACCGAATCAACACGGTGCTGCCCGGCGATACCGTACCAAATAACCTCGCCGTAACGGACAGCAGCACCGTACTGCCGCCTGATGCCGTAACGTCCGGCGCGCCCATTAAAACAGTAAATAAAGTAAATACAGGGGCAACAACACACACAGGTGTGTCGCGCTTCGATTTGGAAGAATGCCGGCGCTATGCTCGCGGGCAGAAAGGAATCGAAAGCCCTGACGCGTTAGCTATGAAGCTGTTCCAAAGCGGCATTGCCGACAGTCTCATTGAGGAATGGTTAGATCTGCAAAACGAGCCCCAAGCCGCGCCAGTCATCAACATTTCGGATTGCCCGGACTGTGAAGGCGTAGTTTGGATTAATGGAAAGCGCTGCGAACATCCGCAGCTCCTTGCAAACCTGGCTCGATAGAACCTGTCCTGTTTACTCTGTCGTTGTGTGGTACGGTATCGCGGCACGGGGCCTGATTCGAGCCTAGATCCGCATCATGCACGTTTCCTTTGCCCCTCGCCAGATTGACTCTATACCGATATTCCGGCCATTTCCACGAAAACATGCACCACGTGTTCCCCTTTTGCGATAAAATCTAAGCGCATCGTATAATGGTACTGTATTAGTATTCGATACGGTGTTGTAGGGTGGTAGCTCATTTATCGGGCGCGCTTTTGTCGTCGCTGAATCTTAGCTAGCACGGCCCAGATGGGTTGGCTTGCGTTGAGTAGTTCCTCGATCGATTCGTCCGAGAGGTCTTCGCGGCGAATGTCGCGAAACGCGAAGCCGAGTTGCTTGATCTCTTCCCAGAACAAGTGCGCGGTGTCATAGGGGTCAAAGTCTTCCAGATCGGGTTCTTTGCCGGCTGCGCTTGGATGTTTTTCTTGTTTTGGCGCGGTGGGTTCCCTTGCCGTCAAAAGGAACTCGTCGATGCGGCGGCGGAAGTGATCACCCGAGTGCTTGGCGGCTAGATGCGCATCGAGCAAATCGCGGCGCTTGCGATGGGCCTGACGCTCGGAGATTTGCAGGCGGGTTGCCGTGATCCGCGCGAGTTGCTCGGCCTCAAAAAGATTAAGGCTTCCGCGCGCGAGCGCTTCGAGCGTGTCCGCGGGGAAGTCGAGGATGCGAAGGTAATGATCTACGAACGTGGCGGTCGACATGGGGCCCGATGTTTCACGCTCTAGGATATTACGGAGCGCGGCAGCGACGGATATGACTTCCTCACGGTTCCAGCGTGAGGGTCTGCCGCGCCTGGTGTCGGTTGCCGAGTAGCGTTCGACGTGGCGAACCGCGCGCAACAATCTGACCAGGTCCTTTTCTTTGTAGGAAGATAAAACCGGGAAGGAAGCCTGAAGACGCGCCATCAGGGAGCGCACCCAGGTCGGCGAGGCGCGAGGGTCGAAACGGCGCTGGCGTCGTCGTCGCAATCTCATGTTTCAAACTCGGGCGGGGACGCAAAACAAGGCGCAAACATGTTTCACGGCGCCAATATTACGCTTAGAAACAGTAAAATGCTAGGACAAAAAGCAGGTGTGTACACAAAGAGACCAGATGTGGACCCTGGCGCCTGAGATACGCAATATGCTATAAGTCCGCTGAGATCGATTTGGACTGCGGTTTTGGAGTTCGGCGACTTGTCGCCGCTTTTCGCTCAGGGCGTCGTCGCATCCAGATCTTGGAACCAAGCGAATAGGAACAATGAGCAACCCGACACAATTGGTTCAGCCACCCAATCGCCAGCCTTTGAGCAACGCGATCCACGTCTGGGCCGCCGCCACGACCGGGGAAGGGAACCGCCGCGCCGATCTGCTGCGCGACAAACAGCGCATCGTCGACGGCTTCTTCGAGTTCATCGATCTTGATCCGGCAGAGGTGACGCCGCTAGACGTTCAGGCCTGGCTCGAGCATATGGCGGCGCGCGGCATTCGTCCGGCGACGACGTACCAGCGCGTCTGCCTCCTTTCCTCGTTTTATTCGTGGGCGATGCGGGATCCCCGGCTCGGAGCTCATCTGCGGAGCAACCCGGCGCGTCTGGCCCGGCCCCGCGCGCCTAAGGCGTATCAGACGGAGAGCGCAAAATCGCTAACCGATAACGAGGTGCAGGGGCTCATATCGATCATCCGCCGTCGGGCCGCCGCCGGCGATATAGTCGGCAAACGCGACCATGCCATCCTGCTGCTGTTAATCGCGACCGGAATGCGCCGCGCCGAGGCGCTCTCGCTCCGCGGCCGCGACCTCCGCATCGAAAAGACCTTGGTCCTGACCAGCAAGGTCAAAGGTGGAGACTACCTGGGGCGCGAAGTTGCCGACCCGGCGGTCAAGGAGGCGCTGCTGGACTACCTCGCTTCTGCGAAACGCCTTCACGTCTTACAGAGCGATGCTCCTGTCTGGACCCGCCATGATCGCGCGGGGCGCCCGGGCGAGCCGCTTTCATCGCATTGCTATGTCAGGAATTTGAAGCGCTATGCGCGCGAGGCCGGCATCGAGCACTTTCATCTACATCAAACCCGGCATACCTTTGCGCGAATCGTAGCGGAAGAGACCGGATCCATCGCCGCGACCCAGGATGCGCTCGATCATAAGAACCAATCGACCACCAGGGTATACGTACAACGGATCGCGATCAAGCGCGACCGGCATAGTGAACAAATTATGCGGCGGTTGAAAGGAAGTGAGTGAACCTTGAGATAGTGACCTTGCCGAAGAGGCCGGCGGGATTGATTAGATCAGTATAGATCAGGCGCGCAACAGCCTCTCAAACTCTTTCAGCGTCGCGGCAAGGATTGCCTTGCGGTGCAGGTCTCTCAGCCTAACCATATTCGAAATCTTGCCAAGCCGCTTGGCCACGGCATCCGGCGCGTTGCCGAATCGTGTTTCCAAAGCATCAATGACCGACGCTCGCGCCGCGCCTATTTGACCCTGCTCCAGCCCTTGCTGGAGGCCTCGCCGCATTGCGTCGCGTTCAAATGTGCTCAGGTAAGTCACCTTTTGGCCCTCCTCGTACTCCCTAAGATCTCTCTTAAATTCGATCTCCAATTCCTCTGGCAGCGCCAATATGTAATCCATAAACCGCAACAATTCGAGAGCCTCGGCGCGCTTGTGCCCTCTCTTGTATAACATTTTCGCCAAGATCGATTTCCATCGCAAGCGCTCGCTCTCATCCTTCTTAGTTTCCTGAGCTTTGAGGTGCGCCATTACCACCGCCGAGAATGGGTTGCGGCTCTTTTCCAGCTCCTCCCACCGGTCCCTATAATCCAACAGCTTCACCGACCTAAACCGCAGCCCGGCCTCGACTCCCCAGAGGCTATGCCGATACTCGTCGGGCCGCCAGCTTTCGCTTTCGTCGGCCAGCACGACCAGGCTCGCCACCAAAGCTCCGTAGCGATCGAACAAACGGTAGTGGTAAACGAACATCCGTTTTGGAAAACCACGATCGTGTTGAGCCTGCACTTCGATGTGGACCAGGACCCAGGCTTCTTCACCTCCGATCCGCCATACCTTAGCCAACTTGTCGACATATCGCCTCCCGGTCGCAGACCCGCGCGTCACCTGTTGCAGTTCCTTATCCAAGAAGACGGGAGGGCGCGACCAATCGATGTCCGCATGCGCGTCCGGAAAGAAGAATTGCATGAACTGAGGAAAGAGGGTTTCTATGATCTGCTTCCACGGCCTGTCTTGTTCTTGCGTGGTCTCCTTCAACATAGGGCTTCCGAGGGTATCATATGCGCGAGGACTTAACAGCCTCCGCTGCGCGGTCGGCGTTCCGCATCGAGTTTCTTTTGCCAATGCTGTTCTGAGAGCGCTGAGCTTCGCGCTACGACAAGACCGTGCGCGGCCACAATGCTGGATTGAGGCTGGCTCGGTTATGTCCTAGCGCGGTGCCGCATAACATCCAGGTGATTAGTTTCGAAAGGAGATCGAACCGTCGCCCCCACAGTCTCTTAACTCCCACGCACTTGACGTGACCATTTGGTCACGTTATTACTGCTCACATAGGGAGGTTGGAAATGAAATCCGTTTGCGGCTCAACTATGCGCGAGCCGATCCGACCGTCCCTTCACTAGAATTGAGCCGATATTCACCTCGCGGTTGAGACGATTGGCGCCTCATGGGCTGCTGTAATCCGGAGAGCGGCCGCGTGCGCCATTCCGGTTGTCTCGCGCCGCCTGGTCCAGTATCATCGCCCGACAGAGAGGAGGATCATCATGAAACAGACCCTTGCTATTCTGCTTTGCACCAGTTTGCTCACAATCTTGACGCAGGCTCGCACGCAACCCAATGGAGATGGAAAAATCACTCCGGAGGAGAGAGCAAAGGCGATTAAAATTCTCAACGATGCGCACAACGAGACGCTTTCCTACATCGTGAAGCTCAGCGATGAGCAGTGGAATTTCCGTCCCGCTCCCTTCAAGTGGACCGTAGGAGAAACCGCCGAACACATTGCGCTCGCTGACGGCCTTTTGTTTTCGGCCATGGAGCGGGCGCTCGCAACGCCGATCAACCCGGACTGGGAAGCCAAGAGCGCCGGCAAAGAGGCCGTCCTTGACAACCTGCTGGCGGCGCGCAAGGGCAAGGCCCAGGCGCCCGAACCAATCCAGCCGCTTAAGCGGAAAATGTCACGCCCTGAGATCATGGCGTTGCTGAAGGAGAACCACGACAAGTCGCTGCAGTTCATCGAGACCACCGACCTGCCTTTGAAGGCGCACACCCTCGATCATCCGTTCCCGGTGTTCGGCACGCTAAACGCCTACCAGTGGTTTCTCTACATCCCGGCGCATAATCTCCGCCATAACAAGCAGATTGCCGAGATCATGAGCAACGCGGCGTTCCCGAAATAGGATGTAAAAGATTTTTGGATACTAGGCTGCGGGGATTCAGTATTAAACAAGAACAACAAACGGTGCAGCCTAGTATTGATGCGCAGTATATGTTGCAAGGGCCGCTTCTGTAAAGCGGCCTCCGTTCCTTCCGCGGATCCTCCACCCGTTGCAGCAATTCTCCGCAAACTGGACACTATCCACTCGCGTGCGCGGCCGGATCGGGGCATAATGATTGCGCCCCGAATGAGCGGCTTGCTGGGCGCGCTTGCTCTTCCCAGCGCTCACCGATGGCAAGCCAGCCAAACCTTCAAAGAGAGGCCTCTCTATGAACAAGACTGTTTTCCCGCTTGTAATTGCCGCGACGATGCTTTTGTTCACCATGATCAACCTCTTTCCCTCATCCAGCGCTCGGTTGCGCGAGACGGCCGCCGCCCAATCGCAGCGGTCCCCGAAAGCGGAAGCCGCGCGTAAGATCAAACATATTATTTTTCTCATTAAAGAGAACCGGACTTTCGACAACTACTTCGGGACGTACCCGGGCGCGAACGGCGCCGCCAAAGCCGTTGACTCTCAGGGTAGAGAGATCCCTTTGAAACATCAGCGCGATCAAATCCCGGACATCGACCACTCGTCAGAAGGCGCCAGAAACGCCTTCGACAGCGGCAAGATGGACCGCTTCGAGTTCCTCCACGCGAGTCAACGGGCCCCCGGCCAGCGCCAGGGCAGACGCCAGCCGCCCGCCAGCCCGGCGCCCGCGGACCAGGAATCCGGACCCTATGCCAACAACAGCCTGACTCAGTTTTACGAGTCCGACATTCCGAATTACTGGAAGTACGCCAGAGACTTTGTGCTTGGCGATAATATGTTCTCCTCGCTTATGGGGCCGAGCTTCCCCAACCACCTGTACACCATCGCCGCCCAGTCTGGCGGCGCCGTCGACAATCCGCGCACGGATCGCAACATCGGAACGCTGGGGAACGCCGCCAACGGCTGGGGCTGTGACATCCCAAATCAGCAGGTGAAGGTCCAGACCAGCGGCGCGGTCAAGTTCGAAGATGCCTGCTTCGATTTCACCACGCTTGCCGACGAACTGGACGCGAAGGGATTAAGCTGGCGCTATTATGCGCCGCCGTCCGGCAAGCCGGGCTATATCTGGTCGTCCTTTGACGCCATCCGCCACATCCGCAATGGGCCGGGCTGGAAGAACGTAGTTCCGACTCCACAGTTCGTCGACGATGCGGCGGCGGGAAAGCTGGCGACCGTCTCGTGGATCGTGACTCCCGGCATGGTCAGCGAACACGCGCCGGCCAGCGTGTGCGTCGGCGAGAATTGGACGGTCAGCTTGATGAATGCCCTGATGCAGGGTCCCGACTGGCAGTCATCCGCCGTATTTCTGACCTGGGATGACTTTGGAGGCTTTTACGATCACGTGCCGCCGCAACAGATCGACGGCTACGGGCTCGGTTTCAGAGTGCCCTTGCTAATCATCTCGCCCTACGCGAGAAAGGGCTATATAGACCATACCCTGTACGAGTTTTCGTCGATGCTGCGCTTTGCCGAAGACGTGCTCGGCCTCGCGCCCCTGTCGGATCGCGACCGCAAAGCAAACAACATGTTGGACGCGTTCGATTTCAATCAAAATGCCCGGCCGCCGCTGATCCTGACCCAACGAGCGTGCAGCCAGTCGGCGACGGCATATAACAACACCGACTACGACGATTGACGCGGGCCCTGCCAGACAGGATTGCGCCAGGGCCGCAACGCGCAACGGCGCCGGGCCCTCGCATGCCCCCTGTGCCCGCTGGGCGAATTGTTTTGACTCCCGTCGGCGATGAAGGTATGCTTGCGCCCATTCCAAGATGAACACCAAGCCGGCGGTCGATAGAGCCAGCTTGAACCAGGAGGTGCGCATGGCGTTCTTGTCGTTATGGGCTCCGATCATCCTCTCGGCGATCATCGTCTTCGTCGCCAGCTTTGTCATGCACATGGTGTTGCCCTACCACCGCGGCGATCTCCGCAAGGTTCCGAATGAAGACGAAGTCATGGAGAGCTTGCGAAAGTTCAACATCCCGCCAGGCGACTACGCCATTCCATGCGGCGGTTCTCCGGACGCGATGAAGAATCCGGAGTTCATCGAGAAGATGAAAGCGGGTCCGGTCATTCTTATGACGGTCGGGCCCAGCGGGCCACCGGCGATGGGCGCCAGCCTCGTCCTCTGGTTCCTCTATTCGATCGTCGTCGCCACCGTCGCGGCTTATATCACCGGCCACGCGCTTCCCGCAGGAGCCCACTACCTCAGGGTCTTCCAGGTTGCGGGCTGCACCGCTTTCGCCGGCTACTCCTTGGCGCTCCTGCAGAATTCAATCTGGTACAAGCGCAACTGGGCGACGACGCTCAAGTCGATGTTCGACGGATTAATCTACGCGCTCTTGACCGCCGGGACATTTGGCTGGCTGTGGCCGCGCTAACGATGCTGCGGACCTGAGTGGCGGTGGAACAGAGACTACCTTGCGGACGCGCTCAGCTCTTTCATCTCGGCGGCGATCTGATCGATTGTCGTGATCCGGGCGAAGCGCCCGCGCAGGGCATACTCGGTGCGCTCCTGGATTTCGCGCACTCCCAGCTCTTCGGCCGGATTGTCGAGGTTCGGGATCGGAAAGGTCATGGTCGCCTCGGGAATGAAGTCCACCGCGTAACCCAGATCGGCCGCCACCCGCGCCGAGGTCTCGCAGCATTGCTCCATCTGGATGCCGGTGATGGCCACCCGGCGGACGCCTTTTGCCAGCAAGTGCGCCGCAAGTCCGGTGCTGGTAAAGACGTTGCGCGTATCTTTGACCATGACCGGCTCGCCGGATCGAGGCGCGATAAAATCCATCAGCTTGAAGTATTTGCTGTCGGTCTGAAACCCTTCGTCGCCGTCGGTGTGTAAGAAATAGAAGACCGGCAGACCGGCCTCGCGGTACAGGTCGATCAGGCGCGCGACATTCCTTTCGAATTGCCGGTTGTTGCGGCGCTCCCAGCGCGGCCCAGCCTTAAAGGAGTCCTGCGCGTCTATGACCAGCAGCGCGGACTGTTGAACGGGAACGTCTGTAGGATAAAGCATCTCTGAAACCTCCTCCATCTGGCCCATCTTTGGCCATGAGAGACTGCTGACGCAGCCCTGTACGGGCCGCCCTCTGTAGCGGCCCGGTTTACAGTCCCCGGCGTTTTATTGGCTCCAGGCGCGCCCGGCCCCTGCTCCAATGACATCATAAGTCCACGCGCCGGCTATGGCGAGCCAGAGCCAGGCAAGCTTGGGATATTTTGCGACCCCAGATAGGATCGATAGGATCGGACTACGCTTCCCGAAGGGACTGGAACCCTGTCCGAAGCCGTAATCTGCGTCTAAGCTCTCGCGCCCCGCGGTCATGCGGTTCTTTTCCGCGCTCGCCAGAGAAGCGCCAACATCCCTGGTCCAGCGACCGTATACACCACCGTCACACAGATAGTCATACCCAAAGGAGGAACCATGAGGAATATCAAACTCGCGGTCGTGGTGTTGCTTCTGACGGTCGTCGCCGCCAGCGCCTGGCCGCCCCTGGTCGGATCGGCCGGGCAGGCAGATAGAATCAAAGACCTTGAAGAGAAGGCGGCCCGCCAACCAGGCAACGCCGGGCTGCAAGTTGAGCTAGGGGTCGCGTATTTCCGCCAGGCGCGGCTCGGTGATGCGGACGCCGCCGACAAAGCCGTCGCCGTACTCGAGCGGCAAGTCAGCGCGACTCCAGCCGACGTCTCGTCCGCGCGCTGGCTCGCACTCTCACATTTCGTGAAAGTAGCGTGTCTCTCTGATTCGCGCGCCGGCGCGCCAGAGATGGTGGCGGCGCTGGAGCGGACCCTGACGGCGTTCGATCTCGTGCTTCAGCGCGTCCCCGACGACGCCATCGCGCTTGCCGCGCACGGTTCGGCGCTGACGTTCATGGCGCGCTACAAGCGCAGCCTCGACCTGCTCACCAAGGGTAAAGAGGAAATGAACCGGGCGGTTGCTGCAAATCCAACGGACATTAACCCCAAGCTCCTGCGAGCCCTGTCGCTGCTGAACCTCCCGCCCCAGTTTCGCGCCTTACCGGTGATCACCGATGACTTCAATGCGATTCTAAAAGGACTGGGGCCGGGCTATAATGACCGCGCCCAAGCCGTCTTGCACGTGTTGCTTGGGGATGCCTATATCGAAGCCAAAGAGACCGCGCTGGCTAAGGGCGAATACGAAGCGGGCGCCAAGCTCCAACAGCCCGCCGCTGAAATTGCACGGGCTCGATTGACGGCGTTGGAGCACGGTGAACCGGGCGCGGAGGCGATTCAGAAGTATCGCGAGGCCGCGGTCCAATGCGTCGCTTGCCACAACCGGTGATCCTCAGCTGCTCCTCAGAGTTAGACGATGAGTGACAATTACCTGGCGGTTCAAGCGCTCGGCTTCACAACCGGGTCCGCGCTGTTTGCAATGCTCACGGCGCTTGCCTGGAGATCGGAACGGCGGGGCGGAGGACCGCGCCGGGGGACGCGGGCGGCCGCCCTTGCCTTCCTGTGGAATGTTGGCAGCCTGGTCCAGTACACCGCCTTGTTGTCGGGCCTCGGCCCGGCTTCGCTCGTCTGCCGCGTCGCCGCCGCCGCCGCCTGGTGCGCGCTAGCGCTGGCGCCGACTGCAGTCTTGATGCTGTTGCAGCCGGCTGCATGGGCCCGACGATGGCAGGCCCATGCCAGCCGCTGGTTCCGGCGGTTGTCCTATGCGATAGCGGCCCTGCTGACGCTTGGCTTCATCGGCGCAGCCAGTTCGCCTGGCTTACGCATAGAGGTCTCGGCCCTGGGCGGTCCACTCGTAATTGGATTCCACCTGGTCATGCGGCTCTCTGCGTACAATCTCGTGCTTCATGTGCTTGCCGGCGCGCTGTTGACGCCCGGGGCCGCGACGCTCAACCCTGTCGGCCGCGCCTATTCTCGAACCATGTTGCTTTGGATGGTTGGGCTTGGCTTGCTGCTGATGATAAACCTGCACTTCGGGTTCTCGCCCGCGGCGGAGTTTGCCTTGGAGACCCTGGCACAGCAATCCACGATCCCTGTAGCGATTTTCTCACTGGTTTACTTAGGCCGATTTAGCTTTGCTGATGTGTTTGCTAAGCGCAGCCTGGTGATCCTTGCCGCTGTTGTAATCGCCCTGACGTTTACGCTGCTCGTCGCGGGGCCGGTGCTGCGCGGCATCTCGCCGCGGCGACCGGAACCCTCCGCATGGCTCGCCGCCACGGTGCTTTGGGCAGCCTTGCTGCTCGTCTTTCCGGCGCTTGAGCGCGCGATCAACGGCGCCGCCGATCGCCGGCTTTTTCGGCGGCCGGACTATCGCGCGCTTGCCGAGGAATTCTCCCGCGACAGCGATACCGTTCGGGATGAACCGGAACTGTTTGCGCTCGCGGAACAAGCAATCAGCGCCGCCATCGATGTGTCTTCCGTCCAGGTCTTGCCGGCCGACCCGGAGCTGGCTCACGAAAGCGACACTGCGACGCGGGAAGATCGCGTCCCACCCGGCTTGCCCCGCCGGTCGAGCGCGGCGGAGGTGCGGGTCTCGATACCAGTAAACGGAACCGCCGGATACGTGATCGTCGCCTTGCCCCCCGCGCGCGGCAGGAAGCTGCTGAGCGACGAACTGCGATTCTTGTCCTCACTCGCCGACCGCCTCGGGCGCAGGATCGAATCGCTTCGCTTCGAATGCGAGCTCCGCCAGCGCGAGCTGCATACGGCGCGGTTGCGGCACTTGCTGGCGGAGGCGGAACTGAAAGCCCTGCGCGCCCAGTTGAACCCGCATTTTCTTTTCAATACGCTCAACACCATCCTCGACCTTATCGGGTCAGAGCCCGAGAAGGCCGAAGCGATGATCGAGCGCCTTTCCGATCTGTTCCGCCACGTGCTCGTCCGAACCGAACGCGACCTGATCTCGGTTGGCGAAGAGATCGATTTCCTCCGCAAGTACCTCGAGATCGAGCGCGCCCGCTTTGGCGCCAGGCTCTCGGTTAGCATGGACGTCGATCCCGTGCTGCTTGGCGAGCTCATACCTCCGTTGATCCTGCAACCGCTGGTTGAGAACGCCATAAAGCACGGTCTGGCGCCGAAGCTCGGCGCGGGCGCGATTCGGATCAGCGCCGCCGACGCGGGAGACTCCATTCTGTTCACCGTGGAAGATAACGGCGTCGGTTGGCCGAGCGGCGCCGGCAGCCCCTGGGTCGCGGCTGAATTCATGCCGGGAGAACAGGTCGGATTGAGAAACGTCCGCGAGCGCCTTGAAACCATCTACGGAGATCAGGCTGCGCTGACCATCTCGACCAGCCCGGGCACGGGCGCAAGCGTATGTATTAGCTTACTGAAACGTGATGCTGAGAACTCTGATAGTAGACGACGAAGACTCCGCCAGGTCACGGCTGCGGAAACTCCTGGCCGCCCATAGCGACGTCGACATAATCGGCGAAGCCGTGGACGGACTGGAAGCGCTGGCGAGAATTCAGGACCTGCAGCCCGACCTGATCTTCCTGGATGTGCAATTGCCCGGCATGACCGGCCTCGAGGTGCTGGAGTCTCTGCCAAAGCAGCGGCCGTCGCCGCTCGTAATTTTCGCCACCGCATTTGACCAGTATGCGCTGGCTGCTTTCGAGGCGAACGCGCTTGGCTATCTGCTCAAGCCTTTCAGCCGCGAACGGTTGGGCGATGCGTTGGAACGCGCTCGCAAGCTCATGGGCAGCCAGTCGCTAGCCGAAGAGGAACGCGAGCGGGCTCGCCGCGTCGGCGCCGCGGTTGCGCCCCGGCTGCAGCAGCTTGTCGGCCGCCGCCGGGATCGCTTTATCCTGTTGCGGCTGGACGAGGTCTTTTTCATTTGCATGGAAGACGGCCTCGTCAAGATCAAGACGGAGAGCGACACGCTGTGGACCGACTATCAACTCCACCATCTGGAGACGCGCTTGCCCGACCCTCCCTTTTTTAGAGCCCGTCGATCGGTAATCGTGAACATGCAGAAGGTGAAGGAGATCGCGCCGCTCCTCAAAAGCGGCTACGAGCTGATCCTGAGTGACTCCCAACACACCCGGATCCAGGTCAGCGAGCGCCAGTCCAAAGCGTTGCGAGAACTGCTGCGCGCGTGACCGGCATCAATTGACTTTTGGGGCGCCGGCACTCGATCTCTTTTGCCGACCACACCCCGAGCGCGGGATCACCGGCCTCAGAAACATTTGGCAGCGATGGTCCATATCGCTTCGCGTATTTCTCTCAGGGGATTCCTGGCGTCCGACGATAGTACGCTCGTGAATACCTCCGAATGTACGAATGAATCATTCCTCATTGGCGAGACTGCTGACCGTCCTTGGAGCACATGCAAGCTAAGACGACCCAGTCGAAAAGATTGAGCGGCTCTGGCAGAGGAATGTTGATGGTTGGCATAATTCTGTGTCTCTCCCGGATCAGGCTATGATGCTTGGCAAATCTTGTTAATTTGTGCGAATACGGTCCTCCAATTTCTAGCCTTTTTGGAGAACAGATCCGAGCTTTGAGAGAAACGCCTTTCGTTCCTGCTTGGTATTGACCGGGAAGCGCTCAAAGTCCGAACCGACCCGCAAGTCGCCGAACAGGCCTGCCGGATCTTCGTGAAAATGGAGGAAGGCCGTTGATTGCTTATAGAAAACGCCGCGCTTCTTCTCCTTTAAACCGTCATGTTCCCTGACTTTGATGAGTAGGTCCTCCAGGGCTTCGAGCGCGGCATCTCCAGCATGCTTCATTGACCTGTATCTCCTGAAAGCTCCCGCGACTGACTCGCTCCTTGCCCGAGACATTGGGCGCAATCGCCTCCGTCTTGTTAATAGCCAACAGCGGTATATAATGACGCCATGCTATGGTTCGGATACTTGGCTCTGGCTATTGTCATCGTCTTCCTCGCGGGCATCAAGGTGATAACCGAATATCAGCGAGCGGTTGTCTTCCGCCTGGGCCGTCTGGTCGGAGCGCGCGGTCCCGGCCTTATCTACATCTTTCCTATTCTGGAAAGAATGGTGCGCGTCGGGCTGCGGACCGTTACGATGAACATCCCTTCCCAGAAGATCATCACCAAGGATAACGTCTCAATAGATATAGCGGCAGTCGCCTACTATCACGTGGTGGATTCGCAGAAATCGGTTGTCGCGATCGAAAACGTCCACGATGCGGTGAATCAGATCAGCCAGACGACGGTTAGGAATGTCGTGGGTCAGTTCATGCTCGACCAGTTCTTGTCGCAGACGATCGATATAAACGAGAAGATTAAAAATGTAATCGACGTCCATACGGAGCCATGGGGCATTCAGGTAACCGCGGTTGAGATTAAGGACGTCACTCTCCCCGACAACATGCAGAGAGCCATGGCCAAGGAGGCTGAAGCCGAACGCGAACGTCGCGCAAAAATTGTTGCCGCGGAAGGTGAATTTCAAGCAGCGGAAAAATTGGGCCAAGCGGCTGATATCATTGCGAGTCATCCGGTTGCGCTCCAGCTTCGAACGCTCCAGACCATGGCGGAGATCGCCACCGAGAAGAACTCCACGATCATCTTCCCGGCCCAGTTCATGACGACCGTTAAAGAGGCCCTCGACACAATTCAACAGGATACGAAGAATAAGTGAGGGAGGGAGAGCCGATATTTAGAATCGAGGGGCGATCCTTGACCGGTCGGCGCGGCCCGGCAAAATGGGCCAACAAGTCGACCGCCGCCACACGACAAAAGGTAATATTGATTAACATTTAACGTTAGGGTTCGGAGCTTGACATTACGGTTCGTTGAGCATAGCGTTATTAAGAACCGAGCGTAGCTTACTCCCTTCTTCAGCTTCTCTGGAATTCCCCAGTCCGGTTGAATCCAACAGCTCAACTACTGGCTGATCAGCCTCAGGGGGTAAACCTGTGAAAATTAGCAAGACTCTTGCCGCAGCTTTGCTGGCGTGTGCTCTCATCGGGCTCGATGCTTCCGCTCAAGAGCCAAAGTCACTGGCGACGCCGACCAAGAAGCTTATACCGCGCGGCTCTAGAATTTATGTCGCGCCCATGAAAGATGGGTTTGACACCTTTGTGATCGCGGGCATTATGAAGAAACAGGTCGCGGTCGTCGTCGTCACCACCCGGGAGAGGCGGACTATGAGGTTACTGGCATCGCCGAAAGTGATAAGGCCAGTTGGGCCAAGATGCTCTTCCTCGGCTCCTCGCAGTCGGCCGAACAAGCCAGCATCAAGATCGTGGAGATCAAGACCGACGAAGTGATCTATGGCTACTCGGTCAACAAGGGCAACTCGTACCGCGGAAAGCAAAGCGCGGGCGAAGCTTGCGCCAAACACATGAAAGAGAGCATCGCGCGCGACTAACACGCGCTTCAACAAAGACCGTTGGGTCATAGGAGGAAGATGACTGTCACAAGAAGGATCGTATTCTGCGTCGCGCCTCTGATGGCGCTGTGCCTGGTGGTTTGCGCCGGAGCCGCCCAAGCTCCCGACGTTCACAGTTCGACCGCCATCCCAGCCGGCTCGAAGGTTTATGTCGCTCCGATGGACGGCTTTGAGACCTTTCTAAAAGCGGCGCTGGAAAAGAAGGAAGTGCCGTTGGTTGTCGTCGAAGACAAAGATAAAGCGGACTTCGAGATAACCGGCGCCTCGAGCAGTCAAAAGGCGAGCGCGGCGAAGAAGATTATCATGCTCAACTGGCACTCTCGAGAAGAGGCAAGCATCAACGTGGCGAACATTAAGACTGGCGAGATTGTTTTCGCATATTCGGCGCACAAGGAGAGTTCCGCTCACGGCAAGAAGAGTTCCGCGGAAGCATGCGCCAAACACCTGAAAGACAAAATATCCAAGAAATAGGGATGCCAATTGGCCTGATTCCACACGGCGGGAAAGCGGGAGCTACACTCGCGCCCGAAGTGGCCGCCAGAGCGGACACCTGTCGACAGACGCGCTGCAGCCATCTCCCTATAACGTTCGCGGGCAGCGCCGCGGTCGAGGTCGAACGCCTCTGTGAACAGGAGACCGCATCCGCGGTCAGGGCTCGGAGCGCGAATCCCGGTTCTATCGAAAGGAGACCGCGTCCGCGGTCAGGATCTTGCAGCCCCGGATTTCGAGTTGGTATGCGGCGGGTTAAATGCGACGTAAATCTGAGCCGCGCAACCGCTTCGAGCAGCGGGGCGGTTGCCGCGATAGTCAGCGAACGCGGCAATAGCGCAAGATGCAAGCGGGGCGTTTAGAATCCCCGAGCAAGCAGCTACCCGACCTCCTCAATCGCTTTGCGGCAATACCATTTAACTGCTTCAAAGACATTGGCGGTTGCAGCTTGCCCAGGCCCTACGCCCACCGCCACGCCGCTATTAGTCGCATCCGATAATGGCTGTTATGTATTGCGTATTACCATATCGAACATACTGTGAGACGCGGTATGTCGGCCTTAGGCCCGGTGCCCTTCCTAATAGGGTGTGGAATGCAAAAGTGCTTTCCGAACCCCGCTGGAGGTCAATATGGCTGCCACCCCCATCTTTATTTCCGCTCCCCTCTCTTCGGTGGAGTCGTTGGCTTATTAGAAGTGGGATTGGGACTGTCGACATCTTTCACGGCTTGCTGCTGGTTATCAATTACTATGTAAAACGCAAGAGCAAGGAATCCAATTATTAAGATCACCCAGAATATTTTCATGCGGAAATATCGCAATCGTTGAGATTTTCCGCTTATCTCGAGATGCCCCACTGCTCCCACTGCTCTTTTTGTTATATCAAGAAACTTCTCACTGTGAGTGACAAGCAACCGGTTGATCGCGCGCTTTTCACGCGATTCGCGAGCCAAACGCTCCCTTGCCCGGTTGAGATCCTCGGTCGCCCTCGCCAGAAGTTCTTCCTTGATCGTAGACAGCTCGTTTTGGAAGCACATTGGAATAAGACCCATTTGAACTCCGAGCAAGTATAGTCTCGTGTACCACAGTCGGTTTAGAACTGTATTCATTCCCGAAGGTTTGTCCTCTCGAAACCCCGTACTGCCAAAGTAACGAGCCCAGCATTTCAGTGCGTTATCAACATTACGCTCCGTCGGGAATAAATACAGGTCTGCCATCTCCGCCCAACAACGGTCGTCTCCAAGATGCGTCCCTTGCTTAAAGAATTCGAGAGCGGCGGCATGGTTTTCTCTGCAACCGTCTCCGATTCGGGCCATCCTTCCGAGCGCAAAGCAGGCCTGTGAAGACCCTAGCTTAGCTGCCTGATGGTATAGTCGTGAGGCTTCCGCGTAGTCCTGTATTGTCAGGCCGTATCCGTAACGGGAAGCATCGGCGAGCTCGAGTATCTCTTCATATGGCGGCCTTCGAGTGGGCACATTATCTTCCTCAACATCGTTCCAATCAGCGTGATTAGATGAACCGAAAACTCTTTCTGCGTCGTTGACGGCTTTGATAGCTTCACTTAGGGAAACGTTGAAGAATTCTCTATTCGATGAAACCCTATAACCCTTCTGCTCCAGCAGTGCGTGTACAAACTCTTCGGCCGCCGAGCAATCATTGAAGAACAAATCATAGGCTAAGACGAATGGTGTGGGGACGCCGGTTGCACCGGACAACTCTTTAGCCCGTCCGGCTGGGTCTCGAGTTGTCTTACCAATCTTGACCAGGCCATCCATCGACGGGTTAACTAGAACGTAGATGTACCCCCCGTTTGACATTTTCTCTCCCTGGACATCGCAAAGTGATTCTCTGCGGCGGCACCGAGATCGAACCGTGCCAGTATAGTGACGTGATTCCGGAGCTAAAGCTGTTCAATATTAGACCTGTAGCGGAAAAAGAACCAGCAGGTTTTCTCCACAGTCTCCACAGTGGAACATTACCTTCAATGGAACATGACAGTTGACCCCAATCCCGTCGACAAGCAAATCTTAGCGAATCCTACCGTCACTGCTATGTAGCCCAACAGAACAGTCAGAATGATTGCTTTAGCCTAGTCGCCCACTACGCATTATGCGACGGCCCCCACCCGCGTTGAGGGCGATGAATCAATTTGTCCACCCACTCCGCTCTATGGTGAGTTCCGCTGTTTTCATCGATAATCACCTGGGATATTAGGGCGGTCACAGCGAAAGCTGCATGAAGCTAGAGCCTTATGGCTAACAAGACACATCTTAAGATGCTCACGGGTGGTGTTGATGAGTGGAATGAATGGCGGAAGCTAAACCGCCATCTAAAACCGAATCTGAGAGGAGCGGACCCTCAGGGGAGTAATGGTTAGCAAATTGAATCTCTCTGGCGCAAATCTCGCCGAAGCCAGTCTTGAGGGTGCAGGTCTGAGAAGAGCAAATCTCTCGGGAGCAACTCTCACCGGATCAAATCTGACTGCTGCTAATCTGCGAGAAGCAAATCTCACTCAAGCAAATCTCTACGCAGCGAATCTTACTTACGCAAATCTTCGGGGTGCAATTCTAAGAAGGGCAAATCTCTGGGGAGCAAACCTCTGGGGAACGGACCTTGAAACAGGAGACGTCAGCGGCACCGATCTTCGGACCGCCTCCCTCCAATGTGCTCGACTTGTACGGGCTAATTTGGATGACGCTGACTTGACTGGATCCTGCCTCTGGGAAACCCAACGAGCAGAGTGGTCTATAAGGGGCATTATTTGTCATTCTGTATACTGGGATGAGAAGTCAGAAGAGTTAACACAATACCAGCCTGGCGAGTTCGAGAGACTATTTGCTGACACAACCAGAATAAAGCTGTTTTATAAAGGAGGCATCACCCCCCTTGAGATTGCCACTTTGCCTGGGCTAATCAAGCATCTCGAGATCGCCCATCCTGGATCTGGGTTACGTCTCGTAGCCATTCGGGAAGAATCCGGGGGTGCCATCGTTGAACTCGCTATTGAAGAGGACGATGCGCAAACACCTCAAGAATTGCGACAACTAAAAGCCGCGTTGGAAGGTGAAGCAAAGGAACGAATTAAATACCAGCGTATAGCGCTCGATGAAGAACGTCAGCGCCTAAGGCTGGAGGGCGCAAAAGAGCAATTGGACTCCTTAGTCGATAAGTTGATGCTTAGGATCGGAAATGTTACTGTCCAACCAGGAGGCGTTATGGGAGACAAATACGAAATCTCTGGGCAAGCCGGGGCCGTCGGACCTAATGCCCAAGCGCATGATATGAACTTTTCCCAAAATCAATTGCAAGTGGATCTCCCCAGGCTCGCTGCAGAGCTTGACCGGCTTCGACAAGAAATGAAAAAAGAGGCCGTCGATCCGGACCAAGACATCGCCGTTAGCGAAATCGCGAAGGCGGCGCAGTGTGCTAATACCGGAGAAGAACACAAGGTCACCGCGCATCTAAAATCTGCCGGCAAGTGGGCACTTGACACAGCAACGAAGATCGGAGTCTCCGTGGCCGCTGAAGCATTGAAAAAATCTCTTGGAGTCCGATGAAGACGCAATACCTTCCCACTTTTGTGGATCAGGATCGGGCATTGGCCCAGGCGGATCAGTGACGTGTTCTCCGTACCCAGGATTAAACGGTGGCCGTGGCAGTGGATTGGCGTTGCTAACTTCTGGTATGGGTGCTGGCTTCTTGGGGTCGAGTGGTGGT
>Ga0207156_10034_pt1 | contig 35303 bp, 41 predicted proteins | sample Alteio_BWMinHeat_24_FD_153514 | JGI IMG/M metagenome (GOLD analysis project Ga0207156, IMG submission 153514) | Enriched cells from forest soil in Barre Woods Harvard Forest LTER site, Petersham, Massachusetts, United States -... | ecosystem: Environmental > Terrestrial > Soil > Temperate forest >...
TTTATTAATAGGTACGAAGTGATAGATTTTTGCATAGGTGGATAAGAAGACAAATGAGTTCCACATAGGAATGAGAGCTTGTCTTAAAACATGTTCGACCCCTTTTTCAGAGAAGCGTAAGTCTTCTGCTTTTACAGCTGGGCTATTGAGCATGTAGAGACGAACCGCATCGGCGCCATATTTTGAGATGACAATTTCTGGATCGGGATAATTTTTCAACCGTTTGGACATTTTATTGCCATCTTCGGCCAAAATGATCCCATTGACGATGATGTTTTTAAACGCTGGCTTTCTAAAAAGGGCAGCAGATAAAACGGTCAGTGTATAAAACCAACCGCGAGTCTGATCGATCCCTTCTGCAATAAAATCAGCAGGAAAACTTTTTTCGAATTCCTCCTTTTTTTCAAAGGGATAATGATTTTGTGCATAGGGCATGGAGCCTGACTCAAACCAGCAGTCAAAAACTTCAGGAATTCTTCGGAAGGTGGATCCATCGTTTTTAAAGGTCAAATCATCGATGTGCTGCCTGTGCAAGTCATGAATTTTTTTGCCGGTTAATTTCTCGAGCTCAGCAATGCTTCCTACAACGACAAGTTCCCCTTTTTCATTTCGCCAGATAGGGATTGGAGTGCCCCAGTATCTATTTCTGCTGATCGCCCAATCTCTTGCATTTTCAAGCCATTTACCAAATCTACCATCTTTGATGTGTCCGGGAACCCATTCTGTTTGAGCATTCGCCTCAAGGAGCTGATCTTTGATTTTTTCTACTGCGACAAACCAAGTTCTCACAGCTTTGTAGATGAGGGGGGTATCGGATCGCCAGCAAAAGGGGTATCTGTGCCGAATTGTTCCTTGGTAAAAGAGATTGCCTAATCTCTTGAGTTCTTTGGCAATTTCTTTATCAGCATCCTTGACTAAAAGACCTGCCCAAGGAGAAACTTCCGCTGTGAATCTACCGTTACTATCGACCGGGCAGACGAGCTCAATTCCTTCTCGTTTACAAGCGAAAAAGTCTACTTCGCCAAAAGCAGGCGCGCAGTGGACAATTCCAGTACCATCTTCAGTGGAAACAGATTCTTCTACAATGACTCTATAGGCATCAGAATTTGCAAAAAATGGAAAAAGTGGCTTGTATTTTTTCCCGTTTAGTTTTTTGCCCTTCATTTTGTGGATGATTTCTACATCTTCTTTAAAGTTGGCTTTTAAACGGGCGTCAGCAAGATAATAGGATTTACCTGTCTTAGGGTCTTTGACAAGAACGTATTCGATGTCGGGTCCTACCATGAGAGCTAAATTGGAAGGGAGAGTCCAAGGAGTTGTCGTCCAAGCGAGAAAATAGGTGTCTTTCTCCCCTACTACTTCAAATGCAACTACAAGAGATGGATCATCAACTTCTTTATAATTTAGATTGGCTTCGAAATTAGAAAGTGGAGTGCCTAATTTTATGGAAAAAGGCATCACCTTAAAGCCTTCATAGACGAGTTCTTGATTAAACAGTTGTTTGAAGACCCACCAAACCGATTCCATGAAGGAAAGGTCCATTGTTTTGTAGGTGTTATCGAAATCGACCCATCTACCCATCCGGTCTACGGTTTTTTTCCATTCAGAGGTGTATCTTAAAACGATCCCTTTGCATTCTTCGTTGAATTGGGCAATCCCAAAGGTTTCGATGGCGCTTGCTCCGGAGAGCTCTTTAGCTTTTTCGATTTCGTTTTCGATCGGTAGGCCATGGCAGTCCCATCCGAAGCGCCTCGGGACGGAGAAGCCCTTCATGGTCTTATAGCGAGGGACGACGTCCTTAATGGTGCCGGCTAATAGGTGACCATAGTGGGGTAAGCCTGTAGCAAAAGGGGGGCCATCGTAGAAGGAGAAGAGTTTTCCTCCATTTTCTACAGACTTTTTAAAGATGTGTTTTTTTTGCCAAAATTCAAGTACTTTTTCTTCTCTTGCTGGAAAGTTTTCGCCTTGTTCGAATTTGAACATTTCAACCTCATGAAAAAAGAGTAATGATAAAGGTTTGAGGATAAAGGATAAAGGACCTATTTTGAAAAAAAGCCTAAATATGTTAAAATGAGAGAGTAAACTATGCGCTTTTACGTCCCCGCAGAGGGAGGGGCCTTCCTTTCCTTCTGCGGGGGTGTCAAGGTTTCGACTTGGAAGTAAAGCATAGGTGGCATGTAGAGGATGATCGGTGGGCCTCTTAAATCATCCGATCAAAACACAAACGACAATTCTTTCGAATTGGAGCAAGCTGCGGCTTAATCGCCTTAGTTTGCCGGTAGCCTGGTATCTGATCAAGAGTAACAGATGTCTACCGTCATACATCTTGATGTGAACCCTGACCCTTTTGGGCGATCTAGGAAGGAGTTCGAGATAGAGAAAACTCATCTGACCCCAAGCGACGAACCTTTCGGCAAGGCCAGATTATATTAAGGTACTAAGCATGTAGTCACTTGTGTAGAGCTTGCTAAGGACGAGAGTTCGATTCTCTCCACCTCCAATCAAAATTAAGGCTTCAGTTTCACGACTGAAGCCTTTTATTTTTTAGTGACATACAACACGAAATTCGCATCGAAAAATTCAGCTGCATAAAGCCCAATTACGCAGTATTTACGCACTAGACTGGATGAAACCGCAGTAAAAACTATTTAGTTTTTCGCTCTTTCCTTCTACACTCCCTGGCTTACACCAAGAGAACAAAATGTCATCTAATACAATCGAAAAAGTTCAAGCTATAGCCCTCAAAGAATACAAAGCCTTCTTCAAAGAGATTAAAGAAAAAATCTTAACCTCTCAGGTAAAAGCCGCTTTAGCTGTTAACCACGAACTCATTAATCTTTACTGGGAAATAGGTTCTAAAATTCATCTCAAACAAAAAGATGAAGGCTGGGGTGCCAAGACCGTCGAAAACTTAGCCAAAGACCTCAAATCTACTTTTCCAGAGATGAAGGGTTTCTCTCTAACAAACATCAAATACATGGTTCAATTCGCAAAGGAATATCCAGAATTTGCAATTAGCCAACAGGTTGTTGGCCAAATTCCATGGGGTCATAACATCCTTCTCCTTCAAAAGATTGAAACTCTCCAAGACAGACTTTGGTATGCCCATAAAACGATTGAACATGGATGGAGTCGAAACGTCCTTTTGCACTGGCTAGATAGCGGTCTTCATAAACGAGAGAGAAAACTAATATGAGAGTTCTATATGCAATTGCTTTGATTGTAGGGGTAATAAATATGAATACAGCCGCTCATGCAAATAAACTCGACCTTTCTCGCAAAAATTTACAGACTATGCCATCTGAACTTTATGAAGAATCAGCCCTGGAAGAACTCTGGTTAGATGATAACCAAATAATGCAAATCCCTGAAGAAATTCGACATTTATCGACTCTTAAGAGATTCAGCATTTATAAGAATCAATTGGATTCCCTAGAGATTCTTTGTCAAATGATTCAATTGGAAAGAATAAATGCCAGCGTAAACAAGCTCTCTTCTTTGCCAGAACAAATTGGAGACCTAAAAAATCTTCAAGTTTTAGATTTGAATTACAATCAACTAAGTCAATTGCCCAATTCTATAGGAAATCTTTTAGATTTGCGTTTTATTTTATTAGCAAGCAATCGATTAAATTCCCTTCCTCACTCCTTCCACAACTTAACTTCCCTCGTCTATTTGAACGTCTCATTTAATTGCTTCTCTACCCTTCCTGAATGGATTGGAGATTTATCTGATCTTATAGAACTGCGTCTTCAGAACAATCAATTAATTACTCTATCTCAGTCATTGGGAAGATTAGCAAAATTAAAAGAAATTTATGCAATGAACAACAAAATAACGCATCTTCCCTCTTCTTTAGGAGAATGCGAAAGTCTTCAGAGGCTCATGTTGGAAAATAATCAGCTAGAGACACTTCCCAATGAAATAACAAGCCTCAGAAATCTATCAGAGCTTGATCTACGAACCAATCATCTTAAATCTTTGCCCGATAATATAGGAAACTTGAAAGCGTTAAGAAGACTCGATTTAAGAGACAATCAACTCACCTCTCTTCCAGAAGGCATCCTTTTGCTGGAAAATCTAGAAAAACTAGATTTAAGGCTCAATAAGAATCTTGAAATCCCTGCCTGGGTAAAAGGAATAGAAGATAGAGGATGCATCGTCTATTATTAGGGAAGCCCATCTATGAAAAATACTCAACCAAAAAAGTTTGCACTGATTGGCCTCCCTGGAAGCGGAAAGTCTACATTTGCCTCCAATCTTGGTGAAATCTTAAATATTCCAGTTCACCACCTGGACAGACATATGTTCGAGCCTAGCGGGAAGAAAAGGGATAAGCAGGAATTCATAGAAATTCAAAAGACTATGCTTGATGAAAAAGCTTGGGTGGTTGAGGGATGTTCATTTTCGACTTTTGAAATGAGATTCGCAAGGGCTGATGTTCTAATATATTTCCACTTTTCCCGACTCGTCTGTTTCTGGAGGTTTTTCAAAAGGTTGTTTAACTACAAAAGAGATTTTGGAGGCTTACGAGCCATCAACTGGGAACTCTTGAAATACACCTGGAACTTTGATAAAGAAAAAAGAGCACGAATCGAAGAACTCAGAGACAAATATCCCCAGACTGATTTTCTCATCTTCAGAAGTCAAAAAGATGCCGATCTTTTCTTAAGAGAAATTAGAAGAGGGGCTTATGCTAGAACTGATTAACGAATCAAATTCCCATATCTTCGATGAATTAGCCCAGGATTATGAAGACGAATTTTCCCCCACCTCAGGAAAAAAGAAAAATCAAGATGGGAAATACTCTATAGACGTCGATTGGCACCTTCCAAATGTCGGTTACTATTGGAAAGAAGGTTCCAAGATAGTTGGCTTTTCTATTATCGAGTCTATTGATGGATATTCTGAGATCGTAGACTTTTATGTTGTTCCTGCTTACAGAAAGAAAATGGTTGGTAAAAACATGGCTTTTGGTGTTTTTAATAAACATCCTGGGCCATGGCGAGTAAGGCAAATTCCAGGCTCTGAAGCAGCAACAAAATTTTGGAGAAAAGTAATTGGCGAGTATACAAACGAAAACTATATTGAATCGCAAATTGAAAATCCTCCATGGGGTTTGTCGGTTTGCCAGATATTCAATAATCAAACATCTCAACTCCGCAGAAGGTCTTACCCCGAAACAGGGACAGAAAGAGACAAAACCATGAAAAAAGGAATCTCTATAAGAGACTACCGCCCAGAGGATGTACAAGCCCTTGCCAATATCTATTACAATACGATTCACAGAATCAATATTCAACACTATACGGAAGAGCAAGTAGATGTATGGGCTCCAAAATCAAGTGTAGAAAACACAGAAGGATGGGCAAAAAAATTCCCTAGAACCAAACCTATCATTGCTTCTGTCGGAGATGAAATCGTTGGATTTGCTGAGTTTGAGCCAAATGGTCATATTGACTGTTTCTATTGCCATCATGAGTGGATTGGTAAAGGCGTAGGCTCGGCTCTCATGAAAGAAATCTTGCACAGAGCCCAGAATAATCATATCCACCTCATTTTTTCTGAAGTAAGCATCACCGCAAAGCCATTTTTTGAAAAATGGGGATTTAGAACTATAACCCAACAAACGATCGTTAGAAATGGCATTGAACTGACGAACTTCAAAATGGAACGAACAATCTAGCTCTCCTCGTTCTCGGAATGATCGTCGGTGGCGGCTTGGTTGCTTTTACTCTTCTGAAGCGCTTAAAGAAAGCCTTTTCTCAAGTTGAGACGTTAAAACAAGATTTTGAAAACGAACGTCTTAAGAATTTTGCCTGTTCAAGATATATGGAATATCATTAACTAAATATTTTATTTACTAACGAAATACAGTCTAGCAAAATTATTTAATTATTCAAATATTTCGAAAGTCTGGCATTATTATGGCATGAAAAATGTATTTATTTTTCTTACTATTTCCATGCTCAACGCTGAACAGACTGATTCTCCAGTGATCGAATTTCATTCTTTCCGTTCGAAAGAAATTAAATCTTATAAATCGGAACCTACCAAGACTTCTTTTCGATATACGGCCATGGGCCCCCGATTTGGAATAAGCAGACATATTGCCGACTACGAAGCAACGAGCGGAGATATTTCTTTTGGTCGCCGTGAGCTTGGCGGTCACCATATCTTTGATTATAACTTTGGGATAGGTCTTCAAACCTATCAGTATATCTACGGTCAATGCTCCTATCTTTATTACTTTAAGCCCCCTGAAGGGTTCTATTCTGGTGTTGGTTTTACTGGAGGGATTATTCACTTAGGTGTTGAGACAGCTCCTTTGCCAAGAATTTTTCCAATCGTTAACATTCCTGTTACTGTAGGCTATCAATTCTCCTCTAAATTTGATAAGCAACGCTTCGTTCAACTGCAAGCGACCCCCTTTCTATCCTTCACTCTATCGTATGGATTTGAATTTTGACATCTTGGGTTCAAAAATCATCTTGCTGTTTCCTGCTAGCATGCATACATCAAAATTGAGGCTTTATTTTCTATTTAAGATATTTATTTTTAACTTGTTACATCAAATATCAAGTATGCGACCTTCACCTATTTTACTAAAAAATCATTGACTTTGTAATTAATTGCAAAATCATTCATTATTTCAATAAATCAAAACTAATATATTTAAGAAAAATAAAAAATTAAGGAGTTTATTATGGAAATATTAAAAATTGACAGTCCGACCTCCTCTTCTACTTTTATTAATACTCACCCACTATCTCAAACGAAGACCGCTGCCATTTTTGAACCTAAAATGAGCTCAAGAGCCAGCATGCGGAAATTCAGAAGTGAATCAGATATCCTTACATTGAAACTTAGAACGCAGCTTGACAACGAGCTCTCATCTACAGAATCGTGCTACGATCGATTATCCGATACAGTAACTCAATATTCAGGAAGCAACCCAACAAGCTGCGATTCGGCAGAAGTGGAAGAGCTTGTTTCGTTTTTAGGTAAGATGGATGAATTTCTTGCCGCATCACAGATGCACGAGCAATCAGGGCAGTTAGAACTGGCTCTTGAAGATGTAGAACAGGCTCTTGAATTTTTAGATCAAGTGGCCCAAAAGCATGGGTCGATGGATGGCGTGTTCGGAGGTATCCGCAAATACAATCACTTTACCCTTCGTAAGGGAGCTATCCTTCTAGCCCTTGGAAAGAAAGAAGAGGCAGTTGAGGTCTTCCTGAATCATCCACCGAAAGACGTTGCCACAATTCTTCTGTATAGATTTATTGAGCAAAAATTTCATGTGCAGTTACTCGCATTGACAGACCTCGTTCAAAATACAGATGGGGGAAACTACGTTGAAAGAGCGGAATCACTATTTTTGGCAGGCCATTATGAAGAGGCTGAGCTCCTCCTAAAAGAAAAACCCTATGGAGGTTTTTTGCGCTGTGCTTGCTTGACAATGCTCGGAAGGATGGAAGAAGCTCGAGAATTACGCGAAAAAGAGGTCATGATCGATCCCCATTTCGATAGTATGGGTACTCCTGACCACATGATGTTTCATATGCTGCATGGCGATATTCCAGATCAATTCTGGCAGGATATTCTCTTATGGCAAAACTGGGAGTGGCTTAACCAATTTCCGATCAGAACTTTTTGGGTTTATTCCGATAAGTTTTAACCCCTCTAGCCGAGAGTTTATTGAAGAACTCTCCTCTAAAGAGGTGAGAGATTCTCCTACTGCCAAGAGGCGGCAAGTGCCTTGCCGCAACTGGATAGATAGCTCGGCTAACTCGGCCCTGAAGGACCGAGACTGCGCTCGAGCAGCAGATCAAAAGTTCTGAGTCCACCTCTCCACCTCCAAACCAAAAGGCCGGGAAATTCCCCGGCCTTTTTCATAGACAGAATCAACTAAAATTTCGCCTCCAAAAATTTACGCAAAACCATCTCATTTACGCACTGGACTGGATAAAATTAACGCAAAACAACTCCTCTTTTTGCCATGACAGGTTCTCATGAACTGCTGCTCGAGCGCTGTCTCGGTCCTTCAGGGCCGAGTTAGCCGAGCTATCTATCCAGTTGCGGCAAGGCACTTGCCGTCCCTTGGCAGTAGGAGAATCTCTCACCTCTTTAGAGGAGAGTTCTTCAATTACTCAAACGCTTTCCCACTTCCTGGGCGAGGCTTTCTCCAATCTGCTGACGGATTACTTCGGCAAGCTTCTCTACAAACCACTCTGAGCGGTCAAATTGAGGACCAATACTTGCCAGACACATGGCGGTCGCCTGAAACAACAAGGCAGCTGTTGAGCTCTATGATATGAAAACCAAGGTTCTTCCAATTGATCGACTTGGGTCGATCATATAACCATTCTGTTTCAAAAAACTACTCTACAAATTCGCAATTTGCTATACAGAAAACTTAAAAGAGACATTGTTTTCTAAAATCAGTTTGTTATCGAGAAAAAATAGATGAAATTTTTAAAGACTTTTTCATTCATCATTCTTTTGTGTGCTTTATCATTTTCGCTATATTCCATGGAACAACAGCTCATTATAATCCGCCATGGAGAAGCTGGAAATAACATTGATAAAGTATACAATTCGAATCCTGAGAACCCTAATTACAAGCCCTACCACTTAACAAAAAATGGTGTGCAGACTATTACAACGTTAGCAAAAAAATTGCGTGCACAAGGATTTTCTAACGATAATATAGCTGCTGTTTACGTCTCACCACTGCCTCGCACCCAAGAGACTGCTGCAATATTAGTGAAACAGGGCCTGGTATCTAAAGATAAAATTATCTTAGATAAACGCCTCATTGAATTGAACGCGGGGGATCTAGAAGCTAAGCCGACATTTGCTGTTTGGAAACCTTCTTTTGCGGAGGAATATCATGCTGAATCAGAAGATCAAGTAAAAGACAGAGTAAAAGAATTTTATAATTCGATTCTAGATCAATATCCTGAAGGAAACATCATCGTAGTGACTCATGGGCTTGCTTCTCAAGATCTGATAGAGCTTGTAACTCACCAAATTGTAAAGCTGAATCCAGGAGAAGCAAAAGTAATTCCTCTTCGAGAATAAATAAAATTTATGGAGATTTTATAGTATGTCAAAGTTTTTTCATTGGCTTTTCCAACCTTATACTGAAGGATATAAGTCGATTGCATTGATTCGTCTATTTGCTGGCATGACATTTATAGGAGAGGGGATATTAAAATTCCTCTTTTCTAGCATGGGTGTGACCCGTTTTACTTTGCTTGGTTTTCCTTTTCCAGAATTCACAGCTTACTCCATTGGTGTGCTGGAAATTGTCGGTGGAATCTGTTTATTGATTGGCCTCTTTAACAATCTTTTTGCCATCTTGTTCGCAGTTGAGATGACAGTGGCGTATTATTCGACAAGAATCACCATGTTTTTAGGTACATCACCTCTCCCGCTTCCTCCTGTCCCCCCTCAATCTGGTTTTTGGGCAGTTGTGCATGAATCCCGAGACGAATATTCGCTATTTTTATCCATGATTTTTCTGATGATCGTAGGACCTGGAAAACTATCTTTAGATGCGTTTTTCTTAAAAAAGGATCTTCAAAGAGATAAATAAGATCTTTCTTACTTTTCTGCCAGTAGCTTATCGAAAAAAAGATAAATAGCGACAATGCGACCTTCTCGAGCAATGATGAAATCAGTCCCGGCATAAGTAGGCGCTTCACCAGGGCGACCCGCTACCCACTTTATCCGCCCACCATTGCCCGTTTCCTCGGGCTCGGCGATTGGTTGATATCGAAAGTCAGGATGAGTAGCCCTGATCGCGCCCGCGACGCGATCGATCTCATTGCGGCCGCGGTAGATTCCCTTAGGATCATAGAACACGCACTCTTCAGTGTAGATCTCGTAAATGGTTGCGCGCCGACGGGACGCGTCGTTTTCACCAAAGACGTCGAGAAGATTGCGGATTAACAAAGTCGATATGCTAAGCATGGCTTGTCTCTTTTGTAATGACAGCGACTGTCGATTCGCTTATTGACCCACTGTGCGGGTGCATCCAAAATGCAATGCCATAAATTCTGTAATCATTTCCCATAACAAAACATCCAATAACATTAACGCAGAGAATTTTGAGAGGTATATTTAGTATAAAAGATGGTAGGATTCTACTTAACGCGACTCTGGCAATCGCACCAGCAGCGACACCTATTCCCACGCAAATATAAGACATCATATATGCCCTCAATTGCAAAGTATCTCAAAGGAGAAATTTTTCCAATCAAAAGTTCTGAACGCATCTCTCCACCTCCAATTCATTTTAAGGCTTCAGTTTTACGAAGCCTTTTTGTTTTCAGCAAGATACAGAAATACACATCAAGAAATTCAGCTGCGTAAAGGTTTGCGGGAAATGGACTTTAGTCATATCGCCTCGCCTGTGGAAAGTGCAGGAAAACCCAGTTATTTTTTCCTTGACTCTTCTTTGTTCTTTTTGAATAGTGGCGATTTTGGAGGTAAATATGAGAATTCGGATCCTCGGCGCTTTGATTCTTGTCGTTGGTTTCTGCATGATGATCTTTGCTAAAACAATTGAAAATCAATTGGAAATCGGTAGAGCGCAGATGGAGACCGGCGAGGTCCATGCTTCGATCAATTCAGAAGAGGTCGGTTTGCAGCCGCCGGCTGAACCTTATGGCGAATCCAATGAAGAGTATGATGCCCATGTCCGTTATTTGAGGATAGCGGGCACAGTTGTCTGTCTGATCGGGCTTATTATTATAGTGATTTTTTGATCCATTAGGTGCTCAGAGGGGCAGAGTCTAAAAAAACTACTTGAACTGCTGCTCGAGCGCAGTCTCGGTCCTTCAGGGCCGAGTTAGCCGAGCTATCTATCCAGTTGCGGCAAGGCACTTGTCGCCCCTTGGCAGTAGGAGAATCTCTCCTCTCTTTAGAGGAGAGTTCTTCAATAAAGAAAAAGAAATGTTTTCTGGCTTTAGTAAGGAGCAACAAGCGGAATATGAAAGACAAATCATAGAATGCTTTGGAGACCAAGGAAAAGCTCATATAGCGCTCTTCGCAAGGCATATGAGGCATATCATCCTCGTTTGCCTGAATTCATTGCAGAAGCTATTCAGGTATTTGCTAACAAAGAATTAGACTAATACTCAAAGCAGGCAGCCGGGAATCTCCGCTGTTTTTTTAGAACTTTCAAAGATTTCCCACGGCAGAGTAATAATCAAAAGGATGATAGGAGCAGGTGTACAAAAAAGACCGCCCACAATTCCGCAATCCCAATAAGTCTTGTCCCCTTAGGGCCATATTTTTTTGATAAAGCACGTCCTAATCAGCCAGTAATTCACTAGCCAAATCTTTGGCTAATTTTCCATCAACTGCACTGTTCAGTGTCCTGACGCTCTTCATGACCAATCCTAAATCTTTTTTTGTCTTGGCTCCAGACTCATTAATGGCCTGCACAACAATTCCTTTAGTTTCTTCAGAAGAAAGTGCTTTAGGCAAAAACTCTTGAACGATCACGAGTTCGCTTTTTAATTGCTCAGCGATATCAGTGCGATTAGCAGCTTGGGCCTGGTCTAAAGCTTCTTGAAGGTTACCGAAATAAGTTTTGAATAGTTTTATGACTTCTGCACAGGAAAGATTAGCACGTGCATCAACAGCCAATATTTTTGATTTGAGCATCCGCAATGTAGCGAGCCTAATCTGATCTCGGCTTCTCATTGCTTCCTTGATACCTTCATTGATTTTTTCGATAATCGACATAATACTCCCCATTTCATTTGAGCTTTTAGATCTCAGGTTATCAAACTTAAATCAGTTTTAAATTTTTCCCAATCAAAAGTTTTGAACGGTTGCTCAAACTAAATATTTTATTCACTCTTTTTGGCAAATGAGGTATAACCGCAGGTCTTAAAACCTATTCACAATGAGGGATCTATGAAGTATTTAATGATTTTTCTGCTCATTTTCGGACTGAGTCTAGAGGCCAAACTAGAGGATCACTTTAAAAAACCAATAGGCAAGTCAGGTTCGCATAAGATGAAAAATATCGATTTCATCTATATGATCAATCTAGATCAGCGCCCAGAAAAATTTGAACGGAGTGCCCAACAGCTTGCTATTTGGGGGATCGATCCTTATCGCTTTTCTGCAGTAAATGGTTGGGAATTGTCTTTGGATACAGTCACATCTGTGGGAGTCAAGTATAAGAAGTCGATGAGCCTTGGGAAAATGATGGCTACTTATTACGAGCAAGAAACTTGGAAAAACCCAGTCCACGAATACCCACACAAGAAAAATCGCACTTATTTTTGCCATTGCATGTCTCTAGGAGCTGTAGGTATCTGTTTAAGCCATCTCTCAATTCTCCAAGATGCTTTCGATTCTGGTTATGAGACAATCTGGGTCATGGAAGACGACATCGAAGTGATTCGAAGCCCTCACATTATAAGTGATCTTGTTAAAAAGCTCGACAAAGCTGTAGGCAAAAATGGGTGGGATATCTTGTTTACCGACCGAGACACTAAAAATAACAATGGGGAATATGTCCCATGTCTTGGTTCTGCTTTAAGACTCAATTTCACTCCATCCGACAAGAAGAGATTTGCTAGAAGAGAAAATGTAACTCCTGAGATTCGGCGCATTGGAGCCCGTTTTGGAGCTTATTCTATGATTGTCCGAAGATCGGGAATGGAAAAATTGCTCGAATTTTTTAAAGAATACAAACTTTTTCTCCCTTTTGACATGGATTTCTCAATGCCGAATGACATTAAACTCTTTTCTGTGATTGACGATGTCGTATCAACAATACCTAACTCACCCTCTGATAATGGGGGACCAAATTATTTGAATAAAAGTTTTATTGAATAGAGAAGCTGCCGAAATGCGAGCAACAGATCGCATCTTCGACAGCAATACTCAAAGTTAACAATGGCAGCAAGAATGATGCAAAACTTCGCACATTTGAAAGCGATTGCCATCACCATCAATCATTGTTTGCATTTTGATATGTCCAGGAACTTCAATAATATCTCCTTCCTGCTTGGCTCCTTTTTTAATCATCTCGCTTTTCGCTTTTTCGAGATTCTCCACAGTAAAAGTAATAACCGCATTTTGGCCAGCTGATATCTTTTCTTGTGGGTTTGCTTGAGCGATTCCCAAACGGGTTCCCCCTTCATGTCCTTCTAATTCTGCCCACCCATATTGCTCATTAAATTCCATGAGCTTTAATCCCACAACATCAGTGTAATATTTAACTGCAGCTTTTATGTCTTTGACTACAATCCAGCTCAATCCAATTTTTTTTACTTTCATATAAAAATCCTTATTTTTGTTAGATTTGAAGAACTCTCCTCTAAAGAGGTGAGAGATTCTCCTACTGCCAAGGGCGGCAAGTGCCTTGCCGCAACTGGATAGATAGCTCGGCTAACTCGGCCCTGAAGGACCGAGACTGCGCTCGAGCAGCAGTTCAAAAAACCAAAAATCTCCTTATAATTTGATAGCAATCCCATTTTCGTTAGACAATAGTTTGACGACACCTCCTCACAACAAAGCATAAAAATATAGAACAAGAATAAGGCGATTCATTGAATATTTGCGTTATTAGGATACAATTTTTCTAAAAACCGTTGAATTGCAATATCTTTTACAAGATTATATAAATGATACTGTTCTTGAGATAATACCTGACTACAAATTTCAAGACACCTGGGATACCTAAAATTCCAATAGAAATATTCATCTCGTAACGCATAATGATTAACTCTCAAAAATTTAGCGCTATGTTTTTGATCGTACTTAAAATCAGTTCCCTCCTTATTTTTAGGAAGAAGTTTTGCACTTCCATCATAGTAAGGAGTTCCTCCAAACAAATCAAAATGATGAGGAGTCCAAAGCGTTTCTAAATTTATGCATTCTGGTCTTACTATACATTTTCCTACTACATTTTTTGGATGACTAGGAAGTGAACATGAAGTCAAATGATAGAGGATTGATCCACCTTCAGGTACAGTAATACCACTTGTCCCAAAATTTCTCCAATTGATGTAAATGGCCTTTGTTTCTTTCGGATAATTATTATTCAGACAATCTATAATCGTCATGTCCTTCATTGGAACAATAAATTCATCTATATCAATGATAGCTAACCATTTTGTATTTCCAATAGATCTTGTAATCCCATCCTTGTAAATAGCCGGTTGCCTCATATAGCCATAGGTATCGTCACCAAACTCATCCCAGTTGATGGCATCTACAATTCCCGCATCAATGTAGTCCTGTAAAACTTCTTGCCAATTGTCCTTGCTATGATCATTGTAAAGCCAAAAATGTTCTACACCTACAAGACGATGATAATCAACCCACTCTTTTAGATATCTGGATTCATCCCTAAACATTGCAACCACTGAAAGTTCATAGGCTGAAAGAGCTGCATTAACCAATAACAGTAAAAGTAAACGGATAAACATCGAAACTTCCTTTAGGTTTTATCAAAATTTAAAGATCTTCAGATTGTGCTTCAATTCGCAACCAATCAAGTGGAAAAATATCTTCTGTTGATATGCCAGTCCAAAAAGAAGGACATACAACTTTTTTATGCGGATTTTGATTTAACCATGCGCTCCACCATCCAAATGATGAATTAGTAATAATGTTGTCCTTACATAAGCTAAGAATATAAAAATCGATGTAACTGGGTTCTCCTTCCAAAAAAATGACATTTTTTGCCCAAGAGGGAATCTGATCACGCGCATATGATAAATTGTCGCTACTGACAATAAATAGAGAATTTTCAGGGAAAAGAGCCATTGCTTTTTCTAGATACCGCCTGCCATATTGAGGATATCCATCAACAACTTCTCGTCGATAATATCGAATCTGAACACCAACAGTATTTGGCTGACTAACAATGGATTCATATTTTTTTTGAATGTATTTTACATCCCTTGCTATAGGGGCAAATAGAGCGATCAGTTTATCTCTATAACGAGCAAAATATCTTTCTTCTTGAAAATAACCTTGGAGTCTCATTTTAGGCTCAAAAACAATTGGGAAACCATCGTTTCTATCTACACTAATTTCATCTGATGGTGGAGTTGATTTGCATCTTGAAAAAAAATGCTGGTAAAGGACTGGCCTTATAGGCAACTCTGGGAAATACGCTTCAGCTCCATGTTCCCAAGCAACAGCACTTGCTGTCGCAATCTGAAACATCGTATTTCCTATTTGACCTAAAATTGATGCTGTAAGATATGGCTTTTGTCCTTGGCCAAGTTCCTCATTCGAATTCGACGCACAAAGAGTAGCTACATGAAAAACCAAACAGGCTCCAAAAATTATTCTTTTCATTCAATTACCAAGCTCCTTATGGCAGTTGATATTTATCATACTGTAATGCCCAAGGATTGGTGGCTCGGACTTCTCTAATATAGCTTGCAATTTCAGGAAACTTATCTAAGTAGTAATACCATGAATCAAACCATAAACTGACAGCATCATTCTTAATTTCTTTAAATGGATCTACAAGATCATTTCTGATCAAAAAAGAATTTATCGTAAAACATACAGGAGTATAACCAACTTTTTTTGCAATCTTAAATATTACATCTAATGGTTGATTGATTTGATTTTTTGCCACTAAATCAGGGATTCTTTTTGTGACCAAAGGATGCCAGGAAATACCTCCCTCAATGATGATAATCTTGGGACGGCATTTCAGTTTTTCTAAAATCAGATAGTCTGCTCCATCTATATCAATGGAGAGAACATCAATCTCTTGTTTAGGAAAATGACTTTCAACAATTTGATCTAAAGTTTTTCCCTTGGATAATGCGGAATCCCAAGTGACAAACTCACATAAACATTGTACGTTGGGTAGATGTTCACAGTTTTTGACTGCTTGATTATGAAGTTGCTCATCTGCTTCAATAAACGCCCCAGCCCATCCACGATCGGCAAGAAAACGGGTATTCGATAAATGACACGCATCCCATCCTCCAAATTCAATAAAAAAAACCTTATCAATATTTAGACGAGTTAGAATCTCATCTAAAATACCTTCTTCGCCCCATTGGGAATAGATGGATCGGGATTTATATAGTAAACTATTCTCTTGTACCTTTGTGGGTAAAATAGAATCTGCATTTAAAGAGTTTGTTCCAGAAAAAAACAAACCACATGCGATAAAATATGAAGTTATCTTCATCCTCTTTTCCCTTATTTTTTCGTCCGGTTCCAAACAACTAAGTAATTTCCAGGCGCTGTTGACAATAGTTCTTTATGCACTTTCGGTCGTATACCTTCATTTTTTAATAATTGTATAAACTCCTCTAGTAACAAAGAATCTATTCCACTATCTTGGATGATTTGATTATAAATAATATAACCTCTATCTGCTTTTTTAATAATTTTATCGAAATATTCCATTTGAATTTCTCGATCACATTCAGAGTAAGCATAGTTACTAATTACCAAATCAATCCGCTCTTCAGGTAGCTCTTCTTTCATGGGAATACAATAAGTATTTGCCACCTGTAAAGTCTCCATGACTTTACCAATGAGTAGTTCTACTTCTGGTAAATCAAAAAAATAATACTTAGAAAAGGGATGCAATTGACCTAACATAAAACATTGTCCCCCAAAACCTGCTCCGATTTCTGCAATAACTGGGTTAGGAGGAAGAGCAACCATTTTCTGAATCTGATCAGCTAGACAAATATAGCGCAAACTTGTGGCAGAAAAATTTCCTAAGTTAGGATAGTATTCAAGAACTGGTTGTCCAACGCTCTCTAATGCACGAAATTTTTCTATTTTTGCAATTAGCTTTTCTGAGACAGAGACATACTGAGCAAAACTTTCACCAGCAGTGATTTCAAAAGCAACCCTGAACTCAGGAATGGAACGAAAAATGCCCAAGTACTCGGGATCTGTTGCCGCCCTTTTACAGGCATCTCTGTAGCCTGTATACCAACCTGTAAGACTCTCTCTTGCAGATATTTGAAAAACCATTACCAATAAAACAACCAGCCATCTATTCATGATTCCCTTACCAATTATAGTTTTCTAAATAAAATCGCGTTATCGTTTTCGATTTCGCATACTAGTTCACAAGCTTCAAATAATGCACAAAATGATTTTAATTTCGGTTGCTTGCCATTAACCATGGTAAAAAGATTTGAGAGTAAAATGTAGCCTCCTGACTTGACTTTGGGAAGGTAGAGTTGAACATCTTTCAATGCTCCAATCTCTGAGTAATTCCCATCTAAGTGCAAAAAATCAATCTCAGGGACATGCTTGATTGCTTCTTGAGAAGGTACATAAAGAGTGATGCACACAGGTTTTAATTTCCAGCTTTGTACCATCCGATCATACGTAGATTTAATATCTTTCATCGAAACAGAAGACCACCAAGATTTATTGGGGTCATTATCCTCTAAGTACATAGTCGCTTCTTTATTAGACCATGCGTCTATAGCATAGATTTTTCCGTGATTTAGCATTTGTAAAGTCGTTGCAACTGGAAGGACTGTAGAACCTGTGAATGCACCTATCTCAACGCATACTTTAGGTTTTATGAGGTAGGTCAAATCCATTAACAAATTCAATTTTTCCTTTGTGCACCAGCTCCCATTTAGAGCATTTGATACCTTTGCCTTTAGAGATTGAAAATTAGAATTATCAAGAGCATTAAATACTTCAGGTTCTAAATCTAATAAACAATCTCGTGGTATCCATTCAGCATACAGTGAAGCAGAAGTCGCAACAACCGCTATAAAAACAGCTATTTTTTTAAACATATGTAAAATCCCATTGTCATCATTTAAGTATCTTTTTGTAAAAATGATCGCCGATCATTGACCACCTCTTTCCAACATGGAAGCCCACTCACTTTTAATGATGGTTTGCAAATCAGAAAAACGCGTTTCAAAGCCTAAAACTGCTTTTGCTTTCCCAACTTTTGCAACTGCTTCTGGGACATCCCCTTCTCTGCGCAATTTCAGCTCATAAGGAATCTTTCTACCTGAAATTTCTTCTATTGCTTGAAGAATCTCAAAGACAGAATATCCTTTTCCTGTTCCAAGATTAAGATCATCGGAGTTTTTCCCCTCTTGCAAATGCTGGAGCGCAAGTACATGCGCATCCGCCAAATCTCTCACATGGATATAATCACGAATACATGTTCCATCCGGCGTAGAATAGTCGGTACCAAAAACCTGCAAAGGGCTATCTAAGCGAAGAAGTGCGAGCATAGCTCGTGGAATCAAAAAACTGCATGAATGGATAGATCTTTTCAGTCCCGCCTCTACTTCTACTCCAGCAGCATTAAAATATCTCAAAATCATATATCTGAACTGATGGGCATAGGCATAATCCCTAATCATGCTCTCTACAATATGCTTACTTCTAGCATAGGGATTTGTGGGTGCTTTAGGATCCTCTTCAAAAATCGAGCTAACAGAACTATTGCCATAGACAGTGCAAGAGCTAGAGAAAATGATGTGTTTCACTTGATGTTTGAGCATCGCGTTTAACAAATTAACGGAGCCGACGACATTGTTCGTATAATAATTCGAAGGATCTTTCACAGATTCTCCTACATTTCGAAGCGCAGCAAAGTGTAACACCGCACAGGGTTTGTGCAGTGCAAAAGCCTGATCCAATGCTTCTGTATCGAGTAAATCACCAATGACAAGAGGTCCCCATTTGACCGCTTCTTTTGAACCTAACGCTAAAGAGTCATACGACACAGGAATAAATCCAGCCTCTTTTAACGCTTTGCATGTATGGCTTCCGATATATCCAGCTCCTCCCGTTACCAAAACGACTCGATTAGGTTCACAAAACAGTGCTGATACGGTTACAACAGTGAGGAATAGAGTAGCTCTAAAAAGCCATGTAAAATGATTCATGCTCATCTAATTTTTTTTGAAAAAGGTATAGACTAATTTTTTTCTTAGTTTTTTATCCAGGAAATTTGGGGGGAATTTAATTATTAATGCCGATCGCATTGAGGAAGTCGTACTGAACAATCAAAGAAGAGCAAGAGACTTTAGATCGAATCTCTTCTTTGTGTAGCTCCATTAAAAGTCCTTGAGTAAATCTCACGGCTTTTTCTTTCATACAGAGAATAATTTCTGGATACGTGAGGTTTCAATTCGAGCATCAGGGTGGATTTGAAGAACTCTCCTCTAAAGAGGGGAGAGATTCTCCTACTGCCAAGGGGCGACAAGTGCCTTGCCGCAACTGGATAGATAGCTCGGCTAACTCGGCCCTGAACGGCCGAGACTGCGCTCGAGCAGCAGTTCAATTCGAGCATCAGGGTGGATTTCAAAAAAATACAAAAGCTGCCAGCTTTGAGTGTTCTTTGCCTGTCGATTGTCAGTTATATCCCACGGCGGATAGACCCTCATGGCCCGTTTGCCTCCTTTTCCTTCCTCCGATAGGATCCCTTTTTCGCACAAAATGGCTTTTGAAAAAACAAACTGTCCAAAATGGTTAAGGGTATGGACACTGACAACAAACAGATCAATTGGATCTTCCCTATCATAAGGTAAAATAGGTCCATTCCCAATCCGCTTCCATAAAGTAACAAACTGTCCAAATTTTGTTGGTGTGATCTTAGCCACACGGAACTTGATGCGTAAGAGATTCATTTCAAAGTCAAATGCTCCGTACTCTTCGCTTTCTTTTTCTTTTGTCAGCTTATCAATGATTAATCCACTCGGTTCATAAGCGTTTTTCTGAGCTGTAAGAAGATCTGGATGTATGAAACTGAAGAGATTTTTCTTAACTTGGCTTTGCATACATTGACCAAATGGCAGGTTAGTAAACAGTTCATAAATCATCATAACACACATTCGACAATCTGAGATCTTATTGTCCTTCTACTAAAAGCTCGATCTCATTATCTTTGGGGAAATTGGGGGTCATCATGTATGAAGGAAATCATCTTCCTCTAGCGCCATTGTCGATATTCATTAGGCGAGTTATCTACAATTTGGCCCTTGGTTTTGCGATCATTTTATTTTCTTTGGGTTTAGGCATGATTGGCTATCGTTACTATGGGAACATGAACTGGGTGGATGCCTATGAAAATGCTGCAATGATTTTATCAGGCATGGGCCCGGTAGATAGTATGAAAACAGTAGAAGGGAAAATCTTTGCAGGAACTTACGCGCTTTTTAGCGGAATCGTTTTTCTTGTAGTCATTGCCATCATTATGGCTCCAATTTTTCATCGGTTTTTACATTCGTTTTTAATTAAAGACAAAAAATAATGGCCTAGATTTAATTAAGAGGAAGTAGCACGAAATTTTCTTCAGAAATTTGAGGCGGATGGTAGTCAACAACAGCAAGAGGCTTTCCCGCTGATAACTTCTGAGCCGCAATCCATCCGAGAAACGGCATATCATTGACGTTATAGTTACCGAATCCTGCAAGTACATACACTTTTTTATATTGACGCAATTTTTCCTGCACAATCAGCTCAATTTTCTTTATTTTGTCTTTTCCTGTCGTAAGAGGAAGAATCATCTGATCCGTAAGACGGCCATTTTTTACGACAGTTTCCATTCCATAAACATCACCTAAAGAGATGTCTAGGAGGGGTGCCGCCCCTTGTACGAAAATGCGAGGACTCGCTGTTATAATTTGTATGGAAATCTTCTGTTCTTGAAGCTCACTGATCAAATCCATAGATGCTTGAAATAAATGAGGTTTTAAAGTGCTCTTGAAATAGTCGCTCGCCAGTTGAAGTACTTTACTCTCTTCAGCTCCAGCCAAAATTTGTGCTGCATAGGCATAAGCTTTTGGCACATCTGCTTTTTCCATAGCTTCATAATCGTTCCAAAATTTTTGGAATGAAGAATATTTTTTGGAAAAACCCGATTCAATCGCAATTTGTGCTAACCCCTTAAAAATCACTTTTCCATAAAGATCAGTTTTTCCTTCGGTTGTATCTCCATCCAAAATTGTATTATCAAAATTCCAGAAAGCTAAAAAGAGCAAGTCGTCTTCTTTTAACCCGTTTTGCGCCTCTTTCTTAATAATTGCCTGTTTTGTATTGATAATCCGGGTTGAGATTTCTTCAACACTAGCATCATTAGAGAACAACATAAAAATAAAGCAAAGAAACAAAATCAAGTATTTATTCATTTATTTCTCCAATAAAAAATTGTGAATTGGCCGGAAACGATCATACTATCATCACCATACACATCTCCACCTTCAAAAATCAAGACAGAGGAAACTTCTGACCTTGCGTATAAAAGCGTTATTTCATTTAATTTTGTTTTAATTTAAAATCTTTCAATAAAACAAAAGATCTATTAATGCTTCCTAAAGACCAAAATGGTTGTCCTTATCTTCAATTAGCTCCCATGGAAGGGGTTGGAGATGTCTGCTTTAGAAAGGCAATGGCGTCCATTGGCGGCTTTGATGAAGCCGTTAGAGATTTTCTTCGGGTCCCAGCTAATGCCCATATCAAAACACTTGGCAAAGTCTATTCTGCAGATGAATTGCACCCAATCCCTCTTGCCGCTCAAATTATGGGATCTGACCCCGATCTAATGGCACAGATGGCTCAAGAGCTAGAACTAAGAGGCGCTCCCCGGATCGATGTCAATTGTGGCTGTCCTTCCTCTACAGTAACGGGAAAAGGAGCTGGCTCAAGTCTTTTAAAAGATCCCAACTTCTTACACGAGGTGGCTAAATCTGTAGCGCAAGCTGTTTCCATTCCGGTCACTGTGAAAATGCGCTCAGGCTTCGAAGACATTTCCCTTTTTAAAGAAAATTTATTGGCAGCACAAGAAAGTGGTGTTCGATACATCACCCTTCATCCAAGAACTAAAGTTGATGGTTACGGCCCTCCTGCAAGATGGGATTTAATTGCCGAGGCAAAATCTCTTCTAAAAATACCCGTTGTCGGTAATGGTGATATTTTGAATGTTCAAAATGCTTTGGATATGCTCCAAATAACTGGTTGTGACGCTTTAATGATCGGAAGGGGAAGCGTAATTAATCCGTTTATTTTCCATCAAATCCGGGCCCATTTCTCTAAAAAACCCTACCTTCCCAAATGGGAAGATCTAATGAACTATTTCGATGTTTATCTAGCCAGCATGCATCCAGACATGCCGATGAAATTCAGCGTAAATAAACTCAAGCAGCTATTCGGTTTTTTATTTAAAAGCAGTGCTCGGTTGCTAGAACATAGACAGCAAATTCTCACCTCTCGCTATGAAGAACCACACTCTTTTCTTCAACATGCTAAAGATCTTTTACTGGAAAACTGGGAACATACTGCTTCCACTTGAAACCAGTATATAAAAAGAAGGCCAGGATAAATCCCGGCCTTAGATCTCAACTATCTATATAAGATAGATTAGAGAACTGATACGTCTGTAGCTTCTGGACCTTTGCGGCCTGGACCTTCTACGAACGAAACTTTTTGTCCTTCACGCAGAGACTTAGGATCGCCTTGTACGTTGTTAGCGTGAACAAATAGATCTTTTCCACCGTTGTCTGGTGTAATGAAGCCGAAGCCTTTCTGTGCGTTAAAAAACTTAATTGTACCTTTTTGCTTTGTCAAAATTTCTTTCCTTGTGTTTGTTTATGAATCCCTTCCCTCTCATAGGGAATCAAGATCCTTAATTCTAAGATGACCCCCTATTGGGAATATCCCCACAAGGTATAACCTTAAGAATTGTCAGCATGTATGATACGCTGAAATCACAAATTTACCCAAGAAAAAGTTGTGAAAATGTTAATTTTCTTAAAAAACACAAAGAAAAGAGATCAAGACGACCTCTTCCCCTTCTCTTGCAAGATGAGCACTTTTTTCACTTTTTCTTTGGCAATACGGATGCCTCGAGTTTGGGCGCCTGTGACAGGAACATCCTTAAGGGATAAGTTCTTCTTTTTTAAGCTCTTGGAAGAGAACTGAAGTTCGATCAAAGCATCGGGGCTTGTTGAAATATGCTCAAGTTCCATGTTTTCATCTAGATAGCGATACGTCTTATCAAGAATAAATTTATCAACGACAAACCGTTTTGCCCAAATCTGGTGGGTCTCTTTGTTTTTGTAGACGACATTCAAAACCGTTTTTTTATCAGCCACGCCTGTCCAGATCAGGTTTTCAAAATATTGCTTTTCGGGAATATTTGTCACTTTATAGGTCCCATCTTTACTGAAGATGAGTACCTTGTCAAAATTCGTGCATAAGAAGTGAGAAGCTCCCGATACTTTGGTACCAATAAACCCAGTTCCTAGATCAAAACCAACCTTGATTTCTTTTGTTTCGATAGCACGCCGGTCAATTTCTTCAATCGCTTTAATTCGCGTTTTGCGTGGAAACTCTTTTCCAAATTTCAAAACGAGTTTTTTCAAGTGCTCAATTGCATACTTTTTGACGTTTTTAAGGCTTTTCTCCACATCCCTAAAACTCTCTTCTAGAATCGCAATCTCATCTTTATTCTTTTCAATGTCAAACTGAGAAATCCGACGAATCGGTATTTGTAGAAGCCTTTCTCGATCGTCATGGTTAGGCTCTCGAATCAGTTTTTTTCTATAGGGTTTAAACGATTCACTAAGCGTCTCATGAATTGCCTCAAGCGTCTTCACTGTCTCTATTTTCTTATAGAGGCGGTTTTCAATAAAAATTCTCTCGAGCGATTTATAGAAAATCTTTTCCAAAAGACGGCCTCGCTCAATTTCGAGTTCCAACTTAAGAAATTCCATGACCTTCGCTGCATTGTAGGCCAGGATCTCATGAACATCTGTCTCCCATGGATACCCCTCTTTAATCACAATGATTTGAGAAGATAAAGAGACCTCACATTCAGTAAATCCATAAAGAGCATCGAGTAAATCCTCTGCATACTGTCCGCGGGGCAGCTTGATCTCGATTTCGACATCCCTTGCAGTGTAATCGTTGATTTCCTCGATCTTAATTTTCCCTTTTTTGGCTGCCTCATCAATCGAGCGGATGAGACTTTCTGTGGTTGTCCCATAACAAATTTCCCGAATCACTAACGTTTTAGGATCTTTGATCTCAATTTTTGCTCTGAGCTTGATCTTCCCTTTTCCCTTCTCATAAGAGCTCTTATCCATAATGCCGCCCGTCGGAAAGTCGGGGAAGATTTTAAAGTTTTTCCCTTCAAGACAAGCAATCTCAGCCTCAAGAAGTTCAGTAAAATTGTGCGGCAAAATGTGGGTAGCCATTCCAACGGCAATCCCCTCTGCCCCTTGCATAAGCAAAAGAGGAATTTTCGCAGGCAATGTAACAGGCTCGAAATTCCTCCCATCATAGGAAGGTATTTTTTCTGTGATATCTGGATTGAAAAGAGTTTCACGAGCCAATGGAGAAAGACGTGTTTCAATATAGCGGGCAGCAGCTGAAGGATCTCCAGTATAGATATTCCCGAAATTCCCCTGTCTGTCGAGTAAATACCCCTTGTTTGCCAAATTGACAAGCGCCTCATAAATAGGAGCATCTCCATGCGGATGCAATTGCATCGTCTGGCCTACAATATTTGCAACTTTATGAAGCTTATCGTCGTTCTGTCTCCACAAAATTTCAAGAATGCGTCTTTGCACGGGTTTTAACCCATCGACCACATTCGGAATAGCTCGGTCGAGAATCACGTAGGAGGCATAGGTAATAAAATGCCCCTTCATCTGAACTTTTAGATCATCCATCTTCGCTCACAAGATTTTGCATAATAAAGGCTTTTCGGGCCGGAGTATTCTTGCCCATGTAAAATTCAAGGGTCGGTTTAACATCGGAAAGATTTTGAATGATGACAGGTAATAAACGGATATCTTTTGAGATAAACTGCTTAAACTCATTTGGAGAAATCTCTCCAAGTCCTTTAAATCGGGTAATTTCAAGCCCTTTCTTGAGCTCTTTCTCCGCTTGATTCTTCTCTTCTTCTGAGTAACAGTAGATTGTTTTCTCTTTATTTCGCACTTTGAAAAGAGGCGTTTCGAGAATATGGAGATGCCCATTCAAAACAAGTCCTTCGAAATAGGTGAGAAAAAATGTGATGAGTAGATTGCGTATATGCATCCCATCGACATCCGCATCTGTGGCCAAAATCACTTTATTATAACGGAGATTAGACAAATCTTCTTCGATGTTAAGAGCCGACATCAGGTTATACATCTCTTCATTTTTATAAAGCAGCTCCAATTTCATCCCATGGACATTCATCGGCTTGCCGCGAAGGGAAAATACAGCCTGAGTGAGAGGATCCCGGGTCATTACGATGGATGCAGACGCCGATTCTCCCTCTGTTAAGAAAATCACCGATTTTTCGCCCTCTTTAGTCCCATCTCCAAAGTGAAATTTAGAGTCGCGCAGTTTTGGGATTTTGAAAGAGATTTTTTTCTGCTTTTCTTTTGCCTCTTTTTTGACCGCTGCTAATTCCTTTCTTAAACGTTCATTAAAAAGGATCCGGTCGATGATTTTTTTCCCAGAGTCATCATTCTTAAAAAGAAGATTTTGGACCGCATCTTTGACTTCTTGCACAACAGATGCGCGGATCTCATTATTCGAGAGTTTGTTCTTGGTTTGAGATTCAAATATAGGATCTTTTACTTTAACAAGAATCGCTCCGACAATCCCTTCGCGAACATCGATCCCTTGAAAGTTTTTTTTCGCATATTCGTTGACCCCTTTCAAAATCCCCTCTCTAAAAGCAGAAAGGTGGGTTCCTCCATCTTGAGTATATTGGCCATTGACGAATGAAAAGTAAGTCTCTCCATAACTTGAAGAGTGAAGAAATGCAAATTCGACACTTTTTCCTCTATAGTGAAGAGGTTCATAAAGACGATCCTCTTTTACTTCCTTTTTCAATAGATCTAAGAGCCCATTTTCTGAGAAGATCTTTTCCCCATTGCAAATAAGCGTGAGACCCACATTGAGATACGCATAGTTCCAAAGACGCTTCAAGATCAATTCTTTTTGAAAAGCAAATTTTTTAAAAATGATCGTATCGGGAGTGAATTCAACCCATGTCCCATTTGCCTCTTTTGTCTTCCCTTTTTTCTTATCTTGAAGAATTCCTTTAGAAAAACGGACTTCGACAAATTCCCCATCGCGAACACTTTTTACGATGAAATGAGAAGAAAGTGCATTGACCGCTTTCATTCCAACTCCATTCAATCCAACAGAGAATTGAAAGACATCATCATTGTATTTGGCGCCTGTGTTGATCTGACTTACGCACTCAATCACTTTACCTAAAGGGATTCCACGACCCCAGTCTCTCACTGTAACTGTTGAAGTCTTTTCATTCAGGTTGATCTCAACCTTTTTGCCAAATCCCATGATGAATTCGTCAATTGAATTGTCGATCACCTCTTTCAGCATGACGTAGATCCCGTCATCTGGATGAGAACCATCTCCCAAACGACCAATATACATCCCCGAACGAAGTCGGATGTGCGCTAGCGCATCCAAGGACTGAACGGTACTCTCATCATATTTTTTAGCCATATCTCAATACATACCATTTGATACAAACAACATAAAACAAGCCATAACGATCATCGCAATGTCTTCAGATAAAGTCACTGTAGAAAGAGGGACATCCAAAATAGTTCCCATACAAGCACATCGCACATCCAATCCAGCTCTCAATGCTCGGATAACTCCAATCAGTCCAATTCCCATGACAACGATTGTGATGATATAGACAAGAGGCGGATTTATAAAAGAAAGGTAACCTAAACCCAAGCCTAATTCAATGTACGGATACAAATATGCATAGCTGCGAGAGCTTTTCGCAACTATGTCGTACATTTGAAATCCATCTGCAAAATTAGATGGATGAAACAATTTTAACATAGCAAATTGACACAGAAAAAACCCCATGAAAAAATGCATCCAAGTAAAAAAATCTTCTTCTGCACTATAAACTAAAGCCGAAGCTCCCAATATCGCAATCAAGACCAGAACAAATAAAGGCCAATACCGGTTTAAATTTAACTTTTGTTGATTCGCTTTCATTTTTCACCTCAAAATACATATCTATCATATGTAATCTCGACTTTGCAACTTTTTAGGGCTAGATGCCTCGGGATATTTGTTCTCGGGGGAATTATTTAAAACGGGAAGTGGGTTAAAAACCCCTTCCTGTTTTAAATAATCTCCCAGTTCGACCGTAGGGAGAGCGCCCGAGGAAAAATAGACAAGGCAGATAGCCCTAAAAAGTTGCAAAGTCGAGATGATATCCCTTTTCAAGTCTGGCGCGCTTTGATATTCTAAAATTTTCGGAGATCAACATGACAAAAAGACTAGAAAACAAAAAAGCTGTCATTACAGGGGGAACTACCGGTCTTGGCTTTGAAACAGCAAAACGATATCTCGAAGAGGGAGCTCATGTCCTGATCACAGGGCGAACACAAAAAACACTGGATGAAGCAGTTATCCGATTGGGTAAAAATGCCCATGGCTTTAAGGCTGATTCCACAAACGTGAAGCAACTGGATCTGTTAGCCAAAGAAGCAAAAAAGATTTTCGGATTTGTCGATATTCTCTTTGCAAATGCAGGCGGCGGTATTTTCGCACCCATTGAAGAAGTAAATGAAGAGAGCTTCTCATCTCAATTTGATTTGAATGTAAAAGGGGTCTTTTTCACGGTACAAAAAATCTTGCCTCTTTTGAAAAAAGGGAGCTCCATTATCCTCAACTCTTCTACTGTCAATAGTAAAGGCGCACCAGGAGGCAGTCTCTATTTTGCTTCCAAAGCAGCCGTTCGCTCATTTGCAAGAAGCATGGCTGCAGAGTTGGGAAGTATTGGAATTCGGGTGAATTGCTTAAGCCCAGGAATCATACCCACTCAATTTTTCAAAAACTCGAATCTTGGCGAAAACGGTTTTAGTCAGTTTGAAGAAAAGATGATAGATAGTATTCCATTAGGCAGACCAGGAACGCCTTTAGAAATTGCTAATGCAGCCGTCTTTCTTGGCTCCGACGAATCTTCATACATGACTGCTGCAGATCTTGTTATCGATGGCGGCTGGAAGAACGTTTAATGCTCAAACTTCTCCTCTATTTTTCTACAGCTTCAATAAACGCTACAGAAATTTCGTTTTCTATTGTCGAGATAGCAAAAGAGAGATTAGCGCAATTTCTAGAAGAAAAAGAGAGCCTCTTCGATCCCCGTCAAATCATTTTGGAGGAAACTGAGTCGGTCGTATGGAATGATTCTTCATTGGGCTGCGCCGAAAAGGGATGTTGTTATTTACAGGTTCTCACCCCGGGATACAAGATTGTTTTTCGCGTAGGAACCGATCTATTTACTCTACATACGGATGGCACAGGATCTCGCATTGTGAGCCCAGATTTCGTTTAAAAGTTGCTTAATTATTCTTGATCAAAATTTAACATCAAATATATCCTTCATCCCATTCAATTATGAGGGTTTATGTCAGCAGGTATGTCTGTAACTTCGAATATGGAACGAGGTATGTTAGTCGTTAGTGCCGTTTTATCACCTGTTACAGGATTGATAGCAACATTATCGAATACTATTTTTAAAATTTTGAAAGTCGTTAGTTTCAAGAATTTTTGGGAAACAAGAGGGTATTATTATGAATTCGACGTTCGACTAGCGGATACCGGACGTGACTTATATAGAATTGCTCTATGTCCTATCCTCTATATAGGGTGGATATTTAGTTCATTGCAATATGTTGTAGATCAACATGATGGCGCCTCTACAATGAATGCACTTATGAGATTCTTTTCCAACGAAAGAAGTGGTTCTGTTCCATCAATAATTGTTTCTGTTATTACGTTACCGCGTACATTTGCTTTGGGTTTATCCGAACTTGTCAGAGACAACAGAATATATAGAGATGATGAGCTTCCATAAAAGGTTATTTCTCTTTTGAATCAAGCATGAAAGTTAATGGTCCATCGTTCACCAAAGAAATCAGCATATGAGCTCCAAATTGACCTGTTTGGACTTTTGCAATACTGAGTTTCACTTCATGAATGAACAGTTCGTAAAGCTCTTTTGCCATAACAGGTGCAGCTGTATGTACAAATGAAGGACGCCTTCCTTTATTGCAATCCGCATAAAGAGTAAATTGGGACACTACGAGAACCTCTCCAGCTACATCTTGAACGGAAAGATTCATCTTTTCATTTGTATCTAAAAAGATACGAAGATGAATTAATTTGTCTTTAAGCCAAAGACAATCTTCTTTGGTATCCTCTTTATGTACACCCAAAAAAACAAGGAGCCCCTTCCCAATTTGACCTACTGCTTTCCCCTCTACTGTAACACTTGCCTCTGACACATGCTGAACAAGAAGTCTCATTCTAAAATAGGGTCAAGATTTTTAAGAATAACCCAAAGTACAAGCATAAAAGAAAAGAAAAAGATAAAGCTCAAAGGCATAAGAATAAGTGATTCGGGATAAATCAATTCAGACAATAAAACAGCTATAACAGTTGTTCCTAAATTAATAAAATTCATCACAGCAGAGCCATTCGACTTATTTTTTGCATTCGTCAATCCAAATGATGAAATATTTGAGAAGACCACAGCCTCGGCCATATAAATAAAAACCATCGGGAAAAATAAAGATACAGAATTGATGATTCCGATTGAAAAGGGAACGAGCATTCCGAAACTTGCTACAAACGCACTCAAGATTCCTGATAGAAGAAAGAACTGAAAGGAAAAACGTCCCGCAAGTTTCATGGCTAAAATAGAGCCTGAGAGCATTCCTAAAAGTGGGATTAGATTGTAAGTTCCAAATACTTTAGGACTCAGCCCAATTAAATTAATGCCAATAAAAGGCGCTTTTGAAGCAAAGATGTAGACTACAGCCGACCCACATCCCATGACAAGGCCACTGATCACCAAACGGGGATTTTTAAACATCACCCCATAACTATGAAGAACTGATCTGATATTTAGTGCATTCGAATCTAAAGATTTAGAGGTTTCTGGTAACCTGGTTGAAAGCCAAAGCATCAGCCCCCCAAAAAGAGCTAGGAAATAAAAGCAGCTCTGCCAATTGAGTAAATGGATAAGCCAACCTCCAATTGCAACAGCAAGTCCTGGCATGATTGCAAATGCCATGATGATACGAGAAAAGATCTTTGTGGAATCTGTTTGATTATATACATCGGCAACCATTGTGAAACTTATTTTCAAACCCACGCTTGCGCCTAATGCCTGTAAGAATCGAGCAAAAACCAACACTCCAAAGGAAATCGATCCCGAAATCGCGCAGAGTAAAGATCCCAAAATCGACAAAGAAATCCCAATATATAAAGTCTTCTTTCTTCCAAATCGATTTGCTAAAGGACCATATGGGAGTTGACCTAATGCATAGCCAACGAGATATGTTGTGATGGTTAACTGAGCTTCTGCTGTAGATAAGTTGAAAAATGATGTAATCGCAGGAAGTCCTGGAGTAAAAAGAACAGCTCCAACTGATGCAAATGAGACAAGAAGAAGCAAAATAAGTAACTGTGGGTGAGTGGACTCTTTTCTGTGTATTGTCATATCTTAGGATATTCGCATAAAAACTTTTTTTTACTGTATTAAAAAACAAATTCTCATCATACTCTTTGGCCAAAACAAGAACCTTTTTTAGCTATAGGCTGCTTGATGAATCTTCCGATGAGTAAGGCTCAAAATCTGTCTCACGAACAACGCGGACCTGATTGGCAAGCAGCTAAGCAAGCGCTTGGCTGTAAAATCAAGAAGAGAGGAGACCTTCCTCATGTATCTGTTCAAAAGCAGCTAGAGCTTCTCGATCAACTGGGCGAATTCGAATTGGGACAATTCCTGATTGAGCGAGGAGGCTTAAATGGGTATTGGACCCATTATGTACTTCACACAGTTGTTCAATTACTTCCTCCATTAGAAATTTTCCTTCTACTCGCATCACCTACTTCTCTTGCTATGCAACAACGGTTTTCCATTTTCAAGGACCTGATCCAAAAGCAGATTAGAGAAGGCTGCTCTTTTGCCTCTCTTCCTTCTGGTCTCATGGGCGACTTGTTGGATCTGGATTATTCGGCAATTGATAATTTTAGCCTTCATGGGATTGATCTCGATCCAGAAACTCTGATCTCAGCAAAAAACTATGCCGAAGAGAAAGGACTGCTTCCTCACTGCCACTTTTCTCAAAAAGATGCCTGGCAGCTCAAACTAAATGAAGAGTTCGATCTCATCACAAGCAATGGTCTTACTATCTATGAGCCTGATGATGAAAAAGTGACTCTTCTTTATCGCCAATTCTACAATGCTCTAAAACCAAGCGGCATGCTTGTAACAAGCTTTTTAACGCCTCCCCCATCTCCTGGTTCCAAAACGGAATGGAAACTTGACCTGGTTAATCTTCAAGACGCTTCTTTACAAAAAATCCTATTTGTCGACATTTTAGCAGGAAAATGGCAAGTATTTCGAGCCGAAGAAACTGTGAAGGCTCAATTACTAAAGGCTGGATTTAGAGACATCGAAATTCACTATGACAAGGCCCATATCTTCCCAACGGTTGTTGCTAAAAAATGATCCAGCTTGATGACTTAAAAAATGTAGGGAAAGCTACGCTTGCAGATTTAGAACTTCTCGATATCCATACCGTAGAAGAATTGGCTCTTCAAGATGCCACATTTTTATTCGAGGAGCTTGAAAGGAGAACCAAAACGCGACATGATCCTTGTGTTTGGGATGTATTTGCTGCGATCATCCACGAAGCTAAGACGGGAGAAGCTACGCCTTGGTGGGATTGGACAGCTCGGAGAAAAGCAATGCAAAAAACATGACTCGCGCTGAATTCGAAACCATTTTGCAACGCGATCCATTAGCTGAAGTCAGTGAATGTCAAATCTTAGAGTTTTCTCCAACATTTTACGATGAATGTCTAAAGTCAACCATACAAGAGTCTTAGTGCTCTACAACAAAGCTGATCTTAGCAGTGACTCTATAATTTGTGATTTTTCCATTTTCCACATGTCCATGGACCCACTTCACATCGATTTGCTTGATGTTTTTCACCGTCTTACTCGCTTCTTTAACTCCTGAATTCAGAGCATCTTCGATGCTTTTTCCTTCACAAACCACTTCGATAATTTTTACAATAGACATGTCGTCCTCCTTTTTTTTCTTCGTAACCTTTTTCTATTTAATTGTAAAATTGTAATTTTACGAAGAAAATCCAGTAATGTACCGCCGATGTAATGGTGAAGATCTTAATATAAACAACTGTAACTGAGACGAATTGCGAAATATTTTACCTATTTAACTTTTCAAGCTTTAACTAAAATCGATGAGTTGATAATGAAAAGATATGAAAAGATTATTACATATTATCGCTACTCCTCGAGAAGAAGAGTCGCGAACATTACAAGTCTCCGAAGTCTTCTTGACTACTTTTAAAGAAAAGCACCCTAACTGGGTTATCGATGAATTGAACCTCTGTACAGAAAATCTTCCCTCTCTCAGCATGAAAAGCGTCAGCGGGAAATATGTCCTTTTACAAGGAAAAAACCTGTATGGATCCATGAAGGAAAGCTGGGCTGAGATCATTCAACACATCGATCGATTTAAAACTGCTGACTTTTTCCTCATCAGCACGCCGATGTGGAATTTCAGCATCCCCTATATGCTCAAGCAGTATATCGATCTGATCGTCCAACCTAAATACCTCTTTCAGTATACCGATAAAGGAGAAGTGGAAGGGTTGGTAAAAAATAAAAAAATGATCGTGATCACAAGTCGCGGAGGACAGTATAGCGGAAAAACCCAAAGCTTTGATCTCCAAGAACCTTATTTAAAAACAATCTTTGGTTTTGTTGGCATTACGGATATCTCCTTCATCAAGGCAGAACCTATGGATATGGGAGAAGAGAAGCAAAAGGAAAACATCGACAAAGCTCAAAAAGCTGCTCGTGCATTAGCAACTAAACTACATGACTTGGGTTAGCGATGCCCAGAGACCTCCCCATTGGCAATGGAAATGTCCTGATTGCCTTTGGCAAAGATTCTCTTTTGCGTGAACTCTACTACCCTCATGTAGGCGAAGAAAACCACACGAAGGGAGAGCCTTTTCGATTCGGTGTCTGGGTAAATGGGCAATTTTCTTGGATTCCTGAAGGGTGGGAGAGCAAAAAAGAGTACTTAGATGACACTTTAGTCACCTGTATCGAATGGACGAATCAAGATCTGAATCTAAAAATTCGCTCAAATGATCTCGTCGATTTTATTGAAAACATCTACTTAAAAAAGATCACTGTTGAAAACTTTTCCGATGAAACAAAAGAAATTCGTCTATTTCTTGCACACGATTTTCACATTTATGGGACAGAGATTGGCGACACTGCAGCCTTTAGACCTGAAAACAACACTCTCATCCATTATAAAAATGACCGCTATTTTTTGATCAACACGAGAGCCAATAATAAATTTGGAATCGACTTCTTTGCTACAGGAAATAAAGAAAGAGACCAACAAGTAGGAACCTGGAAAGATGCAGAAGATGGTAATTTAAGCGGCAATCCAATTGCTCAAGGGAGCGTCGATTCCGTTATTGCCATTCATTTAACACTCCCTCCTCAAAGCAATCAAACCTGCTTTTATTGGATCGCTATCGGAAAAAATTGGGAAGAAGTCAAAGCCCTTAATGAACTAGTCAAAAAAACTACCCCTGAAGAAATTTTGACCCGAACAGAAAACTATTGGAAAGCATGGGTCAATAAAGAAAATCTCAACTTCAATTCTCTTCCTGAAAAAATCTCTAGTCTCTACAAAAAAAGTCTTCTCATTTGCAGAACGCAGATCAACAACTGCGGCAGTATCATCGCAGCCAACGACTCTGATGCCGTTTATTTTAATCGAGATACTTACAGCTATATGTGGACGCGTGATGGATCGCTCGTCGCCCATGCAATGGATTTAGCTGGTTACGAAATGGCTCCCTTTTATCATTTTTGCGCAAAAGTGATCACCAAAGAAGGCTATTTTCTTCATAAATATACGCCAAGTGGCGCCATGGCAAGCTCCTGGCATCCGTGGTTAAGCGCGCACAAAGCACAACTCCCCATTCAAGAAGATTCAACAGCACTGCCAATCTGGGCTCTTTGGAATCACTACATGATCCATAGAGACTTAGAGTTCATCCGCCCCCTTTACTCTCAATTGATCAAACGGGCAGCCGATTTCATGATGAACTATCGAGATCTTGAAACCGGACTTCCTTTACCCAGTTTTGATCTTTGGGAAGAGCGGCAAGGGATTTTGACCTTTACGGTCTCAACAGTCTACGCAGGGCTCATTGCAGCCGCAAATTTTGCTACTGTTTTTGGCGAAACATCTCTTGCAGATGAATATCGTGAAGGGGCAGATCAAATGCGTAAGGCTATGGATCAATATCTTTTCCTAAAAGAAGAAAATCGATTTGCGCGAATGATCAATTTCAATAAAGATGGCTCCATCGAAGTGGACCCAACAGTCGACGCCAGCCTTTATGGAATTTTTGCCTTCGGAGCCTACGAGCCTACTCACCCGTTTGTTCAAAGTACGATGGCCCAGGTTTATGAAAAACTCTTTTTAAACGATGGAGGAGGACTCATTCGTTATGAAAACGATCCCTATTATCGAAATGAGGGACAGCCCAGCAACCCATGGTTCGTCACGACACTCTGGATGGCTCAGTATTTGATTACACAAGCCAAAGAAGAAAAAGATTTAGAACAGCCACGACAAATCCTAAGTTGGGTCGCAGATCATGCATGCCCAAGTGGTGTATTAGCAGAACAAATAGATCCTCAAACCCATGTTCCTCTTTCCGTTTCTCCTTTGACTTGGAGCCACGCCACATTCATCACTACAGTTCAGCAATACCTCAAATGGAAAAAACCATGAGTTTAAAAGGGAAAGTCGCAATCGTTACAGGTGGCAGCAGCGGCATAGGAGCCTCCATTGTACTTAAATTAGCGCAAGAAGGGGCCCATGTGGTCATTAACTTTGTATCCCACTCTGAACAGGCTGAAGCTCTGCAAAAAAAGGTTTCTGCATTGGGAGTAAAAGCCATAACGGTCAAAGCTGATGTAAGCAAATTCGCAGATCTTCAAATGCTCATCGAAACAGCCGTTAAAGAATTTGGCCACTTAGATATCATGATCAATAACGCAGGCATCGAAACACGTACCTCAATTCTCGATACAACCGAGGCTCAATACGACAAAGTACTCGATGTCAATTTGAAAAGCGCTTTCTTTGGAACACAATTGGCAGCCAAACAGATGATTAAGCAAGGCGGCGGCGGCAGAATCAT
>Ga0207156_10035_pt1 | contig 35120 bp, 32 predicted proteins | sample Alteio_BWMinHeat_24_FD_153514 | JGI IMG/M metagenome (GOLD analysis project Ga0207156, IMG submission 153514) | Enriched cells from forest soil in Barre Woods Harvard Forest LTER site, Petersham, Massachusetts, United States -... | ecosystem: Environmental > Terrestrial > Soil > Temperate forest >...
ATCTCTTCGTCGCTCCCATTTGATGTACAGTTGGATCTCATTCATAGCTGCGTAGGGCTAGAAAAAGCGGAAGTCATGCGAGCTGCTTATGCGATCGAATATGACTTTGTGAAAAGTGATCAGGTTTATCCTACCCTTGAAACAAAACGGGTCGAAGGACTTTTTTTAGCTGGGCAAGTAAATGGAACAACAGGTTACGAAGAGGCAGCAGGACAAGGGCTGATTGCGGGGATCAACGCTGCTTGTAAAGTCCTTGGCAAACCCTCATTTGTAATGAAGCGCAGTGAAAGTTATATCGGCGTCATGATCGATGATCTGATCCGCTTTGATTTGGCAGAACCATACCGGATGTTTACAAGTAGAGCTGAACATCGTTTGTTACTTCGACAAGATAATGCAGATTTACGTCTAAGACCTGCGGCGTATGAGCTAGGGATGATCTCTCAAGCACAATACGAGAGAACAATTCATAAGCAGCAAACAATCACAAGTGAAGTTGAACGATTAAATCATACTTTCAAAACGATCAATGGAAAAGGAACGAGCTTATCGCAGCTGATTTCTAGACCTGATTGGAGCTACGAAATAGCATTGCAGAATTTTCCTGAGCAAGTGTTGTCAGATAACTGATTCCACCGACTGCATCGAGTTTATTTTGCCGTTTTAACTCTTCGCTGATGAGGTGAATATCAGCAGGCTTGTCTGCGCGGTAAGCTGCTTTCAAAGTAGAATAGATCGTTTGATGTTCTGTATAATAAAAATCTAAACCATCAAGACTGTCAGCACCGATATTCAAGGCGTTGACATTTGTCAGCATACAGCCAAGAACCATCATTTCTGATTCTTTAGAGTTAGGGGGGACGCGTGTTTTTTTTTCGATTTCTGCCATAAACAAAAACATTACCAGATTCAGGTAAAAAACCAAAGAGGTGGAAACACGAGTTTATTTTTTCGTGCAAATAAATTCTTAGATAAGCAAAATCATACACCTTTTTTGAGGTAAATTATGATTCAACCAACACCGAAACCTTCTGATGTAGTACAACACGATGCAGCTTCTAGAAGCTGCTGCCAAAAGTTACGCGATTTAGCATCTCGAATTGTTCAAATAGTTTTAGATTTCATTCAATGGCTTTTCCCTTGTTGTTTCAAATCGACAACTCCGCTAGATCCAAATAAAGTGAGCTCTTCGTCAGGATTGGTGCCGAGTACGCCTGCTCCAGGAGCAGTTTCAAGTCCAACAAGTGCTGCACGTTCTGTGCCATCGGTTGCTGGCACTCCTTCAACTTCAGCTTCATCAAGCAGCAGGTCACCTCTAATCATTGTAACTCCACCTGCTGGTTCTGGGGCTGATCCTCTTTCAGCCGTCCAGTTTCCTTATTCCCCGGAACGGACTCAATCAGCTTCGGCGTCGGGACAACCGGAGATTTTTTCGCCTAAATTTGCGCCAGCAAAGAGTGGGGCATCTCAGCCTACTTCACCAACGGCTAAAACACCTTCAGCTGCTGGCACCCCTCAGTCACATGTCGCAACTCCTGCTGCAGGTTCTGGGGCTGGCCATGCAGCAGCTGCTGCAGAGGAGGAGGATCTTGAAGTACATGCACCTTTGCCCATGTCACCTGAACTTAAGGCTAAATTGGATGCAGATGCGCCTTCGGCAGCTCCTGCATCTGGAGCAGATGGCAAAGATGCTTCAGGGGGGCCTAGTCCAGGGACATCTGGAGGAAGCATTTCGTCTTTTGATATTCCTAGCAGCGTCGAGATTAGTGGTGGCGAGGATGGTTCCGATGGTGAGAATCATGTGGATTCGAACAATCCATTTGCTGCTCTTTCCGAGAAGTAATAAACATCTGCATTTTTTATGGAAGAAGGCGACGAAATTTTTTCGTCGCTTTTTTTTTTAATTACTTTTTCAGATGTTTCGTCAAAAACGAAGACAGCTTCATCATGTCGATTGGATCTTTGCCTATGATTTTAGCAAGAGCTGCATCGGGAATGATTTGCCGTTTGTTTGTTGGATTTTGTAGCTTATGAGCTTTAATATAATCCCAAATTTGTTTGGTTGCTTCAGGGCGTGACAATTCCTTCACATTCAAAAGCTTTGCAAGATCTGGGGATAACTTGTAGCTCGGTTGAGCGATTTTTCTCTTTTTTGTTTTTTTAGTCGTCTCTTTTTCTGTTTTCTTAGAACCTTTTTTCCCTCGGCCCGCTTTTTTTACGTAAGGAGTTTTTGGATGGTTGGCGTCATATTTGGCTTCGATTTGATCAAGAGTAGAAACAATGACGTCACAATCAGGATAGTTAGAGCAGGAGAAAAATGTTTTGCCAAAGCGAGACTTGCGAGCCGTTAGATGCCCATCGCAACCAATTGCAGGACATGCGGGTAATTCACCTAAGCCATAGACCCTTTCCCCTTTTTTGGGGATATTGACGATCCCTTTGCAATCGGGATATTTTGAACAGCCCAAGAAAGCTCCATATCTACCATGGCGAAGAGTCATAGGAGATCCGCAAGTAGGACATGGTTGGTCCCAATCAAAATCCGCCGAATAATCTTCTTTATTAAAGGTGAGAGCTTCAATAGGTGCTGTATAATCGCAATCGGGATAATGCTCACAGCCATAAAAATACTTATTACGAGCCCAAATTTTTTGGAGCTTGTGACCACACTTAGGACAGTCGATATCAGTCATGATTTTTGGAACAACAGCTTCTTTTTCCGCTTTTTCAACAAGGGGAATGAAATCGCGCCAAAAGTCCCGGATGATCTCTTTCCAATCTTTGTTGTGCTCAGCTACTTGTTCAAGCTGATCTTCCATCTGAGCTGTAAAAGTCACATCCATGATGGGAGGGAAATTTTGCTCCAACATTTCGCAGATGATTTTACCAAGTTCTGTAGGTTTTAAAGCTTGGCTTTCCTTCGTCGTATAGTCCCTGCTTTGAATTTTATTCATGATCGCAGCGTAGGTAGAGGGACGACCAATACCAAGCCGCTCCAATTCTTTGACCAAGGAGGCTTCAGTAAAGCGTGGCGGTGGTTTTGTAAAGGATTGAACCGAGGTAAGGTCTAAGAGGGTCAAAGGCATATCCACTTCAAGAGGAGGCAAGATTTTTGCGTTCTCATCTTCTTCTTCTGATGCGCCTTTATCTCTTTTCTCTTCATAGGCAGCTAGATATCCGTTAAATTTAATGACTGAGCCGGTGGCTCTTAGCATCATATCTTGATTTGTTGCGATATCAGCAGAGACTGTATCATAAATCGCTGGGTTCATTTGAGATGCAACGAACCTGCGCCAAATAAGAAGATAAAGTTTGTACTCATCAACAGAGAGATATTGACGGATTTTTTCAGGATCTCTGGAAAGACTTGTCGGACGTATCCCTTCATGCGCTTCTTGGGCTGTTTTTTTAGAAGCGTAAATCTTCGGTTGATCAGGCAAGTATTCAGGGCCGAAATGTTTGAGAATATATTTGCGGGCATTCTCGATTGCCTCAGGCGCGATGTTGACCGAATCGGTACGCATATAGGTAATAAGACCTTCAGTCTCTGGACCCATGTCGATACCTTCATATAGGCCTTGGGCGATGTTCATCGTGCGAGCGACCGAAAAGCCATAGTGACGGCTTGCCTCTTGCTGAAGAGTCGATGTAATAAAAGGTGGGACCGGATTTCGCTTTTTCTCTTTTTTCTCAACCGAGGCAACTGTATAAGTCGCTTTTTTTAGTCGATCGGTGATTTGTTTGGCTGTTTGGGCATTAGAAATAAGAAAGCATTCCTTATTGCCTTTCTCTTTTTCAATTTTGAGCCCACTTACTGAGAAAAGGGAGGCTGGGAAAGAACGCTCTTCTTTTATTTTAGGCTGTAGAAGAGCTCCAATGTTCCAATATTCAACAGGGATGAAAGCATCGATTTCTTTCTCCCGATCAACGACCAGTTTAAGAGCTACAGATTGGACCCTTCCAGCAGAAGTTCCATTGCGTCCCCGTTTTACTTTACGAGTGAGGATGGGGGAGATCTTGTATCCCACAATGCGGTCGAGTAGACGGCGCGCTTGCTGAGCATTCACAAGGTCCATATCGATATCGCGAGGATTTTCTAGAGCCTCTTCAACAGCAGCTTTTGTGATCGATTGGAATGGAGCGCGCTTAATTTTGGTCGATTTAGGCAGGATCGAGGCGATATGCCAAGCAATAGCTTCCCCTTCTCGGTCAGGATCGGGAGAGAGATAGACGATATCGACCTTTTTAGCTGCATCTTGCAGCTTTTTGATCACTTCCTTTTTATCGGAAAGAGTTTCATATTTTGGTTCAAAGTCATGCTCGATGTCGATCCCAAACTCCCGTTTTGGTAAGTCTCGGATGTGTCCAATTGAAGATTCGAAAATAAAATTACTTCCAAGAAACTTCTTAAGCGTCTTAATCTTAGCAGGAGACTCGACGATAACTAAGGCTTTGCCCATAATAGTAGTCCTCAAACCGGACAGATGGTACCGGATTTCCCTTTTTCGAGAAAGGATTGTGAAAATTTTCTTCCCGTAATGTATTTTTTTTATGACTGATAATGATCTTTTTAAGCTAGATAAAGAAGGGTTTATTCCTGGCCCAGGTGAAGAGGAAGGTCCTTTTTTAGCTCGCGTTGCGAAGGTAAAGGAAAATTTTGAGAGTGGCAGTTGGATTCCGGCTTCTCATTGGGACTGGGTGAGACAGTATTTAGGCGAAATGTTTCATGTAAAGCCGCTTTACATTTGCGCTTTTTACTCAAATCGATCTTTAACTCCTTGGCAAGGCGCTGCAAGTTGGATTGAAGGAAGAACTCTCGTCTCGATTCAACTTCGGACAGGGTTGAAAAAAGGTTCTTATCTTGGAATGTATAGTAGAGAAGAGATTTTAGCACATGAAGCTGTTCATGCTGCACGAAGCGGTTTTGATGAAAGTCGATTTGAGGAGTTTTTTGCTTATATGACTTCTCAAAAAAAATGGAGAAGAGTGCTCGGCCCCATTTTGCATAGACCTTGGGAAGCATGGCCATTTTTGTTAAGTCTTATCGGAGGCATATTTTTTGAACCCTTTTATTTGGGAACAGCTGTTTGGGCTGGAATTGGATTTGTCCGTTTGATTAAACAGCATAGAATTTTGAAAAAAGCAGCAGATCGCTTATTGCAGATTGTGAAAGATCCAGGTATAACAAGAGCGATTTTATTTCGATTGACAGATGAAGAAATTGAAAGATTCTCCGATGGCGAAGATGTGCAAAAATATGCAAACGTACAACAGTCGCTTCGCTGGAGAATCCTTCGCAATTATTTAGGGAATTATGGCAAAGAAAGTAGTTGTTGAGAGTAAAGAATGGGAAAAAGAAGAAAATAGACTGAAGTACTGTAAAGCGCTAGAGAGTGGAAATATTTTATTTTTTCCGTCGACTCCTTTTCTTTTTCCACAAAATGAAATTGATTTTCTTTTGACGCAAAGACAAGGCGGCTCTACAGCTCGAAAAAATATCTCCTATAAGCCCCAAATAGATCGGATTACAAATCATGATGCAAAAGACCCAATAGCTGCAGAGAAATTGAAGGGGATTTTAAGAAACTATTCGAAACAAGTGACTGCCTTTTTATCGATTCTTTTAGCTCCCTATGCTCAAGATTGGAAACACGATTATGCTAGTTTTCGTCCCTTTCAAGAAAAAGGGAGGAACTTGCGCCTTAGAGCGAGAAATGATTTGCTCCATTGTGATGCATTTCCGACTCGTCCTTTACATGGAGCTCGCATATTGCGGTTTTTCACCAACATCAATCCGACAGAAAGTAGACATTGGATCACTTCAAAAGGATTTGCAGAGTTAGCTCAAGAATTTGCTGAAGAAATCTCGATTCCGCCAACAGTAGGGTACGATTTAAAAAGCCGCTTGATTCGGAAGATGAAGATCACCTTAAAGGCTGCAGGCTTAAAAATTCCTCTTCGATCTCCTTATGATTCATTCATGTTGAAAATGCACAATTTCTTAAAAGAAAATGAAAAATTTCAAAAAGAGTGTTTTAAAGATCATTGGGAATTCCCTCCTCATTGTTGCTGGGCGGTCTTTACAGATCAAGTATCTCACGCTGCATTAGCAGGTCAATATGCTCTGGAGCAGACATTCATTGTGCCGGAACGGGCGTTGTTATCTCCTGAGACATCTCCTTTGGCTATTTTGGAAAGTTTGTCGGGAAATAATTTGATCGATCCTGAATTTTCAACGATTTCCTAAGGATTTCCTACGAGTAGCAGGACCGATTTTTAGGTTGGTCCTGTATTTGGCAATTGTTCTACGTGCAACAGGAAATCCTTTTGCCTGCAGTTTTTTAGCCAGATCATCATCCGTCAAGGGATGGTTTTTATCTTCATTTTGGATGAGCTGTCTTAAGACTTGTTTTGCCGTTTGCATGCCAGGATCGTTCACAATCAAAGAACGCAAGGGAAAGATTCCCCTTGGGGTAGATATGTATTTACCGGCAAGTGCTCGTGAAAGGGTAGACTCATGGATCTCGAGTTGTTCTGAGAGCTCTTTCATTGTAATAGAGACGAGAGGTCCTTTCTGATCAAGGAAAGCCGTTTGTTTACACACTAAAATTTTTCCAATCGCACGAATCAATTTTCGTCTTCTAGCAACTGTCCGAAAAATCCATTGAGCTTGAGTTTTAAATTCACGTAAAACCTCTTTTTCTTCTTCTGATTTTGGATCAATTGAGAGATAGTCTGTCTGAATATGAATTTTGGGCAATTCATCATTGGTTAGCTCTAGTGTCCATCCTTTTGCTCCTTTTTCAAGAACTAGGTCTGGATAAATGGGTGTAATGGGTTCTTGTCTAAAGCTTTCTGCTGGACGAAATGAAAGATGAACTAAATCGCTCATGATTAAACTGAGATCCGACACCTGAAGTTTTTTTTTTATTGCCGTAAAACGGCTGTGAAGAAGGTCATCGAAATAGTTTTGTATCAGTTTAAAACTAAGCGCATTGGATTTGCCTCTTACTTTAAGCTGTAGAAGAAGAGTTTCTTGCAAGCTTCTTGCAAAGATTCCAGGAGGGTCAAATGTTTGAAGGATAGAGAGGATTTTTTCGGCATACGGTTCTGGAATGTTTTCTGGTAGAGATGTAAGAAGTCCTCTTTCATCTAAATGCTCTAAAAAGAGAAGCGCTGCATTTCTTTCTTTAGTAGATGAAAAATTCTCTCGGATTTGGTTTTGAAGATGTTCATGAAGGGTTGGTTTAAAGGGAAGTTCAAATTCAAACCTTTTGCTAGGACTTAAGGGGTTGAGTTCAAGGAGCGGATTTTTTTCGATTTCCTCGTTTAGCCATTGGCTGAGCTCGAGTTGCGTCATTTGAAGAACTTGAAGAGCCTGACGTAGGGCAAAAGTCATCCTTAACTGTCTTTCGGGAGCAAGCTTTAAAAAAAGTCGAGGGTCCATATAAAGCCCCCCATAACATAGGTGCTATTCTGAAACAAGCGAGTCTGGTAAAATATCTTTTTTTGGAAGTGTTTATATGGGTTTTCGTGCTGGCGTTTTTTGCCATAATGGATTGGGCGATGGGGTCAATTCCCTGGTTCTTTCGAACAACTTGCATTTGAATGGTTGGAAAGTAGACACCTATCAAAATGCAATGGGCTCAATGCAAAATTGGTTTCCTCATCTTCAGGTCCTTTCCTACCCACGTATCGAAGAGTTGCCACGTATTCTCAGTGCTTATGATTGGTTCTTTGTAGTCCATAATGATACTCATGAATTCGTGTTAAAACTGATTCAAGAGGGAAAGAGACGATTTCCGGAGAGGTTCAAGGTGATTTATCTCTACCCTTCAAAAAACATTGTGAATGAGCCTTATTATGCTGATTGTTTAACAGATCCCAAGATATCGATTGCCGAAAACTTAAGGCTTTTTTGTGAAAGAATCCTGCACTTGCCGAAAATCACTCGTAGCAATGGATTTATTCCTCCAACAGGATTGGTTCCTCAAAAATTTAAAAAGAGAGTCGTGATCCATCCGACGAGTGCAAATCTGGCCCGCAATTGGCAAAAAGAAAAATTCATTAAATTGGCTTATCATTTGAAAAAAGAAGGGTATGAGCCTGTCTTCATCCCTGGGATGAAAGAAGGATGGGAAGAGTTGGAATTTGATACTCCTAGCTTCCCTACGTTAGATTTATTGGCTCGTTTTGTCTATGAATCAGGTTATCTGATTGGGAATGATTCGGGACTTGGTCATTTAGCTTCTGCTTTGGGAGTGCCGACATTGACATTTTGTAGACGAAGAGCCTGGGCAAACATGTGGGGCCCAGGGTTTCATCATTCAATTGTAGTGACCCCCGGTTCTTGGATTCCCAACATCCGAGGGTTTAGATTAAGAGATCGTCAATGGAAGAAGTTCATCACTGTGGGCATGGCCAGAAGAGGGTTTGAGCGCCTCGTTCAAATGTGATCTCTTGCAAACTTAAGGTTCTTAGACTCCACTGAATCCAAAATGTCCACCGCCGACAGCGAGAAGAAGCAAAAGGCCTCCAATTACAGCTGTTTCTTTCATGAAAATCAGCCGTTCCATCTCAGATTCTTCTCCCGAATATTCCCAAAAAGCATGCAGTTTAATTGCAGCAGGTATGACTCCGATCAACAATAATAAAGTGCCAAGTTGAGTATACCAACCAAGAAAAATCGATAAACCACCAATGATTTGGATCGCGAGATAGGCTGGCAAAACCATATTCAGTTGGGGGATCTTTTTTTCTTTCATGTATGAGAGAGTGGCATTCCAATGCTTCACTTTTTCATAAGCAGACCAAAGAAACATGCCGCCGATACAGATTCGGCCGAGCAAAAGAAATATATCTTTAAAAAATTCCATAAATAGCACCTAGTAGGTTGTTGTCTCTCTATTAAAGAATTAAACATTTTTTGAATAGAGCAACTTGCAGTCGTTGTGCTATACTGCTTAATATGTATGACTTGGTTGTAATTGGAGGAGGAGCTGCTGGGATTTTTGCAGCTATTGCAGCAAAACAAGCAAACTCCGATGCAAAAGTGGCGCTTTTAGAAAAAAGCGCAGTATTGCTTGCCAAGGTGCGCGTTTCAGGTGGAGGGCGCTGCAATGTCACACATGCCTGCTTTGATCCTTCGCAATTGATCCAAAACTATCCTCGCGGTTCCAATGAATTAAGAGGTCCTTTTCATCGCTTTCAGCCTAAAGACACTATCCATTGGTTTGAGGTGCGAGGAGTAGCTCTTAAAACGGAATCCGATGGGCGGATTTTCCCCGTTTCAAACTCTTCTGAGACGATCATAGATTGTTTGCTTTCAGAGGCAAAAAAGCTAGGAGTTGAGATTTTTCTAAGACAGCGCATTGAAAAGATTTCCAAAACGGAAAGCGGATTTGAAGTAGGTCCTTTTTCTACAAGAAGGCTCATTCTAGCAACCGGAAGCTCTCTTGAAGGGCATAAATGGGCAGAGCAACTGGGGCATTCCATACAACCTCCAGTTCCGTCTCTTTTTACATTCAACGTTCCAACGTCTCCCTTGCAGAGTTTAAGTGGTATTTCAGTGGATTCAGTGGAGTTAAAACTAAAAGGATCTTCTTTGTCGCAAAAAGGGCCATTATTGATCACTCATTTTGGCTTTAGTGGTCCAGCTGCATTAAAACTCTCTGCCTGGGGTGCTAGATTCCTGTATGAACATGCATATAAAGTAGAGCTGATGATCAACTGGCTTCCCGAATTAACTGAACCAAAGATTTTTGAAACATTGATCCAACTGAAAAAAAGCACTCCTCACAAGACACTGCTTTCTGAGAATGTGTTTAGATTGCCTAAGAATTTATGGAAAACCCTCTTATCAGATGAAAAACGGTTGAATGATTACTCTTTAAAGGAACTGCAAGCCTTCGCTCATAAGTTGCACAGTGATATATACCAAGTGGAAGGGAAAACAACTCACAAAGAAGAATTTGTGACATGTGGTGGAATCACTTTAAAAGAAGTGAACTTCAAAACCATGGAAAGTAAGATCTGCTCTGGGCTCTTTTTTGCAGGAGAAATTCTCGATATCGATGGAGTTACTGGCGGCTTTAATTTCCAAAATGCTTGGACTACGGGCTTTATCGCGGGAGCCTCTGCTTCCTGTTTTCTGTAAGAAACTGTCACTTAATGATAGTTTCCTACATTAAATCAAAAAACTGATTTTTTCATTGAACGGGACGGTATTCGCCTTGTTCTACTCGGGCTACATACATGTGGGGTTCTTTTGCAGGCAAAGAAGAGCAGATCAAGTCAGCAATCAAACAGATAAGACCGCCAATAATAGGAACTGTTTCTGTGATTCCTCTGACAATCCATTGAATGCTTCGATCTGTTAGAAAAGAGGTCTCTTTCCTATTAAAGTGGTTATGTTCTTGAATTCCTTCACGGATTCTATTGATTCCAATAAAAATTCCAATGATAGGAATATAAGCCATCAATTTGGAGATTCTTGTTGCCGTCCAACTAATGGTCAAATTTTCTCCATTGGGAAAAAGAGGAATCTCTTTCCCAAAAGTAAGACTTTCAGCTTTCCAGCCAAATGGGCTTTCGATTGGTAAGGTGAGTGCTAGAGGTGTGGGCCGCCATTCCATCGGCATCGCATTCATAATAACCTCTTATTCTTACAATGGGTTATTATTTTTTTCTAAACATCTCATTTGTTGCAACAAAATATTTTTGTTCGACTTTGTAACTTTTTAGGGCTGTCTGCCTCACTTTCACGCAAGATGACCTTGCGCGAAAGCCGAATCGCGCAACATAACCTTGCGCGAAAGCGGGAATCGCGCAACTTTTTCTTGCGCCAAAGATGGACCTGCGCAACTCATTCTAATCTTTTTTAGTCGTGAAAATGCCGTAAACCATGCTTTTTGTTTGATACGCTGCCCAAATCCGAAAGACTGTTTTGGCAAAAATTCGATCTGCTGGTCTTTGTTTAAATAAAAAATCTCTAAATTCACGATTTTTAAGCTCTTTGACCATTCTCCAACCGCAAATAGCCCAAGTCTTTTTCACTTTGGAAGAAATATCTTCAAACTCAATTTTCTTAAATCCTGCATGAAGCATGAGCTGCATGTAATCGGTTGCTGATCCCAAGCTTGGCAATCTTCCTTCTCGGCAAATAGGCTCTAGTAAGTGACGGACTTCCCAAGGTTTTGGATTTTCTTTAGACAACCATGCACAAATGACAACGCGCCCACCAGGCTTCAACACTCTATAAATTTCGGAAAAGAATTTGGGTTTATCTACCATATGCTCAGAACTTTCTACTGAAATAGCTGCATCGAAACTGCTTGAGGGAAGAGAATTTTTGAGCCAGTCGCCAAGAATATACTCTGAATATGGATCTTTGATTCGTGCAATTTCCAGTTGCTTTTCGGATAGAGAAAATCCAGTCATTTTAGTTCCCCACCTTTGATTTAAAAGTTGAGATGTTCCTCCATATCCGCAACCAATATCACAAATGCGATCCTCTTTTTTGAACTGACCTTGTTCAGCGATCAGCTCAACGAGCTTTTCGACTGCACGCTCTGGTGATTCATTTCCTTTTTCCCAAAGGCCATGATGGACATGATCTCCCCATAATTTGCGATACCAAGGATCAAGTGAATTGTAGTGAGTAGCAATTGCGATATCATCTTGAGCTTCATTTGGGTAAATCATGTTTTTGCCTTTTCCTTTTCTTCGGATGTTAAGCAATCAAACCTTTTATTTAAATAGCAGCTTATTTCTTGTGTATTTCTTAAAAATTTTGTTAAGATTCTAAAAAAATTACATGTAGGTAGGAGGATTGATATGACGTCAAAAATAGGCTTTACTCCTTTAGCCACACTTCTTGAAGAGGAACAAAAAGGTTCGGTCAGTCCCAAAACCTTAACACCAAGGCCAAGGACACCAACCAATTGGACTCCTAGTCATAGTCCAGCAACATCTGAACGATCCACTCAATCGCTCAATGGGATGCAGGTCTCTATCATAAGACCGCAAACACCTTCAAGAACTCCTAGTATTCTTCCAAATGGTTGTTTTCAAGAAGACGACATTTGCTCTAAACCTCCTCAGTTTTCTGAAGGAGATGTTGAAGCTAAAAGTGATGAGAGGCCAATAATGGCAGATCAAGAAAATGGCTCGACTGACGATTCAAATCAGTGTCTTGTAGTTTTAGCTCATATCGAAGGGTATAACCCAATGAAAAGACATTGCTGGAACAGCCAAAAGAAAAGTAGTTTGCCTTAAGAAGGGTAGGCTTGCAATTTAGCGTATTTAGCGGCCAAGGTTCTACTTGTCTCAGTATGAGGGAAATGAACCTCGTAGGTTAAGCCAAAAGAGCCTTGATAAGCTTTTTTAATGATGCCAATTCCAAACTCTTTGTGGAGCACTTGATCTCCAGGTGCAAACCCTTCTGTGTGGCCTGATTCTTCTTCTACTTCTTTTTCTATGTGCAATGAGGGCGAGGAAAGATTTTCAAGATATTGGACAGGGATTTCCTTAAGAAAACGAGACGGACGCATGAATCTGGCAGTTCCCCACATATAACGATAGGTAGTAGAACAAAGATAAAGATGTCTCTTGGCTCTTGTCATCCCCACATAGCAGAGTCTTCGCTCTTCTTCGATCGCTTTGGGATCATCTTTTGCATTGATGTGGGGAAAAAGATCTTCTTCTAATCCTACAAGAAACACAAGTTCGAATTCGAGTCCTTTACTGTTGTGAAGGGTCATAAGTTTAACGGTTGGAACAAAAGCTTGATTTTCAACATTTGTCCTTAAAGAGAGTTCTTCTAAAAATTTAGGTAGGCTAGGCTCTGTCTCTTCTTGTTCCCATTCTGCTGCTTTGCCGATGAGCTCATCAACGTTCTCTTTTCGATCTTGGAAAGTTTCAGGATCTTCTTTCAGGTAGTTTAGGTAGCGAGAAGCTGCGATGGTTTCGCTGATCAATTCATGCAGTGCTAGACTAGGTCTTTTATTTCGAAGTGAGTGAATAGTACTGATGTAGTCACGAAGCCCATCTCTTTGCTTGGGTCCTAACTTGAAAAGATCGGATCTATTAAGAGCTTCTTCGCAAAATGTAAAAATCGGCAATTTATGAACAGCTGCAGCTTCAACCATTTTTTCTAGAGTTGCAGCACCAAGACCTCGTTTAGGTAAATTGATCGTACGTAAAAAAGAGATGAGATCTGCATTCGAAATCACCATTTTTAAATAAGCAAGGATGTCTTTGATTTCACGGCGTTGATAAAAGGAAAGACCGCCGATGATCTGATAGGCAATTTTGCGTGAGAGAAGGGCATCTTCAAAGGTGCGTGATTGAGCATTGGTGCGATAAAAGATGGCCATTTCATTTAAAGGACAATTCAGTGCCATTTTCAGGATTTTATGAGCCACAAAATCAGCTTCTAGTCTTTCGTTTTGGGCTACGTAGATTCCAATTTTTGCCCCTTCACCAAGTCCGCTCCAGAGTTTTTTATCATAACGATCTTCATTGTGCTTGATGAGAGCATTCGCTCCTTGCAAGATGATATTTGTACTTCGATAGTTTTGATCGAGAGTGACAACTTTAGCACCTGGAAAGTCGGCTTCAAAATTCAATATGTTTTGATATTTGGCCCCACGCCAAGAATAAATTGATTGGTCAGGGTCTCCCACTGCAAAAATGTTTTTGTGGACAGCGACAAGAATTTTTGCAAGCGTATATTGAGCTGAATTTGTGTCTTGGTATTCGTCGATGAGAACAAAAAGCCAACGATTTTGATATTCCCGCCTGACAGATTCATGTTCTTGGAGCAACTTGACAGTTAGATAAAGAAGATCGTCAAAATCGAGTGCATTGCACTCCTTTAGTTTTTGCTGGTAGGTGCTATAGATTTCAGCGAATTCTTTATCGGCATGTTCTGGATCGATCAAGTCGTTTTTAGCAGAAGAAATTTGGTGTCGGATTTTGCGAAGCGCTCCTTTTTCATCAGGGGCTTGGATGAGAGTGAAGCAACTTTTTAATAGTTTTTCGCTATCTTCTTCATCGTAGATTGTAAAATCATTTTTATAACCCAAAGCATTGATCGATTCTCGTAAAATTCTGGCTCCCAAGCTATGAAAAGTAGAGGCAAGAACTTGCGCATTTTTGAGTGTGCGGATGCGGCTTCGCATCTCCTCTGCTGCTTTATTGGTAAAAGTCACAGCGAGAATGTCAGAAGGGAGGATTCCTAAATCGAGTAACCGGGCAATGCGGTATGTTACGACTCGGGTTTTGCCAGAGCCGGCTCCTGCTAAAACGAGCAAAGGACCTTCGACGTGTTGTGCCGCGATTTCTTGTTGTGGGTTCAGTTCAGACATGGTAGCCAAATTCATTGCCTGATCATGATAGATTGATTTTCTTAAATGTTAAATGGTAAAATCTGAACGCTATGTCTGAAAGTGCTTTGATTATCATTCCTGCTCGTATGGCCTCTACAAGGTTTCCCAATAAGCCGATGGCTCTCATTGCAGGGAAAACGATGATTGAGCGCGTTTGGGCAATTGGGAAGGCAGCACGTCTTGCCAAAGAGGTTGTGATTGCCACGGACGACCAAGAATTAAAAGAATTTGCTGCTGGATTTGGGGCAAAAGTGATCATGACGAGTTCCGATTGTTTAACTGGGACGGATCGGGTGGCAGAAGCATCCTCCTCTTTCAAAGAACATACTATTTTTTTTAGCTTGCAAGGCGATGCTGTTTTAACTCCTCCTTGGGTCATCGAAAAAGTTCTTGAGACGATGTTGAAAAATCCAAATGTTGAAATGGCCACGCCTGCAGTTCGATTGCACGGGAAAGCGCTTAGTGATTTTCTAGCTAGTAAAAAAGGGGGGAGTTCTAGCGGCACGACCGTCACATTTAATAAAAATGGAGATGCTCTTTATTTTTCAAAAGCTGTGATTCCCTATCATCGGGATGAGCACAGTCCGAGCCGACCTGTCTATCGTCATATTGGCCTCTACGCCTATCGATTAAAAACGCTCAAACAATTAAGCCTGTTTTCAGAAGGGATGTTTGAAAAATCAGAAAAACTTGAGCAGCTACGAGCACTTGAAAATGGAATCCCCATTCGAGTTGTTGAAGTAGACTACCAAGGGAGGACGCATGGTTCCGTGGACCGTCCAGAAGATATTGCATATGTTGAGTCGGTGATTGAGCGAGAGGGAGAATTATTGTGATCCGACTGATTTTAGTGCGCCATGGAAATACATTCGAAGAAAACCAAGTGCCTGTTCAAATAGGCGCTGGTACAGATCTCCCATTGACTGCCCATGGGCGAGCCCAAGCTGAGAAGATGGCGCAGTATTTGATTTCTGAAAAAATTCAGCCGAAAGCGATCTATGCAGGAGGGCTGAAAAGACAAACTGAATTTGCTAAAATCATCTGTGGAAATTTTGATCTCCTTTTTTTTTCAGAACCTGCTTTGACCGAAATTGATTATGGTGCTTGGGAAGGGCTTTCGCTTCAACAAATTGGGAATCTATGGCCTAAAGAATATACAGAATGGAATGAAGAAGGAAAGTGGCCAGAGCATCTTTTTCGAGGCACATTTCAAAGACATATTGATGGAGTTGAAGCTTGGCTTCAATTTTTGCGAAAAAAATATGCATCTAATGACACGGTCGTTGCAGTTTCAAGCAATGGCCTTCTCCGCTTTTTTCAATCGGAAAAAAAACTAAAAGTAAAAACGGGTCACTTCTGTGAGCTTTATCTTTTCCAAGATCGGTTAGAAATCAACCGATGGAATGTAAATCCTTGACATCCAGTTAAAGAATGGGTTTTCTTAGTTCACCTTCGCGCAGTCCAAGATTGCCATAGCGATGGTAATCAAAACTGATGGACACTTCTCGTAAGTAGTGAAGTAATTCCAATCTTCCATTTGCCAAAACGGGGTCGTCGACAATATACGTGCCAGAAACGGCCGCGGCCTCAAAAAGTGCTGTTGATGGCTCTTCTACGAGACGAATCCGTTCCATTTGTCCATTTTTGACTCGCTCGAGGAATTGTTCTTCAGTTTCTTCAATGATCTGAAGTTTCGGAATGAGGTTAATCCAATCGAACTGAGGTAATTGAGAAGGAGTCCAGCTGATATGCATTGGAGTACCTGTTGTCAAAGCCGCAGCACAGACCCGTAGGACTTCGAGGGGGGCAGGCGATTTTTCGAGTCTTAGTGTGAGATTTTTCCTCGGTATATAGCGGAAAAAATTATCTTGTCCGACAATTTTAGTAGGGTCACGATCTTGATGTAATTGCTTCCACCAATAAGCATAATTTGCGCAGCTCGCTGTCCAAGACCCAAGTTGTTCTGCTGTGAGCTCGAACCGTTCTAGAAAAGCAGTGAGATTGTTAACCGATTCATTGACAGGAAGCTTTTCTTGCGGCAGGCCATTTTGAGAAGCTTTCATAAATTCGCGTAAGTAATTGGGTCCGCCTGCTTTGGAACCTCCGCCGATACTTGATGCTTTGCATCCCCCAAAAGGTTGACGACGGACGATAGCGCCGGTTGTTCCTCTATTGATATAGAGATTGCCTGCTTCAATTTTCTCTGTCCAAATGGTTTGTTCTCTTTCATCTAGACTCTGAAGTCCAGAAGTCAGTCCATAGGGTACGGCATTAGCAAGTTCAATTGCGTGAAGAAGATTATTTGCTCTCATGAGGCCTAAAACAGGACCAAAAAGTTCGGTCATATGAGTGAAGCTGCTCGGTCGCACTTCGAGTTTAATTCCTGGGCTCCAAAGAGATGGACAATCTAGATCTTGTTTAGGTTCGAGAAGCCACTCTTCTCCCTCTTCCAGAGTTGTTAGTCCTTGTTTAAGAACTCCTCTCGGTTCGTGGATGAGGGGAGTTATTTTAGTGTTGAGATCCCAAGCAGCTCCTAGTTTTAAACTGGCTGCAGCTTCTCTTAATGCATGGCGAAAATGGGGATCATCATAAACTTCTGCTTCAAGAATGGCAAGAGAGGTGGCCGAACATTTTTGGCCGTTGTGACCAAAAGCAGATTGAAGAAGGTCTTTAATCGCAAGATCTCGATCAGAAAGTGCAGTGATGATCATCGCATTTTTGCCGCCTGTTTCAGCAGCGAGATCCAGATTGGGGCGCATTTTAAGAAACTTTTTCGCTGTCTCAGTGCCACCTGTTAAAATGACACAGTTGATTCGAGGATCACGAATCAATTCGCTACCGGACTGTTCACCTGAGCAAGGGACGAATTGAAGAACTTCTTTAGGAATACCTGCATCCCAAAAACAATTCACGACATGCCAACCGACCAAAACGGTATCTGAGGCGGGCTTGAAAATCACACAGTTACCTGTTACAAGTGCAGCTAAAATCCCGCCTGCAGGAATCGCGCAAGGAAAATTCCAGGGAGACGCGACAAGAATGGTCCCCTTTGGAGTCCATTGGATGTCTTTCATTAAAGACATCTTTTCCATCTGTCTTCTGTAATATTCGGCAAAGTCGATCGCCTCTGATACTTCAGGATCTGCCTCAGAGATCGTCTTGCTTCCATCGACGATCATAGCACCGATGAGCTCGCCTCTTCTTTCGCGGAATTTTTGTGCTACACCAGATAAAAGCTGACTTCTATGCTCAATGCTCATGGCAGACCATTCGTTTTCATGGTTTTTTGCGCATTTTAAAGCTTCATCTATCTGGTGCTTATGAGCTTTAGCATAAGTGTAAAGCGGCTTTACATTTAAGAAAGGATTAAACCCTACCCCTTCAGCATTTGCAAACAGCTCTTTACCGCCAATGACTAAAGGAATCGGTTTTGGCGTATGGTTTTTCCAATGTTGGGCGATATTTTCAGCCCATTTACGATTTTGCGGCAGTGAAAAATCGGTATCAGCTTCATTTTCAAAAGGAGCTTTTAGATCGGGTGTTTGAGGATGAAGCTGTCTATTTTGTGTGCGGCGAGGATGTTGAGGAGCTGTTTCTATTTCATCACAGCTTTGAGAAAATAGAGCTGTTTGACTTTCCCAAGCATCTGTGCCCGGTTTTAAACCAAATACATGACGCAAGAAGTTTTCAGGACCTGTATTTTCGTCGAGCCTTCGAATCAGATAAGCAATCGCATGTTGGAATTCTTCTTTGGTTGCAACAGGACAATAGAGAAGCATATCGCCTGTTAATTTTTGAACGACTCTACGAATGTGATCGGCCATTCCCTCTAGCATTTCAAAGCCAGTGTAAGGCTCAACTTGATACTCTAAGCGTAGAAGCATAGCGTAGGCGATGTCAAAAAGATTATGACTTGCGATTCCAAGCCTCACTGCACGTGCATTTTCTGGGAGACATCCATAGGTAACCATTCGCTTAAAATTCGCATCCACTTCAACTTTTGCAGTATAGGGAGCTTGAGGCCATCCTTTAAGAGACGCCTCAAACTGTTCCATCGCAAGATTAGCTCCCTTCACGATTCTAATTTTAATTGGAGCGCCGCTCTCCTTAATTCGTCTTTTAGCCCATTCAGTGAGCTCTTTTTGAAAGTGATGAGAATCTGGTAAATAGGCTTGAAGGACAATTCCTGCAGAATAGGATTGAAATTCTGATTCATCGAGCACTTTTTTGAAAGCGGATACAGTCAAATTTAAATCTCGATATTCTTCCATATCGAGATTGACAAACTTGTGCTCTTTTGTTTGCATGGCCGCTCGATAAAGCTGTCTCAATTTTTCTGCAATTGAGTCTACAGAAATCTCAAAGGCCAAAAGATTGATTTGGCTAAAAATCGTCGAGATTTTAACGGACATGTAATCAATATCGGGATTTTTAAGATCTTCAAGATAAATATGGAGCCGTTTTTTCGCTTCGGCTTCACTTAAGATGGCCTCACCAAGATGATTTAGATTCTGGCGAACTCCTTCGCTTTTGCGCTCTTTTAAGTGTTTTGTTAAAGGTCCTAATTCGCCAGGTAAAATGACCTGCTCAGTTTGTTTTTTTAAAGCAAGAGTGACTAATGGAATGAGAAATTGGGCAACTTCAGGACTTAAAGTTTTTAACGCAAATAGTTGAAAGCGCTTGATCCAGTCCAAATATTGAGGAACGCCTAGTTGATTGAGAAGATAGATCATTTGATCTGCGACTCGTTTATCCGATTTACTTCGAAAACATTCATCTGTCATCGCGGTTGTGAATGCTTTTCCAATTGGATCGTGCATCAAACGGGACATTTGCTGCTGAAGGGCTCTTTCAGTTGTGGTCATTGTACTGGCAGATTCATCGAGCATTAACGCAGCAAGCTCAATGGCAAGACGTTTCCGTTCTGCCACAGATTGAAGTTTGCCTCTCACGCTTTCAAGAATTTCTACTGCTTCATCAAGATGAGTCATATGGCCCCTATATAGCACATTGAAAGAATTGTACAAAAGTTTTTGCGTTATTTGTTATAATGAATCTCGATGATGCATGCGATCTTTTTTTTCACACTTTTATTTTCAGCTGTTTTTGCAGAGAAAGTATCTACTGGTCTTGATATATTTTTTGCAGAAGGGCATCTCGAGACGTTAAAAGAAAAACGAATTGGGCTTTTCACGAATCAAACCGGAGTAGATAGTCAAATGAGATCTACTTTGGAGCTTTTCCAGGAAAATGCTGAAGTCGTTGCTTTTTTTTCTCCTGAACACGGTTTGCGAGGTCAGCATTATGCAGCGGAGTCGGTAAACCATGAGGATACAAAGGGGATCCCTGTTTATAGTCTTCATGGAGAAACTAGAAGACCAACTCCTGCAATGCTTAAAAATATTGATGTTCTAGTTTGTGATATTCAAACCACAGGTGTTCGTTCTTATACATATACCACAACTCTTTTTTATATCATGGAAGAGGCGTCTAAATTGGGCATTGAAGTGATCGTGCTGGATCGCCCAAATCCAATAAATGGAGTGACCGTTGACGGCCCTATGCTGGAAGAGAAATGGCGCTCCTTTATAGGGTATATCAATGTTCCTTATTGCCATGGGATGACCATCGGCGAATTGGCTCTATTTTTTAATCAAGAATATAAGGTGGGGTGCTCTCTTAAGGTAATTCCTATGAAAGGGTGGGAGCGTACGATGAGTTATCGTGATACTGGACTTGCTTGGATTCCACCTAGTCCTAATATTCCTGAGTCTGATACTCCGTTATTTTCGTCGTCAACAGGAATTTTAGGAGAGCTGAGCATTATGAGTATTGGAATTGGCTTCACCATGCCATTCAAAATTGTTGGAGCCCCTTGGGTTCAAGGAAAAGAGTTTGCCGAAAAATTGAACGCACAAAAATTGCCTGGAGTTCATTTTCAGTCTTTCCATTTTCGCCCTTTTTATGGACTTTACAAAGGGATGGATTGTCAAGGTGTTCTCATTCAAATTACCGATACCCTCACGTATCGTCCTCTATTAGTGCAATATTTTCTTTTGGGTCTTTTGAAAAGTCTTTATCCTCAAGAATTTTCTAAATGCCTTACAAAACTTCGAAACAAAGATTTTTTTTGTAAAGCTAATGGTACTGAAGCAGTTCTTGAGATTCTCATTCAGGAAAAATACCCCGCTTGGAAGCTAGTTGATCTGCATAAAACAGAGAGGGAAGCCTTTCTTGAAAAACGGAAAAAATATCTTCTTTATTAGGGTGTGCCGTCAATTGATCTTCTGGGAGATCTCTGATGGATTTTTCTGTCCAGCAAAGTGCGGAGGGCGAAGGCAACTTGGGTAAAATTGTCGAGCTCGAGTACAAAGCTGGGCGGAAAAAGCCGCGGAGAGCTCTCCATAGATCAATTGACGACACGCCCTAGCTCGACTTTACAACTTTTTAGGCCTTCAGCACTAAAAAGTTGTAAAGTCGAGCTTAGCACTCAGCTAATCTTTTTGCTAAAACATTGACAAAATTAGAACTCACATTCTATGATGATTTGCAAAAAATCAACTTATGAGGCGTACCATGTCTAAGAAAATTAAACCTCTTGGCAATCGCATTGTTGTTCAACGACAAGAAGCGAAAACAACGAAAGGGGGAATCATCCTTCCAGAAGCTGCTCAAGAAAAACCTCGTCAAGGCAAAGTGGTTGCTGTTGGCCCGGGTAAAGTAGATGAAAAAGGAAAAACTCATACACTAGATGTAAAAATCGGCGATGAGATTCTCTTTTCTTCTTATTCTGGCACTGAATATAAAGCGGACGGGATGGATTATTTGATCCTTTCTGAAGAAGATGTCTTAGCGGTCTTTGGGGGTTAATCATGGCAAAAATGTTACAATTTCACGATGAGGCTCTCAAGTCTCTTTTAAAAGGTGTAAAGACGCTTTCTAAAGCAGTGATTGTTACGTTGGGTCCAAAGGGGCGCAATGTTGTGATTGCAAAAGAATTTGGCTCTCCTTCTTCGACAAAAGACGGCGTTACTGTGGCCAAAGAAATCGCTCTCAAAAACAAATACGAAAATATGGGCGCGCAGTTGGTTAAAGAAGCTGCATCCAAAGCATCGGATACTGCAGGCGACGGTACAACGACCGCGATTGTTCTTGCTGAGGCTATTTTTAGCGAAGGGGTGAAAAACGTCAGCGCTGGAGCGAATCCGATGGATGTGAAGCGAGGCATTGACAAAGCTGTGAAAGTGATTGAAGAAGCACTTGATAAGCTTGCAAAACCGATCAAGACGCCAGAAGAAATCCAGCAAATCGCTTGTATTTCTGCGAATAATGATGCTGCAATTGGTGCGATCATTGGAGAGGCGATGCAGAAAGTGGGCAAAGATGGAATTGTTTCCATTGGAGAGGCGAAAGGGATCGAGACTTTCCTTGAAGTTGTTGAAGGAATGCAGTTTGATAAGGGCTATATTTCTCCTTATTTCATTACAAACGGCGAAAAAATGTCTGTTGAGTTTGAAAATCCTGCGATTCTTTTGACAGATCGAAAACTATCCAGTGCAAAAGAGCTTGTTCCGATCCTTGAGAAAATCATGCAAAAAGGGTCTCGTCCTCTTTTGATTATTGCTGATGATGTCGATTCAGAAGCTCTTGCAACTCTAGTTGTGAATAAAGTAAAAGGGGGACTTCCTCTTTGTGCAGTGAAAGCGTCTGGATATGGCGATCGGCGCAAGAGTTTCTTACAAGACTTAGCGATCCTCACTGGAGCCACCGTTATTTCTGATGAACTTGGATATAACATTGAAGAAGTAGGCCTTGAAGTTCTAGGTTCTGCTAAGAAGGTTAACATCTCAAAAGAAAACACCACGATTGTCGATGGATCTGGTAAGCCGAAAGACATTAAAAGTAGAGCAGCTCAAATCAAAGCAGAATTTAATCAACCAGATGTTTCTGACTATGACCGAAAACAGCTAGAAGAGCGACTCGCTAAATTTGTTGGCGGCGTTGCTGTTGTGAATGTGGGTGCTGTGACTGAAACAGAAGCTAATGAGAAAAAAGATCGTATTGATGACGCTCTACATGCAACAAGAGCAGCTGTGGCACAAGGGATCGTTCCTGGTGGCGGCGTAGCGCTGATTCGTGCATCAAAAGCTCTTGATAAATTGAAACTCACTGGCGATGAGGCTATTGGTGTTGAAATCATTCGTAAAGCTTGCTTTGCGCCAGCTACTGCAATTGCTAATAATTGCGGTAAAATGGGCAGTCTCATTGCAGAAAAGATCGCAGAGAAAGAGGGCTCTTTTGGCTATAATGGCCTTACCGATGAGTTCTCTGATCTAGTCAAAGACGGAGTTATTGATCCTGTTCTTGTGACAAAAAGCGCGCTTGTGCACGCTGCATCTATCTCTGGCATGTTGATCACGATCGCAGCTATGATCACCGATAAACCTGAACCTAAGAAAGAAGGCGCAGGTCCAGCACCCGGAATGGGCGGCATGGGCATGGGCGGTATGGGTGGAATGGGAATGGGTGGCATGGGTGATTTCGGCGGCATGATGTAATTGTCCTTGAGGCGGGTGCAATGCCCGCCTCAAATCATTTCATCCGAAATCTGTTCATTTTAGCCTTTAGCTAGCTCTGTCAATTTATACTTTTTTTATTATATTATAATTTATTTTTTAATTTCCGAAAGGGTTTTTAAGATAACGGCTGGCGACTGTGCCAAGACACATAATTCCTACTACAGCTATCTTTTTTAGAAAGAGCGAAGATGGAAGCATTCTTTTTATTCTCGCAGATAGTGCAGCGCATCTTGAAGATAATGCTTCTACTATTTTGGTGTGACCATTTTGCGTGGCTGTTTCTGCAGCTTGTTTTCTGTGATTTTCTGAGATGGGTCCATTAGCGAGCAATGCTTGTACTACTTGGAGGTGGCCATTCTCGGTGGCATTTCTTACTGCCAATCCTCTGTAATCATCTGAGATTTGTTCATTGGCTAGCAATGCTTGGAGTACTTGTAGCTGGCCATACCAGGCGGCAACTATTGCGGCAACTCCTATGCGATCACCTGAAATTGGTCCAATAGCTAGCAATGCCTGCATTATTTGAGGATGGCCATTTCTGGCGGCGATATTTATTAAACGGCCTCTCAGAAACTCTGAGATTTGTTCATTGGCTAGCAATGCTTGGAGTACTTGTAGATGGCCATTCTCGGCAGCATACTCTAATGCCAATCGTCTTCGACCATTTGAGATCTGTCCATTGGCAAGCAATGCCTGTACTACTTGCAGGTGGCCATTTCTGGCAGCCTCTATTACTGCGTCTCCTCTATCATCATCAGAGATCTCTCCATTAGCTAGCAATGCCTGTACTACTTGAATATAGCCATTCTCGGCGGCAAGCAATACTGCGTCCCCTCTATCATCATCGGAGGTAGATCCATTAGCAAGCAATCCTTGTACTGCTTGGAGGAAACTATTCTCTGGGAATTGAATAAGAATTCTTCTAGCATCATCAAATGATGAAAGGCTGTCAGGTCTTTGAATGATGATCTGAGAAGCAATATCGAAGCGTCCTTTGCTCACTGCGCGTTCTAAAGCTTCCTTGGCAGTTTTTGTATCTCCATAATCAATAACCATCTGTGCAAATGGATAGAGAGGACATGCATAACCGGTCACTAGTTCAGTCAAAATAGCTGCCTCTGTCATCTTGCTTGAACCATCTTTTTGAGAAGATCTATTTATTTCCTCTACCAGCCTTGCAGTGACAATATTTTCAGTTTTTTCTTTTGTAAAATTTGAATGATCGGCTCTAGTAAATAGTTCTCTGTATAAAGCTTGCAATCCCTCATAGGATCGATCTTTTTGAGCCATTTCGTGCAATATGTCAGTGGGCAATCTGGGAAGGGGTGGATGTTGTACTGATGCTGCCATATTATGTTTCCTTTATATGTATTAATTAAAATTAACGTTTATTATACATATTTTTGTTTTTAATTTCAATTATAAATTACTTATTAAATATTATTTTTAATAAGCTATTTAAGCTAAAAATGTGTATGCGTATTTTACGCATATCAAGTTATTGGTAACCAATGAATTATATCTGGTTGTAGTGGGCGTATGTCAAGGAGAATAGGTGGCATGGGCGACTTTGGTGGCCATGTGTAATTGTTCCTGAGGCGGGTGCAATGCTCGCCTCAAATCATTTCATCCCGAAATCCGCTCAGCTTTTTATTAGCTTTTAGAGCCACTTTTAGAAGGGGCGAAGATTGAAGCAGTGTTTTTATTCCTGAGAATAGCTCAGCTCATCTTGAAGCATGCGATGCTTCTACTACTTTGAGATGGGCATTTTCGTCGACAAACCGGCCAATTGTCTGAAAGAGTTTGAGATTTGTCCATTATCCAATCTCTCTACTATCTTGAGATAGCCCTTTTCGTCGGCATATTTTACTGCCATTCCTCTAAAAGAGCCTGAGATTTGTCCATTATCCAATGCCTCTACTACTTTGAGGTGACCCTTCTTGGCTGCATTCAGTAGTGCCAATCCTCTGTCACTATCTGAGATCTGTCCTTTAGCTAACGCTTTTACTACTTCGAGATGGCCATTTTCAGCTGCCTTTGTTAATGCAGCTCCACTGTAATAATTGGAGGTTTGTTCTTTCTTAGCTAGCAATACGACGAGCGTTTGAAGGGGGTTATTGCTGATTTCGTTATTACCCCTCGATATTCGATTGTGTGGCATTGGTCCATTAGCTAGCAATGTCTCTACTTCTTTGAGGAGGCCCATCTCGGCAGCTTTAATAAGAACTTCTCCTGCAGCATCAGATGATGAAATGTCGGGTCTTTGAATGACGATCTGATAAGCAGTATCGAAGTGTCCTCGCGACAGTTCTTTGGCTACAGCTTCCTTCGCAGCATTTGCATCTCCGTACTCTATAATCATTTGCGAAAATGGATAAAGCGGGCCTATACCTATAAAATCCGTTACCAGTTTCGTTAACATAGCTGCATCTGTCATCTTGTTGCTTGTTTGAGAAGATCTTTTTATTTCTTCTATCCATCTTGAATTGACAGTATTTCCGATTGTTTGCATTGAAAAACTTAAATGATCAGGTCTATGAAGCGAGCTGAAAATTTTATATAATCCTTCATATGATCGATTTTCTTTAGCCATTTTGTCCGATAACGCGGTGGAGAATGCGGGGAGAGCTGAGAGAGCCATTGTGCTTTTGGAAGAGAGGTGTAGGGGGGCTGCCATATTATATTTCCTTTTACATTAATAATTAAAATTAATATTTATTATACATGAGTTATTTTTTGTTTTCAATTACAAATGTTATTTGTAGTTGTCAATATTAATGATTTTTTAAAGTATTGTTTAAAATTAAGAAGGTGTGCTTATTTGATCGTCTCAAGTTATTGAATATCAAATTGATGAAAATTGCGGGTAGATCAATGAGCATGGGTGGAATGGGCAATTTCCGCAGCCATGTGTATCCAAGATTAGGAAACTGTAAAACTCCAGCCTAGCCACTCGCCTTTTTTGTACTCCGAAAGTATTTTCCAGCCCCACTTTTTTGCTTGGACTAAGTATGCTTCTTTTTGCTCTGCCAAAATTCCTGAAACAATCCACAGTTTAGCAAGTGAGTTCAATCGTTTAGGCTTAAATTGCTTTTGCTCTGGGAAAATCATGTTCATGAGCAAGATATTTTTTTCGGGAAGTTTAGAAGGAAGTATTTTAGAAAAAGTAGCTTTAAGATGATTTAGTTTTGCATTTTCTTTCGCATGCTTAATTGCTGCTGAATCGATGTCTATTCCAACTGCGGAGGTTGCGCCTAGAAGAAGCGCTCCAAGTGCGAGAATACCGCTCCCAGTGCCGATATCAATAATCGATTCGTGGACCACGTGGTGTTTCATTATCTCTAACATCAGATAAGTTGTCGGATGGGACAGGTCTCCAAAACCTGGACCTGGAGTCAGAAGAAGGGTTTTGTCTCCAAGAGAGATGTGTGCTTTGCCTTCGGTGAAATTTTCAGCGAAAAGAGACCATTGCTCATTCCAATCCACATCGGCTTTCTTTTTCTCGATGAGAATCGCATTTTTGCTTTCAATCGATTTTGTACTATGGCCACCAATAAAAATTTCTCCAATGGCATCGTCTTCGATAATGAATGAGTGTTTAAGTCCCTTTTTTTCTAGCTCAAGCTGAATTTTGCTGAGCTGTGTCTCATCTAAAACGCGGAATAGGTAATAGTCCATAATGACCTCTAGTCTAATGTAAAGCAGCTTTACATTTGAGGCAGTTGCAAAATTCCACGGCAACAAGAAATCGATGATTTTGGGTCCTCTTGAGAGGCAACGCAGTGCGTTGCCGTACTGTGCCGCCGGTTGCCTGCCCAGAAGGGCAGGCGAGAAGGAGCAGTCTCGAGAGGGCGCAAAAGGGCGATTTCTTGTGCCGAAGAGTTTTGCAATTGTCTCATTCACTTATTTTTCCAAAATGAGGGCAAAAAGAGAAGTAGAACAATGAAAAATTCAAGACGGCCCAAAAGCATCCAAAAAGTGCAGAAGATTTTAGAGAAGGGAGAAAGAAAAGCGAGCGATTCAGTGGGACCTGCCGCGCGAAAGGCAAGGCCTGTGTTATTGAGGAGACTTGCCATAAGTCCCAAGGATGTTTCAGGATCGATTCCATCAAGAACAAGTGACATAGTGCCAAGGACGGTAAAAAAGGCCACAATGCAAAAAAAAGACAACACGGTGAGCGCATTTTTATCATCGACTTCGTTTTTGCCAATGTAAAGTTTGCGAACGCTGTCAGGGCGAAAGATAGATTCTAATCGGTGTAGAAGAATTTTGTAGGCAATATAAAAGCGAGACGTCTTTATCCCTCCCGCAGTAGATCCTGACATACCGCCAAAAAACATTAAGATCAGCATGAACATCTGTGCAGCAAAAGGCCACCGGTCATAGTTCGCTGTAAAAAACCCCGTCGATGTTTGCAACGAAAGAGCCTGAAAACACCCTTGTCTAAAAGCTTGAGCTACTCCTAGTTCTGGAATGAGAAAAGAAGAAACAGCCAAACAGCCGAGGACAGCAATTCCTAAAAAGAGAAATAAATCAGGCACATAAACCCTAGAAAATTTCAGTCGCAATAGATGAAAATAGAGAGCAAAGTTAATACTTCCAATGATCATAAAGACAATCACAATCGCCTCTGTGGCAGCGCTGTGGTAGCTTGCAATACTCTCATTGCGCACCGAAAAACCTCCTGTAGAGATGTTTGAAAGCGATGTGCAAAGAGCATCAAAAAAAGTCATTTCTTGATTCGTCCACACAAGAAGACCGATTTCTAAAAGAGTAAAAAAAGTATATAGTTTCCATAGATGTGATGCGGTTTCTCGAATCCGAGGGGTAATTCCATCTTTAATGGGTCCCGTTGTTTCCATCTGATAAAGTAATTTACCACCCACCCCCAAGGCTGGAAGCACCGTAAGAAAGATCACAACGATTCCCATGCCCCCAATCCATTGAAGAAGACTACGCCAAAAAAGAAGCGCTTTACCCACAGCCTCCACGCCTGAATAAAGAATGAGATTCGTATCGGGATCTCGTATGGGAGCGACCGTTCCCCAATAAATATATGTCTTATCAGGCACATGTGGGTTGGTAAGACGGATCGGTATCTCCTTTTGAGTGAGTGGATCGTAGGCTTTGGCACAAATCATGGTTGAGCCCGTTGTCGTTAAGCCTGACATCGCCTCAAAATAGGCTTCAAGAGGACGTAGAGTTCCACTGAGAGAAAAAGGAAGAGAGCTGATGATTGAGGTGATAATCCAGATAAGAACTACGATGAGAATGCTCTCTCGACGACTGGGACTTTCAGCAAAAGACTCATTGCGTCCAATTGTCCAAAGAACAAAAGCCAAAGTTGAAGAGATCGTCATCGTTGCCAAAAAGGCAAATGTGCTTGAGGGTTGAGGATGAAATTCGGGAAAAATCTGATAGTAGATAGAAATTGCAAGAGGGACAGAGAGAAGTAAGCTTAAGTAAAAAAGGTACCTACTTAGGATTTTTGCAAAAACCATCAGTGAAATAACTGTTGTAGTTTCGGAATTTGGAGAGGATTGCAAATAGCAACCACAATATCATTTGCACAAAGAACTCGATTTCCTCTACCGACCATCACTCTTCCTTGACTCTCAATCACTGCGATGAGTAGTCCCTTCGGCAAATCGAGATCAGAAAGAGGAATTCCAACTACTTTTGAAGAGGGGGCCACTTTTAACTCTATGATTTTTGCCGCATCGCCGCTCAAAGAAGCAATCGACAATGTTCTCTCTTCATCCAAAATAGAAAGAATTCGGTTGGCTACATTCACTCTTGCTGAAAGGGCTGGGATGACTCCCACTTTCTCTAAAATCGGCGTAATCTGTCCATTTGTGATTTGCGCAATTGCTTTAGGACAACCAAGTTGCTTTGCCAATGCTGCAATCATCAGGTTGGTTTCGTCAAAGTGGGTGCAAGTAATCAGCGCATCTACATCTTGCACTCTTTCAGTGCGAAGCAATTGAGGATCGCGCCCATCGCGATTGATGATCGTTGCGCGTGGAAGAAGGTCTGCAAGCTCGAGGCATCGAGTGGCATGCTTTTCAATGACGCGTACTGAAATTTTTTGTTGGCATAAAAAGTGAGTTAAGTGAACCGCTACATCAGAGCCACCCACTAAAATCACTGACCTTGTTTTACTTTCAGGAGAATGAAATATTTCATGTAGACGTTGCATCACTTTTGCTTCACCTACAAGAGTCACTTGATCTCCTGGTAAAATGTGATCTTCTCCATGTGGGATGAGCGTGTTTTCTCCTTCCCCCATTTTGCGTCGAATCAATCCTGCAATCAAATTTTCCGGAAGAGTGAGTTTGCAAATGGGAGTGCCCCCACGATCCCAATGATCGGGAATTTGAATGGTTCGCATGTGAACTGCACCATGAGCAAAGTGCTCAACTGCTAAATCGCCTGATGAGGTAAGCGTTTTAAATAAATCTTGGGCTGCTAAGAGTTCTGGCCCAATAAAATAGTCGACAAAAAAAAAGACGGCCGAAATCAAGCTTTGAATGGTTGAGGTAATCTCTTTGATTGATCCGCGCAACCGTTTTGGGAAAACCTAAATTTTTGGCGATAGAGCATGCGACCAAATTTGTTGCATCATCTCCCGTGGCTGCAAAAAAAAAGATTGGGTTTCTGATCGATCAGATCTTCAAAAAGCTTCCAGCTTGGCGCTGTGGCATGGATCGTTGCGACATCGTTTTCGCGACTTGCTTTTTCCAATGCTTTTGGATCTTTGTCGATCAAAATTACATTGTGTTCTTCTTCAGAAAGAACCGAGGCCACATAAGAACCGGTCCTTCCAGCACCCAAAATAACTATATTCATGCAGACACTTTGTCAAAAATCGATTCAAAAGGGAACTCAAAAGTGATTTTAATGGGCTTTTTGTTATACTACAGGCATGAAAAAGCACTCGATTTCTACTGTGATCAACTTCTGCTCCAATGAGAGTAGATTTATTCAGGCAACGATAGAGCAGGCATCGCTTTTTTCTCGCCAAGTGATCATTGCTGTCTGCGATCATTTTTTTGATGGAACTCCTGAAAATCGCCCTCTTCTTGACCAAGTGTATGCGGCTTTTCCTGATTGTCTTTTTGTTGAATATGCTTTTATTCCGCAAAAGATTCCCAAAAAAATTTGGAAAAAGATTGACCCTGCTCATTTCTGGCATAGCTTGTCTCGACTCATTGGCTATTCATGTGTAGATGAAGAAATTGAAACCGTTTTATTTTTGGATGCAGACGAAGTTCCTGATGGAAAACGGTTTGGTGAATGGCTCGATTGTAGCGATTATATGCAACATACGACTCTAAAACTTTCCAATTACTGGTATTTTCGTGAGCCTTGTAACCAGGCTCTTCGTTTTGAAGACTCGATCGTTTTGGCACAGAGAAGAGCATTGGATTTAGAAATTCTTCTTCATGAGGAAGAGCGCGATGCTATTTACAATCTGTTGCCAGGTCCGAAAAGACGCCATGTAACTGATTCTGACGGGGCGCCCATGTTTCACCACTACAGTTGGGTACGCACTCAAGAAGAAATGCTCAAAAAAGTGAATGCTTGGGGTCACAGAGGGGATCGAAATTGGACAGATTTGGTTAAAGAGGAGTTTTCTCAGCCCTTTCGAGGTACAGATTTCATTCATGGCTATACTTATCGCGCGGTAAAACCTTTTTTTACTATTTCTTTTGACCCCCCTCATTTTCCTGCAAAAATAGCTCCTAAAGTCAAAAGATTAGGTAAACGAGAGATCTTCCAATTGATGAAATTGAGAAAGTTCTGGAACTTTCTTGATTTTTAGAGGTTGTTTCAGAGATGATAGGTAGGTATCTATTTAGCACTGGTAGCTCAGTTGGATAGAGTACCTGGCTACGAACCAGGGGGTCAGAGGTTCAAATCCTCTCCAGTGCATTTATGTTTATTACCAAGTTTTCTTTTGGTCCTCTCCAAACAAATGCAATTTTGATCGGTTGCCCAATCACAAAAAAGGGAGCGATCATCGATCCTTCTCTTGGATCTTCTGCAGCGATTCTTCAGAAAATTGCAGAATTGGGGTTAACTGTAGAAAAAATTCTTTTAACACATTCTCATTGGGATCATTTTGCTGATGCTGCCTCTTTGAAAAAGAAATTGAATGTGCCTCTTTATATTCATGCCCTAGATGCCCCAAATTTGATCAAGCCAGGCTCTGATGGTCTCCCTTTGTTTTTTCCAATCGAAGGTGTAAGTGTTGATCATTTTTTAGAAGAAGGGGATCTGATTGAAATAGGACTTTTGAAGGCAGAGGTGATTCATACCCCAGGTCATTCTCCTGGAGGCGTCTGTTTTTATTTTAGAGAAGAAAGCTTGCTCATTTCAGGCGATACATTATTTCAAGGAAGTATTGGCAAAATTTGTTTTCCAACTTCAGAGCCTGAAAAGATGTGGACAAGTTTAGATAAACTAACAAAGTTGCCGAGTGAAACCCGCGTAGTTCCTGGTCATGGTGGAGATACATCCATTGGAAGGGAAAGTTGGCTTTCTCGAGCTAAAGAAATTTTTTCGGAGTAAATTTTATGTCACTTGTTGGAAAAAAAGTACCTGTTTTTAATGCAAAAGCGGTCGTAAAAGATAAAACATTAGATTTTAACCTTGCCTCTTACACTGGCAAGTATGTGATTTTTTTCTTTTATCCTCTTGATTTTACCTTTGTGTGTCCTACAGAATTGCACGCCTTTCAAGAGAAACTCAAAGAGTTTGAGAAGAGAAACGCACAGGTAGTTGGATGCTCAATTGATAGTTGTTATTCTCATGCAGCTTGGCTCAATACCCCAAAATCTAAAGGGGGAATTGAAGGAGTGACCTATCCAATCGTCTCTGATATTCATAAATCGATTGCTAAAGCCTTTGGAGTTCTCAAAGAAGAAGATGGGATTGCGTATCGAGGGCTTTTTTTAATAGACAAATCTGGGACCGTGCGTCATCAGTTGATCAATGATTTGCCACTCGGTAGGTCAGTAGACGAAGTGCTTCGCACGCTTGATGCCCTCATTTTTCATGAACAGCATGGAGAAGTTTGTCCTGCGAACTGGAAAAGCGGCGCTAAGGCAATGAAGCCAACTGGTGAAGGTCTAACCGAATACTTCGGTTGACCTCTCTTTTTAAATCGTCTATACACAAATTAATTCAAGAATCGGCTTTTGGCAAAGCCAGCGCCCGGAATTTTCATCAGGCGTAGCCGGCGCCGAAGCAGGCCATGTTTTTACATGGCCGATGGAGGCGGATGAAAAGGCTGGGATGCTGGCGCGACCAAAACCGATTTTTTGAATTGATTTGTGTATCCATGAAGTTTAAAACATGTAGGCGATTCCAATGACCCGTTTTCGTAAAGAAAAAGATAGCATGGGGGAAGTCCAAGTCCCCGCTGATGTCTACTATGGCGCTCAGACGATGCGCTCCCTTCATCATTTTTCAATTGGGGGGGATTTAATGCCTCAAGAGTTGATTCGGGCCTTTGGGATTTTGAAAAAAGCTTGTGCACTTGTCAATCGAGACCTTGGCAAATTAGATAAAAAGAAAGCTGATCTGATCGTTAAAGCAGCAGATGAAGTGATTGAGGGTAAGCTAAAAGCTCATTTTCCCTTGCACGTTTGGCAGACAGGTAGTGGCACTCAAACGAATATGAATGTCAATGAGGTCATTTCCAATCGGGCGATTGCTTTGGCGAAGGGGAAGCTAGGAAGTAAGGATCCGATTCATCCGAATGATCATGTCAACATGTCTCAATCATCAAATGATACATTTCCTACAGCGATGCATATCGCGGCAGCCACAGAAATAGGGAGTCTTTTAGCAGCACTTACAAGCTTAAAAAAAAACGTTTCAGAAAAAAGAAAAAGCTTTTAAGGGGATTGTTAAAATAGGGAGAACTCATTTACAAGACGCAACTCCACTGACCCTATCGCAGGAATTTTCTGGATACGTCTCTTTAATCGAGCGAAATATTCATCGAATCGAACAGGCCTTAGATGGGCTTTATGATTTAGCCATAGGCGGCACAGCTGTCGGAACTGGATTGAATGCTCCTCCCCATTTTGGAGAGAAAGTAGCGAAGAAAGTAAGTGAACTGACAGATCTTCCTTTCCGCTCCCATCCGAATAAATTTGCAGCTCTTTCCGCTCATGATGAAATCGTTTTTGCAAGCGGGGCTTTGAAAACAACTGCTTGTGCACTCATGAAAATTGCCAATGATATTCGTTGGCTCGGTTCGGGACCTAGATGCGGCTTTCATGAGCTTATTTTGCCTGAAAATGAACCAGGTTCTTCCATCATGCCGGGAAAGGTCAATCCCACACAGTGCGAGGCACTCACCATGGTAGCAGTTCAGGTGATGGGTAATGATGCAGCCATTGGCTTTGCGGGCTCTCAAGGTAATTTCGAATTGAATGTGTTTAAGCCAGTTCTGATTTTCAATCTTCTCCATTCGATATTCATCTTGAAGGACTCTATCTCGATGTTCGAAAAGTACTGTATTGAAGGACTGAAGGCCAATCGAAAAAGGATTCAAGAGTATGTAGACAATTCTCTTATGTTGGTGACCGCCTTAAGTCCTGTCATCGGTTATGACAAATGTGCCAAAATCGCCCATTTGGCATTTGAGGAAAACCTATCTCTTCGCGAGGCTGCTATTAAATTAAAGTTTTTATCCGGCGAAGAGTTTGACAAGGTTGTCATCCCAGAGAAGATGACTGAAAGCACTCTAGACGTCCTTGGATAAAAATTGTATATTACTAACGCTTAATCGCTTAAGTTTGTTTATTCTTTATAATTACTTTATAATATTGTGTTATAATATTTATATAATAAAACTAAATTTATTGGAGTTAATAACATGACTGTTTTTCATCTTTACCAATCGAACTGTTATAGCCCAGTATCCGCAGACCTAAAAACTTTGAATCAAGAATTCGAAAAAGTTCAGGGTCTTGCTAATAAAGTAAAAAAATATACTTTATCAAACTGGGGAAAGGCTCTCTGTTTTCTACCTGTTATTGGTTGGATTATTGGGTTATGCTGTTTTATCAAAAAAGACCAATCTATAGCTGAATTTTTGAAGGGTGAGCAAGAGGTTTTGACCAATTTTAATTCTTACAAAGCCAAAAAGGTCATTGATGTTGATGTTGACCTTGCGCTGGCCAACGATCCTGCAAGCAATGAAACTTATAAAATCATTGACCAATTTTTCCAATCAGTCAGCTCTCTTTTTCCTAAAAAATATTAAAAGAAAGTTTATCTGAGCTTTCCGCTTCCACTCAAATAAAGTACAAGGTTTTGTCGGTATCTATAAAAAGATCTGGCCGCAAGTGTCATCATTTGTGTATGATATCGTATTCTAGACCTGTCGATAACCTTGGCCGATATAAACTTTGAATGACTGAACCATTGTTTACTTTTCTCGACGTTTTTGAAAACTGCCTATGGCAATTCGTCGGAGTTCCCGTGGTCATCATTCTTGGGCTTTATTTAACCTTTCAGTCCAAATTCTTTCAATTCCGCAACTTTTCCCTGATCATTAAAACTTTTATTCATTTTTTTAAGGCTCATGGCTCGCAGCAAAGAGGAGTCCATCCTCTTAAAGCCTTTTTTGCTGGGATCGGCGGATGTGTGGGTATTGGCAATATTGCAGCTATTTGCACTGCAGTACAGATAGGGGGGGCCGGGTGCTTTGTTTTGGATTTGGGTCACAGCCATCATGGGGATGTTGGTAAAATATGCCGAGGTTTACCTAGGCCTTCGCTACCGGGTTCCCAACTCCAATGGAGGATACAATGGAGGGCCCATGTATTTCTTGAATCAAGTGTTCAAAAAAAGCTGGGTTCCTAATCTGGTCAGCGTCCTTCTTTGCGTCTATGGTGTTGAAGTCTATCAGTTCAGCATTGTCACTCATAATGTAGCTGCAAACTTTGCCATTCCCCCCTTCTTTGTCGCTCTAGGTTTAGTCTTTTTAGTCATTTTGGCAGCAAGTGGCGGTGTGAAACGGATTGGGACTATTTCTGCTGCTTTAATCCCTCTATTTCTTATCCTTTATTTTGGAATGGGGTTTTGGATTCTTGTTAGTCATTTAGGATTGATCCCATCTGTTTTAAAA
>Ga0207156_10036_pt1 | contig 34782 bp, 54 predicted proteins | sample Alteio_BWMinHeat_24_FD_153514 | JGI IMG/M metagenome (GOLD analysis project Ga0207156, IMG submission 153514) | Enriched cells from forest soil in Barre Woods Harvard Forest LTER site, Petersham, Massachusetts, United States -... | ecosystem: Environmental > Terrestrial > Soil > Temperate forest >...
TTTAATATTAATGAACAGTGTGGAACATTACATCCGCAAGGGCTGCGCGATGCAGTTATAAAAAATAAAGCTGATATAGGATTTGCATTTGATGGGGATGGAGATAGAATCCTCGCCGTTTCACGCCAGGGGATTATTAAAGATGGGGATGATCTTATTCATATTTTATTATCCCATCCACGGTATCAGCACAGCGAAACGGTTGTCGGCACAACTATGACTAATTATGGTTTTGAAACGATGCTTGCGGCCCAGAATAAAAAACTTGTGAGAACCGATGTTGGCGATAAATGGGTGAGTGCTTATATGCGGGAGCACGGCACTCTTCTTGGTGGTGAACAATCAGGGCATATTATTTTAAATGACATACTTCCTACAGGTGATGGGATACTCGTCGCGCTGACTGTTCTTGAAGCTCTGCTGCACACACACAATTATGATCTTGTTACATTTACCAAATATCCTCAGGTATTAATTAACTTTCCCATACGTATAAAAAAAGATTTAACGCAAGAACCGTTTGTTCACCATATTAGTCAAGCGCATGTCGCTATTAAACAGGGGCGATTAAATGTTCGCTTTTCAGGAACAGAATTATTGTTGCGTGTTATGGTTGAGGCGGCAACGCTTGAGATTGCTGAAAAAAATGCCCGGGATTTGGCAGAAAAAATCGTGCCATTATTACAATAAAAAAAGCGGGAAGTTATCCCGCTTTCTAAAAATAATATTTTTTAAAAATTTAGTTACACATCTTAATCATGTCACACATTTCTTGAGCATGATTGTAAGCTTTTTCACATGCGCGGGCATGTTTTTCAAGTTCACAATATTCTGGGGTGTCTTTCTTATTTTCTGCGCACAGATTATCCATTCTTCTTTGGCATTCATCATGGAACATTTTACAATTTGCACAGCATAAATCAGCAAATTCTTGCATTGTGTATGTTTTATCTTGAATAATAATCGTTACACACGTATCGGCACCTTGTTCAATGAGCATTCGTACAATAGGGCGCATGTCAATATTCATGTCAAAGATAAAAGCATTTTGTGCTATTGCTAACATGAGTGGAGTCATTCCTTCTTCATCTCGACAATCAACATTTGAACATGAGAGAAGAAGTTCTTTGACGCGGTTGCAATTACACTGGTCAATAGCTTCAAAAAGTCTTTCTTCCATAGTTTGTACAGGAGATTCTTTGCATGGTCCATCATTTACCGAGCAACAAGGGCCATTCGATATGAGAGGGAGTGATATAAGAGCAAGAGAGAAAAATAGTATGTTTTTTTTCATAATATCTCCAAAAAAAATAAAAATAATTACTACCTTCGATTACAGTATCACAAACGAGTTTATTAGTCTAATAGTTCTGTGCACGTGTGCATTTGGGCAAAAAAAAGAATATACTTTATTATAAATATTTTTTTCTATTCAGGTTAATAAGTATGAACTACAGTAAAAAACTTTTATTATTTTTTCTTATAGTCCCGAGTTTGTTTATTAAGGGAATGGACCCTTCTTCTATTAACACCTATAATCAAGTGCCCATTACTCCTCAATCGATTGTGACATTAGCTCCGAATCTTGCTACCGATGATTTAAAAAAAATCGAATCCTGGTTACTTAAAAATCGCAAAGTTATTGATGGTATTATTTGTGCACCATGCTATGGTTTTCTTACAGATTTGTGTGCTAATAAATCTCGTATACAAGCTATTTTAGATAAACATAATCTTAAAAATATGAGCAGGAATAGTTATATTTTTGATATAAATGCTTCAAAAAAATATTATATTAAACTTGTAGGCCCAGTTGTTAAGCGGGAAAACTATAATGCATTATTAAGGCGTGATCTCAGGTTTTTATTTATGCAAAAAGATTATGAAGATATCCAAAAAAATGGTGCAACTGCAACTTATCAGACGATTAGTCGTGTAGCACATGGTCTTCTTTTTAAACAGTGGAGTGATGCTTGGGAAAAAAAGAAAGGAACATGCCCTGTTAAAACTCCACAAAGTTATTTAGTTCATATTCCATGGCAACCACATATAGTTGAAGATAATAATTATGTTGTTGTTGAAGATTTTGTTGAGTCAAAAGGGGAAATGGCTGATTATCCAGAAATTTTTTTGCAGCATGAAGCATGTTTTCATGAGGCGATAAAAGCTGTTGGTATATGGGATATTCTTAAAGATAATTGTTTAGTAGGTACCGATAATTCTCTATTATGTGTAGATTTAGAACAGCCATTTAATAATAACCCGAAAGATTTTTTTTACAAAAACATAGCAGAATATAAAAAAAATGTTGAGATTGGGCTGATGAACTTAGCTGATTTGCACACAGAACTTGAACAAAAGGTTGCAATTAAGAAGCTAAATGCAGTGTTATTAAAAATGAAACTCGATACGAAATAATTATTTTCTTGCTGAGTAAGTATTCTTGTCTTTTACAACATACATATGATAAATTAATATTTGTAATAATTTTTTTTGGGTAAAGGGGAAGTTATGTCATTTAAAAGTTTATTAAGTCTTTTACTGCTCATATGTTTATCATATGGGTTAGTTGAAGCAAAAAATATAAAGCCGATGCCGATGATGCACAATGCACAGGGAGTTTGTAAAACCAAGGCACTGTGTCAGACTAATCCAATGTGCAAATGTTGGTGTTCTGAGAGTTGTGGGCCTCGAACAAAAAAACCGGGTGATGAACCTGTGTGGGTTGAAAATGATCCAGATAAAATATATTGTTATTGCCAGCCATGGGATTTAAAAGAATATTATAATAACTGTAAATATGGCAAAAAGAACCCACGATATAAAAAATAGTTAAATATTATGGCCAGCAGGTTATTTTTTCTTGCTGGCTTTATTATTTTAAAAGACTCATAAGATGATATACAAGATTTGCAACACCAAGAGATCCGCCTACAATGAGGACACCTATACAGACTGGCGCAGATGCACGACCGCAAGAATAACAAGATTCAGCATATTTTATTTTATGAGTATGTAATAATGGATGAGTTTCTGCCAGTGGTGATTCATAATCATTTCTCCAGTTTTTAAGACCATGAAGAAATTCTTTACAAAGATGGATAGTTACTGATTTATTATTGGCACTTTCTTGTGCATTTTCCATTGCGGAGATTGTGTTAAATAATAATGCCATACTTATGATACTATATTTCATAGGGCCCTTTTATTAGGTAAAAATATAAAATAAACTATTTTAATAATAATAGCCAGCAGAAAAAACTGCTGGCTATTATAGTTATAACGTGAGTGAATGAATAGTTGTATATACGTGCTGATGTTCAGGCTGTTTATTCTCAAAGAGATTTGAAAGTTCAAAAGCGCGAGCGAGGCGGGTGAGGCCGATTCCTGCGCCAAAGCGTGGCATCATAGGAAATGAAAGATATTCTTCAAGTTCTGCAAGCACACGTTCTTTACCAAACTTAGTAAAAAGTAAATCACAGTATTTGCCATTTTCAATAGTGAAAAAGCGTTCGCGCATTGGTTCAACATCCGTTTCACGCTCTGCAGAGCCGATTGTTTCCATGCCATGAAGTAAAATATCGATTTTATTATATATCCCAGAACCGCGGCATTTCATGTTCCAAAAAGGGTTGGTATATTCTGGAAAATGTTCAAGACTCAGAGAAGAGCCGTATTTTTTTTCTAGCGCAAATTCGTGTGATGCTTCGATAACATCTGTTTCATATGCGCGTGCTGCGTGCATATAATCTATACTTATAGGCGCATCAAACCCGAGATATACTAATAATTCTGCTTCCAATTTTTTAAGATCATCAAAGGTGCCGGGTGCTTCAAATTCAAACATGGGGAAAATTCTTAAATGGCGTCCTGGTATAGGATGTGGTTCATCCCGATAACTTGTTGTTATACAAAAAACACCCGGCCATTCCGGGTGTTTTAACATTTCATATTCGAGCCACATCTGGCCTGTCTGGGGAGCGGGATACATGCAGCCTCCCAGTTGGTAGGTTGTTACTGTTGCCGGTTGTTCACATGCTGCTAAAATTGAAAGACGCGATTGCGCAGGGACTTCAATAAATCCCTTTTTATCGCGAAAAAAAGTGCGTAATTTATATACCATCTCATGGTAATGAAGAGTGTTTTTCATAGGTTATCTCTTTTTTTTAGGTAAGCACAAAATTGATTTACTCTAATATATGGGATAGTTCTTGTCAATATTTTAAAGTTTTTGCTGGGCGTGCCTGCCCGCCATAGCTCGAAGAGCGACGGCTGGGTCAATAATTTAAAAAAAATTCCCACTTATCCTTACCCACTGCATGTTTCGACAAGCTCAACATGAGCGGGGGATATCGCTCATCCTGAGTGTCCGGCGTAGCTTTTAGCGAAGACGGATGTATCGAGGGAAGCCTGGGTCAATAATTTAAAAATTATGGCAAAATTTCTTCTTGTAAGAGTACATCAATAAGCTGTTGCTTAATTAAATAATTTGAACTATACCCAACATGAACACAATTATCACTCAGCTGTGCGTTGAGAGATCCTCCAGGGTTTGCATACAAATTGTGGGTGGGGAGAAAAAGTAGATGATGTATATTACACGCTTCCCGTAATCGTTTATTCATAAGCCTTGTGATAGCAATACGGTCTTCTAAAGTGCCATAAAATGGCCAGTTGGGATGATTACATCGGTTTGAGGGTGGGATAATTTCCATGACAATGCAAAAAATATTTTTATACAGCGCTCTATTTTGATTAATAAATTTCATATATTGTGTGACAAGAGAATCGATAATTTCATGAACATCGCGCCCCTTTTCATCCCGTTGTTTACCAATGTGGCAGCGGACATCAATTTCTCCAAAAGCAAAAACAGCGATATCATATTCTTGAACATTGAATTTTTTAATATTAAGAATATCGAGACCATTTTTGCTGACACCGTACATGGTTTTCCCTATTAACCAATGTATTGAAAATGGCACATCAATATTTTTGTAATTAAAAATGTGAGTGGCTTGTCCTTTATCACTAAAACAGAATGACGCATGACTATCACCAAAAACATGCACCATCGGTAATAATTGTGTATGCAAAAACAGTAATATAATTATTATGTGTGTTAATTTTTTCATACTTTTTCCCCTCATATTAATTTATTTTTAAAAATAATTATCGAGGAAAAAGAAATAAAGAGTTTTGGCAAAATCCTCGCTCATCTTGAGGTGTTTGCAAAATAAGCTATAAAATATGAAAAAACTAAAAAAGTTATTGGAAGGCCGAATATACCACACAATACCCCGCACATATGCATGGAGCGATTATATTTTACTTTAAGCGTTGTTCTTGGATCATTAATAACTCGCGTGCTATTAAAACCAACTTTAAAATTTTGTAGAGCAGTACCTAAATCAATTCCAAGATCGAGAGTTTCTTTATATTCTAAACATTCTTGCGCACGTTGTTTGTCCTGCATATACAATGCAGCACCTAATTGTTGATTTATAGTTTTTGATGAAAGTAGCTCATAACTCTTTATGAGATCTGCAACATCTTTTGTGAGAATTATTTTTTTTGGATTACGTTTATTTTTTTTATATACACGTATACAAAGTGCTTTGAGTGTGGGAACTTCAGGCAAAGTTAATATTTTTTCTTTGAGTTGCATCAACTCCATGCCGAAAGCTGGAGAAATAAAAAAAATTAAAAATAAAATTATAATTTTTGTGTTATTCATATTCTCGTTCTAAGACTTCAAAATACAGTTTAAATTTAAACAGCTTGTTACGCTTTTGTTCACCAATTTCGGTAAGTATACCATGTTCAACAAAAGTGGATATAATTTTTTTCATATTAAGAGTTAATTTAAATAATTTACTTTGCTTTGTTGATAGAAATTGTTAAAATCGTGCTCTGTTTATTCGAATATCTATTGTAGGAGATGATTATGAAAAAGACTTTTGTATTTTTTGCGCTCTGTATTTTTGCTACTTCCAGCACATTTCTGCAAGCACAGTATCAGGATTCAGAATTTATCATGCGATATAGCAAAAATGAGATCGTGGAGATGTTGTGGGAGATGACTGAATCAGAATTGAAAAACATTAGCCAACCCCAAATGCAAAATATAAAAAACGCTTATGGTGACCTTTCACCATTATTGCTTCGTGCTGTAGAAAGTGGGCACTGCTCATTGGTAAAAGTACTTTTAGATTGTGGTGCTAATCCACAATGTGATAATAAAATTTTATTTAGTATTCCTGGTAATAGGATGAAGACGATGTTACCACTCTTGTTAGGAAAGGGCGCAGATATAAATGTAAAGTTGCAAGACATAAACCCCGGTTATTATTATGGTCTTACGGTATTTTCTCTTGCGATTGTAACAAAGAAAAAAGAGTTATTGCCATCACTTTATCCATTTATTGATGACATGACTCTTACCACTATCAAACAGGCATTTGGATTAGCTGAATATACACGTGATGAAGTTACTAAAAAAAAGTTAATAGAACATGGTATTAACAAAAATATTGTTATTACTGAAAAACATTTTCCTGAATATTGGAAAAAAATACTTTTTAACAAATAACTTTGTGAAAGATTAGTATGAAAATTTTTGTATTTTTTGCACTTTGTGTTTTTGCTACTTCTAGCACTTTTTTAAAAGCGCAATACTGGTTGGCAAAAGGAGGGCGCAGAATTGAGCTTATTGAAATTAAACTGTGGAGTATGACTGCATCAGATTTGGCAAGTATCAGCACAGGACAGATGCAAAATATAGTAGCAGATTGTGGTGACATTTCCCCATTGTTGCCTGAGGCTGTACGTCGTGGGAATTTCCCATTGGTAAAAGTATTGTTAGATAATGGTGCCAATCCACGATGTAATAATCAAATATTATTTAAGGTTTCTAAAAAACAAGAAGACTTACTGGTGCCTATCTTGATAAAAATGGGTGCAGATATAAATTCAGTTTTGAAAGACAGAAGCAGTAATAATAGAGGTCTTACGGCATTTTCAATTGCGATTGTGGAAGGGAAAAAAGAATTATTGTCTTTACTTTATCCATTTATTGATAGGCTCATGCTTGGTAATTTCTTGCAAGCATTTGGGCTCGCTAAATATATGCATGACGAAGTTACAGAGAAAAGATTAATGGAGTATGGTATTAATGAAAATAAAATTAAATCAAAATATTTTCCAGAATATTGGAAAAAGAGACTTTTTGATAACTAAACTTTGGGAAAGATTACTATGAAAAAATATTTTATATTTTTTGTTTTTGTGATTTCTTATAATGTTCTTATAAAAGCTGGGGGTGATGAAACCAGTATGAAGCAAAGGGCGTTAGTATGCGCATTACTCAAGAAAAATAATAATAGTAGCATAGAAAAATTATTGAAAGAAAATGTCAGTCCCGATTTTGTTATTTCTGACAAGACTAACCTGCAGTATGAAGGTGGCGTATTTTGGAGAACAGTTTTTGAAAAAAAAATGACTCCCTTGATGCTGGCAGCAGATATGATAACTGTGCTCCATCAAGAAAATTTAGAATTACTTCAGATGTTATTAGACCATGGTGCTGATCCATTAGCACAAGATGCAAAAAAGAAAACTGTTTTAGATTATGTGTATAAAAAAGATTCTGATTCTTATAACTTATTGAAAGCTGCCCAAGATAAACTAAAAAATTAATTTTAAAAAATAGAGGTTGCTATGAAAAAATATTTTGTTTTTTTTATTTTTATCACCACTTATAATTTTTTTGTAAAAGCCGGGGGCGATATCATAAAACAACAGGAATTGTTAGTTGCACTAGTTAAAAAAAATAATAATAGTGATGTAGAAAAATTATTGAAAGAGGGTGTTAATCCCGATTTTGTAATCACTGATAAGATTGATCTAAAGTATGTGGGAGGGGTATTCTTGAATGAACTTTTTGAAAGAAAGATAACCCCTTTAATGCTCACTGCAAAAATGATAAGTATGCGTCGTCAAGACAATATAGAATTGGTTGAGATGTTACTTAAACATGGCGCTTCGCCATTTATAAAGGATGCAGTAGGCAATACTGTTTTAAAGTATATGGCAAAAAAAGTGGCAATTTCTCAAGAATCATCAGATTATGAAGAAATGAGTTTGAAAGGATTTGCTGATGCTGCAACTCAATTTCCACAAAATTTTGTAAGACAACATTCTCCTGAACCACATATCTTGAAAAAAGGTTACAATCCATATTTAATAGTTGCCTCTGGTAATTTTTCAGCTGGTGACTGGCGCATATTAGGTAAAGAATGCCTCAATCTTTCATCATCTGCGGCAACAGCTCTTGCAGCCAGCTTGGTTGCAGTTTCTGATATAGGCTTAGCATACGAATTAAATCACAATATTAAACAAGTAAAAACAGCTTTTGATATTGGATCACAACTTCATAAAGAAATAGTAAATGTTGCTCAATTTGTAAAACAATCTAAAAAATTAATGATGCTTGCACATAATAATAAGATTTTATCTCCCATGACAGATGAAATTGCAATGCGATTTATTGCATCACATGATATATCCAAAAAACTTATGCGAGCATTGAATTTGCTGAAAACTTCTACATGCAATAATTATAAGTCTGTTCTTTATTCTCGTGGCATTGTACTTGTAGCGCATACGCTGCTTCAAGAAGTTAAAGAAGAAATGATCCCACTCTTTCAAGTGGTTGGCGAGATTGATGCATTGTTCTCAATTGCAACTCTTTATAGGGAGTTTGAAAATCAAGAAAAATGTTTCTGTTTTCCTGAAATAAATTCCGATACACAGCCTTCTATTAAACTTGTAAATTTTTGGCCTGCTCTTATGAATCCTGAACAAGCTGTTATCAATTCAATGGAACTTGGTAATGCTCAAACACCAAATATGCTTTTTTCTGGGCCGAATGGAACAGGGAAATCTATTGCGATGAAAGCTGTAGCTCAGGCAATCCTCTTATTTCAATCATGGGGAATTGCACCAGCTCAATCCGCAACTATAACCCCATTTACTTGTATTGAAACTCATATGCATCCAGAAGAAAATCTTGCTAAAAATATGTCAACATTTGTTGCACAATATTCAAAACTTCTCGAATTGCATACATTATTGCAGACAGGATCTGACAATGATCGTTTCTTCTTAATTTTAGATGAACCACTAAATGGAACAGTAGAAGTTGAGGCTGCAGAACGGGTGTTTAATTTTGGTTGCAAGGTTGCTGAACTCAATAATTGTCTGGTTCTTATGGCCACTCATTTTGAAAAACCAACAACATTACATGACACAACTCTTGGAAAATGGTCTAATGTGCATCTTGAGTTACATGAAGAAGATAAAAATTTTATTCCATGCTTTAAGCTTGTTAATGGCAAGCCTGAATGGTGGTTTACTAATGAAGCTGGTAAGCGAACGCGTTATATGAATTATTTGCAAAAAACACTTTCTTAAATTAATAGGAATTTTTCACATGAAATATTTATCGAGCAAAATATCGTATTCTCTTTTATTGAGCATAGGTCTCTATTGTGCACCATCAATGGCGCTGACTGAAAAAGAGCAGATTGTTTTTGAGCAGTTATTCAAAAATATTGATAAGCCAGAAACTTTCAAACAATTATATGCTGCATATATTTCTACTATTCGAGCATCGGATATTCATGGCGAACGTTCTTTGGATGAAATGATATTATCATCGATTAACAGATTAACTGCACCTCAGAAAAAAATAATTGAAGCATGGCATAATGAAGTGGTGAAACCACGAAGTTCGGGTAATTTTTTTCAAAAGGCTTTTAAAGACGTTAAGCTTTCTGAATTTTTTGCAGGTTCATTATTGACCGGCGTTTCTTTGGGATGCGCACTCCTCGGTATGTATATGTGCGAACAGAGATCACTGAGTGATATGGATAGAGTTATGGGATTTCTTGTGTATATCAGCAGTTGGCCCGCTTTCTTTACAGGTATTATTTGTATGGTTGAATCGCAAGATTATACAAAGAGACTTCAAGAGCCGATTAAAGAATTACTTGAAAATGAAAAGTATATTAAAAATATGCTTGCAGACGCTTCACCCTTCGACTCCGCTCAGGATGAGCGAGTTATAATCTCAGATTAAATAATTTTATATAACCACATAACGTAAACGACGTCTGTCATTACCGTGATAATCAATCGCGATATGGCAGACTTTTTTTTTCAAAATGGGCATAATAATTTCCGGCCATTCTATCAAAGACCAGGTTAATGGTTCGTACAAATATTCTTCAAAACCGGCCATAGTAAATTCATGAAGGTTTTTTAATCTATATAAATCAAAGTGATAAAATGTTTGTTCCTGATTATTTGTGTATGTTGTTAAATAGGTAAATGTGGGGCTTTGTACAACGCCTTCGATGCCACATCGTTTCAAAAATGCTTGAATGAGTGTCGTCTTCCCTGCGCCGAGTGTGCCGGTAAATGTAAAAACTGCGCATTCATCCATCAGTTCACAGAGATCTTCGGTGATATCATCGATAGTGTCAAGCGTGTAAATAAGTTCATGTGTTTTCATGATAATCTTTCATAATTTTTTTAAAATATGATCAATTTTTTTTTCAATTTTTGAACGGGTTAGAGACCGCTGTTGATGATGCGTGCTTGATGGCTTATCTTCGTCTTTGATAAAAATTGGGCTTTCTTCCATGAGTTGATCAACTTCTTCATTTATCTTGAGTCTTTCTAATTCGCTCATCCCGAGTTTGTCAATTTCGCTCATCCTGAGCTTGTCGAAGGATGAAGCGCTGCATGCTTCGACTCCGCTCAGCATGAGCGGGGTATATTTTTTGCTGATCTCGTGCTTGCCCGCCGAAGCCTTGGCGAAGGCTGGGTGAGTTATAAATCGATAAAACACAAGTGAATCAAGCGAAACAATTGAATGGGAGTGGGCATAATCTACCAAATGTCTGTCAGAAGTAACTACCAATGAATCATCTGCAGGAAGTGAGACAATAAGATCTTGTATAATATCATCAGCAGTTTTAGTATTTCCTGAAAAAATAACCCGCATGTTACTGTAGTGTGGGTAGGCGCCGTCACACCCGCCATCAAAAATAAGATGTATCGTGTGTTTTTTGTTTTTATTATAGCGGGCAATGGTGGCTATGAAAGCCAGCCGTTCTTGATGAGTTATAAGACTTTTGCGAGAAATATTTTTCAAAATATTATAAGCATCTATAACAATAATCATATTTGTATTGCCAAAAAGTAAGTTGGGTCGTACTCTAATAGTATAGCCATATTTTGCTCATTGTAAGGGTTATAATGTCTCAGCTTATATATTTACGTCAAAGAATTAAAGCCGTTGAAACTATTCAAAAGACAACGAATGCCATGAGACTTATTTCTATTTCCACTCATGCTCGCTTAAAACAGCAAAAAGCGCATGTGGAATTATATCAAAAAGAAGTACAAAAATTATCACACTTTGCCTACCATAAACGCCATAAAGATTTTAAAATAAAGACGTTAGTTCTTATTATTGGTTCTCAAAAAGGGCTGTGCGGGGTTTTCAATAGTAATCTTATTAACTTTTTTAAGCACGATTTTTTAACTACTGTGCATGCAGATATTTTTGTTATAGGAAAGCAGGCGTGTGAATATGCCAAAGTTGCTGTACCGCATAAGATAAAATTTTTTCCTGAATTTTCTATGACCAATTTTGTAGACCTTGCGCGCACTTTGACACAAACAATCTTGGCTACGTATTCCCATGTATATGTGTACAGCAACCAGCCTAAAACATTTTTTATACAGAAGCCCCACAAAACAATAGTCATGCCGCATGCAGAAAAAAGTTCTGAAAAAAGCACTTTGCTTGAATATAATTTTGCAGAACAAACTCCACAAGAATTTTCTGCATATATTCAAGAACTTATTGTACAAGTCTCTCTTCAAAATATAATGTTTGAGTCACTGATTGCGGAACAAGCTGCGCGGTTTATTTCTATGGACTCTGCAACCCGCAATGCAGAAGATTTTTTAAAAATAATGAAACTTGATTACAACAAACTCCGCCAAGCTTTAATTACCAAAGAACTCACCGATCTTACAGCTGCACTCTAAAAATATCCCGCTCTATATCGAGAGGCCTTACAGCTGGGTAGTTTTTGTTGAAAAAATAATAGTTTTTTTACCAGTTTTCTCAAATGCTTCTTGAGATATCTGCATAGTAAATGTTTTTGGGATCTCAATTTTTTCTTGTTCGGGTGAAAAAATAGTAATTTTTATTGGAAATGATGTATCGACTGGAATTATTATTTTTAAGGTACCATTTTTTGAAAGATACATATCTTTTTTAATATAGTCAGATTTATTGTCTTGTATATGTACTGTTATTGGAAAGCCTCTTCTATTTTTTATTGTCAGTTTATAATAATCATATATTGTAGCATGTGATAATGCAAAAACTGTAAGTAGCAAACAATGTCGTGCGTAATATTTATTTATCATTTGATCCCCATTTTTTTGCGAAGTTCTTCTGCGGTGATGGTAAGAACAGCGGGATCGTCACTTTTTCTTTTATAATGTGTACAAGCGCCTTCAGTTGGTAATCCGGCTTCGAACCATTCGCGCATGCCGCCTTCATAAGCACGAATATTTTTAAAACCTAAATCTTTGAGAACATGCCATGCTTCTTTGCTGACAGGACATTCATAGTTTGCGCAATAAACGATAATTTCTGAATTTTTATCTAATTTTTGTGCCTCTTTTTTAAGATCATCAAGTGGAATATTAATTGAACCTTTGATATGGCAGTCTTGGTAGGATTCTTTTGTGAGTGCATTAATTAATAAAAATTTATTATTCATAAAATTATTTTCCCTATTTTTAAAAAAATAATTATTTGAAAAATATCATAGTGTGAAAGATGCTGTAAAGAATTGCATTTTATGAATATGATGCGATAGCGTTAACTAAAAAAAGGTTAGTATGAATCTTACAGGATTAAAAGTTGCGATATTGGTTGCAGATGGATTTGAACAGAGTGAAATGGTTGAGCCCCGAAAGGCTCTACAGTTTTTAGGAGCAGTGGTTGATATTGTTTCTCCAGAAAAAGATACGGTGCGATCGTGGAAAGATAAAAATTGGTCAGAAAAATTTCCTGTTAATGTTGCACTTGCTCTTGCCAAAGCGGACGATTATCACGCTCTTCTTTTACCAGGTGGTGTTATGAATCCTGACACATTGCGCATTAATCATGCTGCAGTTGCTTTTGTAAAAAAAATTATCGAAGCGCGTAAACCGATTGCAGCAATTTGCCATGGCCCATGGACATTGATTAATGCTGAAGGTGTTAAAGGAAAAAAAATGACATCATGGCCTTCACTAGAACTCGATCTTACAAATGCAGGAGCTCACTGGGTTGATCAAGAAGTGGTTCGTGATGTTAATCTCGTTACCAGCCGCAAGCCAGATGATATTCCTGCATTTAATAAAGCTATGATTGAACTCTTTGGCGCAACTTTGCAGAAGAAATAGTTACTTACTTACGCTTCATACTTCGACTCCGCTCAGTATGAGCGGGGAGAGCGGGTCAATTTACTTAAAAAAGTTATTGGAGAGTGTAACAATATCTTTAAAGCTTAAATAAATTGCAAGCACTACAACTGCAATCCAACATGCGTAGTGAATATATAAACGCACATTTTCTGGCAATGGGCGGCGAATGATTGCTTCGATCGTGTAAAAAAGCGCTTGTCCACCATCCATGATAGGAAGAGGCAATATATTTAATACTGCAAGATTGACACTAATAAAAGCTAATAAGAGAAAGAAAATTTTTGCACCCTTAGCAGCACCTTTGATAGTTTCTGAGATGACCATTAATGGACCGCCAACATTTGCCATACTTTTTTTGGTAAACATAGATTTAAAAATAAAAAATGTATTTTTAATAAGTGTGTTGGTCGTTTCGATACCTTCTTTCACCGCTTCTGAAAATGAACGTGCTGGCAAATCTCGTGAATCAAATTCGATTCCAAACATACCAATTTTTTTAGTGCCGATATCTCTGCTGCCCAAAGTAATCGTTTGCGAAAGATGCTCTGCACCACGTTCAACTTCTACTGTTACTGGAGTATTGGCAAGAGGTTCGATGGCTGTAAGAAGTTCTTGCAATGTTGAAATATGCTTATTATTGATTGCAATAATTTTGTCACCCGGTTGGAGAGTTGATGTAGCAGCTGGTCCATCAGTGTGTACTACATGAACGATGGTAGTACCATTTTTAGGATACATGAGAGGAGTTTTTGGAATTCCTGTTGCAAAAAGAATAATAAATGTTGCATAAGCAAATATAAGATTAAAAAGAATGCCGCCTGCCATAACGAGCATTTTTTGCCAATATGGTTTTTGACTAAATGAACGTTCATCATGTCGTGATGCTTCTTTCTGTTCCCCTTGGCCAACTTCTGCAGCACCCGCTATTTCTACATACCCCCCTAATGGAATAGCAGAAAGAGCAAAGACAGTGTCACCGATTTTTTTTTCAAAAAGACGAGGACCAAAACCGATTGAAAATGAGGGTGTATGAATATTAAAAAGCTTACAAAAAATAAAATGACCAAGTTCATGAAAGCCGATAAGAAAGCCAACTCCGGCTATTCCTATTCCAGCAAAGAGAAGATTTTGAACCATTGTAAGAAGCATATTCATGAGGTGCCTTTCATCTCGGATGAGTAATTTTTGCGTTTGTATTAGGATACCTGAGCTTTGGCTTCCCATCAAGTTGTTATATATTTTTCATTTCCCCTTGAAAAGTTTATCAAAAAAGCTAAACTAATAATAATCTTGTCTAAGGTTATAAAAAAATTGTTCCCCCAACGACAATAAATTTTAAAAGTAATAGTAATAACGTATAACAGGGAATTGTATCGATGCCCACGATTAATCAACTTGCTCGAAAACCACGTAGTAAGTCACATTATAAATCAAAAAGCTCAGCTTTGAAGGGTAACCCTCAAGCTCGAGGAGTATGTACTCGCGTATTTACTCAAACGCCAAAAAAACCAAACTCAGCGTTACGTAAAGTTGCGCGTGTTAAGTTATCTACCGGGGTTGAAATAACAGCCTACATCGGTGGAGAAGGCCACAATTTACAAGAGCACTCAGTTGTGCTTGTCCGCGGTGGAAGGGTGAAAGATTTGCCTGGTGTTAAATATCATATTGTCCGAGGCGCACTTGATACCGCTGGCGTTGAAAACAGAAAACAAGGTCGTTCCCTATATGGCGCAAAACGATCCAAAAAATAAGGTTATGCAATGGCAAGGCGAAAGTCTGTTAATTTTATAAGAAATATTGGCGTTGATTCCCGATTTGGTTCGGAATCGGTCCAAAAACTCATTAATGTCGTGATGGAGCGTGGAAAAAAATCTATCGCCCGTCAGATTGTGTATGATGCATTCGAAGTGCTTATCAAGAAAGCTCAAGGCGATAGCGATAAAGCTTTAAAGATATTTTCTAAAGCACTTGAACAAATAACGCCAGTTGTGGAAGTAAGGCCACGCCGTGTTGGTGGAAGTGTTTACCAGATTCCTGTTGAGGTAGGTGAGCACCGAGGCCGTTCATTGGCTTTGCGTTGGCTTGTATCATCTGCTGCGGTGCGTAAAGATAAAACGATGGGCTTGCGTCTTGCTCATGAACTTCTTGATGCCTATGATGGCACAGGAAATGCATTTAAGAAAAAAATAGATGCGCATAAAATTGCAGATTCTAACCGTGCATTTGCTCATTTTGCTTGGTAATAAAAGGTACTCATGAGTAATCCGTTAGAAAAATATAGAAATATAGGTATCGCAGCACATATCGATGCTGGGAAAACAACCGTTACTGAGCGTATTCTTTTTTACACCGGTGCTACCCATAAGATGGGAGAAGTGCACGAAGGTGCAACGACAACCGACTGGATGGAGCAAGAAAAAGAGCGCGGTATTACTATTACCGCTGCTGCAATTAGCTGTGCTTGGAAAAATCATCAAATTAATATTATTGATACGCCTGGACACGTCGATTTTACTATCGAAGTTGGCCGTTCATTGCGCGTACTTGATGGCGTAGTTGCTGTTTTCTGTGGTGTTGGAGGGGTTCAGCCTCAATCTGAAACCGTATGGCGACAAGCAAACCGTTATAAAGTTCCTCGTATCATATTTGTTAATAAGCTTGATCGTATTGGTGCCGATTATTTTAAAGTATTGCGAGATGTTAACAGTAAGTTGCATGCCAATGCTGTTGCTATGCAAATACCGGTAGGTGCTTCAGAAGAATTTAAAGGGATTATCGATATTCTCACAGGCCGTATGGCTATGTTTAGTGAAACTGATAAAGGCGTTACGGTGACCTGGTCCGATGTGCCGGCAGAATATAAAGATAAGCTGAAAGAAATGAAAGCTGAGCTTGTTGAAAAAGTATGTAATGTTGATGAGCGCTTAGCTGAAAAATTTCTTAACGAAGAAGAAATTACTAACGAAGAAATAAAAATTGCATTACGTAAAGGTGTTCTTGAAAGAACGATTACTCCTGCATTTTGTGGAACTGCCTTTAAAAATAAGGGTGTTCAATTGATGCTCGATGGAGTTGTTGATTTCTTGCCGTCTCCTCTTGATATTCCGCCAGTAATGGGTGAAATACCAAAAACTGGTGCTCAAGAAGAGCGTTTGCCGGAGCCTCAAGCTCCCTTTGCGGCACTCGTTTTTAAAATTATGACAGACCCTTTTGTTGGGGTTTTATGCTTTGTGCGCGTATATTCTGGTACACTCAAAGCAGGTTCATATGTTTATAACTCGACACGAGGAACTAAAGAGCGTATTAGTAGATTAGTAAAGCTTCATGCGAATAAGCGTGAAGAGATCGAAGAACTAAAAGCGGGTGATATAGGGGCAGTTGTTGGTCTTAAAGATGCTGCTACCGGTGATACTATCTGCGATGAAAGTTCGCCTATTTTACTTGAGAAAATCGATATACCTGCTCCGGTAATTTCAACGTCAGTTGAGCCTAAAAATAAAGCAGATTATGAAAAAATGGGAATAGGCTTGAGAAAGCTTATGCAAGAAGATCCATCGTTCCATTTTAGTTTTGATAAAGAAACGGGACAAACGGTTATTAAAGGGATGGGTGAACTTCACCTTGAAATTATTGTTGATCGTTTAAAAAGAGAGCATAAGGTAGATGTCAGCCAAGGTAAGCTTCAAGTTGCCTTTAAAGAAACTATACAGAAGCCTGCTGATGCAGAAGGTAGATACATCAAGCAGAGTGGCGGTCGTGGTCAGTATGGGCATGTCTGGATCAAATTCGAACCGCTTGAACGTGGTAAGGGCTTTGAATTTGTTAATGGCATTGTGGGAGGAACAATTCCCCGTGAGTACATCCCTGGAATTCAAAAGGGCTTGGAAGATGCTAAAAATACTGGTATATTAGGAGGTTATCCTATCGTTGATTTTAAAGCGACGGTGTATGATGGTTCTTACCATGATGTGGACTCATCTGAACTTGCTTTCCAAGTTGCCGCTTCGCTTGCTCTCAAAGAAGGGATGGCTCAAGGTGATTGTTGTCTTCTAGAGCCGATCATGAAAGTCGAGGTGGAAACACCTGAAGAATATATGGGTGACGTAATGGGTGATTTAAGCTCACGACGTGGACGTATATTAAGTACAGATTCTAAGATCGGTAACCAAGTTATTATGGCGGAAGTGCCACTTGCTGAAATGTTTGGTTATGCAACTCAGTTGCGCTCTATGACAAAGGGTCGAGCAAGTTATTCTATGGAATTTGAATGTTATCGTGAAGTTCCAAAGTATACGCAAGATCTTATTCTTAATGCAAAGGCAGCATAATTTTTTGTCAATTGATATAAAAAACAAATTTTGTCGGGAGAATGACAATGGCAAAAGGGATATTTGAAAGAAAAAAACCTCACGTAAACGTGGGTACGATTGGTCACGTTGACCATGGTAAAACAACCTTGACAGCAGCTATTACAAAAGTACTTGCTGATAAAGGTTTAGCGGAGCCGCTTAAATTTGATCAAATCGATAAAGCTCCAGAAGAAAAAGCACGTGGTATAACGATTGCTATTTCTCACGTTGAATATGAAACTACAAAGCGCCACTATGCGCATATCGACTGCCCAGGACATGCTGACTATGTTAAAAACATGATCACCGGTGCTGCGCAGATGGATGGTGCAATTTTGGTTGTATCTGCAGCAGATGGTGCAATGCCTCAAACTCGTGAGCATATTTTGCTTGCGCGTAACGTTGGTGTTCCAAGCTTGGTTGTCTTCCTGAATAAAGTAGACATGGTCGATGACACAGAGATGATCGATATGGTTGAAGAAGAAATTCGTGATCTTCTTTCTAAATATGGATTTCCTGGAGACAAAGTTCCTGTTATTCGTGGGTCCGCATTAAAAGCGCTCAATGGAGATGCAGGTGAACTTGGTGCTCAAGCAATCATGAAATTGATGGATGCTTTGGATACCTATATTCCTGCTCCTACTCGTGAAATCGACAAACCATTCTTGATGGCTGTTGAAGGCGTGTTCACTATTTCTGGTCGAGGAACTGTTGCAACCGGAAGAATTGAACGCGGACGTGTAAAAGTTGGCGATGAAATTGAAATCGTTGGTCTTGGACCGAGCTCCAAAACAACCGTAACCGGTATTGAGATGTTTAGAAAAACACTCAATGAAGGTGAAGCTGGTGACAACGTTGGAATTTTGCTTCGTGGTACTAAAAAAGAGGAAATTGAACGCGGAATGGTTTTAGTAAAAACCGGAACCGTTACTCCTCATAAGAAATTTAAGTGCCAAGTATATGTTCTTTCTAAAGATGAAGGTGGTAGACATAGTCCATTCTTTAATGGTTATCGCCCTCAATTCTACTTCAGAACGACAGACGTAACCGGTGTGGTGACATTGCCAGAAGGCCGAGAAATGGTTATGCCTGGTGATGACGTTATGCTTACGGTTGAACTGATTTCTCCAATTGCAATGGAAAAAGACGGTCGTTTTGCAATTCGTGAAGGTGGAAGAACTGTGGGATCTGGTATTGTTGTACAGATTTTAGATTAATCAGGTTGGTGCATGAAAAAGCAAAAAATTCGTTTGACATTAAAGTCATACGACCATCAGTTGTTAGATAAAGCTGTTCGGCAAATTGTTTTGACGGTTAAGAGAACAGGATCACAGGTTGTTGGACCTGTTCCTCTTCCTAATAATAAAAAATGTTTTACAGTTTTACGTTCACCGCATATTGATAAAAAATCGCGTGAACAGTTTGAATTAACCACTCATCGACGTATTTTGGATATCGTAAAGCCATCTGATCAAACAATGGATGCCCTTATGAAACTCAGTATATCGTCTGGTGTTGACGTGGAAATTAAGTAAGAAAGGTCATTCATATGATTAATGGTCTCTGGGGTAGAAAAATCGGAATGACTCAGGTTTTTTCGCACGATCATAAAGTAGTTCCTGTTACGGCGATTGACGTTTCTAACTGGTTTATTACGCGCGTCAAAACTAAAGAACGTGATGGATATGATGCAGCACAACTTGGCTTATTAAAAAAGCAGTTTGCACAATCAGAATTTTCTTCAGAATGGCTTAAAGCCCCTCAAAAGTACTTTACTATTTTTAAAGAAGTACGTTTTGTTGATGGAGATGTTACGTTAACTGCTGGACAACCTGCCGACCTCAACCTTGTTCTTGCGCAAGGCGATGATGTTGATGTCTTTGGTGTTACCATTGGACGCGGTTTTCAAGGTGGTGTTAAGCGGCATGGATTTGCTGGAGGTCCTGCAAGCCATGGAAGTAAGCTCGGACGTGGGCCAGGTTCTTTAAGTTTTATGCGAAGCCAAGGTCGCGTTAAAAAGAATCAAAGAATGGCTGGGCATATGGGTACAGAACAACGGGTTATGAAAAACTTGAAAGTTATGAAAATTCAACCTGATGCTCATGTTATTCTTGTTAAAGGCTCTGTGCCAGGGAAAAGTGGTTCACTTGTTTTTGTACGGAAAAGAAGGTAAGCAATGGCTCAAAAACAGGTCTTAGGCCTACAAGATTTTAATATACAAAATACTGAAACATGTTCTCCAGTAAGTTTTGCAAATTACATTAGAGCTTTGATGCAAAATTGGAGACAAGGTACGGTTGCGGTTAAGGATAGAGGCGATCTCATTTCCCGCTCTAATAAAAAACCATGGAAACAAAAAGGAACAGGCCGAGCACGAGCTGGTTCTGCTCGTTCACCATTGTGGCGAGGCGGTGGTATTATTTTTGGTCCACAAGAACGTGTTCGGACGTTAAAGGTTTCTCAGTCACATAAAAATAATGTTTTACGGTCATTATTTATACAAAAGTTGATGGCAGGCAAGGTTATTGCCTTGGATTGGATGCCTTCAGATACGCCTAAAACCGCAGATGCATATAAAATGTTGAAAAACAATAATGTGCATGAACATAAGACAGCCTTTTTTGTTACGAATCATGATGTGACTGTTCATGCTTCTTTAAACAATGTACCGAATATTCGTTTGATGTTGTTTGATCAACCAAATGCTTTCGCACTGGTACATGCAGATTCATGGGTTTTTCTGCAAAAAGATTTGGATTTCTTTAAAAAAATGGTAAACACATGGATTTAACAATTTATGATATCATAAAAAAACCGCATGTTACGACAAAAGCGTACACGTTAAATCAGCGTCACAATCAACTGGTGATCGATGTCCATCCTCTGGCAAATAAACCAATGATTGCACAAGCGCTTAAAAGTTTATTTAACGTTGAAACTGAAAAAATTAGAATTATTGTTTCTAAGGGAAAGTTTCGTAAGTCGGGGCGGCATATTTTCCAGGGACCCCTTAAAAAGAAAGCAGTTATAACGCTTAAAAAGGGTTTTTCTCTGGATCTGACAGGGTGGAAGCAAACTCCAGTAGCTGATACAGCGCCTGCGGCATAATGAGAAAGGTTTAAAACATGGCAATAATTACACGAAAGCCGCGCAATTCTTCGTTGAGATTCCAGACCTTTGTTGATACTAAAGATTTAACAAAAAAGGCTCCTGAACGAAGTTTAACGAGAACATTAAATAAATCTGGCGGCAGAAATGCTTACGGAAGAATTACAGTTCGCCACCGTGGTGGTGGTGCGCATCAAAAATATCGACTTATCGATTTCAATCGTCTTGAACGAGATATACCAGGAGTGGTTACCTCGTTAGAGTATGATCCAAATCGTAATACAAGAATTGGCCTTGTTGTTTTCAAGAATGGGGTTAAGCGTTATATGTTAATGCCGGATACATTAACGGTTGGTTCTACTGTTCATGCAGGGCAGGATGTTGAAGCAAAAGTTGGAAATTGTCTTCCTCTTAAAAATATCCCTGTGGGTTTCACTGTTCATAATGTAGAAATAACTCCTGGATCTGGCGGTAAATTTGCACGGAGCGCAGGAACTTCGGTTCAGCTTGTAGCAAAAGAAGGTGATTACGTTACCTTAAAAATGCCATCAGGCGAGGTGCGTATGGTGAGCAATAGCTGCTGGGCATCAGTAGGCATGCTTGGCAATGCTGACCATAAAAATATTACCATCGGAAAAGCTGGTCGTACTCGCAATAAAGGTTTCAGGCCTTCGGTGCGTGGTATGGCTATGAACCCTGTCGATCACCCACATGGTGGTGGTGAAGGTAGATCTAAATCCGGATCTCATCCTGTTTCACCGTGGGGTAAAGGAGCTAAGGGAACAAGAACGCGCAAGCGTAAAAATCCGCTCATTTTAAAAAGAAGAAAACCATAAATATAAGGGAAATAATTAATCATGGCTCGATCTGCTAAAAAAGGACCTTTCGTTGACGATTCTCTTCTGAAAAAAGTTGGAACTGCCAAAGGAAGCTCTAAACGAGAAGTCATAAAAACCTGGTCGCGTCGTAGCGTGATCATCCCCGATTTTGTGGGTTTGACATTTGCTGTGCATGATGGCAGAAAATTTGTATCAATTTATGTCACCGAAAATATGGTTGGTCATAAATTGGGTGAATTTGCACCGACAAGAACTTTCAGATTGCATAGTGGACAGCGTAAAACCCCAGTTGCCGCTGAGAAATAATTTTAGTACACTATACAAGTATAATTATTTGAATGAGGTTTTAAATTAAGAAATGACTCAAAAAACAAACGATACCGATATCCAGGCACGCGATTCTTTTACAGCAAAAGCTTGTTATATCTGGTATTCTCCTTATAAATTAAGGCCGGTTGCCGATGTTATTCGTGGAAAAAGTGCAGCTCATGCATTACAATGGCTTGCTACGTACAAAACTAAACGGTCAGTTTCGATTAAAAAAGTTATAGAATCTGCCGTTGCGAATGCTCGGCATTTAAAAAATATTAGTCCAGACCAGCTTATTATAAAGAAAATCGATGTAGATCAAGGACCGATACATCGTTATTTTAAGCCAGGTGCGCAGGGACGTGCTATGATTCAACGTAAACGTCTTTGTCATATCAGTGTTATTGTTGAATCACGAAAAGTTAAAGAGGCATAGCGTGGGACAAAAAGTTAACCCGATCGGTTTTAGAATAGGTGTTTATCGTTTTTGGAATTCACGGTGGTTTGCACGTGATTCATATGCGAATCTTTTTTTTGAAGATTTAAAAATTAGAAATTTTATCGAAAACAATATCGCAAACACCGATATTGATAGAATTGAAATAGAAAAAACTGGCGATACTATCAAAGTTATTATTTTTTCTGCTAACCCTGGGTCAGTTATCGGGAAGGGTGGCAAAACAATAGACTACTTGAGAAAACAGCTGGCTCATCTTATTAAACGAGCAAATGTTGAAGTGACGGTTCAAGAAATTAAAACTCCTGAGCTTTCTGCAACGGTTGTAGCAAAAAATATTGCTCAACAGCTTGAAAAGCGAGCAAGCTTTAAAGCTGTAATGAGAAAAGCGGCTACTGCTGCGCTTCGTGCTGGTGCTAAAGGCGTCAAAATTCGCGTCGCAGGGCGTCTTGGTGGTGCAGAAATTGCTCGAGATGAGTGGATAAGAATTGGATCAACGCCGTTACATACGTTAAGATCGGACATCGATTATGGTTTTGCCCAAGCAAAAACTACTTACGGAATTATTGGCGTTAAGGTGTGGATTTGTAAAGGCGAATATATTTTAGAATAAGCATAAGAGATTTATACTATGTTGATGCCAAAAAAAATTAGATATCGTAAAGTTCAACGGGGAACGCGTAAAGGCCTTGCAAAAGGTGGCCGAGATGTTTTCTTTGGAGAATATGGACTTCAAGCATTGGAGCCAGCGTGGTTAACTGCGCAGCAAATCGAATCGATGCGGGTAACTATTTCTCGCAGATTGAAAAAGGTTGGTAAATTCTTTTTGAGAGTTTTCCCTGATAAACCTGTCTCAAAGAAACCTGCGGAAACCCGAATGGGTAAAGGTAAAGGTAACGTTGAATTATGGGTTGCTGTTATTAAGCGTGAGCGTGTTATTTGTGAAGTTTCCGGACTTGATGAATTGACTGCCAAAGAAGTATTGCGTTCCGCTGCTTATAAACTACCTATGAAAACAAAAATTATTAAAAAAGCTGCTGCAGAAAGTGAGTTGGTGGAAAATCATGATTAAATCGACTATTAAGCAGGAACTTAAAAATATGACGTATGACCAACTACGTGGTAAAGTTGAAGAGTTGAGACGCGAATTATTTAAAATTCGTCTTAATGCTACAACAAGCCATATTAAATCTTTTCCTACTGACCAAAAGCAGTTGAAAAAAAATATAGCATGCGCCCTTACTTTTTTAAAACAAAAAGAGGGTGATCTTCACGGGGGCAAACAATAATGGAACAGATAAAAAAAACACAACGATTGTTAGTTGGTAAAGTTGTCTCTGATAAGATGATGCAAACCATCGTTGTCGAAGTTGAAAGAACGTATATACACCCTCATGTCAATAAAGTTATGCGCTCCGCAAAAAAATACAAGGTGCATGATAAGAATCAAGAAGCCCGTATTGGAGACGTTGTTGAATTTTATGAGGGCCGTCCCGTTTCTAAAACGAAATATATGTATTTAGAACGGATTATTAAATAGGTAATTAATATGGCTATACAAAAGCAAACATACTTAAAAGCTGCCGATAATTCGGGTGCTATTGACCTTATGTGTTTTCATATTCATGGAAGTACTGGTAAAAAAATTGCTCGTATAGGGGACATTGTTAAATGTTCTGTAAAAAAGGCAATTCCTGGCGCTGCCGTTAAAAAGGGAGACAAGGTAACCGCAGTGATTGTAAGGACGCGTAAAGAAATACGACGTGAAGATGGGAGCTATGCTCGATTTGGTGACAATGCTGCTGTTCTTATTAAAGGCGTTGATGATGTAACACCAATCGCTTCTCGTATGTTTGGTCCTATGGCACGCGAGCTTCGTGCACTCGGTTTTTCAAAGATAATTTCATTAGCACCAGAAGTTTTATAGAAGGTTATATAGTTTATGGCTCATGTGAAAAAAAATGACATGGTCGTTATTACGACGGGAAGAGATAAGGGCAAAAAAGGGCCTATCATAGATATTTTACTCAAAGAGGGTAAAGTAAAGGTAAAAGGTGCTGCGCTTGTTAAGCGTCATGTTAAGGCCCGTCGGCAAGGTGAAGCCTCTATGATTAAAACTGAAGAAAGCTACATTGATATTTCCAATGTTATGCTTGTTTCTGAGATAGGATAAGAAAATGGCAACGAAAAAAACAGCAGTGCACGATACATCTGTATCAGCATCAAAGCCGTATTTTCAAGATTTGTATGTACGTGAATTGCGACCAAACCTTAAGAAGCAGTTAGATCTTTCAAATATTATGGAAGTTCCTCAGGTTTCTAAAATTGTTCTTAATGTGGGCGTGAAAGAAGCTGTTACTGATAGTAAAGTAATTTCTGCTGTTCTTAAGACAATAACCGATATTACGGGCCAAGCTGCAGTTAAAACCGCAGCACGAAAGTCGATAGCAGGCTTTAAGATCCGTGAAGGAATGAATATTGGGGTTATGGCAACATTACGTGGCAAAAGAATGTATGAGTTTTTGTTTAAACTTATTAATATTGCATTGCCAAAAGTTCGTGACTTTCAGGGGGTAGGAGTAAAATTGGATGGTCGCGGAAACTATAATCTTGGTATTAAAGAAATAAATATTTTTCCCGAAGCTGAAACTACGGGAGTTGCTGAACGTTCGTATGGCCTTAATATTTCGATCCATACGACAGCAAAAAGTGATGCTCATGGTTACGAGCTCCTCAAGAGTTTCGGAATGCCATTTCGTAAAAATAAATAAGGAACTTTAATGGCAAGAAAAGCTTTAATTGAAAAATCGATGCGCGCTCCAAAGTTTACTACTCGCCACAGGAACAGATGTAAGCTCTGCGGAAGACCGCGTGCATTCATGCGTGCCTTTGAATTGTGCAGACTTTGTTTTAGAAATTTTGCTTCTAACGGCATGCTTCCTGGTGTAAAGAAAACAAGTTGGTAAAGGATTATAATGTCAACGGATGTAATTGGAAATTTTTTAACGATCATACGTAATGGAATTATGAGTTCGCAGTTGTATGTCGTAGCTCCCCATTCAAAAATTAAGCATAGTATTGCTGAAATTTTGAAACATGAGGGATTTATTAAAGATGTTGTTATCGAAGAAGCTGATGGGAAAAAACAGTTAAAAGTTTTTTTGAAATACGTTGATGGTGAGTGTGCAATTCACGAAATTAAACGTATGAGTAAGTTGAGTCGCCGAGATTATAAAGGCTTAGCGATGATTAAGCCAGTTATTGGAGGCCTTGGTGTTTCAATTTTAACAACCAATCGTGGCGTTATAACCAATAAGCAAGCTCGTGAATATGGTGTTGGCGGCGAAGTAATTTGTACGGTGTGGTAGGTAATATATGTCAAAAATTGGAAGAAGACCTATTAATATAGGCGGAGTTTCCATCGAAATTAAAGACGGTGAAATTCATTACAAAGGTAAAAAAGCCTCAGGGACATATGCTGTACCAGATACATTAACTGTTCAACTTGAGGAAAAAAATATTTTCTTAAAGCCTGCAAGAAAATCCCATGATATTAATAAAGTATGGGGACTCAATCGAGCTTTATTGGCAAATGCTCTTAAGGGAGCTGATGTTGGGTTTGAAAAACAACTGCGTATTGTTGGGTTAGGATTTAAAGCTGTTGCCAAAGGTAACCAGTTGCAATTTTCTTTGGGATTTAGCCATAAAATCGATTTTCCTTTAGATAAATCGGTTACTGTTGACATTGATAAGACTGGGCAACTATTAACATTCAAATCATTTGATAAAGGTATTCTTGGTTTGGAATGCAGTAGAGTTCGTGCATTAAGATTGCCAGAGCCCTATAAGGGAACCGGCATTCAGTATGCGGACGAAGTAATTATAAGAAAAGCAGGCAAGGCTAAAGCTGCTGCATAAGAATTGAGGAAAAAAGACTATGTCTTTATTAAGAAAAATTAAAATAAGAGCTCAAAGACGAGCATTAAGAACGAGAAAAAAGTTTAAAGGTGATGTTTACAGAATTTCTGTGTTTCGAAGTCTTAATCACATTTATGCTCAAATTATAGATGATACGTTGAATAATACCATTGTGAGCTGTTCTTCTTTAGAACTGCAACCGAAAAAGAAAGATGGTAAAAAAACTACGGCGCATGCAGTGGGGTATGAACTTGCGCAGCGCGCAGTAAAAAAAGGTATCACTGTAGCTGCTTTTGATCGAGGAAATAAATTATTTCATGGCCGCATTAAGTCTTTAGCAGAAGGCTTAAAAGAAGGCGGTATTACTCTCTAACTTGAATAAGGATTGCAAAGAATGGCTGAATTTGTAGATACCGTTGTCAGTGTACGACGTGTTACAAAAGTAACTAAAGGTGGAAAAAGATTTTCATTTTCCGCTTTTGTAGTTTCGGGTGATCAACAAGGTCGCGTTGGAATTGGATTAGGAAAAAGCAAAGAAGTTTCTTCTGCTATTACAAAAGCTACTACGCAGGCTCGTAAAAATTTGATCGAAGTTGCTGTACGTGGAACTACTATTCCCTACGATGTAACGGGTAGACATGGTGCAACACAGGTTATTATTCGTTCTGCTTATAAAGGCACAGGCTTGATCGCAGGCGGAGCTGTACGGGCTGTTATGATGGCATTGGGCGTAAAAGATGTTCTTGCAAAATCGATCGGTCCTTCACGAAGTGGTCAAAATGTAGTAAAAGCGACATTAAATGCTTTAGCAAAATGCCGTTCTATTAAACGATTAGCCCATATGCGCAATAAATCGATAACTGAATTAACTCAGGGTAGTCATGTTAACTCTTAATAATCTTGCATCATCTGGTAAAAAACGGAAACGCATTGGGCGCGGTGGATCACGCGGTGGAACAGCTGGAAGAGGCCATCAAGGTCAAGGTTCCCGTTCTGGTGGAAGCGTGGGAATCATCTATGAAGGTGGTCAGATGCCTTTAACTCGCCGTTTGCCAAAGCGTGGATTTAATAATACTGTTTTTAGAAAAGAATACTCGGCTATTAATATAGATTCACTGGAAGCCATCTTTAATGATGGTGAAAATGTTACCCGTGAATTATTAATTGAACGGGGTGTTTTAAAGAGCAGTGCACTTCTTCCGCTGAAAATTTTGGGACGAGGCGTTTTAACAAAAAAATTGCATGTTTATGCGCATGCTATCAGTAAAAATGCTGAAGAAAATATAAAAAAACTCGGTGGAGAAGTTACTTTAATTAAGGAGATGTAGTAATTGTGGTTGTGCTCAATAACTTTACCAACATTTTTCGTATTCCTGAATTAACAAAAAAGCTCTTCTTTACTCTTGCTGTTCTTATAGTATATAGAATCGGATCATTTATACCTGTTATCGGGATTAATATTCCCTTGCTTGCAGAACACATGAACCGTCTGGGAACTGCGGGTGGTTTATTGAGTTATCTTGATCTGTTTTCAGGAGGAAATCTCCAAAATTGTACACTCTTTGCATTAGGAATCGGACCTTATATTACTGCATCTATCATGATGCAAATGCTCAGTTTAACGGTGCCTTATTTAGAGCAACTTGCTAAAGAAGGTGAATATGGCAGAAAAGTTATTAATCAATATACTCGATATTTAACCTGTATCTTGAGTATTGGGTATAGCTTTGGCTATGCGACATATTTAGAAAGCGCCAATCTGGTTTTGACTCCAGGGCTTGCATTTAAGTTTCTGTTTATCATGACAATAACGGTTGGTGCGCTTTTTGTTATGTGGCTTGGTGAACAAATTTCTTTAATGGGCATTGGTAACGGAAGTTCAATGATCATTTTTGCAAGTATCGTTTCCCGGTTTCCCCATGATGTTATTAAAACTATTCATGCTGTTCAAATTGGCAATATGCATTTTTTAACAGCCCTGTTTATTCTTGCTTTTTTTGTTGGTTTGGCTGCATGCATCGTCTTTCTTGAAAAAGGGGACCGCAAAATTCCTGTGCAATATGCTCGCAGAATAATTGGGCAACGTGTGTATGGTGGGCAGAGTACGTATATCCCGTTTAAAATTAATACGGCTGGTGTTATGCCGGTCATTTTTGCTTCGTCGGTTTTGAATATTCCTCTTTTTATTATTTCAATGTTATCGCAACGTTTTGAAATATTTAAAGCAGTAGCAGATATTCTTAAGATTAATGGATTTTTATATAACGTGTTTACGTTTGGTCTTATTGTCTTTTTTACCTTCTTTTATACAGCACTTGTTTTTAATCCAACTGAGCTTGCCGATAGTATGAAAAAAAATGGTGGATTTATTCCTGGAATTAGACCAGGAAAACAAACATCAGATTATTTAGATTATATTTTGACAAGAATAGGATTAGTGGGCGCCATTTATTTAGGGGTATTAGCATTACTTCCTAATATCATGAGTTCACTTATTTCGATGCCATTTTCTCTTGGTGGAACATCCCTGCTCATCGTTGTGGGTGTGGCGTTAGAAACTTCTGCCCAAATAGAATCGTATCTTTTTGATAACAAATATGAAGGGTTTTTGGCTTCTGGACGACGCATTAAGACCGGGGTTCAACGATAATAATGGCCAATCGCAGCATATTTATTTTTATGGGTCCTCCGGGTGCTGGAAAAGGGTCTTTAGCTCAGTTGTGTATTAAAGAACTGGGCTGGGTACAACTTTCTACTGGAAATTTATGCAGACAGCATATTGCTCAAAAAACTCAGATTGGCCTAGAAATAGATTTTTTTATAAAATCTGGTAAATTAATTCCTGACCCTCTCATCATTGAAATGGTGAAGGACTCACTTATTAAATTAGGTGATAGTACGCAGGCTTTTATACTTGATGGTTTTCCACGGACAGTGGGACAAGCGCAGGCCCTTGATGAGCTTTTACATAAAGATTCATCATTTTCTTCGTTTGATGTTGTCATAGTCAATCTAATACTTGATGACGCGGTAGCATTAAATAGGGTTTCGTCTCGTCTTGTATGCAAAAATATGGATTGCCAGAAGGTATATTCTGCTGCTACCAATGCTGATGCTTTGAAAAGTGACATGATGTGTATCGAATGTACTTCTCCTTTAATACGGAGAGTTGATGATAATCATGGAACTATTAAAGAGCGGCTTATGATTTATCATAAGCATGCACATGAGCTGATAAATTATTATGAAAAAAATGGTCGAAATATCGAAAGACTGATGGTTGAGCGTCCTCTCGGCGAAGTCTTTGGTAGTTTTTGCCAACTAATGGGTTATAAAGATATATGATAAGCATAAAAAATAACTATGCTCAAAAAAATATGGCAACAGCAGGCGCGATGCTTGCTGAGATTTTTTATGCCTTGCAGTCATATATCAAAGAAGGGTTAACCACATTTGATCTTGATGCATGGATCGAAGACCAGCTTAAAAAATATAATCTCGTATCCCAATCAAAGGGGTATATGGGATATAAGTATGTAAGTTGTATATCTGTCAATGATGAAGTGGTTCATGGCGTGCCTCATGGAAAAAGAAAACTTATGTCGGGCGATCTGGTAAAGGTTGATGTGTGCGCTGCATGGAATGGTTATTGTGCTGATATGGCGCGATGTTTTTTTGTTGGTCAAGCAGATCCGTCTGCACAAGCATTAGTAGCGGTAGCTCAGAGTGCACTTGACAAGGGTATTGATATGGCGCGTGTTGGGAATCATATTTCCGATATTTCAGCAGCTATTCAATATGAAGTGGAATCACATGGTTTTGGTGTGGTGAGAGACTTTGCTGGGCACGGCATTGGAAAAAAAATGCATGAAGACCCGGAAATTTTAAATTATGGAAAACCTGGTAACGGACCCTTAATTAAGGAAGGAATGGCATTTGCTTTAGAACCGATGATTACCCAAGGGAGTTATAAGGTAATGGTTATGGATGATGGATGGACGGTAAAAACTGCTGATAAAAGTTTGGCAGCCCATGTAGAAGATACCGTTATTGTTACGGACCATGGTCCTTATGTTATTACTCGGTTATAAGGGAAATAGAGTTACATGAAAAATAAGCCAAAAGACAATGTCATCCGCATTGACGGAATAGTTAAAGAAACGTTACCCAATGCCATGTTTCGCGTAGAAATTGAAGGTGGACATATAATTCTTGGACATGTTTCGGGTAAAATGCGAATGAATTATATTCGACTTTTACCTGGAGATAAAGTTGCTTTAGAACTATCTCCCTATGATTTAACACGGGGCAGAATAGTTTTACGATATAAAAATGAGCGATCTTGATTGACAGTAAGGTAGAACATATGAAAGTAAGAACATCTGTAAAAAAAATTTGTAGGGATTGTCGCGTTATCAACCGTGAAGGGGTTGTTCGCGTTATTTGTAAGACAAACCCACGACATAAACAACGTCAGGGTTAGATAAGGATTATTATGGCGAGAATAGAAGGTGTTAATCTTCCCCGTGAAAAACGAATTGAACATGCACTTCCTTATATTTTTGGAATAGGGCTTGCAGGATCGAGAAAGATTCTAAACAAGCTCAAAATAAATTTTGATACGCGAGTGAAAAATCTTCGTGATGATGAAGTTGCAGCAATTCAAAAAGAAGTATCCTCCCATTACATAACTGAAGGGGATCTTCATAAAGAAATTAAATCGAATATAAAACGGTTACAAGACATCGGTTCTTACCGTGGTTTGCGACATAAAAGATCATTGCCTGTTCGTGGTCAGAGAACAAAAACGAATGCGCGGACACGTAAGGGTCCTCGTAAAGCAGGTTCTGCAGTAGCATTAAAACGTAAAGTAACTAAGAAATAAGGCTTTGAAGAAATATGTCATATAAAAAGAAATCAAAAAAAACAAAACGCCATATCGATTCGGCGATTGTACATGTGAAGTCAAGTTTCAACAATACGCTTGTTTCTGTGACTACCATGGAAGGTGATGTTTTATTGCGAGGAAGTGCAGGAAAACTTGGCTTTAAAGGTGCTCGTAAAGGAACTCCTTTTGCTGCTACTCAAATCGGTTCATCGTTATCAAAAGACATGGCCGCATTGGGAATTAGACATGTCGAAGTTAACTTAAGAGGGCCAGGATCTGGAAGAGATTCTCTGGTTCGGTCGTTGCAAGCAGCTGGATTTAATATTTCTGTATTACGAGATGTTACTCCTTTACCACATAATGGTACGCGTGCTCCTAAAAAACGTCGTGTATAATAGATATAATAATTTTTATGAAGAATGAGTGAAGAATGGAAAGAAAAACAACGGGTACAAACACAGAACGTACAGATAAGCGTGAGCATTCGGCTAAGCGTTCCCGTAAACTTACTGAATATGGTCGTCAATTAGAAGAAAAACAAAAAGTTAAACATATGTATGGATTGCGTGAACGCCAATTTAGACGTTTGTTTGGAATCGCTACAAAAAGCCAAGAAGCGACAGGGGAAACATTATTAAGTTTACTTGAACGACGTCTTGATAACGTTGTATATCGTTTAAAACTTGCTTCTACGCGTGCACAATCACGACAAATTGTGGTTCATGGTCATGTGTATGTTAATGGTATTCGAGTGTATTCTCCTTCTTGTCTTCTTTCAGTTAATGATGAAGTGAGCTTAGCACCACAAGTGAATAATAAAGCGGGTTTATTAGAACAAGTTATAGATAAGCGCCTTAATACAGGAGTGAAAGTTCCTGAGTGGCTTGAACTCGATAAAAAGGGACGCAAGGGACGCGTATTGCGAAACCCAGTTAAAAATGATATTCAGACTCCGATCGATGATTATCTCATTGTCGAGCTGTATTCTAAATAAGTAGGGGATTTTTATGCAAAGAAAAGAATATCGATCTTTAACAATACCACGAATGAGTTGGAATAAAGAAACGCTTTCGCGTACCTTTGGTGAATTAACTGCCCAGCCATTAGAGCCGGGATTTGGATTTACTTTTGGTAATGCGTTGCGCCGTCTTCTGCTCGGTGGTGTTGAAGGTTCAGCGGTTACTGCTGTTGTTATTAAAGGTGTCAATAATGAATTTTCAGCTTTGCAAGGGGTTGTAGAAGATACGATGCAAGTTATCCTTAATATTAAGGAAATTATTGTTCGTAACAAAACGGGTGAGCCTGGAAAAATGTCCTTGCATATTAAAGATAAGAATGTTGCCACTGTTGCTGATATTAAAGCAGATGACCATATAGAGCTTATTAATAAAAATCATGTTATAGCTCATATTGCAGATGGCGGTTCATTACATATCGAATTTTTTGTAGAGCCTGGACGTGGATATCAACCAGCTCAATGGCCGGTTGGTCAAGCATTACAAGAAGATGGGCGTATTTATTTAGACGCGATGTTCTCTCCTGTTCGTAAGGTTACCTATGATGTTGAAAAGACACGTGTTGGTAAAGAAATCGATTATGATAAATTGATTTTGACAATCGAAACTGATGGGACAGAAACTCCGAGCGAAGCTCTTCATTATGCTGTTTCGGTATTACGTACTCAGTTTGAGCATTTTTTAATTAATCCTGAAATTCCTTTTAATGAAATTTCTTCACATCAGGCAGAAGAGAAACAGGAAAAACCTCGCGAAGAACATCAAGTAAGTCTTCAAGGTATTCCGGTAGATGTGCTGTTAAAGCCTATTGATATTTTAGAATTTTCAGTACGAGCTCACAATTGCTTAATTAATGCTGGTATAAAACGTATTATTGACCTTGTTAACTTGACAGAAGATGAACTTCTCAAAATTAAAAATTTTGGTAAAAAGTCTTTTGATGAAGTTAAAGAAGGCATGACAGCATTTGGGCTTTCTTTGGGTATGAATATAAAAGAATCTGATTTAAAAAAGTATATGAAAGAATAGGCCATGAATCATCAAAGCGGTAAAAAGAAATTAAATCTCCATCCTGCTCATAAGCGAGCGTTGATGCGTAATCAAGCAATGATTTTTATTACGCATGGTACATTAACATCTACCAAAGCACGTATTAAAGAAGTTCGTAGATTTGCAGAAAAATTAGTAACGTTGGCTCGCCAAGGCAATACATTTAATGTACGTCGCCGAGCTAAAGCGATGTTGCCCTATAAAGAAGAAGTTTTAATTAAACTTTTTAATGAAATTGCACCTCGCTATACACAACGTCCTGGTGGATATACTCGTATTATCCCTCTTGGTAAACGTTTAAGTGATACTGCAACAATGGCGAAACTTGAGTGGGTTTCTTAATGGTATCGGAAGATATCATACAGAAAATCGAAAAAGTTCTTCATGAATTGCAGCCATTTATAGAAATGCACAATGGGAACATCAGTTTCAAAACATTTGAAAATGGCGTTGTAACCGTTGCATTACAAGGCGCTTGTTCAGGATGTGCTCTGTCGATGTACACAGTAAAAATGGGTATTGAAGAACGGCTCATGCAGGAAATTCCTGAAGTCCGTGAAGTTGTAGCATTAAATGAGTAACATAAAAATTTATGATATTTAAAAAAGCCTGAATGTATGGGCGGCCATGCAATCAGGCTTTTCTATTTTTTTTATGTGAAAGTTCGTATACTTAATTGTTAAGAGGGGGACATTTTTATGAAATCACATATAATTTTTTTATTATTTTTCTTTATTTATACATATACTTATGCAGAACAGATTATTCCATTAGTTGTTATGGGTTCAGGACCGGCAGGGCTTACTGCTGCCTATTATGGTGCACGTTCTGGGTATGATACATTAATTATTTCTGGCGATCATCATGGCGGACAACTTATGAGTGCGGGCGAAGTTGAAAATATGCCAGGAATTTTATCTCAACCTGGGAAAGATATTATCGCACTTCTTGAAAAACAAGCAGTTCAATTTGGTGCTACTTTTTTAGAAGACCATGTAACTGAGCTTAAGTTACATGAATGGCCGTTTACTCTTGTTCTTGCTTCAGGTAACCGTGTCAAAGCACAGGCATTAATTATTGCAACAGGCTCTGCTCCACGTAAGTTAGGAATTCCTGGAGAAGATTATTATTGGGGTTTTGGCGTTTCAACATGCGCTGTATGTGATGGTTTTTTATATAAAGATAAAGATGTTGCAATTATTGGTGGCGGAGATTCTGCAGTAGAACAGGCTCTTAACATTCCCTATGCACATCATATCACGATATTTGTGAGAAAAAATAAAAT
>Ga0207156_10037_pt1 | contig 34023 bp, 27 predicted proteins | sample Alteio_BWMinHeat_24_FD_153514 | JGI IMG/M metagenome (GOLD analysis project Ga0207156, IMG submission 153514) | Enriched cells from forest soil in Barre Woods Harvard Forest LTER site, Petersham, Massachusetts, United States -... | ecosystem: Environmental > Terrestrial > Soil > Temperate forest >...
GGCCGCCAGCGGTCCAGCATCCGCGGCGAGCTGAACCCTGAAAAAATGTCGATGCAAGGCACGCCCAGCGCCGACGCTATGTGCTGCCCCGCCGAGTCATAGCCAATGTAGAGATCGCTCTCGCCGATCAGCGCCGCAAGCAATCCGATGCGGCCGCTCCAGGTGATAATCTGAGCGGCGGGGGCCTGGTGCAAAGAGAGACTCTTCAGACCCGGTTCATCCAGTTCGAGCACTCGGATTTCCCGACCGGCAACCTTGGAGACGCGACGTAGGATCGCATCAGCGCGTTCGGTCTCCTCCGCTCCGGCGCCCTTGTCCAGGATGACCGTCACGCCCCTGGCCGCCAGCCCTGCAACCAGCGCGATCTCGAAGTCATCGTTCACGCGCTTTAACGGATTCTCGCCGACTCCAAGGTTGACACTGACGATCGGGCGCGCGGATTGTCCCCGCAGCCGCTGGACCTGCGTGCCGGCTGCATCGAGGTCGCCGCGCTGCAAACTCAAGGATGGGTAAATCGTTTCGGCGCCGCCAAAGACCTCATCCAGCCAATCCGACGTGAGTTGTGCAAGCGATCGCGACGTGTCGCAGCCATATTCGCGGCTCGGAAAGAAGAGGTAGCTCGACGCCCTCGACGCGGCAGCCGATTGCGCCGCAAGAACTGAGCTGGCCCCGGACTCCAGGGGACTCTCCGCGACTAGAGGCAGCAACCCAAGTTGAGTCAACCGCGAGTCCGGATCGACGATCAAATACTCGTCTCCTTCGAGGTCGCCGACCAGATCCCGGATGCAGGCCAGCACGGCCATCCAGCTAAGCACCCTCTCGGCGGCGGTGGCCGTTCTCCCGTACGCGACTTCTTTGCAAGCAAGGCGCGGATCGCCGCCAAACAATTCGCCGGCCTTGCGGCCGCCCACCAACACAAGGTCCGCGTGAGGAAACTGATTCTTCAGCCGGCTCATGATCACGCTGGTGATCGCAACATCCGCGCCAAGAGTGACCCGCGACAGCATGACGATGCGCTTGATGCGCGGTCCCCGATCGCGCCCGCTCTCGAGCGGCGATACGCGCCCCAACCCGTCGGCGCGACTGATCAAATCGGCTTCCAGCCGCAATCCTAAGCCTGACAGCGCGCGGTCCAATTCGCGACCTCGCGCCGACTCGCGGCACGTATGGATAAGCTGGGCGAAGACGCGGTTATAGAGACCGACGGCCGGCGCCTCGAATGAGTCGGCCAGCGGCTCGACCAGCGCGGCGAAAAACGTCGCCGTCGCGGCTTGAGCGACTGCCGCATCGGCCGAGAGCGAGGCTTGTATCAGCGGCGCCAACTGATCCCGCCGGTAGGTTCCGGAGGCCGTGAATTCCTTGACCAGCTCGGCTGCCGATCGGTCGCCACGGTTCTGCGCCGAGCCTGCCGCAAGCGGCGAGGCAGGGCGAGGGTCGAAGAATGAATGGGAAGGTTGGCTCTGCTTGTCGGTCATCCGTTACGTTCCCGATTATCCCAGCGCCGCGGGCGACGTGACAAGATCAAACAGGAAGCCGCAAGAACAGCATTAGGCCAGAAGTTCAGCGCGGCAGCTTGAAATAGGGCTCACGATCAAGTACTATGCGGCCACTCAAACAGGGGCGACAGTTGCAGAGTTAAACCTTGAGCTGTGTTGAAGATCGGATCAATCAGGAGCGAAAATGACGATTGATGCTCAGACCTGCTATGCCTTTGGTCAGACGCGGCCAAAGGTTGCGGCGCATTCAGGAACGAAGACCCCTAAAGCGCTCAAGCTCGGTGAAGGCGAGCGCGGTCAGGAAACATGGGAGCCCTCCGCTATTGGGTCAGCAAAGGAGGGCCGAAGATGAGCGCTACCCGCCGTTCCTTCAGCGGCCATGAGTTCCTGCTGATGGCCCTCGCCTTTCTTGGCATTTTTGTTTATGGATTGTTGACTGCTCTGCCGGGCACGGTGCTGCCGACGCTTGAACGCAATCACTTCTTGCCGAATGACGCGGTCGCCGGGACGTTTCTGTTGATCAACGCCATCGGAGCGGTCGTGGCCTACATCGTCAGCGGCCCCTTGACCGATCGCCTGGGCAAGAAGTTCTCCCTATCGGCTGGAGCTGCGGTCGTTGTGCTGGCTATGGGAGGATTTGCGATCATAGTGACCAGGATCGAGGCCGCGGCCGCCCTCGGCCTCATATTCGCGTGTTCGCTCATGCTCGGACTCGGCGCGAATGCGATTGTAAGCGCGGGACACGCGCTGGTCGGCGACATCGCCTCAGCCTGGCGGAACGCCGCGCTGAACCTGTTGGATGTCTGCTTTGGGTTAGGGTTGATGACCCTGCCTTTGATCGTGTCCGCGTTCCAACAAGGGGCGAACCTGAGCGGGATATTCTGGGCCCTGGCGGCCGCCGCCGGCGTGCTATTGATTCTGGTGCTCGCGCCGCGCTTTCCGCCGCCAACACACCCGGAATCCTTTCCTCTGCGCGAAGCCAAGGACCTGTTCGCCAATGCATCGTTCTGGATGCTCGCAATCGGCTTGTTCATGTATGTCGGCGCGGAGGTCTCGGTAGGCAAATGGGTCGTGAACTTTATGCAGCGCGACGCGAGGCTGCTCGCCAGCGCCGGCGTCGACGCAGCCCAACTGGCGAACATGGCGCGAGCGTCAAATGACGCGCTAAGCCGTTTCTTCGAGCACGATCCCGCCGGCGTCAGCGTGGCAAACTATGCCCTGGGGACCCTGTCCCTCTTTGGCCTTTCTCTGATTATCGGGCGGTTGCTCTCGAGCCTTCTGCTTGGGGTGGCGCGTGTGAATAGCTTGATCCTGTTAACTCTTGGCGGCGCACTGATGACGATCGGCCTCGGCGTCGCCTTTACCGCGAGTTCTCTTTCAGCGGTGCGCTGGGCTGTGTTTGCCTCCGGCATCGGCATGGGCCCGATCTTTCCAACTTCCGTGGGCCTCGCGTCGGTGATCGTGCCGCGAATTGCCGGCACGGCTATGAGCTGGGTCATGGGCATAGGATTCGCTGGCCTCTTGGTTATTCCGCCTGCGGTGGGTTACATCTCAAACGCCGTCGGGGGCGAGAGCGGCGACGTGCGTAAAGGACTCTCGGCGGTTTTCACGGCGTCGGTGGTGATGCTCCTGCTCCATATTGTTCTTACAATGCGCGGGCGCGGACGTCTGGGCGAAACCGAGGCCGACGTCGAAGTTGAGGCAACGGCGGAAGCAAAATAAGTGAAGAGTGAAGAGTGAAAAGTGAAGAGTGACGGATCCCGACGTAGCACTTCTCAACTTTTCACTTTTCACTCTTCACTTCCCTTGGAGGCGAGACATGCGTCTGGGCTTAAATTTTGGCTATTGGAGTTCGGGGCCATCCGATAACGTAAAGGTCGCCCAGGAGGCCGAGCGGCTGGGCTACCACTCCCTGTGGACGGCCGAGGCCTACGGCTCGGATGCTGTGAGCCCGCTTGTCTGGCTTGCCGCGAAGACCGAGCGCATCAACGTCGGCACCGCCATCATGCAGATGCCGGCGCGGTCGCCCGCGATGACCGCAATGACCGCCGCCACGATCGATCTTCTCACCGGAGGACGGTTCCTGCTCGGCATCGGAGCCTCAGGCCCTCAGGTGGTCGAGGGCTGGCACGGCGTCGTCTATGGCAAGCTGCTGACGCGAACTCGTGAATACGTCGAGATTCTGCGGACAATCCTCAAACGCGAACAGGCGCTCGAGCACCATGGCGAGTACTACGACATCCCGGTGCGCGGCGGCACGGGGCTGGGCAAGCCGCTCAAGCTCATCGTGCATCCCTTGCGCCCGGACATCCCGATCTACATCGCCGCGATCGGGCCCAAAAACGTGGCGCTCGCAGCGGAGCTAGGCGACGGCTGGCTGCCGGTCTTCTTTTCACCGCAGCGGTTGAACGTCTTCCACCAGTCGCTCGAAGAAGGGTTTGGCCGCCGCAAGGACGGCAAGACTCGGGACCAGTTCGACATTGCTCCGACGGTCCACGTCATCGTGGGTGATGATGTGGACGCGTGCCGCGCCCAGATGAAGCCGCAACTCGCGCTCTACATCGGCGGCATGGGCGCGCGTGGAAAGAACTTCTACAACGAACTGGCGCAGCGCTACGGCTACGAAGATGCCGCCGCGCGGATTCAGGATCTTTATCTGTCGGGAAAGAAGAATGAAGCAATCGCGGCCGTGCCGGACGCATTGGTCGACGAGGTGGCGTTGTGCGGCCCGCGCGAGCGCATCGCCGAGCGCCTGGGCGCCTGGCGCGACGCAAACGTGACCACATTGATTTGCGGCGCACAGAATATGGATGCCGTTCGGACTATGGCAGAGCTGGTGCTCTAAGGCGACGGTCCCTCACACATATGGCTCATCGGCGCGCAGGTCGACCAGTTCGATTGGGTTGCGGCCTTCCAACAGACCGATCCGGTAAAGATTGTGTCCGAGCATCTGCGGAGCGCCCTTAAGGACGATCCTCGCGCCGCCGGCGCGCAATCCGCGGATGGCGTTTATCGCGGTCGTGAGCGCGACGCCGTCCTCAATATCGAGGGCTGTCATGTCCAACGTGATGGCAGACCCGGCGTCCACATGCAACGCGCTCAACCGCGATTCAAAATCCACGGCGTTCTCGGTCGTGAGCTCACCTTCGATGAAGAACAGCTCGCGATCTAATTCTTCGACAATTCTGAGTTCGGGAATCATTCAGTGGTAATGGTCGATATAGACTTCGAGTAGTTCAAGCGCCGTATGCTTGTGGGCGCTTGCCGTGCGCAGGACTGCGGCGCGCAACCCGGCGAGCAGCGTCAACGCGGCATTCCCGTTATCTCCAAAATACTCGCGCGGAGTCTGCAGCAGCCCTAGATCCGCCTTTAGGGTTTCGACCAATTCTCTCATGCCCTGCCCCGCGTGGGCGCCGCGCGGGTATAGGGTCAAGTACCTGCCGAGCGTTTCGGCGAGGTCTCCGACGCAGCAGGTTGGGTCTCCTTCGCATTCACCAACCCAGTAAAGGCGCGCTGCTTCCCAGGCGATCTTTTCTGCGATTGGCAGCGCCCGATATCTCTTCTGCAGTTTCCAAAAGAGGTCGGTATTGACCGTCCAAGCGTAATTCAGCTCATTGTAGTAGAGTTCGCCCTTGTAACTTCTGGCCCACGCAAGCTGGCGCCGCTGAACGGGAGTCTGTTCCGGTCCCGCCTCCTGCTTCTGTGGTATCGAGTCGGCAGCCCGTTGCAGAGCGAGCAGACGATCGAGTTCAAGCTCGGCCCTCGTTGCGGCATCCTTTACTTCTCGGCGCGCGCGCGAAAGGAAACGAATGAGATCGGTCAGGTCGGCATAACTGGTCGTTTTGGATTTGAGCAGCGACCGAGCAATGCGCCGATAAATCGCGTCGCGGCTGGCGGGATCGAAAGGAAGCGTTGAGCCAGCCCAGACCCACCCTGCCTTACCCTCGGGGCCGCCGGGGCCATCTGGGGACGCCACGCGAATCCAAGAGGGCTCGGCCGCGCTGGGCGTCGCCTCATTTACGGGCGGGCTTGATGGATTGACGATGGCGCCAAGGTGGAGCGTTGCAACCACTGGCCCGCGGGCCGCTGGACTGGCGCGAACGCGAACATGCGAACCAATCACGATTCTTTGTTGCGCAGGGCTATCTTGCGAAGCCGCCGCCGCCGCCTGACCCGCCCTGGCGATAAGACAACAGGAGACAAGGCAAGTCGGCGCGAGCGCCAGAACCCCAGCAAAACGATTCATTCTCCCTCCGGCGCAGCCCGCGGTTTGACCTCAATGGTAGTACTGGACGTATTGATCAAGCAGCTTGAACAAGGCGGCCTTCCGGGCGCTTGCGGTCTTCGTTACAGTCGCACGCAAGATCGCGAGTTCTTTGAGGCCGGTGGAGCGGTCGTCGGCGTCGTGACCCGCCGACGATTTCAGGAGTTCAGAGGTCTCCTGGAGGTCCCGGACCAAATTCGAAACCGCCTCTTCCGCGTGCGCGCCGCGGGGATAGAGGCTCAAGTATCGGCCATCGGTGAGGTTCAAAGAACCCAGAAAGCACGTGATGTCACCTTCGCATTCGCCGCCCAAAAAGTTGCGCGCCCCTTCCCAGGCAATCTTCTCGCCCACCGGCAACGTGCTGTATTTCTTCTGCAGGTTCCAGAATAGCTTCGAGTCCAGCAACCAGTTCCCTCCTATCTCATTATAAGACACTTCACCTTCGCGACCCTTGGTCCAGGTTGAGAACGGGGGCTGCTCGGCCTTCTCGATGGGAATCGCAGCCGCGGCCCGTTGCAAAGCCAGCAGGCGGCCGAATTCGAGGTCCGCCAGAGTCTCGCGGTCGTTCACTTGCGTAATTGCGGTCGCCAGGAACCGGGCAAGATCCGCCGAATCATCGAAGCCCGCGCTTTTGTTCTTCAGGCGCTCCGCTGCAATCCGGCGATAGATCTCGCTGCGCCTTGCCGGATCGAATGGCCGCGTAAAGGCCGCAAAGATCCAGCCTTCTTTGCCGTCAGGCAGGGCGACGCGAATCCAGTTGTCCTCCAACTCGCCGATCTTGTCTTTGTTGGGAGACCGGGCCAATTCGCTCACGATCGCGCCAAGCTGAAGCCTGCCAACTTCCGCGGCCGATACGGCCGGATCAGTTCGAGCGCGAACGCCGGAAGCGATCAGGATGCGGGAAGCGGCCGGGTCCGTTTGCCGGACCGCCGCGCCGGCTACAGCCGCTCTGACCGCAAAGCAACAAATGCTTAGCGAAATTAACCCGGCAGCCATACTTTTACTACAGCGATTCATTATTCCTCCCTACTTTCCCGTGCTGGCTACATGTCCGATAAACCGGGCGACAGATCAACCAGAGCTATGGATCCATTCTCCTCACCCGAGTGGGGCGCAAAACTCTGTGAGTCCATCGCAGTCTACCACGACGGCGCTGTTGTATCGAACACTTGGCCAAGACAGCAAAGACTGCTTGGAGAATCTCTATAAACCAGACACGTAAACCGTGCTACAATCCGTTCTGGTATTCGCCCGAATGCTTGACGCGCGCCCCGGGACTCGTGGCGTTAGACATTGGATCAGGCAGGGTGTGATGTGAGACTTCTCAGGCTCAATCAGGTCCGCTTCACCGCTGACGACAGAGTGTATCGGCAATCGCCTGGATGGCTGATCGGGCCGTGCGCCTTATCGGGGCTCGCGTTGCCGGGACTGGCGCTATGGCGCACGTTCGGGCATCTTCCGCTGATCTTCGTCATTTTTGGGATGGCCGGGGCCCTGCTGATCTTCGCGATCACAGGAGCAGCGGCGAAGAAGGCGTTGCGGCCGACGAACTGGTTGGTGGCCTGGAACGGCAAGCGCCTGCTCATAAAGTTTCGCTCGTACTTGAACACGAACTTCGATCCCGATGACCCTCAGGTCGTGGAACTGAGCCTGAGCGATATCGAATGGATCAGAGAATCGAAGACCGTCCTCGAAACACCCGACTCGGATGGCGGAGTTGAACGAGAACGGGTGGTTTTCCTGGAGATCTGCCTAAAGTCCGACGCGGCTGCCTTGCGGGACCGGCTCGCCTACGAGCAGAATCTGACCCTCAAGCGAGGAGCGACCTGGCGGGACTATCCGGTCTCCGTCGTCGACGACCGCGTTATTCGCATCGAGTGGAAAAGCGCGCGAAACAGAATCAGGCCGGGGATCGAATCTGTCCTCGGCGCGCTGGGCCAGTCAACTCGCATCGAGAGCGGGGAAGGGCAAGCCCGCGGAGTGATCTCCGCCGCTGGCCGGGCCAGGCTGGACTCAGAAATTCTGCAACTGGCGCAAAGCGGCAGGACCATGCAAGCGATCAAAGCGGCGCGCAAGGCTTACGGCTATGACCTGAACGAAGCTCGGCGCTTTGTGAACCAGCTTTTACAATAGCGCCGAGCCGAGAGGCAGTCTATGGAAGCAACAAATCGGGACCAAACCCCTCCCTCCTTTCGTCAAGCTAAGTTTCCGAGGCATTCTGGCGCACAGATATGCGGCAGCCCTGCGCACTCTCGAGGACGGCCTTGCGGCGGAAATTCAGTCTGGCGGCCAATACGATAGCGGGGACGTTCTGCGTTGGTTCCAAATCCTTGTGGCTGCGTTGTCTACAGAATTAGAAGCTTCCTATGGCGACGCCTGGGAAGGTAAAATACCCGTGAATGCGAGAGCCGAAAGCGAGCTGCGATGCTCATTCTGCGGTAAACTCAACGATGACGTCGCCAAACTAATAGCAGGCGCTTCGGTGTTCATCTGCAACGAGTGCGTTGGGATCTGCAACGAGATACTTGCGGACTCGGGGCGGCCCGCTCACGAGGGGTCACCGCAAAACCTTCATTGACGAGGGCGCATTGATAGTTGCGTCGAAAAACCCTTCGATTCGTCGATAGGGACAAGAATCCGGTCGAGCGAGTTGGCGCGAGGCTCGGCGCCGGACAACAGATTGAAAAGGCAAAGGCCGCGCGGCTGAGCCATTGAGCCGGGTTCTGCGGTAATCAAACCTCTTGTAGATTCGTGGATGGCGCCCTTGATGGCGCAGTGGAGATGCTAAGATGCGAATCGTCATGTGCGCGATGGCCCTTCTTTTTGTGTCGGTCTCGGACGCGAGCGCGCAGGAGAAGGAGCAATGGAAACGCCTATACACCACCGAAGAGGCGGTCGTCGAGATGGATGTCAACAACGTGGTCTTCAGCTCTGACTTCACCGGTCGCGTGTGGTTTCGCCTCTCATACGCCAAAGGCCAGCCCAATCCGCCCGGGCAAGGCGGCAAGTATAACCGCGTAATCGAGGCTATGGAATTCCGCTGCCCTGCCAGTTTGTATCGCGTGTTCTCAACCAAGCGATTTGACACCAAGGGAAATCTGATCGGAAAAGATAATGTGGCGCCTGACCCAATCTGGAAACCGGTAGAAACTGGGAGTATGCTCTACCGACTGTTCACATCAGGATGCCAGCTGATTTCCGATAAAAGAAATAACCCGTGAGCTTGTCGCCTACCGGTCTTCTTGCCACAACCCTCGGCGAGCTTGTTGAGCCTCTTTTTCCGCGCGCTTGTAATGGCATGTTTCCCACCAATCGAGTGCGGGTCCCGGCTCCTTCCAGCGCGCCAACCCGGCTCGGAGTTGCTCCATGTTGACGCCGGACATGTCTCGGGAATTTGAGGTTCCAACCAATGCGGTCACGATCTTGCTCTTTACCGCTGAGAACGATGAAAAAAAGATCGTGACGCTCTGACCCAAAATCAGATCTGATAGATGCTGCCGCGACTCGACGCCCCCCACGCTCGTCCGGGTGCGGAGCCTCAAGACCAATCAGATGGACCTCCTTTTTCCGCCCACCATCGAGCTGCATTATGAAACATGCTCCGTCAATGACCTTCACAGCCCTACCCTTGAGTGAAAAGTATAGCTGACTGACCATGATGGGGTCGCCGCATTCATCGCTGACGCGATTGGCGAGCGATGCACCGCTTTCCTGCTGGCAAGGCAAAGTAAGCAATAGCGCCAAACAACCGTAAGTCAGTCTAGCAAGATGGTGCATTGAAGCCTCCGCGAGCATCCTTGAAGTTTAGTTCTTTACGCCGCGCACGGGCAATGAGACTTTCTTGTACTCTTGTATTGGAGTCGATGGAGTGGCGCAATCGCAGGCTTTCCTCCATTGTAGTCCGGCGCGCCGGGCACATATACTGCTGCCTCAGGAGGATTGCATGATTCGAGACAATTCAACCACACCGGCAGGGCAAGAGACGGGCCGCACAGCTTCAGCGGCGGGAAGCCAGGCAGCAAATGCTGGCGTTGTCGCGGGAAAGACGCTGGATCTTCACACCCACTACTATCCCGAATCCTACTTCCAGAAGATCCGTGAAGTGAAATCGGATTTTTCCTTCGACAAGGACCCGAGCGGCCAGACGATCATCAAGTACCGCGGCGCGCGCTTCTTCGGAGTCACCCCCGCGATGACCGACGTCGCTCAACGGATCGAAGATATGGACCGCGCCGGCATCGACGTCGAAGTCATTTCCCTTTCGACTCCCAACGTCTTCTTCACCGACGGCGCCAACCAGCCCGAAGTCGCGAGGATGGTGAACGACGCCTACGCCGAACTGGTCGCCGAGAAGCCGGCGCGATTCAAGGCCTTCGCGTCGATTCCGATGGATGCGCCGGATGCGGCGCTGAAAGAACTGCACCGCGCGATAAATGACCTGAGCCTTAACGGCGTGATCTTGCTTAGCAACATCCGCGGCAAGGCGCTCACCGCGCCCGAGTACCGGCCGTTCTTCGAAGAAGCCAATCGGATGACGTTATGTATCCTCCTGCATCCGATGCTGCCTGCCAATCCAGAGCCTTATCAGGAATATGTGCTCGGTCCGCTCGTCGGCTTCCCGGCGGACACGACGCTGGCCGTGGCGCGGATGTGCTTTGACGGGATGCTCCAAGATCTTCCTGGTATCCGCTGGATCATTGCCCACGCCGGCGGCGCCGTACCGTATCTAATGGAGCGCCTGGATAGCGGTTTTCGCGACTTTGCCGAATGCCGAGCCAAGATAGACCGCCTGCCGAGCACGTATCTGAAACAGCTCTACTATGACACGGTGTCGTTCAGCCCCTACACGTTGAATCTGTTGCGCGATCAGGTGGGCGCGGACCACATGGTGATGGGCAGCGACTATCCGCACAAGCTGGGATCGATTGACCGGGCGGTTACGTCGATTGAGAGCATGAATATTCCGGAGCGGGAGAAGCGGAAGATACTTGAAGGAACGGCGCGCTCCATCCTTAATAACGTGTAGACGCTGCTCGCCATCAACTAGTCGTCAGGCGCTCCTCGGGGTTTGGTTCAAACTCCTTTTGGGAGCTGTGTATTGCAATCAGGCATCACTTGATCGGGGCCTCATCTCTCTTCCGGTTGGATCCGTCTCCAAAACCGATTCGTGCAGAGCGTCGATGGTGTCAAGCACCTCCCCAGACTCGTCTATCTGCACAAGCGCCCAGAGCATATGCTGCACTTCGGGTTCAACGTCACCAGGGTCGCCAAGAAGATAGCAGAGATCAAACAAAAGGTGATACTGCATGATTCGAACTACGTCGCTGATGTCAAGAGGGTCGACACCTTTTTCGAGAAGCCTTCCTAAGGCAGGGCCTAACCCGGAACACGGCTTTCCGCGATTCTGGGCCGACCATTCTATCTCTCTGTAAATCCAGGCCGTGTCGCCATCAGGGACGACTCGACGCCAAGCCTGCCGAAGGAACAGGTAGCGCCCAAGCTGATTAATTCCCTCTTCGGCCTGAGACGAGGCCCACTCTTCCGGGTCAGGCGCGCCGAGTTTCTCAAAAAGCGCCGCGAGCTTTGCTGTCTCCTGATTCATCACTCCTCCCGAGGATGTTGTGGCGCCTCGCTAGGTTGGGTTTAGCAAGCGGCTCAATGTTGGTTCGAGATCGGTGTGGTCGAACTCGAATCCCGCTTCTTGAAAACGCCGGGGCACGCAACGCCGTCCTGTCAGGGCGATCGATGCGTCGCTGCCCATCAGGAAGGCGCCGATGCGAACCGCAGGCGATGGAATCGGGGGACTCCACAGCCGGCCGACGGCGCGGCGAAGCGAGCGCATAAACTCCGCATTGGTCACCGGAGTCGGCCCCGTCGCATTGTAAACGCCCGAGACGTCTTCCCGCTCGATTGCCCAGCGAAACATCCGGATCAAGTCCGAGACGTGCAGCCAGCTTATGTATTGGCGGCCGCTGCCGATGGTCCCGCCAAGCCCACAGCGCGCTAGCCGCGCCAGTTTTCCCAGCGCGCCCCCCCGAGCGTCCAAGCGCGAACCCGATGCGGAGCTGCGTCCTTCTGGTCCGTGGGACCTCTTGCCGGTCAAACTCACGCTCCCACACTTCCGAGACCACGACGGAGAACCCCTCTCCATGTGGCGCGTCTTCATCGCAGATGCGCTCGCCGGCGTCGCCATAGATCGCCAGTGTTCCGGCCTGCACCCACGCGGGCGGAGGCGCTTTGCAAGCACTGATCGCCTCCCCGATGACGCGGACAGAATTGACCCGCGAGGTGATGATCTCAGTGCAATTCTCCGGAGTGTAGCGGCAGTCAACGCTCTTGCCCGTCAGATTTATAACGGCGGCTGCGCCGTCCAGCGCCTCTGCCCACGGCCCGAGCGTCTCGCCATCCCACGGCAGTTCGCGACCGCATGGCGCGGACGCCCGCGGCGACCGCGTCAAGACAACCACTTCCATGCCGTCGGCAACCAGATTAGCGGCGAGAGCCTGGCCGAGAAACCCGCTCCCGCCAGCGAGGACAATACGCTGCGACACCGGTCACCCTCTCCTTCCGATAGACACAGAGCCAAACGCCTCAGTGTAGGAGTCGCGAAAGCCATTGAGCATAGTGATCCGTCGTCGCCGTTAGCCAGGTTTTGACCGCTTGTTGGTCAAGTGGGGATTTATGGGTTTTCTGAAATTGATCAATCTCGTCGAGCAGGCTCTTCTTGATGTTGTGCATAGAAACCTGAAAGAAACCCCGTGCTTCGATGGCCCCAGCCGGTCCAACTGGCCCGCAATTGGGGCAATCAGCGGTGCTCGGCCCCGGCGGCGGTTCGGTTTGGCAACGTAACCATTCGGCGAAGAGGTTCAGGTTGCCGCCGGGTGGCTGTGGCCGGTTCACGCCCGTCTCAGGGTTCTCGATTAGCTTTAGGCATCGAGCCAAGCGGGCGGTGGCTTCCAGAGCAATCGGCGTCGAGCCTGACAGCGTCTCGTTCTGCGGATTCGATCGATCGCTTGCTCGTATTGCCTCAAGGTCTCGCAGCAAATGATCTTTGACTGTCGGGTCGAACGCCTCCTTCAAGGCAGAAACCTCCGACTTCAGCCCGCTCAAGTCCGCAAGCGGAGCCGACTCGACCCTTTCCAGAGCCCTTCGCAGCAACGCTACGATCTGAATGAGCTGCGTCTTTTGGCCGGTTAGCTGTCCTTGCATCTGGGCAGCGAATTCGGGTTCTCCCTCAAACGTTCCATCCTCAAAAAGGACGGTTGCAACCAGAACGCTCTGGGACTGAGCCACCCGGGGAACATACCCTTGAGGGGTCTGCACCGCCTCTTCAAACGGCATCACTTTGCGTTGAAACAGCGCCCCCGTTCCAATGAGCGCGAGACCCTCCTCACCCATGTAATACGTTCTCCCACGCGGCCGGTCGCCCACCAAAAAGCTGATCCACAAACCGCCGACGTTTTTATTGGAGAGGTTCCGGAGCGTCAGCATGGAGCAGGGCTGGTTCATCGGGTCGAGCTCGATGCCCACCACCTCGATGGATTGAGTCCGGTTGATAACCGAGGGCGCGCTGGTCGGTGCAGGCGCTTGTCTCACGACCGTGATCTCGAACGGCTCGACTCCGAATCCAATCAGCGCGTTTACCGTGGCCTTTTCGTTTTCATGCAACACATACTCAGCGACGGCTTTTTCTTGGTCGTGGTAGGTGACGCCAAGAATCGCGGACACCTTGATAGTGACGGCGTCGCCTGCCAGAGTAGGCGTAATTCTAACGGCACGGACCGGCAGCGAACCTGGCGGCTGCTGCCACGAAGCCACGCGGCGGAATCGACTGTACCACGCGCCTCCAGGAGAAGGCCCGTTCGGAACCTTCAGGAACGCGGGCGGTTCACCGGCAAAGTAGAGTACCGCAAGCGCGAACCGCGGCGGCTCGGTTGCCGCTGGCGTTTGCCGCGCGGCGACCGCGAAGACAAGCAACAGGAGAAGGACAATCGAGGCTCCGAAAGTGCGGGCTGGTTTCATTTCATTCTCCTCGCCCACAACACCGCGGGCTCGGAAGCAAATAAAAGCAATCCGTCCGTGGTGACTCCGTGATCACGTCGTCCGGCTGGGATTACTCTACACCATCTTCGGTCGTGATTCCTACGCGTTTGCGCAGCTCACCGCTTATTGCGCGCGCTCGAGCGGATCTCATGTAGGCATAAGGTAGGGTCGCCACCGCGGCGCCGCATGCAAGCCTCGTTCGACTTTGCAAGCAATCCAATGGGCTTGGTTGACCTCTACACCCTCAATGACTAGAATTGAAGTTGCTTTCAGTAAAACCCTTGTTCAGGATTAAACCAACCGCACGTTCGGTCGTTAAGGAGTGCAATATGATCAAAGAAATCGAACAGATTCTCGGCGCCGAAGCCGAAACACTGCTCAGTTACCAATGCAAGACCATTGCAAAAGAGAAGCTGCACCTGCCCGGCCCTGACTTCATAGACCGCGTGGTTTTGTCATCCGATCGGTCGCCCGTCGTGCTGCGCAATCTGGGAGCCCTCTTCAATCACGGCCGGCTGGCCGGCACCGGGTACGTCTCGATTCTTCCGGTCGACCAGGGAATTGAACACTCCGCGGGCGCGTCATTTGCTCCCAATCCCGAGTACTTCGATCCGGAGAACATCGTTCGTCTGGCGATCGAAGGCGGCTGCAACGCCGTGGCCACCACCCTTGGCGGGATTGGCGCGGTTTCGCGCAAATACGCTCACAAGATACCTTATATTCTAAAGCTCAATCACAATGAATTTCTCTCCTATCCGAACAGCTTCGATCAGATCATGTTTGCTTCTATCGACCAGGCGTTTGACCAGGGCTGCGTCGGCGTCGGCGCCACCATTTACTTCGGGTCGGAAGAATCGAAGCGACAGATTCAAGAGGTGACTCAGGCCTTCGCCCACGCTCACGAACTGGGAATGTTCTGCGTGCTGTGGTGCTACCTGCGCAACCCCGCTTTCAAAACCAAGGAGGCCGACTACCACGTCGCCGCCGATCTGACCGGACAAGCCAATCATCTCGGCGTCACCATCCAGGCTGACATCATCAAACAGAAATTGCCGGAAAACAACGGCGGCTATAAGATCCTATCCACCAAGGAGAATCCGTACGGAAAGATCTCCAACCTGGTGTACACGCAACTGTCGACGGATCATCCCATTGATCTGACGCGATATCAGCTCATCAACTGCTATATGGGTCGCGCCGGCCTGATCAATTCCGGCGGCGCATCCGGAGACAACGACCTGCAACAGGCCGTCCGCACCGCCGTCATCAACAAACGAGCCGGCGGAACCGGGTTGATCTCAGGCAGGAAGGCATTCCAAAAGCCAATGGGCGACGGCGTAAAGATCCTCAATGCGATTCAGGACGTCTACCTCGCAAGCGAGGTGACGGTCGCCTAAAAACGTGGTTTCTAGTTTCTGGTTCCGCTTTCCAGCTATTCGCCTGGAGAGGACCAACAAGAGATCAGAACCAGAAACTAGAAACCCCAGATCATTTCACCTCTTTAAGGCTCGCGGGTTTCACAAACGCCTTTTCGGGGATGTTGGCGTTGATCTCGAAGGTGTCAAAGCTGGCGCGGGTTGATTGCTTGCCGTCGCGATAAAAATCCTGGATGGTCGGGAACTGCACGCCGCCGAACTCTACCCACCGATTGAAGCGCACTTCTTCGCTGGTTGTTCCGTCCTTGGAGACCATCTTGTATTCGGCTTCGAGCGGAAGTTTCGTCCGCGGGTCGAAATGCAGAGTCGCCGAGGCCCCGTCCGCGAAATCAATTCGCACCGCGCGTGAGAACGTGTTGTGCCAGACCTCGCGCCGTCCCAGGAAAACCAGCTTCGACCCTTGTTCGCGCCACGCGCTCCGCAGCAGATTGTCCAGGTCGTAGCGGAACGATTGCTGCGCGATCTTGAGCTGGTCCTCGGTTTCATCGCGCAGCCTTTTCTCACCGGCGTCGTAAACCCATCCGCTATTCCCAGAGGTAGTTTCAATCCGTTTGCCGCCGCCCCTGCCGAACTCGGTGCGTTCGTGATCCGGATAGACCAGGTAATCCACAAACGACTTGGGGTCGCCGGGCACGCCTTTGTCGAATGGCGTGAACTGCCCGCGGCTCACCATGCTCCGGATCTGCAGGTAACGCTCGCCCCCGCGGACACGGATCGCTTCGCGTATGAGCGCCTCTGCCTGCGCTGGGTCGTTGTCGTCGTGCTCTTGAAGGAGAGCCCCAAGAGCGGCGGGACCGGCAATCGCGAGCAAAAGAACCGCTGACACTATCGCTAACGTTCTGAAAATTCCAGACAAGGATACATCCTCCTCAGGGATTGCGGGGCAGTCCGGCGCGAATGCCTCAGAATCAAGTATACCATCGGCGCACATACCCAGAAAGGAGTGGACGGATCAAGCGCTCATGGGATCAAGTGGCCGATGCTACTCAAGCACAATAGCGGCCTGCAAGGCGGCCAAGAGAGGGATGAGGGATGAAGGATGGCGCGTTGGACCCGCAAAGGGATCGGTGCTACTCCAGCACAGTAGAGGTCTGGAAGGGGGCCTGACCCCGCAATCCAGCAAGGAGCAAAGACCAGGTCACCGTGTTGTCCTACACCTGGCTTTTGACCCGCCGAACGACCCAATTCAATCTGGCGCGGCGGAAAGTCGTGCTATTGAGAGGCCCGCCGCTTTGCTTCTGACCGGCTCAACTGGCTTTGATCTCCAGCTTGTCGTCTATAGCATCAACTTCGAAGTGTGCGGCCTCTTTCCACCTCGTCGTCACCGGCAGTTTCACCAGCTCATCGATGGTGCGCTTGAGGAACCGTGCGCCGTAGGTCGGACTGAATCCCTTGCCGACCAGGAAGTCGATCGCTCGCTCGGTAATATCAAGCTGTTTCTCTTGCCGCTTCATTTGCCGCTGCAGCCTCTTCAGATAGAGCTCGGCGATCTGCCTCACCTCGTCCGTGGTCAGCGGCGCGAAGACGACGATCTCGTCGATGCGGTTGCGAAACTCGGGTGAGAACCTTTCCTCGGCGGCTTTGATCACTTCGCGGTTGATCTGTTTGATGTCGGCCAGGGTCTTGGAGCCGAATCCGAGCGGCTTCATGAACTTCTTGAAACTGTCGGAGCCCAGGTTCGACGTCATGATGATGATCGCATCGGACAGGTACACCTTCTTGCCGCGCCCATCCGTCAGCCAGCCTTCGTCGAAGGCCTGCAAGAAGAGGTTGAGCAAATACGGCGAGGCTTTTTCGATCTCGTCAAGCAACAGAACGGTATAGGGATTGTCGCGCAGGCGTTCCGTCAAGATCCCGCCGCGTTCGCTGCCGACGATGCCCCGCGGCATTCCAATCAGCTTCTCGATGGCGATTGTGCCGTCCTGGTATTCCGACATGTCGATGCGCACCATCTTGTCATCGTCGCCGAACATGAACTCGGCCACGGCCTTCGCGAGCTCGGTCTTGCCGACGCCCGTCGGCCCGAGGAAGAGCAGCACGCCATCCGGCTTATAGAAACTGTCTTTAAGCGGGCCTTTGTTAAGGCGCAGCCGCTGGCTAACGGCTTTGATGGCGTTCTTCTGGCCGATCACGCGGCTCGACAGAGACGGCTCCATGTGCAGGAAGCGATCATTCGTGTCCCTGAAGATCATATCGCGCGGAATGCGCGATTCCTGGCTGATCACGTCGATGACGTGTTCGCTTTTCACTTCAGAATTCTCGGGATTGTTGATCTCGACTTTGACCGAGGCGGTATCGAGCCAGCCTATGACCTTGTCCGGGAGGTGCAAATTCCGGATGTAGCGCGGCGCCATTTCCAGCGCCGTATCGATCGCTTCGTCGGAGATCGTGACCGAGTAGTTGCGCTCCAGGCGCGGTCTGACGCCGACTACGATCTTCCGCGTGTCTTCAACCGAGGGTTCGTCGACCTTTACCAGGCGGAAGCGGCGCGCCAGGGCTTCGTCCTCCGCGATGTATTCTTTGTATTCGGTCAGGGTGGTCGCGCCGATGATGCGAATCTCGCCGCGCGCCAGCGCTGATTTGAACATGTTGGCGGCGTCCGAGCTTGCGCCCAATGCCGATCCGGCTCCGATAATTGTGTGCGCTTCGTCGATGAACAGGACCAGATTATCCCGCTCCTTCACCTCGTTGATAATGCCCTGGATACGCTCTTCGAACATGCCGCGCAGCATGGTTCCGGCGACGATGCCCGACATCTGCAGTTGCACGATGTGAGCATTGCGCAGGCGTTGCGGCACGCTGTCGGGCTCCATCTCAATCTTGCGCGCGAGGCCTTCGACGACGGCGGTCTTGCCGACGCCGGCTTCACCGACCAGCATGGGCGAATTGGCGCGCTCGCGGTGGCACAGCACCTCGATCATCTGGCGAATCTCTTCGTTGCGCCCGATGACGGGAGGGAGTTTGTCCTGACGCGCCAGCTTGTTGAGGCTGACCCCGAAATGCTTGAGGTAAGGCGGAAGCTCGTAGCGGCGCCGGTACTTCTCTTCCTTCTCCTCATGGCTGCGCACGCGAGTCTGGATCTTTTGCATCACCATCTCGCGATCCGCGCCCAGCCGCCTGAGCAGGTCAACCGGGAAGCTGTGCACGTCCTTGAACAGAGCGACGAAGAGGTCCGTAGATTCAATCAGCCGGCGCCCGCGTTCATGGGAGTGCTTGAGCGCATTGGCCAAGAGGGAACGCATCGACTCCGAGATCTTCATACCGCGGCCAAGGTATTCGCGTTGGCCGAGCTTGGTTTCGAGAGCTTGCAAAACTACTTGCGGGTCGAGATTCAGGCTTTGCATGACTTCATTGAAGAATGGCCGTTCGACCTCGGCGATCGAAACGAACACGTGCTCGGGCGCAAGTTGATTGTGATCGCGCGCGCGCGCCTCCTCGTAGGCTTTACGAACCAGCCGGCGGCCGCTATCGGCGATCTTATCGGTATAAATCTCTAGATCGATCATGCTTGGCTCAAATCCCATCTTTTGGCGGGATGCGGAGTGAATGAACTGGTTTGGGAGCTACGGACAAGCGGGCCACTCTGCAATCCTCCCCTAGTGCAGTATAGCAGATGGTGGGGGCATGCTCAATGTTTGGTTTTTTTCTGGTGTGCTTTGATATTAATTGCGAATATATTCGCTGGTCAGTGAATTCTTTGCGGTGAGGAGCTGTTTGGGCGTGCCTTCGAACATCACCTTGCCGCCCTTCGTGCCGCCCTCGGGACCCATGTCGATGATCCAGTCCGCGTTCTTTATCACGCTCATGTTGTGCTCGATGGCGATGACCGTGTTGCCGTCATCCACCAGGCGGTTCATGATCTCCAGCAGGTGGCTGATGTCCGACATGTGCAGGCCGGTCGTGGGCTCATCGAGAACGTAGATGCTTCCCCGTTTATGAAGCTCGCTAGCCAGTTTGATACGTTGGCATTCACCACCGGAGAGCGTGCTCAGTGGCTGACCCAGCGTCAGATAGTCGAGTCCCACGTCGCTCATGGCCTGCAGCTTGCCCGTGATCTTCTCGATCTTGAAGTATTCGAGGGCCTGTTTGACGGTCATTTCCAGCACGTCGTTGATCGATTTGCCGTCGAGCTTGTACGCCAGCACTTCGTCCTTGAACCGTTTGCCTTCGCAGATCTCACAGGGGGATTTGACTTCGCCCATCGCGGGGATCTCTGTGTAGATCACGCCCAACCCCTGGCAGTTCTCACAGGCGCCCTCCGAGTTGAAGCTGAACAGGGACGGGCTCACTTTATTGGCTGTCGCGAAGGCCTTGCGAACGTCATCCATGGTGCCGGTGTAAGTCCCGGGGTTGGAACGACTCGAGACGCCGACCGCGGACTGATCGATCACGATCGCAGCCGGATGCTGGCGCAGAAAGGTTTGATGGATCAGCGAGCTCTTCCCCGAGCCAGCCACGCCCGTGATCACGGTCAACACACCCGTCGGGATGTCCACGCTCACGTTTTGCAGGTTGTTGGCCTTCGCATTCTTGATCGGCAGCCTGCCGGCAGGGGAGCGAAATTCACTCTTGAGCGCAACAGATCGCTTCATATATTTACCGGTCAATGTGTCTGCGCTCAACAGGTTCTTGAACGAGCCCTCATAGACGATCTGGCCGCCCTGACTGCCGGCCCGCGGACCCACGTCCACGATATAATCCGCCACCTTGATCACATCCGGGTCATGCTCCACCACCAGTACTGTATTGCCTCGATCACGCAATTGCTGCAACAGTTCGTTGAGACGATGAACGTCGCGCGGATGCAGCCCCACGCTCGGCTCGTCGAAGACGTACATGACGTCCACGAGGCTGCTGCTCAGGTGTTTGACGATCTTCACACGCTGCGATTCACCGCCGGAGAGGGTGTCCGTTTCCCGGTTCAGGCTGAGGTACTCGAGGCCGATATCCACCAGGTATTGCAGCCGCTGGATCAATGTCTTCAGGATTGGCGCGGCCGCGGGTTCCTTGACAGCTTTGATCACATCAATCAACTGCCCCACTTCCAGCGCAGCCATCTCCGCGATGTTGCATCCATTGATCCTGCACTTCAAAACTTCCTGGCTTAGGCGGGCGCCCTTGCATAGCGTGCAGGGCCCCATCGTGATATACGGAGCCACCGCCTTTTGCGTGCGTTCAGACATGGTCTTAACGTCGCGCGTGATGTACTTGGCCGTGAATCTGCTTATGATGCCTTCGCAGGTTATATTAATATCCTTTCCGCCGACCCTGGTCTTGACCTTGTACGGTTTGCCGTATAAAAGCAGGTCCATTTCCTTGTCGCTGAACTTCGAGAGTCTCTTGTTCATGTCGTGCAATTTCGATTGGCCGAGGAAGTTCCACCCCCAACTGTCAACCGCATACTCATTGAACAGGATCGCGCCCTCGTTCAGTGTTTTGGATTTATCCAGGAACAGGTCCAGGTCCACGCCCACTTTGCGGCCCAGGCCGTTGCAGTTCGGGCACATGCCCTTTGGGTCGTTGAAGGAAAAGACGTTGGTATGTCCCACATACGGTTTGCCGATCTGCGAATACAACCGGCGCAGGACGGAATAAATATCTGTGATCGTACCCATCGTGGAGTGTGATCCGCCACCCAGTCGCTTTTGATCGACCACGATGGCCATGCTCAGGTTTTCGATGGCGTCCGCATCGGGTTGCGAGTAGCGCGGCAGAAATGTGCGGATGAACATGCTGAAATTTTCATTCAACTGGCGCTGGGCCTCGGTGGCGATCGTATCAAACACGATGGACGATTTGCCCGAGCCTGATATGCCGGTGAAGATCGTGATCTTGCGCTTTGGGATGCGCAACGAGACGTTCTTGAGATTGTTCTCACGTGCGCCGCGGATCTCGATATATTCCTGGGTCATGAAGTCAACCTGCCGCCGACAGCTCCAGCGCATCGGACACCAGGATTCTGGTTCCCTTGAAGATGACCCGGCCTCCGCAGTTCCGGCTGTCTGTTGCCAGATACTTTGCCTATCTCTATGCCCGCCATTGGTTATCGCTCCATTAATACGCTCCAAACACTGGGGAGTTTATACCAGGCGACTAGTTGGAGGATAGTTGTTGCCGCGCGTGAAGATCCAGATGGCTGAATGGCTGACCCAACGTCAGCTAGTCCAGCTCCGGGTTGTTCGGTTTGGAGATCGGGCGAGCCCCGGATCGCGTTGTTGCACCAACCCGCTACCTACGAAAATGAGTAGTTCTACTCATTTGAATTAGGAACTTTTCGCTATTCCTCTAGCCTCACGGATGCCTTAAAATAACATCCATCGAGGTGAGTTCAAAGCCTTCGCCTTGGGTTTAGTCCCGCTTGGCTAAGTGGAGGTTGAACTGGCCTTAGCCGAACAGACACACAAACAGTAGGCCTTGCGGCAATCGCGCGAGAGGAGGAATGAATCTTATGAGTGGTATTCCAACGGAACTGTGTACGCCGGCGCCGCCTCGGCCGTCTGGCGCAACTTCTAACTGGATTGATGCTGTCCATGGCAATTGCTTCTCCAATATTCAACGGCTCGGTCGATGGAAAGGCGGTGCGGACACCAAGGTTCCCAGCGGCGCCGACCCGTCGCCGTACTTTTCGCAAGTCGGACGCGGTGAATTACGGCCTGCCGCCGTTAGCTCGATAGTTGTGGTGATTCACGGCTGGGCGCCCGGTTACAGGGATGCGGTCAAGCGCCACGATGGCCAACTCCTTTGGTGGGACGAAGGCGCGCACGCCGATGGCGCTTGGACATCGGACTGGGCCTGGTCACCGTTTGCCGCTGTCGGTTTCACCGATACGCTGAAGGTTAACGAGACTGGAATGTTGCAGTCGATTGCGGCGATCGATCCACATGCGGCGGTCCTTGCTTATTCCTGGCTCGATGACTCGGCAACCGATGCCTTCGAGTGGGACGAAGCCTATGAGTCGGAGGCCTATGCTCACGTGAACGGAATTCGCCTGGCGAATGCTCTCTGGGATGCCATAGAGGATACGGCCTATTGGAATGGATCCCTCCACCTCATAGGGCACAGCCATGGCGCAAAGGTGGCGACGGTAGCGGCATTGGCGCTCCAGCATCGAGGATGCCCTGTTCTGCGTCTTACGCTGCTTGACTCCCCGGAGCACAAGGATGCGCGGCGGAATAACGCGGCCAATTTTCTCGGTTTCTACCTTGACGAGATGCATATCGGCGAACCGTCGCCAGAAGGCGATTGCGGAGCCTTTGCGGATAACTACGTATCCTATTTCGGCGTCGCGTATGCCGGCCGCAAGAGGATCAAGAATATAGTGGAAGTCGGGCTCAAACCTGAGGAGGTTATGAAGTTTGATGATTACTCGAATTTTCACGCCTACGCGGCTGCATGGTACGGCGGCGCGGCGGCTGGAGCGAAGTCAAATGGAGAACTGCCGCTTGGGCTCGCCTGGCCGCCCCCACGCCAGCCATACGTTCCTGCGCTCAATCAAAACTGGCCAGGTGGGATCAGTCAACGCAGCCAGTGGAAACTGAATGCTGGACGCTTCATCCATGCTACGTTCTCCTACACCACGAAGCCGATGACCATGATGACGACAGCGATGAAGGGAAACGTGCGTGGCAATCCGTCAGACGGACTGATTTTCACGTCTTCCGGGCCCTACCCAACCTACTCTATCTTTGAGGGCAGCTACCATAACTCGTTCTTCAGCAATCACTACGGCATCGCCTTCGACCTGGTATGGACGGCCCCGCAAGTTGGCGATTACCTCGTTGTGACCATGGAGCCTGTCGTAGGCGGAGAAGACCTGGTCCTGCTCGTGATCGACGGCCAATCCAATCCAGGCGGCAGGACGTCCGTGGCTATCAACTCCTATGCGGCCAGCCTGGGGGCGCTTTCACTGCGAATCTATTTCTTAGCCGCGCCAGCGACTAACGCTCTTGTCAAGGTGCTGGCTATATCGAACTTCCGCTTCGTCGACATAGAATCCGCGACCTTCGACTTAAGCGCTCAACGGCGCGAGGGCATCGCCAAGCCTGCCGGAGAACTTTCAAGTGAACCCAAAGTGAGATAAATAGCTTAAAAAGATTGATTTGAAGCGGGCTAACCTTGCTAGTCTACCTCATCGGCGATACTCCTCGGCCCGGACGACATTTTCGTAGAGCGCCGCCACCCCGGAAGAGGCTATAAGCACTTCGTTTCACGACGCCAAGTAACCGCATTCCTCAATCTCCCGCCGGACTGGGGCGAGATTTCACAAGGGTTCCGGGGCGTGATCCTTGACCAGGGCGGGCAGGGCTGTGACGGCTGGCACAACTTTGGCGCTGTGGGACTGTGCGCATGGGCGGAGGACTTGTGGATTACAGTCAGCGAAGCCTATCGAACTGAGCACGCGGAAGTTCTCGCGATGTTGGAGGTCGAGTCGGAGTGCAAAGACGATCAGCACACGCTGAAGTACACACCGCGGCAGGCAACCGCTTTCGCGCTGATGCATGTGCTTTGGCACGAACTTGGCCATCATCACGACCGCATGACAACGCGGTGGCAGGCTGCGGCGAGTCGAGGCGAGGGCTATGCTGAACGTTACGCTATTGAGTACGCTCCGACGGTCTGGGAGCGCTATCAAGATGTGTTTGGGTGGTAGCGCGGGGCCGAACAACCCGGTGCAGCGGAGGCCGCGACGCGCAGTTCTCATCACCATCGGAGTTCTCGCGCGGCCCCGCTGAACGGCGGCGTCCGGCAACAACGCTGGGACGGTTCTCGTCCCAAAGTGAAGGAGTTGCATCGTGGCAGTCGGACGTGTGATCATAGTCATCCTATCGTTTCGGCATCTGCGCGGGTGTCGCCGTTGCCAGGGATCATCAAACGACACAGACGCCTTGGAGGACCGAGGAGGATGACTATGGCGCCAACACCTGACCCGCCGAGCAGGCCGGAGCGAGGTGAGGAGAGAAAGTACGGCCGGGCCACGCCGCTACGCCCAGCGGTCTGGATGACAGGGGTGTTGGTGTGGGCAACGGTCATCGCGCTGTTTCTGCGGGTGCCGGCGTGGGGGGGCGTTTTTCTCTGTGTCCTGACGGCCACATCGTTTCTGTTTTACCTCGTCTCCTATATCTACCTGATGGCAACGGACCGTGAGGCGCTGCGGGCTGAGCGCTATCGGGAGCGGTCCGGCAAGGGGCCGGCCGGCGTTGACCAGGGCGCCCGCATCAGCTTGCGGGCGGAGCAGACCCAGCCGCTGTACCTGAATCCAGAGAGCTCAAGATCGGTCGGCGTGGCCCCGGAACGGTCCGCGCAGCCGGTCGCCGGTGGTGCGGCCGCAAACAAGGCTGACAACTGAGGTTCAATGGCGGTGCGAGGCCGAATTCTCAAACAATTTGGCAGCGTAAAGAGTGAACTAGGGCGCCTGTTTGCGGTTCATTGGCGCCAATCTGAGGTATCCTCAGCTACCGCTTGCGCCGGTTGGTCGGTCATCGCCCTGAAATCGCCAGCTTTCCGGAAGTGAATCCGCGCCGGCGAGTTCAAATCTCACGGTATTTCTTCGCAGTCCCCCACCCGGTCTGTTCATCGAAGTCTAGTCCGCAGTCGCCCGTGTGGTTCCTCACAGGCAAAATGTGTGTTTCCACATAGACAGATAATGGGTTTCCCTCTATTCCCCTGAATCCAACTCCAGTGGATACTGGTCGCGTCGAGATCAGCGCAAGGAGCCATAATGCGCGGCGCCAATAGCCTCTCGCAGTGCTTACGGGAGTCCGATCCCAGAGGCCCGGGAACTGGAACTGACCGTAAGCAATCCCGAACGAATTGCCCAGGGCCGCATCTTTGCGATCAATCACCCTTCGCAGGCAAAATGGGCGGTAAACCCGCTGCCCGCGAATTCTTATCACCATTCACCAACTTGAAAGGAGAAACAAAATGGCTACGAACAGTCAGGCGATTGCGTGGACCGGAAACGATGACAGGCTCAATGTGCTGATCGGAATTGAGAAGAAAACGATTGACAATGAGGAGTCGAAGCACGGGCCGGCGCTGGCGTTCTTTAATGGCAGTCTCTATCTAGCCTGGACGGGCACGAATAAGGAGCTCAATGTGATGTCGTCCCCCGATGGCGTCAACTGGGCGAATAAAGTCACGCTTGGCGATACTTCCGGCGTCGGCCCAGCCCTGGCGAATGCCGGCTCTTCGTTGCTGCTGGTATTCGCGGGCGTCGATCACAAGCTCAATGTGATCTCATCGACCGATGGCGTGAAATGGGGGAATAAGAGGACCGAGAATGAGACCTCCAATGACGAACCTGCGGTTGCGATAGGGGCTTTCGCTTAGCGAGTGAGCGCCCTAAGCAATGCGGTGTTCACGGTACACACGGCATGCGAGCGCAACGGCGCTTCCTGATTGCGCCGCATGCCGTGCTTCAACGAGGGCGCCGACTCTCCCTATTGCTTCAGGCGCGACTCGGTTAACATAGCGGTTCGGCGCCGTTGCGCCGCGCCGGTGAACCTCGGCGCTCGGCAACAACACACGATCGGTTCTGGCGCCAACTGAAGGGAGTTGCATCGTGGCGATGGGACGTGTGGTCATAGTCGGGGCGGGACCGGCCGGGTCAGCTCTCGCTTACCTGCTGGCCCGCCGTGGCGTGGAGGTCACTTTGCTGGAGCGCCATCCCGACTTCGAGCGCACCTTCCGCGGCGACGGGCTGCAACCGAGCGGCCTTGACGCCTTCGACCAGATGGGGCTCGGGGACCGGCTCCGCCAGCTCCCCCAGGCCATCGTCAACACGATTGAGCTCTACCAGGGCGGCCGGCGCCGGGCCCGGCTCGCGACCGAGTCGCTTGGCTTCATCGCCCGCTTCATCCCCCAGCCGGCGGTCCTCGCCATGCTCACCGAAGAGTCGCGCAAGCACCCCTCCTTCCAGCTCCACATGCGCACGACGGTCCGGGACCTGATCCGGTCGGGCAACCGCGTGATTGGCGTGCAGACCGATGGCCCGGACGGGCCGCGCGAGTTCCCGGCGGACCTCGTCATCGGCGCCGACGGCCGTTATTCGATGGTCCGCAACCGGGGAGCGTTCACCGAGCTGCCCTCGCCCCAGCACTTCGACGTTCTCAACTTCATGGTTCCCTTTCCCGACTTCTGGCCCGACCGTACGACCGTACGGCTGGAACTGGGGCCGGGTTGCCTCACCGGTGGAATCCCGACGGCTGACGGCCGGCTATGGATGGGGATAACCATTCAGAAGGGGCAATACAAAGCGCTGCGCGCCGCCGGGCCGGATGGGTTGACCGAGGAATTGTTGCACCGCACCTCGGCTGACCTGGCGGCGCACCTGCGCGCGAACGCTGAATCGCTTGAGCACCCGGTGCTTCTGGATGTGATCGTCGGCTGCCTGGAGACGTGGACGGCCCCCGGTCTGCTGCTTCTGGGCGACGCCGCGCACCCGATGGCGCCTAATGGCGGGCAAGGGATCAACATGGCCTTGCGAGATGCCCTGATCGCCGCCAACCACCTGTGCCCGGTGCTCACGCGCGGCAGCACCGCCACGGACTTAGACGCCGCTGCCCGCCGCGTCGCGGAGGATCGCATGCCGGAGATCATTGCCATCCAGGAACATCAGCGGAAACAGACCCAGACGTTCCTGCGCTCGGACCGCTTCTCGTCTCGACTAGCTATGCGGCTTCTCCCTCTGCTGGCGAAGAGTCGTCTGGCCCACCTGCTGATTGGGAAGCGGCTGCGGAGCTTGCAGCACGGCGTCGTCCCAGTCCGGTTGAACGCCTAGGGCAGGGCGTGCGTCACTTGTTGAGAGCCGGCGGTGCTCAATCCAGCACCTCGCGCAATTTTCGCGCCAGAGTATTGGGTGTGAAGGGCTTCGGAAGAAACATCGTCTCTGAAACGGGAATCCCGTGGTGACCGGCGCCGTCGCCGGTGTAGCCGGATACATATAGGACTCGCATCTCAGGGTGTAAAGCAAGAAGACGGTTCGCCAACTCGCGCCCGCCGATCTCCGGCATTACTATGTCTGTGAGGAGCAGGTGGATGGGTCGCTGATGCCGTTCACAGATTAACAGCGCTGCTCCGCCGTTTGGCGCCTCTAGAACCTGATAGCCTAAGCTCTTCAAGACCTCGCGCACCAGACTCCGAACCAACTCGTCATCCTCTGCCAGCAAGATGGTCTCAGAGCCGCGAAGTGATTTCGCAGATTCAGCTATGGGTTCGCATGCCTGGGCGCCTTCTTCGACTTGCGGAAAATAGATCTTGAAAGCCGTCCCCCTATCAGGCTCGCTGTAAACCCAGATCTTACCGCCGGATTGATTGACGATTCCATAAACGGTAAAAAGACCAAGGCCCGTACCCCTGCCCGGCTCCTTGGTTGTAAAGAACGGCTCGAATATGTGCGCCTGCGTCTCTTTATCCATTCCTATTCCGGTGTCGCTCACAGCCAGCATGGTAGACGGAGCAGGAGCGAGGGCGACGTGCTGTGTCGTCGAGGGTTGATCGAGAACCACGTTGGCGGTCTCGATAGTCAGTCTTCCGCCGTCCGGCATTGCGTCCCGAGCATTCACTGCCAGATTCATAAGAACCTGTTCGATCTGGCCCGGGTCCGCCTTGATGTAGCCGACATCCGGCCGGAGTATTGTTCGCAATTTGATATCTTCCCCGATCAACCTCCTCAGCATCTTCTCCATCTCAGATACGACGGAGTTGAGATCCACTACCTTAGGCTGTACGACCTGTTTCCGACTGAAAGCGAGGAGCTGGCGCGCAAGCGACGCTCCGCGCTCGCCGGCATGGCGTATCTCGTCGATGTAAAGCCGCAGCGGGTCTGCTTCTTTCAGTTGCTCTGCAGCGAGCGCGCTGTAGCCATCGATGACGGTCAAGAGGTTATTGAAGTCGTGAGCGACACCGCCGGCTAGCCGACCAACTGCTTCGAGCTTCTGAGACTGTCGCAGGCGCTCCTCACTCTTGCAAAGAGCTTCCTCGGCCCGCTTTCGTTCGCCGATATCGATAGTCACGCCGCGCAGGCCAACCGGCCGGCCTTCATTGTCTCTGATGGCCGCGGAGGTCGACTCGACCCAGACGACTCGGCCATCTTTCGCAACCCAACGAAATTGCCGCGTGTTGCTGCTTTTTTCGCTCAGGAAATGCGCCGCCGCTGCTTGCGCGGTCCGTTCCCGGTCGTCAGGATGCACAATCGAAAGCCAGAAATTCGGAGTCGAGAGCCACTCCTCGACGCTATAACCGAGCATCGTCTCAACATAATCGCTGACGAAGTCGATCCGTTGGGTGGCGGCATCCGGCTGGCCCCATGCTTCCCATACAACTCCCGGGACGCTCGCAACAATGTTCCTCAGGCGCTCGCGTTGGCCGCGCAGCTCATCGCTGAGCCAGGTCTGCTCCGCGTCGCGGAGTTTGCGTTCGGTAATATCGCGCGCTACCCAGATCGCCGACTCCTCGGTCATCGGAGAGACGCTTCCCTCAAACCACAGCTCCTTGCCATCGATCGTCAGAGCGTACTTGACTCTATGCATCTTCCGTTCTTGTAGAGCACAGCGCACTTCCTTGATGAAGAAATCCGCTTTGTCGATTGGGAAAAACCGGTCAAGCGTCTTGCCGATGCGCTCGGTCGAAGAATCGCCGAGGCGAGTTGGTTTCGTTGGGACGATTCTGGCGTACCGGCCGTCCGCATCAACCAAGAAGATTTCACCGGTCATGGCCGCGAAAACTGCCCGCAACTCAGCCTCTGACGCCTTAAGCGCTGCTTCGGCCACGCGCCGGCCGCGCCGGTTTTCAGCTTCATGCAGCTCGCGCTCGAGCGCGGGGACTAATCGCGCGAGATTGTCTTTCATCAAGTAGTCGTGCGCGCCGGCGAGCATCGCCTGGACGGCGCGCTCTTCGCCGACAATGCCTGAAATCAGGATGAACGGCACGTCAAGGCCAGTTTCTCTCAAGATCGCAAGGGCGGCGGCCGCGCTGAAGTGGGGCATCGTGCAGGCGCATAGAATCACATCCGGTTGGCGCTCCTCGAGCGCTGCTCTCATATCCGCTGGAGTCTCCACACGCTCAAAGATAACCTGATAGCCGGCGCGCAATAGGTGATGAAGGAGCAGATCACCGTCCGGCTTCGAGTCCTCTATGTTCAATATGCTAAGCTCTCTCTCCATCCCGACTTCGATTCGGCAAGTGCGGCCTGATTCAAGACCAGCCATTCGAGCCCGAATTGACGCGCGTAGCATTTCGAGAGGCGCTCGAACTCCACAGGTATGATCAATTGTGACGCGGAAGCCAAGACCCTGCCATACGCTCTATGTGACTTGTCAACCCGAACTGATCGGGCAAGAACATCGTGCTGCCCGTGTCCCAGGCTCGTTACTTTTGCAAATCCGCTTCAAGTATGCTGCGAATAATGGTGATGGTCTCATCCATGCTAAAAGGCTTCGTAATTGCAGCGTTGGCCCCCAACAGCTTCGCTGCCGTCAGATAATTGCCGTGACCGGCGCCGGACATCGCGATGATCTTGACGTTGGGATCAGCGCGCCTCACTTCCCTGATCGTCTCGAGCCCTTCCTTATCTGGCATAATCAGGTCGATAAGCATTAGGGCGGCGGGATGCTGCCGATGGCTTCTCAAGGCTTCATTTCCATTCCGCGATTCCTCTACCTCATATCCGGTCCGTTCTAAGAAGATCTTTAGCACAGCTCGAATGTGTTGATCGTCATCGACCACAAGGACTCTCGTCATTAGAGGCCTGCGCCCCTCTCCCAGAGCGGGACCGCCGTTTTGATTCTGGATGACGGCGTAATGCGCACCGCGGCCACACTCCTACAATGACGCCACGGCGGCTTGCCATGCGCGCCCGGCATCGCAGTCAGTCGGTTCATGTATTTTTCTCCCTCGATAAGCTTGTTGACCTCTTTTACCAGTTCCTGAACGCGAACAATGGCCGGAATTCTTCCAAAGCAAGCTCCAGGGAGGTTTTGGCGGTGTCTGCTCAGTCATATTCAGTTCCGTCCGAAGAGGGGTCGAGGTAGAGAAGGCGCCAGATCCCGGCAGCCTCGTCGTACTCTTCGATGACGTGAGGCTGCTTGATTTGCTCGTCGCTGACGCCGTTCAGCTCAGAAATGTGCAGCCTGATCCATTCCAAGTCGTTGGCGCCGAGATCGTCAGGGCTTGGGAAATGCTGGCCGTGAACCGTGACTCTGGCGTACCGGTAGCGGGTCTGACTGGGCTTGAGCGCCATTCATCCCTCCTCAGTTCTCGCGCGCCTTCTAAGCCTGAAGCCTAAACTCCATGCGATCGAGAACGCGCTCGGCCAGAAGCAGCCGCGTTTCAACGTCTCTCAGGGAGAGGGGTTTCGTTACAAAGTCGTCAACGCCCGCGTTCATGGCCTCGACGAGGTCCTTCTTTTCGGCCCTTGTCGTTGCTAGGATGAAATAGCAGTAGTCCCGGCGGCTCGACTCTCGGATCCTTCGGCAAAGCTCCAGCCCATCGATTTCAGGCATCATCCAGTCAGAGATTACAAGGCGGTAATCGCCCTGCTGGTAGGCTCGCCAAGCAAGGTCGCCGTCACCGCACGCCATAACTGAATGCCCGAGCTTCCTTAGAAGGGTCTCTAAGACGACCCCGGAAACTGGATCATCCTCCGCAATGAGGATCTTCACAGTCCTTCCTTGCGCTGTGATTTGAGCAATTGGAGACGCCCGCGGAGGTTTCATCAAAGCAGGCGTTTGCCCCCGATCAAATGGTACAAGCTGGAGAGGAAAGCAGGTATCGTTGGAACGTAGATTTTTGTGTCCGAGATTGTATTACAATGGGGTCGGCGTTGGAGCTACAAGTTGATCTCAGTCCACCAATTTGTTCCGGATGGCGTAGTGAGTCACCTCGGCATTCGTCTTCATACCCATCTTGTCGAGGATGCGGCCACGGTAGGTGCTGATCGTGGCAACGCTGAGCGATAGCTGGTCGGCGATCTCGCTTACGGTTTTTCCTGAGCCGATCAGCCGCATAACTTCATACTCACGATCCGAAAGCAGCTCGTGAGGCGGGCGATCCGCGCTTCTTGTCACGTCAATAACGAATCTCTCTGCAAAGGCGGGGTTGACGTATGTTCCTCCCTCGATAACCTTGTTGATGGCTTTGACCAACTCTGCCCGCGGGCTGTTCTTGGTGATATACCCCGCGGCGCCTGCTTTGAAAGCGCGCCGGGCAAACAGCTCCTCGGAATGCATGCTCAGAATCAGCACAGGGAGCCTGGGGCGAACCTGCTTCAACTCCTTCAGCACTTCCAGCCCATCCCTGCCGTCTAAGTTCAAATCCAGCAGGGCTACGTCCCAATCCTGGTCGCGCGCCAGTTTCAGCGCTTGCGGAGCGGCAGCCGCCTCGCCAAAGATAAACGTGCCAGGCTGCTTATCAAAGATTCGCTTCACTCCTTCTCGCAGCACTTCATGGTCGTCGATGATAAGGATTCTCTTCATGTCTCCAGCCCCAAGACTGCCCTCTAGCGTGACGAACGCCTTGCTATTCGGACGAAGCGGGTTTTCGGCTCGTTGGCGCAGCAAGCAGGGGGGCCCGCAGCGTGACTGCCGTTCCCCGCCCTTCGGCGCCTGACACGTGAATCTCGCCGCCGATGAGGTGGGCGCGCTCCCGCATTCCAAGTAGTCCAAGCGCTGACATTGCGGCTTTCTCGTCCTCCGTGATTCCTTTTCCGTTGTCGCGGATCGTTAAGACGAATTCGCCCCCTTCCCGGCTCATCAGAATATCAACCCTCGTCGCCTGCGCATGGCGGAGCGTATTGGTCAGCGCCTCCTGAAAGATTCGGAAGATTGCGGTTGACTGCTCCCGATTCAGGTTAAGGTCTTCCAGCAGAGAGTCCCACTTGATGCTAATCCCGGTCCGATCTTGAAACTGCTGCGCGTGCCATTGGATCGCTTCGCTAAGTCCGAATTCATCTAGGGCGATCGGCCGCAGCTCTGAGGCGATCCTTTTGACGGAATCAATAACGCTATCGGTCAGTCCAATCAGAGCCTTGATTTTGTGACACCGGAAACCCATTGGCAACGCATCTGTGCGTTCGGAAATCACCTCCTCTATATCCTCCAGCTCCCATCGCAAACTGGCCAGCACCGATCCCAATTCATCATGTATTTCGCGTGCGATGCGCGCGCTTTCCTCTTCGCGCACAGACTGCAATCGCGCCGAGAGCGCGCGTAAATCTCTATTAGAGCGTTTGAGCTGGTCCTCTGCCTGCTTGATCTCGGTTATATCCTGAGCGGTTCCAAAGAGCCCCGCGACGGCGGAGGCGCCATCCTTCCGCGCGTATCCAATCTCCCGGACATGCTTCGTTTTACCATTCCGCGTCGTGATGCGGTATTCCACTTCGAAGGGTTCTCCACTCGATCTGGCCTCAGCGTTCACCCGCAAGACCGCAGCCCGATCGTCGACGTTGACTCGGGACAAGAAGGCTTCATATGTGGCGCCGAAAGCCTCCGCTTCAAGGTCGAAAATCCGAAAGAGCTCTTCCGACCACCGCACCTTGTTAGCAGCGATGTCAAAGCTCCAACTGCCAAGTCGTGCGATCCGCTGCGCCTCGGCCAGCTCCCACTCGCTCTGTCGCAGCGCTTCTTCCGCCTCCTTGCGCTCGGTGATGTCGAGCACGGCGCCGCACATTCGCACCGGCCGTCCGGTCTCATCGTACATGAACCTGCCGCGGCTTGCGATCCAATGAATGCTGCCATCCGGCCAGATGACGCGATACTCATGCGCATATTCGGAACCCTCGTCGCGGGCGCGCTGGACGGCTCTATTCAATTTCTCCAGATCTTCGGGGTGAATGTGTTTTTCAAAACTCGAGTAAGCGCCATCAAATTCGCCCGGAGCAAATCCGAACAACTTCTCGTGATGCCCGAGCCACATTAGTTGCGCTGAGGCCATGTCCCAGTCCCACAGACCGATGTCGGCGGCATCAACCGCCGCCTGCAGGCGGGCTTCGCTTGCACGCAATGCTTCCTCGGCCTCCTTGCGGTCTTCGATATCGGTAGACACGCCATACCATTTGATGACTTTTCCAGATTCATCGCGAAGCGGCGCGGTGCGAACCAGAAACCAACGATATTCCCCATCAGCCCGCCGCAGGCGCATTTCATCGTCATACCCTTCCCCAAGCGCCATCTGCGCGAGCCACTTTTCCAGGACTCTTGGAGTATCTTCAGGATGAATTGGGCCCGTCGGATCTGCCACATACTGCTCCAAAGAAAGGCCGGCATAGTTCATCCAACGCTGATTGAGGAAATCAACGATGCCGTCAGGCCGAACACTCCAGGCCATAACGGGAACGGTGTCGATAATCAGGCGAATGCGATCCTCGGCCCGCCAACGCTCGGCGATCTCCTTCTTCAGTTGCTCGTTAGCTGCCGCCAGCTCTCGAGTTCGTTCAACCACCCTTTGTTCAAGCTCTTCATTCAGTCGATTAATTTCGGCCTTGGCCTGCTTTAGCTCAGAGCTTTCGACAACCTCCCACTTCCCTGTTCGCCTGATGAGCGCAAACTGATGGCTATTCACCACGTCGAGAATTTCATTCGCGCTCGCGCCAGATAATGGATAGCTGCACAATACGATCATCCGTTTATCGGCAAGTTCTTCGTCAAGCGTCTTTTCATATTGAATAAAGTCTTTCCAGTTCTCTTTCGTCAGCCATGCTTCGTTGCCATTGGCTCTCATTCCGGCGTAGCCTTTGGCCAGGGCTTTGGCGAGCTTTTCATTCCATCCCCTGACTACCTGCGCGGCGAGG
>Ga0207156_10038_pt1 | contig 33814 bp, 32 predicted proteins | sample Alteio_BWMinHeat_24_FD_153514 | JGI IMG/M metagenome (GOLD analysis project Ga0207156, IMG submission 153514) | Enriched cells from forest soil in Barre Woods Harvard Forest LTER site, Petersham, Massachusetts, United States -... | ecosystem: Environmental > Terrestrial > Soil > Temperate forest >...
TTGTGCACTCATACGTGCAAAAGGTTTTTCAAAATCTATCGTGTGTGTTCCAAAAGGAACTTGTAATTTTTTATTAACAGAAAAAATTACATCTCGAATCATGAGTTCAACAAAGTTCATGGCATATTCATAATCCTGATACGCAATGTAAAATTCAAGCATCGTAAATTCAGGATTATGGCGCGTTGAAATTCCCTCATTTCTAAAATTACGATTTATTTCATACACACGTTCAAAACCACCAACAACTAATCTCTTTAAATATAATTCTGGCGCAATACGTAAAAAAAATTCTTCGTTAAGAGCGTTATGATGCGTAATAAAAGGGCGTGCAGCTGCACCACCAGGAATAGGATGGAGCATGGGCGTTTCAACTTCGATAAAATCATGTTCATCTAAATAAGCGCGAAGATATTTCAAAATTGCCGAGCGCTTTCTAAACCGTTCACGTGTTTCAGGATTGGTCATAAGATCTAAATACCGCTGCCGATATTTAGTTTCAATGTCAGTTAATCCATGAAATTTTTCAGGAAGGGGAAACAAACATTTACTCAGCAATGTCCATTTCTTAACTTCGAGCGTAATTTCGCCCGCTTTTGTTTTAAACGACGTTCCTGTGCATGCGATACTATCTCCAATATCGATATACGTATTAAAAATATCGAACGTATCGCCAAGAATTTCTTTTTTACAATAAATTTGTAATGGCGCTGTTCGGTCTTGAATAGTAGCAAAAATAGTTTTGCCATGGTTACGAATGGCGATAATTCTTCCGGCAACCGTATATTCTTTCGGTTCTACAGAAGTACCAAATTCATCAAGAACTTCTTGGCACGTATTAATAATAACCGGGTTTGATGGCCACGGCTCTATGCCACGATTACGAAGTTCAAAAGCTTTTTGAATGCGCAGCTCATGTTCCTGGGAATGGCTTTCTTCAAAATCATCAGGCATTACAGGAGGATTTTTAGTTACTGTCATAGGTTATTCTCGAGATAAAATATGTTATCCAGTTAGTATACCACAAGACTCCTCTAAGCGCCCAATTTTTTATAACGTTCTTCAACATATGCCCAATTAACTACATTCCACCAGGCATCAATATAATCGGGACGTCTATTATTATATTTTAAATAATATGCATGCTCCCAGACATCAAGACCAAGAATGGGCTGCATACCATCAGTCAGAGGATTATCTTGATTAGCAGTTGAAGTAATAACTAAATTGCCACTTTTATCAAGAGAAAGCCAAGCCCACCCTGAACCAAAGCGCGTTTTGGCAGCAGTAGTAAATTGTTCTTTAAAAGTTTCAAATGAACCAAACTTTTTTTCAAGAACTTGAGCAATAGTACCCTTTGGTTTTAATTCCCCATTTTTTTTCATGAGAAGCCAAAAAAGAGAATGATTTTCATGACCGCCACCATTATTGCGTACTGCGGTGCGTATATCTTCTGGAAGTTCGTTAAGATTTTTTATTAATTCTTCAAGTGACATGGTAATTTCTGGGTGCTTTGCCAAGGCTGCATTCAAATTATCAACATATCCTTGGTGATGTTTGGTATAATGCAATTCCATAGTTTTTTCATCAATATAGGGTTCTAATGCATCATAACTATAGGGCAATGGTGGTAATGAAAATTTCATATTAAGTTCCTATCAATGATTAACAAGATAAAAAACATGTTCTCCCGGCAATGTCAGTTGCAGTTGTTCACGGGCGATCTGTTCAAGGTAAAAAGGGTACTGTTGCACATCAGCTGCAGTATGTTTACTCTGCTCACACTGCACGCGCATATCACAGAGTGTTTGCGCTAAAACGCTATTTTCTTTTTTTAATTGCGTAATACGATATCTCCCATGAACTGAAAATAGATAATAGCCAAAAAAAATAAGAATTTCTACGAAAATACATAAAAGTGGAGTTATTTTTTTTATACGCATCACCATCCCCTGATTTCTGGAATCCCAAAAACTATAGAGTTAGTTTAAAAAAAATAATAAAAAAGTTTCAAGAAATAAAATGATTGCTTCAAAGTAAAACTTTGCTAAAATTGATACTATTAAAATTATTACAATAATTCAGGATCTATTTATGACAACAAAATTTTTAATAACTATTTTTTCTTTGTGTTTGATCAAAAATGCCTTTTCTATGGAAAAAGCTCCACTAATTACCGCTGGCCTCAACACTTCTTTGACAGAAAACTTTACAGAAAAAACTATACTAACTGCTGGATGTCCTTTACTAGAAAAGTGGCATTGGTTCATCACATATCTCAACCTTACTATAAACACCAAAAAAATTACGTATAAGATTTCAAAATTCGACCCAGCGGTGAGAATTTATGATGGAGATACCCATGAATTGATCATGACATTACAACGAATAACCAATGAAGGAGAAAATACAAGCTCTCCTAGTAAAGATGTCTCAATTGAGGGATATCGCTTTCAAGACAACAGCATGTGTCTCTTAATCAAAGACAAGCAAAAAACAATATTATCTTTCGATGTTGGAGGAAAAGAAAATATGATAACAAGTTATGATACACAAGAACAGCCTGATCTCGAAATTAGAACTAAACAACTTGTAAAAATAAAGGGCGGCCTCATCAGACTTTCTCCATCGTACATCTATAGCGGGATAGATTATGAAAAATTCTTCAAAGAATTTAATGAAACTAAAGAATAATTTTGTGATTAACTCGTTACTCAACCGTTACTGATTTTGCCAAATTACGGGGCTTGTCGATAGGATGATTCAAAACGCGCGCAATGTGGTATACGAAAAATTGCATAACCCCTACACATACGAGGGGCATGAGAAGATCATTTTTTAAACGGGGAAATACAAACACACAATCGGCAAGTGCAATCAGCTCATGTTGACCTTCAAATGCGAAAGCAATAATATGCCCCATGCGTGCTTTAATTTCTTGAGCATTTGCAACTAGCTTTCTATACACAGCGTCATCCATCGCTGAAAAAATAACCACCGGCGTTTTTTCATCAACAAGTGCAAGCGGACCATGCTTAAGTTCACCAGCAGGATAACAATCAACAAAAATATAGGCGATTTCTTTTAATTTGAGAGCAGCTTCAAGCGCAAATGCATAACTCATATGCCGGCCAATAAAAATAAATTGCTTAAAGTTGGCATAAAAAGGGGCGAGTTCGTGAATAATCTTATATTTATAATTTTCAATACCATTTTCTAATGCTTCTGCAGCAACTAGCAGATCATCATGTGCACTGGCAAATGCTGCTTGAGTAATAAGATTTTTAGAAAGTGCAATACGATGAGCCAATAAAAACAATAAACCGATCTGTGCAGTAAAAGATTTTGTTGAAGCAACAGCAATTTCCTGTTGCGCTTGTGTTAATAAAAAGCCCTGAGCTTCACGAACCATGCTGCTTGAAGGAACATTGGTGATGGCCATCGTTTGGCCTTTAAGATTTTTAACCATGCGTAATGCTTCAAGCGTATCTGCCGTTTCTCCCGATTGAGAAATTGCGCAAAACAGCATGTCCGGTTCAACAAATAATTGTGCATGTTTAAATTCTGACGCACGAACAGAAATGGTTTGAATATGGGCTATTTTTTCAAAAAAGAATTGCGCAATTCTGCTTGCATTAAATGATGTACCACATGCCATGAATACGATTCTTCGCAATGACTGAATATACTCTTCGCCAAAGCCCGTATGTTCCCAAATTCGACTACTAATCGATTTAAAAAACTCGACCGTATCATATAAAACTTTTTTTTGTTCATAAATCTCTTTGAGCATAAAATGCTCAAACCCCTGTTTCCCTTGATACACCCACAATGCATCAATAAGTTGCGGCTGTACTTCTAAAGAATCACCAAAAAAATTAAAAAGTTTAACCTGATCTTGAGTAATAATCGCACAACTTTCATCGGGAAGAAATATGACCTGCCGTGACCGCTCAGAAAATGCGAGCACATCTGATGCTACAAACATCTCACCATCCCCAACACCGATGCACAGCGGAGACTTTTTCCTGATGGCGATTAACATATCAGGATAATCTTCTATAAGAAATATCAAAGAAAAAGCCCCTTCCAACAAATGGACAAGAGCGAGCAGTGCTATTTTTATATCATGATGGGTGGCAAGAAGTGATTCTAATAAATGAGCAACCACTTCCGAATCTGTTTGCGAATGGAAAATATGACCTTCTTGAAGAAGTTGCTGGCGCAATGAATGACAATTTTCAATAATGCCATTATGAACAAGAGAGATCTTTTTTTGACAATCAAAATGGGGATGGGCATTACTATCAGAAGCAATCCCATGAGTCGACCAACGGGTATGGCCTATACCAATGTACCCATCGATAGGATTTTTATCGATCTTTTGTGCAAGCTGAACAACGCTTCCCTTGCTTTTGCAATAGAGAAGCCGATGATCAGTTGGATGTAAACAGGCAAATCCAGCAGAGTCATAACCCCGATATTCGAGGCGTGTCAATCCTTCAAAGATAAATGACTTACTGTGCTCTTTGCCTATATATCCAATAACGGTGCACATTAAAGTTTATCGTTTAACAAACTGGAATTTGCGTCGTGCAGCTTTTTGGCCATATTTTTTACGTTCTTTAACACGTGAATCAACCGTTAAAAGACCGTAATTTTTAAGAAATGGACGAGCATCTTCGTAGACTGCAAAAATTGCCCGCGCTATTCCTAATTTAAGAGCATCAGCTTGAGCATTTAATCCGCCGCCTTGAATATTGGCAACAACATTATAATGCGCTGCAGCACCTGGATAGGCTCTGAATGGCGTATTAACAGCATTGTGCATTATTTCTTCAGCAAAATAAGCGGTATAATCTTTACCATTGACCGTTATTGTCCCTTTTCCGCGTTTAAGCCAGACACGGGCAATAGCAGATTTTCTTCTTCCAACCCCGTGGCTCACCGAGCGGCGTGCTGAGGTACTTGTTTGTGTTTTTGGCGCTTTTGTAGCTTCCATATGATTAAAAAATCCCTTCATAAAAATACTGTTACTGGAGCCGATGAGCGGACTTGAACCGCCGACCTACTGATTACGAATCAGTTGCTCTACCACTGAGCTACATCGGCCTTACATCGGCAACAAGGCTTAAGTATATCTCATGTATAAAATTACACAAGATTACCGTCTATCTTCTAAAGCCTCTTGGCATGCAAGGCATCGAGTAGCATTCGGGTACATCTGAAGCCGTTTTTCAGCAATCGGATTACCACATTCGCTACATTTTCCGTACAAGCCCTTATCGATCATATCAAGAGCTTTTATGATCATATCATATTCATTACGTTCATTATTTTGTAACGAGATATTGATCTCTTCCATCGTAGAAGCCATTGCTTGATCACCCGGATCCTGCACCTGGTCATCAGTCACTTTTTCACGAGAAAGGCGTTCAAGCTCTTTCTCAATTTCCATTTTACGAGCTAACAGCTCTTTTTTAATATGCGCAACATTACTCATGTTAATTCTCCCTTATCTGTGAAAAAAAATCTTTTAAAAGAACGGCAGCGCCTTGAGCTTCCACGCCACCGGTAATATTTTTAATGTGTTTAGTGTATAAAGCACTATCCCTACTCTTGTCAAGTCTAAAACCGAATAAAGGTGATTCTGCACCATAGACCACTCTCTCAATACGACTTAAAGAGCATAAGCTTATACACATCATACAGGGCTCAAGTGTAACGTACACTGTATGATTATCAAGACGCCAGTCACTCTGGTGTGCACATGCTTCTTTTAAAGCACATATCTCTGCATGATAAAGTTGACAGGTACTCAGTTCTACAAGATTATGCCCTTTACCTATAATTTCTCCATCAGGGGAAACGACAAGAGCGCCGATAGGAATTTCACCTTTTTCAAAGGCCTTAACAGCCTCCTTAAGCGCCTCTTTCATAAAAAAGGCATCTTGCGACTGCTGATGCAATGATATATCCATTAAAAAACTGCTTATATACCTATTATTCTTATATTTTAACTAACTAGAATACATCATCTTATATATTTTTACAATTATTTCAAATTGAAAGAATAGGACGCTATGTAGATATTGAAAAATATATCAAAATTTGTATACTAAATAGACGGATCAGTTTCGATAAAAAATTCAATGTACAGCGGGAGATTTTAATGTCAAACAAGCCATCCAGTAATTCCCCAGAATATTCAGCGCAGTCAATTCGTATTCTTGAAGGACTTGAAGCGGTTCGCAAACGCCCTGCGATGTATATCGGATCAACCGGTCCTCAAGGTCTTCATCACCTGGTATACGAAATTGTCGATAACTCGGTAGATGAAGCATTAGCCGGCTACTGTAATGTTATTAATCTCGCACTCCATGCGGATGGTTCATGCTCTGTACAAGATAATGGACGTGGCATTCCCATCGATATCCACCCAACCGAAGGTGTTTCTGCTGCAGAAGTGGTATTTACTAAGCTGCATGCCGGAGGAAAATTTGATAAAGAGACCTACAAATTTTCTGGCGGGCTTCATGGGGTAGGTGCTTCTGTTGTTAACGCACTTTCCGAATGGCTTACTATTACCGTTTTTAAAAATGGTAAAATTTATTTTCAACGATATGAACGAGGCACTCCTGTCAGCCCTCTTGTTGAACAAGGGACAACCACTGAACAAGGTACGTTAGTACGCTTTAAGCCGGACGCTGAAATTTTTAAAGAAACCGTTGAATTTAATTTCGAAACCCTTTCTACCCGCATGAGAGAATTGGCGTTTCTTAATAAAGGTTTGAGAATTAGTATTTCTGATGAGCGGACCAATAAAAATCATGAATTTTTCTTTGAAGGCGGGATCGTCTCATTTATCGAACATATTAATGCGAAAAAAACTCCTCTGTTTCCTGAAGTTATTTATTTTGAAAAAGAGGATGATCAGGCAATTTTAGAAATCGCATTCCAATACAATGATAGTTTTGGAGAACAGCTCTTTTCATTTGTTAATAATATTAACACTATCGAAGGCGGTACCCACGTTGCTGGTTTTAAGGCCGCATTAACCAAAGTATGTAATAAAAAAGCGACTGAACTTAATTTCTTCAAAGCGGGTGAAAGCTTTTCAAGTGAAGACGTGCGTGAAGGAATCGTATGCGTCATCAATATGAAAGTTGCAGAACCACAATTTGAAGGCCAAACAAAAGCAAAACTTGGCAATAGTGAAGTTAAAGGGATTGTTGAGTCATGGACTTCGATCTTTCTTGATAACTACTTTGAAGAACACCCGGCCATTGCAAAGAAGATTTTGCAAAAAGCTGAACTTGCTATGCAAGCGCGTGATGCTGCAAAAAAAGCTCGTGAATTAACACGTAGAAAAACAGTTTTGGAATCTACCGTATTGCCAGGAAAATTGGCAGACTGCTCAACTGAAGTTCCTGCCGAAGGTGAATTATTTATTGTTGAAGGGGATTCTGCAGGTGGTTCGGCAAAACAAGGGCGTGATAGGCATACCCAGGCTATTCTTCCTCTGAAAGGTAAAATTTTAAACGTAGAAAAATCTCGGCTTGATAAAATTCTTGGTAATGATGAAATCCGTTCTATTATTGCGGCAGTCGGTACCGGAATTGATAAAGAAGATTTTTCTCTTGAAAAAGCACGTTACCATAAAATTATATTAATGACCGATGCTGACGTTGATGGTGCTCACATTAGAACGTTACTCCTTACCTTCTTCTTTAGATACATGAAGCCGGTTATCGAAGCAGGATATCTTTATATTGCTCAACCACCATTGTATAAAGCAAAAATTGGTAAACGAGAACAATATTTGAAAGATGATAAAGCACTCAAGAAATTTTTAACCAGCTGGGCACGTGAACATACTGAGCTGATTATCAAAGATGCTCCGGTTAACGGAAAAATGTGGAATACTATCTTAGATGATATCGCTTTATATGATGAACATCTTCAAGAAACATCACAAAAATTTAAACTCACGCATGAACAATGCCATGCATTAGTAAATGCAATTGCTCACCATGCTGATATACCAAAGGATGATCTTTCTGCACTTACCACGGTATTAGCGCAGTCATTTCCTGAGTATGAAGTAAAAGTTATGGATCAACTTCTCACGCAATCGGGATCAACAACATTTAATCCATTAAAAACGTATATCCGCTTTAAGCGGCTTAACCAAGAATGGTATATCGAAACAGACTTTTTCCATTCACCAGAATTAGAAAAACTGACTGAACTTACCAAACCTCTTTTTGTGCTTAAAGATGCATGGACACTTAAAATTACTGAAAAAGATCGTACCGTTGAAGGAACTGGAATTCTAGAGCTGATTAATGGAATTATCAGAATTAGTAAACCGTACATGACTATTCAACGGTATAAAGGTTTGGGTGAAATGAATCCAGATCAGTTATGGGAAACATCGATGGACCCACGTTCACGCCTTCTCTTGCAAGTAACCTTAGGAGATGCGCTTGAGGCTGATTCATGGTTTGATACCTTAATGGGCGATGATGTCTCGGGCCGTAGAACATTTATTGAAGATAATGGCCATTTTGTTAAGAATTTAGATGTATAAAGAATCAGAACAGTATGTTACTCGTGTGCAAGAGTATATTCTTGCACACAATCTTATCGCAGAAAATAATACTCTTATTATCGGGCTTTCTGGTGGCCCCGATTCTGTTTTTTTGTTGCATGTTCTTGCACATCTGCGCTCTTTTTTTAAACTGAATCTCATTGCAGCGCATCTTGATCATGGCTGGCGAGATAATTCTGCTGATGATGTAGAATTTTGTAAAAGAATTGCAGCGCACTATGATGTAGAATTTATTTCTGCACATGCCCATGATAGCAAACATCAACATAAATATAATGGTTCTCGTGAAGATATGGGGCGTATGCTGCGCCGCACATTTTTTGAAAATCTTGCAGAGCGTTATCAAGCCCATGCTATTGCACTTGGTCATCATGCTGACGATAATAATGAAACATTTTTCTTACGATTAATTCGTGGTTCTGGAATTTCTGGCCTTGCATGCATGCGGCCACGGGATGGGATCTACATTCGCCCACTGTTATGTATGCGCAAACATGAAATTTTAGAATTTTTACATAAACATAACCAAGAATATCTTACCGATTCAACTAATAATAGCACAGTATTTCTACGAAATTCTATCAGAAAGAATGCTCTTCCCGTTCTTGAGACTATCGACCCCCGTTTTGCTGCAAACTTGAACCGTACTATTAATAATCTTGCCCAAACTGATCTGTTTCTAGAACAGCTCACTCAGAAAACATACGGCAGCTTAGTCGCTGATGGTGCCTGTCCGCACTCCCTCGATACGAATAGCTCACGCTATTCACTCGGGATGAGCGGGGAAACCGCTCGTGGCGAGTGTCCGACGAAGCCGGATATATCGAGCCATAGCGCATCATTAGTGTTTGACCAATTTATGCACCTTGACCCGTACATGCAAAAAAGAATTTTAGAACTCTTTTTTATTAATAATAAAGCACATTTTGTGCCGTCAGAAAATTTTTACAAAGAAATTTTTAAATTTCTCAATTCTTCAGCAACCCGTCACGAACTTCACACAACCTGGGCGCTGGTTAAAAAAAATAATAAATTATCTATCGAACATATCAACGGCGAGAAACATATGGATTATGTTCATAATAAAAACGCCACAACTTGTCTTGAGCACGAGTAATGCCAATCCGGGGCGCTTCTACAATATGATCACACGCAAGATCAAGAGGTGCCTGTGCAACAAACAGCGGTCCTGCATGTGTAACATCACAACCATATAAAGAACGATCGATAAAAAAAGCTTGTCCTATTTTACCCGGGCCATTAGAAATATTGGTAATTGAAGAAACCTTACGCACCTCTTTCATGATATCAATACCGATAATCGGTTCAACAGCACGAATCAATACACCACCCGATGGTTTCTTTTTTTCATGCGCAACAATATTGAGATTAAAATGCATCCCATAAATAAAATAGATATACGCATGGCCCACTAAGCCAAACATCACTTCAGTTCGTGGAGTTTTCCCTTTAAACGCATGGCTTGCAGGATCATCGATTCCTTTATATGCTTCAGTTTCAACAATAATACCTGCCAGTAGTTGACCATGAACAACACGTACAAGAATTTTTCCCAAAAGATCTTTGGCAACCTGGCTCGTATCACGAAGATAAAAGGAACGGGGTAGAATTTTAAAACCTGTTTTCACTCTTCATCTCACTTCTGTAGTAGAGTAGAATAATAAGCGTATCATAAAAGGGAGCAGAATGAACGTACATATTGAAAGAGTTCTGTATTTTTTTTCTTACAGTTTTTCGTTTATTATCCATTGTATACTGCTCATTCTTCTTTTTCTAATACCATTAAGTTTATTTAAATCGGTACAGCAGCATAAAAAATCTGCACCCGTTTTTTTTCAACCCAGCTCGCAACCACAGAGCAACTTATCACAAGCTCCGGCGCCTCAAGGCGTGCGTGAAGAATCTCAGAATGTTCAAGAATCTCGTGTACAAGAATCTGAATCTGCGCCTGCTCAAAGCTTGCCTGACCGGTCACGAATTTCTACTGCAACACGTGCTCATTCAAAATCACGTTGGTATAAGTCCCAAGAAGAATCGCAGCCATCTCCAGACATTATTAGAAAAAATATCGCCGATAAACTCAGTGAGCAGTGCAACAATTTTCTTGCGTACAATAATAACTTAAGTTCATCTCCAACACCGGGGCACCAAGGCATGACGGCACAACAATCGGTTGATGAATTTCAGGCGCAGGTTTATTTTTCAAAAATTACGCGAGCATGTAAAGATGCCGCCCGTTTTTTTTCTAAAACATATTATTCAGGATCTTCTACAACCGTTAATGGTATTGTTACCTTAATTATTAATCGTAATGGCAGCTTGCGATCGATCGGTTTTGATTCATCGTATAAAGATGAAAAAATTAATCAAATTATTAAAGATTTTTTCTCAACGGTCAACATTCCCCCCTTACCCTATAATTTTGAGGGGGATACATTTATGTATCGCATTCATGGGACGATCGAGTTACGTCAAGGAACAAATTCCATCACCATGCGGGTGCATGAACGGGATTAACGGGACACATTTTTTGGTGACCAATTTTTTTCAAAGAAAAAATCTTTTATTTTTTTACCACATGATGTATGTGAACAAAATTTACACAGTATATATGCATCATAAACACCCACACCTATTAAAAATCCGGCACCGGCACTTAAGAAAGCTGTTTGCTTACAATCGTTAAAATCATAATCATAATTGCCATTCATATGCTCAGTTATATCATCCCAGCAACATGATGCTGATGCTAGAAGAACTGGTCCTAATTCATATACACCACAGAGTGATGCAATTGTACCAATGCTACCTGCAGTTATCCCGAAAACCTTAAAAGTTTTCTGTAATCTACTTTCAGGTGCAACTTCAGTTTGAGCTGGTATATTACTTTGAGCATCAAAATATGTTTTATTTTTTCTCTGAGGATCCAACTCACGAAAATCTACATTCCGCCGAAGTTGATTACGAAGATTTAGAGGATGATTATCCAACCACTCCGATCCAGAAGAGTGTTCCATCGCCGAGCATGATGCCCATAAAAAACTTATAACAAATAGTTTCGATATATTCATAAATTTCCCTTACGTAATGTTTGCTTTTTAGATGTTCTCATAAATCGCACCATGCGATAAATACTCCAACCACTATGAATTGTTAATCCTGCAATACAGGCGCCAAAGAATGTCATTTTTTTACAATCATCAAAATAAGAATTATTATCTTGATCAAAACATAGTAAAGCTTTTTTGGAAAAGTATGTGCTGAGCAGATAACTGACCGCAGAATTTATACCAACATCAGCAGCAAAACCACACACATAACTTATTTTCTCTTTATTCGAGAATGTATCATATGGTCTATGTGCTTGTATTCGACAAGAATAACATTCCATCGCCATGCATGCATGCATACAGAATAAGCTTACAACAAAAAATTTATACTTTAAAATTCTCATGAGTGATTCTTCTTATTTTTTTTTGGCAACCAATCATTCATAATTTCCAATAAGGTTTTACCCTGATGGGTGCTTGTACCTATTTTGAACAATTTATATGCAAAATAAGTTCCATGTATAACAGCAGTAGTTAATCCCATACGAAGTAATATTGCTACTGTATGATCTATATAATTACAACTATTCAAATAACTTGATTGCGAAAGAGCTGGCATAAGATGATAAGTGGTAGTACCAGCAGCACACATATTCGCACCACAAAAAGCAGCTAGCGACAATTTTCGTAAATTTGGCAATGCATCATAAGGAGATAGAGTCTCTTGATATACTATCGGATAATTCTGCATCGCTAAACTTGGTGAATATAAAAAACTTATAATAAAAATTTTATATATATTCATATCTCTCTCAATATTAAAAAATAATGCACACAGTGTAGATCAGTTTTTTTATATGTCAAAAATATACATAAATTCGCTTCACCCTTCGACTCCGCTCAGGATGAGCGGTTTGTAAAATATTTAATTTACACATCTAATAAAGAGCTAGACATTTTGTGCTGTCTGTTCTATAACGTAAAGCAATTTTACAAAAAAAGGGAAGTGTTAAATGGCAGAGATTGTTATACTCGGCGCCGGGCTTACAGGCTTATCTGTAGCATATCATCTTGAAAAAAAAGGGTTTTTTGATTACAAGCTCTTTGAAAAAGAATCTTCCGTAGGCGGGCTCTGTAGAAGTGTCTCTCAAGACGGATTTATTTTCGATTATACCGGCCACTTGCTGCATGTTAATGATGCATATCTTAAACAATTTATCGAATCAGTAGTAGGTTTTGATCAATTTAATACCATTGAACGGCGTTCGGCTATTTATTCTCAAAATTGTTATACAGAATACCCGTATCAAATTAATTTACATGGGTTGCCAGCACAAACGATTATCGAATGTATTGAAGGGTTTATAGAACGGCCCCAGATAAAAAAAACCCAAACATTTTATTCATGGGTTCTTAAAAATTTCGGTGTAGGTTTTGCTCGCCACTTTTTTTTCCCCTATCAACAAAAAATATTCGATTATGATGTAAAAAAACTTTCATCATCCTGGACGGGAAGATTTGTTCCTGCAACGTCTCTTAATAAAATATTATGGGGCGCTTTTACACCCCACAGACATGAGAAAATCGGCTATAATTCCCAATTTTTTTATCCACGTGATGGCGGCATTATACGTTGGGTACAAAAAATAGCAGACATGCTGATAAACCCGATTATGACTCATCATACCGTACAAGCAGTAGATCTTAAACACAAGATTATATTTTTTACCAATGGTCACTATGAACAGTATAAACAACTTATTTCAACCATCCCGCTTGATAATTTATTAGGCATGATCAAAGAAAGTACAACAACATTATATACAGCACGATCACACCTACGTTGCGCGAGCGTTATAAATTTTAATATCGGTATTAATAAGCCATCAGTTTCTGACAACCACTGGATCTATTATCCAGAAAAAAAATATCCATTTTATAGGATCGGTTTTTCCCATAATTTTTCTTCTTCCATGGCACCACACAACTGCAGCTCATTATACGGAGAATTTTCGATCACCAAAAAACGGGCTATTCTATGGGAAACAATGATAAATAACTCACGTGCGCATGCCATGAAATTATTTAATTTTTCACACACAGATATTCTTACAGAAAAAATAATACATATTCCACATGCTTATGTTATTTATAACTCATGGAGGGACCGCAATGTTCCACGCATATTACAACAGTTACAAGAACAATCACTCTTCTCTATCGGCCGTTATGGTGCATGGAAATATTCGAGCATGCAAGAAGCTGTTCTTGATGGCAAAACTCTTGTAGATCAGTTAATTATTATTCCCGCACAACAAACGTATGACCCCCTGTTATATAACCAAACCACCCAAACTTTTCTTACTACATAATTTATGTATAAAAATATTTTTTTAATAATAACTATGTACACTACCATCTCCGCTTCACTTTTTGATACAAGAATAACCACTAGCACACGCATACAACAGTTCTATGCTGGCAAAAAAGTAGTCGTCACTGGAGGCGCAGGATTCATCGGCTCTTCAATCGTAGAACTGCTTGTACAGCTTGGAGCACAGGTTACTCTTATCGATAATTTTTCCACCGGGACATGGGAAAATATTGCTCATGTAGCTCATGCAATTACGTGTATAACGAGTGATATTACTGACAAAGATCTGTGCATACGCGCAACACAAGGCGCTTCAATTATTTTCCATTTAGCAGCCCATGTTTCAGTCCCTCAATCATTTGAACATCCGTACACATGCCACAGCATTAATGTTGAAGGCACGGTAAACTTATTAGAAGCTGCACGAATAAACGGAGTTGAACGATTTATTTTTTCATCATCATCGGCAGTGTATGGGCCTCGCAATGAACCATGTAGTGAATCTATGATATGTAATCCTATTTCCCCCTATGGTATGTCAAAACTTATTGGAGAACTATACTGCAAACAGTATTCCCAATTTTTTACTATTAAAACAATCTGTCTTCGTTACTTTAATGTGCACGGCCCCCGCCAGTCTGAACAAGGTGCTTATACCGGCGTCGTAAAAAAAATTACTACTGCACTCACTCGTAACGAACCGATAACTATTTATGGAGACGGATTGCAAACGAGAGACTTTATTCATGTCGATGACGTGGCATGGGCAAATGTATATTGCGGCTCTTTGCCAGAATCTTATCTTAATGGTTTACCTATTAATATAGCCTCAGGAACATCGGTAACATTGTTAGATTTTATAGAACAGCTGAAAGTTGGATACCAGTACCACAAGCCGCTTCTATTCAAACCCGCCAGAACGGGTGATATACGCTTTTCATCTGCAAACTGCACCCGGCTACGAGAACTATTGAGGCTGGAAGAAACCGCTCATGGTGAGCTTGTCGAACCATGTAGCGAGTAAGCGACGTGTTCGCTTCACCCTTCGACTCCGCTCAGGATGAGCGGGAAGAAAACCGCTCCCGGCCTTTGCTAAAGCTACGGCGGGCAGGCTGTGGTGAGTGCCGCCTGCAAGGCGATGTATCGAACCATGAAGCGCTCCCTCGATACTAATTTCCTACGGAAATTCACTCGGGATGAGCGGGGTCAAATTGCAGCGCATTTTAATTACCCATTTTTCTGCTATACTCAAAAGAAAATAGATCAAAATTTCAGCATCGTAACGTGTTATGGCAAAAAAAAATACCGACTTTTACGCTATTTTAGGCGTCTCAAAAACAGCAACGCAAGAAGAAATTAAGGCCGCCTACAGAAAATTGGCACTTAAATATCACCCTGATCGAAACCCTGGCAATAAAGAAGCCGAGGAAAAATTTAAAGAAGCTGCCCAGGCATATGAGGTACTCTCTGACCCTCAAAAACGGCAACAGTATGACCAATTTGGTGAAGCGGGGCCAGCAATGGGAGGATTTGGTGGTTTTGGTGGAAATGCATCATATTCTACCGACGATATTTTTGAAAGCTTTAGTGATATTTTTAGCGATCTTTTTGGAACAACTCAGCAAAAACGGCGCAAAAAGGCCGGTCCTACACCAAAGCGTGGGCATGATGTTGTAAAAGAAGTCTCTATCAGCTTAGAAGAATCATTTTTAGGGGCAAAAAAAGAGATAACCTATTACCATTTTGTCGAATGCGAAACGTGTAAAGGCAAAGGAGTTCCAGCCGGAGTTACTCCAGAAGTATGTCCTACCTGCCAAGGAGCCGGGCAACTCCAATACCGACATGGTATTTTTGCTTATGCTCAAACATGTAACACCTGTTCAGGCCAAGGATTTATCATTTCTAATCCATGCCCGACATGTAAAGGCCAATGCCGTATTCAGCAGTATGATACGTTTTCCATTAATATCCCTAAAGGTATTTTTGATGGAGCTGATTTGCGTATACAAGGCAAAGGAGATGCGGGAATATTTGGTGGAGAATCGGGCGATCTTTTTTTAAAGATACATGTTCTTCCCCATAAAATTTTCAAACGCGTTGACGATGACTTAGAATGCACCATAACATTGACGTACCCTCAACTGGTGTTTGGTGCGCATATGGAAATCGAATCTCTCGATGGGAATAAAGAGGGTATTAAAATTCCTCATGGATGCCCGGTTGGCGAACGTATTATTATTACAGGAAAAGGGTTCCCAAAAATTCGTGGCAAAGGACGCGGTAATTTAGTAGTTACTACGATATGTGATATTCCTCGAAAATTATCATCGGAAGCTGAAAAAACATTACGAAAATATTCTGAAGAGATTGGCACAACTATCGATGGCGCCTCTGGCACACTTTCAGGATTTTTTAAAAAATTTCTTGGCTAAATTAATTTTTTTCTTTCCCAAATAAAAATCCTGATGTATCCTAAATTTAATTTTTTATGAACATCAGGATTTTTTATGAGCATTATGCATGCGAAAATAAACACTTTCATAATTTTTATGTATGCGTTTTCTCTTTCGTGTATGGAAGTCCCTATGGGCAGTAAACCGCTGCCTTTTTTTTCTTCTCTTTCTGACGGATACAACCATATAGATAAGCTTGCCGAACATGGGTATAACGCGTATACAACCTATAAAACTTCCAATAATCAAGATGAGAAGCAGAAAGCCATATCATATTTTAGAGATGCATTCCGAGGATGTGTATATCAAGACATTCAAGAACAAACTATAAAACAGTTGCGCTGTTCCAATAGTGCTCATTACTTGGCAATCTTTGACATTGAACGTATTAAAGCAGGAACATATCAACCAAAGCATGTACAACGATTACTAACTATTATTAAAGAAATAAAAAAAATAACTGATGGTTCTTGTGATAAACGCGACATCATCATACGTGATCAAGCTGATGCACGCATGATTGAACTTTTTGATGCGACGCACAATACGTATGCTGGTGATTTTTTGATAACACAATGCAAACAAGCTCTCGTATCACGTAATTATGCACAGTTTTATGATCTTTTTTCCCATGTAAAACAAGTACCATCATATCTTAAACAACTTGAGCCATCTCTTGAGCAACTAGAAAAAGACAAAAAAAATAGCGAAGAAAAAAATATTTTCAATGCTATCATGATCGATTGGTACCATTCCCGCACACATGCAGAAAAAAAATATTCTACACGTGAAACAGAAATAAAAAAAATGCTAATCATGTCACAGCTTATAACTCGTGATATGCCTGATAAAAAAGAATATTATGAATCGGTTGAAAAATTTTGCCATACAGAACTAAAGAATTATGAATGTGAAAAACTTACCGATCTTCTTCTTAAAGAAAAATGGGACATATTACTAGAAAAGTGTTTAACAACCAAACATCTCAAAGAATTTATACGCCATGCTACAGACAATCATAATGAACTCCTACGTAAATTTATATGCACGTGTATCCATGAAGAATATGAAAATAATGAGGTTCCCAGAAAATTTTTTGAAATAATTCCTCACATTCTCGATGCATGTGATCAAGATTTACAGCATTTTTATGGAGCAATCAGAGCTATGGTCTGTTCAAAATATGAGAGCGTCTTGAAATTTTTCTTACATTATAAACGGCATGAAGATCTCATAGCTGCTTTTATTATTAGCATGCGAGATTGTTATTATTCCCGCATCGGAGAATTTCTTTCATTTCTTGATGACCAAGAAACTCTTCCAGCAGACACACGTAACAGTATTAAAGAAACAGTAGAAAGTGCTTTAGAATTCAAAAAAGAGAGAATCACTCAGGTTGCTCTTGATAATCTTGCTCAAAAAAAATTTAGCGTAATATTCGATTATCATTGTGCTATCTTCCAACATGATACACATGTAATTGAACAATTTTTTCTTTTTCCATTTATTAATAAAATAAATAAATCGCCAGAATATATGCGATGTTTTAAAGAATTTCTTATATATGTAGAAAAACAGATTGATGTAAAAAAAGAAACATTCACCAGACAAGAAATGATGGGAGCAGCAATACTTGCCTCATTATACAGCACAAATATTAAGGAACTTGAAAATCATCAAAAAGCTGCACTTTATGGTAAAATAGCGGCCACCATTAATATAAATTGTGCCCATTATATGATGTGTGTATATCAAGGAAATATCCCTGAATTGAAAAAATATAAAAATCTTACAAGAGCAGAAGAAATGTGCGAACTCATTATTAAGCTTCTTAATGATATAATGCATCATAAAACAAACATGCATGATAAACATAGATTTAGTATCTCTCTCCAAAGTTTAAGTGAAATGGGAAATTATCATGCTTCTCTTATACTATGTATTCTTGAATTAAGACCACAGAATCCCAATTTCGACCTGATATTTACCCTTTTAGAACGAGCATTTAAAGACATAACACATCCCCTTATGAACAATGAAAAATTTTTAGAATCTATTTCAACAATAGGTGCGCATATCAACAAAGATATGATACCTGACAAGGCGCAACGCGATGCATATCATGAGCGCTTTCTCAAACTCATAGAAAAAAATGGTTACACAGGAAAATATTACTTCGTTCAAAGCAAGAAATAACATATGAAACAACACGTTTGCATTTTTATTATATTTTTTTTTACAAACTCTCTTTATGGTATGAAAGTGGTAACAAGTCATGAAGAAGGCATTAATTATTTGGATACGGTTGCTCAGAATGGTTACGCAGCATTAGAAAAAGAACCACAAGATGTCATCCTTGCTAAACAAGAATTTCGCAAAGGGTATAAGGGATATACCTATCATGATACTGCAACTAAAACTTCGCACACAATACGTTGCCCTTACAGCGGATATTATTTGGGGCTTCTCAAACTTAATGAGCTTTCTAATGATTCTGATGCGGCTTTCAAAATAAAACAGGGTAAAAATATTATAAAAATTTTCGAAAAAACACAAAAAGCAGCATCTACAGATCATCATGAAAAGGTTATTCTTGAAGGTATCGATGTTGTTATGTCTCAGGTTTTTCTAAAAACCCATAACCCTGATGCGGCAGATATGTGTCTTAAAAAATTATGCACATTGATTGATTCGCAAGATTTTAGCCGTTTTTTATCGTTTTATTTTCCTTTTATACAAGCATTAGCTCATAAAGATTTATATGAAAAGTATCACAAAGATATATATGCACTCGTACAAAAATTCGATATTCCTGGTAAAAAAAATAACCTGCAAACACAAGTATTAACAACATGGTATCGATTAAAAACATTTCAAGAACAGACGTATCCTGAGCGTACTAAAGAGCTTAATCTCTTAAAAATCATGAGTTCAGTTTATGAAAAATGTACAGAAGATTCACAAGAAAAAGAATATTATACAGCGCTTACTAAGTATGCCCAAGAAGAATTATGTAAAGAAAAAGTACGTGAGGGTATTACATTATTACAAGCACACCAATGGAAAGAGTTGATCGAATATTCACTCAAAACTGATTGTAATAATTTTATACAAGAAGCATATAGTGAATGCAAAGAAGATCTTATTTCTTTTATTACCTATATTATTAATAAAAATAATGAAGGGCTCGATAAAGAACTTAATAAAAAATGCCAACAGCTTATTCATACCTATATAGATCACCCTGCTTTAAAAAATGAATGGACTCTTAATGCTTTATATTTAATTACTCATGGGAAAAATTCAGAACTTGCCAAACTCTTACAAGATAAGCTCTTATTATTAGATATCAAAAGTCAGGAAAATTTTTTAGAAAATATTTTTGGTAAACTTGATAGAAATTATTTCGCACATCTCACCTATTTTTATCAATATCTCAATGGACAAGCTTCTTATAAAACTGCTCAAGATATGCATGCTGTTTTCTTAGCAAATTTAATACATATAATAATCCAAAAACGTCAAGACCAAGATTCGGAATATATTTTAAAATGTTTACAAGAAAAAAATTATCAATCAATTCTTGATATATTTTTAGAATATTATTCATACAATTTCCAAGATATTAATCAACCGCTTATCGAATATTTTATACTCGAAATGGCCAGCAGCCCAGAACTACTTCCTCATATAAAACCATTGTTAACATATATAAAAAATAAGCTTAAGTCGCCTGAAAAAATAGTTTGTGCATGTATTTTGGCTGGTATCTATTCTATACGGCAATTACAGTCTGAAAAATACTATGATTATGGATTTAAAAATGCAGCAGATGATGAACTCCATTACGCTGAAATTACTGCTCAAGAAAATTATCCATATGCAACATTCTGTGCTCGGTTTTATGCGGGAGATATATATGGAAGAGAGTCTTATAAAGATATAAAAAAGGCTCAACACTATTTTAATAAGTCTTTACAACTCTTGAAAAAACATTCAACAAAACTTGATGGTTCATGGGATTCAGAAAAATATAAAACAGGCTTAGAAATAATCAGTGTACTTGGTAATTACAAGGCAACAGCCGCATTATTAGAACATACTATTACTCAAAGTCCATGCAATTTAACATATGCATTCCAACTTTTTGAAACATTGGCTTCTCATGATTATGACATTCAAGAACACCATGAAAATATACTACGATACTGCTCAAAATGTGCAATAACTGCGACTCTTACTGACCAGCGCCGTCATTTTTTTGGCAAAATTGCACTCTTTTTACAAACACGCAGAATGCAAGGTACCTACAATGCAGCTTTAGTAATGCTCCATTTAGAAATTCTCAAAGAAGCAACGCATGAAACTCTCGCTCTTGCAATCAGATATGTTGAATTAGCACTTCTCTTATTTAATAGTGGCTATACGTTAAGTCCTGATATTCAGGCAGAAATCAACGCTCTCCATAAAGCTCTTGACCGTTTCCCTGCAGGTGAAGAAAAAGATAAGCTTACCACCGAACTTACCATAATATTAGATAGATATCCTCGTACCAATGACTATCAAGAATGTTTAGATTTGTGTGCCAGAGAACTTGAAAGGGTTGAAAGTTCACCGAATTTCTTTTTTGCATATTTAGATAGGGCATTATACCTTTATACGTTTGGAATTAAGCGTGATGACACACTACCAAAACAATTAAAAACATTAAAAGATAACGTACTCAAAAAATATCCAGGAATTCCCCGAAAAAATCTTGAACAAGAATTTGATGCTCAACTAAAAAAATATTTTCCAAAAAATTAATAATTAAATATCCATAACTCTTTTTTTAAGAGATTTTTGTGATGCGGGGAATTGATGTCCTTTTTTGTGAGCCATCATATTCATCAGTTCGTAAAAAAAATAACGGTCACTATTTTTTACTACCGCTTGTTCATGGGCTTCAGCCAAGCATACAGGATATCCATTACCTTTGATGCTTTGATCTAAACATAATTGCGCTATAAGATCTACTTTTTGCGTGTCCCATGCAATCCATGCAGGAACTTCGATACGTATTATCTCAAAACCATTATTCATATAAAAAAAATGGGGAGTAAGATGCTCAGGATACACATGAGCCATAGCAGTTTGGTGTTTGAACACAATAGTTCGAGTAGCTGGTGGTAAAAAATTATGCGCAAGAGTTGCATCAAGTACCGTATTTAAAATATCCGGAATCGCCGTTTCTATGAGCGCGTGATATTCAGGAATAAGTGCAGCTCTTCGCACGATATTAACAATATCTTTACTTTTTGGCAGACTAATATATCCGGCGTGAAGAGCTTTACGAGCAAATAATGCTTCCATAACATCGATCGTTTTTTGTACAAAGGCCGTATAATTTTTCTGTTCTTTGCCTTCTAAATGCCACATAATAAGAGAACCATCAAATAAAAAAAGTGATGGTTCATGTTCATTATGGGAACTATCTTGAATAAGTTCTAATGCACGCGCAAACTCTAATTCACTTCTATGACAATTAACCAGTTCTTGAGAAAACAGCGGCATCGAATCTTCTTCATATCCGGTAAAGAGAAATGGCGCCGAATCTACTACCACACTACTTGGTGCAGCGTATGAAATTATTACAGTACCGATATTGATAAGATAACAAGCAAAACCTTGATGCCTATCAGGATAAATTTGAGAACCATCAACCGATATCATGCGATAGTGATACGCATAGGGTGCAATGGTGTATGTTTGGCCGAGCTTTTCATACCATGCAGGTATGTGGTATTTTGATGAAATTGCGTTAATTTTTTCTTGCAAAGCTTGGTCATGTATAAGAGCTTTCCAAAGAGTATACGCCACTGTTTGGCCTTGAGAAAACTCTTCAATAAAAAGATGAGTAGATTGTTCTAATTTTTTAAACAGCTTGCTTCGATTGAGCATACTCACGTACACCTTTTTGTAATGCTTCTAATGCGAGCAATGCGCATTTAAATCGCACAGGGCCTAAAGGGATAGGTAAGAGGTTTTTTACCTCTTTTTCAGTCAAATTTTGAATATGAACAAGAACAGAACCATTATATTTTTCTAAAAGAAGAGAAGCCATTGCTTGGCTAATAACGCATCCTGACCCTTCAAAAACAGCCTTTTCAAGGATACCGTCACAGATAATACCCTGAATAGTAAGCTTATCCCCACAGGCAGCATTATAATGAACAGCAGTAAATGAGGGCATGTCAAGACTACCCCTCATGCGGGGGTACTTATAATGGTCCATTAAAAGGTCATGATAGAGCTGTTTTTCCATAATAATAGTAGTATACCCCAAAAAGCCTAAAATCCTATAGCTACCTAAATAATTTCAATCAGAAATTTTAAAACTTGTCAATCTTGCCAAAATTGCTATAAATGGTAAAATTAGTCTATAAATAAGGATTATTGGAGGTTTTAATGCAGTTATCTATACCTATAAAAAGAGTGTTTTTTCTCGCCTTTTTGGCCCTCTCATGCGCCCAAGCGAACGTTATTCTCTGGGACTTGGGAGAAACACTTATCACCACGAATACCCTTTCTATTGCCTATGAGATAGGTATTAAAGATTTTATAGGTTATATGCTGGTTGATCTGCAAAACCCGTTTGTTATTGAAGAAAAAGTTTTTTGTGTGTTACATGCTATTCCAGCTCTTTATAATGTGCCATATACGGCGCATGCGCGAACAAATAAAGGGAGAATTATACCTCCTATTATGCGTGCTTGGTTTGCGGGGTATGTAACCGCTGAAGAAATATATGCATTAGCAGTGCCGATGTGTGAAACTCTTCCGGCCTCATATTTTACCTGTGAGCGGGAAAAAAGGCTTGTTTTAAATACCATTAAGACAATGTTTAATCCACATGTTCTTGCAGCAAGTAATAAGCCTATTACTGAAGCAGTTGAACTTCTTAAGGAATGTGCTGCGCAAGGACATACGTTGATGATTGTGTCTAATTTAGACCCAGAGACCTATAAAGCGTTACGCGCTTTACCAGAAATGCAAAAAATGTTCAGTTATTTTAAGCCAGAAAATATTATTATTTCGGGTGATTATCATAACGTAAAACCGGAAAAATCATTTTTCGAAGCGATCATTAAAAAACATAAGCTTGATCCAAGTACCTGTATCTTGATTGATGATCGGCAAGAAAATATTCAAACAGCACGTGAGTGTTCTATGAAAGCATTCCAGCTTACTAATAAAAATTACAAGGCGCTCCGCCGCCGCTTAAGACTTATGAAAGTCATTACATAAAATTTAAAATGGGGGTTATTTATGAAATTGTTTAATAAAATATTATTCTTCACATCATGTATTATGATGGGATTCACTCAAGCAAAAGATATTATCTTTGACTTGGGCTATACATTGGTAAAACCTGACACAATGGCATTATCTTCAGAAATTGGTATGGCCGATTTTATCAGTTATTCTCTTTTTGATGGTAAAAATCAGGATGATTTAAAAGTCGCTGTATTTGATATTCTTTCGTTAATCTCGGGTAATCAAACAGGAGATGAATCTCTCTTTGTCTGCGCAGATAATGGTGAGCCATTTCCGCAAATACTTGTTGATTGGCAATGTGGTCTTGTAGATCCTCAAGAAGTGTATGAAGTTGCACTTGTATATGCACGTGAATTGAAAGCATTGGGATATTTTACCAGCAGCCAAGAATACAGGCTGGTGTGCAATGCATTACGTATTATGCTTGATCCAGAATTATTGGCATCCCATATGAAGCCAATTAAAAAAGGTATAAAATTGCTTAAAGAATGTGCTGAACAGATTAATAAAGACGGAACACCGGCACACAGACTATTTATTCTTTCAAATTGGGACCCGACATCATTTGAATTTCTTAAAAAAACTGACGTATTCCAAGAACTTTTACAATACGTACAACCTGAACATATCGTTATCTCGGGTGATATTCAAAAAATAAAACCACACCGTGATATATATGATTACACACTTAAAAGATTTAAAATAAAACCACAAGAATGTATCTTTATTGATGATCAGGAATCAAATATATTCGGTGCACAACAGTGCGGTATTAATGCGATACATTTAGAGCATAAGAAATATAAAGAGCTCAGAGAAAACTTACACAAGCTCAACGTAGTATAAAACAAAAGCCCGCAGTTTAGCGGGCTTCTTTTATTTAAAAAAATTATTTAATATTTTTCTCAGCACGTATCATATCTATTATTTGTTTATATGGAGAGTATCCATTATTAAGCAAAGAAATAATATTGTTCCAATTTTTATCTTTTTTCCAACTTTGCACAACTTGAATAGATGTAGTCCCTTTAATAAGATCTGAGTCTTTAACATCATTAATATCAGCTCCCATAAGAAGATATGCTACAGCAACTGGCAACCTACAATATTCAAATGCCATTGAAAGAGGAGTTTTACCTTTTTCATTTCTTGCATAAATAGATATGCCATATTGTTGTAAAGTTTTTATCCGTTTTACAAAATTTTCAGGGATCTCACTCCAAGAAAATCGCATATCGCCAGCAATATGATGGAATATTTTCTTAAAATTTTCTTCCTGTTTATCCTGCTTCTCTAAAATTTTGTTAAAAAGTTCATCAGAGGCAAATAATGTAGCTGCAGCAAATAAATAGAGGGATTTATATCCCTTTTTATCCCACACTTCAATAACATTAGTCCAATTTTGTTTACATATTATTTCTTCTATAGAACTTGGAAACATGTTGAGACTAGGCATGTCCCCTTTTTCTAGACTATCTTTAAGGAGACTATAATCCCCTTTATCCATCGCTACTAATATGGGATTCTGAACACGTTCTTCTTTCTTGTCTTCTAAACGTTGCGCTTCTTTTTTTAATTCTGATTTTTCTAAATTTTCCCGATCGCGCAACTTTGTTTTGTAATTTTTTTCAGTCTCAAGATCTTTCATTTGAGCAATACTATTACTTTCCATTCCCCATATATTCGCCGAGAATAAAATAAAGACAAATAAAAAATATAACTTATTATTATGTGAACTCATACAAATTCCTCATTAAAAAATTATTTAATATTTTTCTCAACACGTATTATATCTGCAACTAGTTGGAATAAAGTACCACCTTCATCAAGTAATGAGATAACCTTTTTCCAATCTTTATTAATTCTCCAATTGCGTGCAACTTGAGCAGACATGCTTCCATCAATAAGCTGTGAGTCTTTAACAGTATTGATATCGGCCCCTGCAAGAAGATATGATATAACAACAAGCAACTTACAATTTTTACATGCAATTGAAAGAGGAGTTTTGCCTTTTTCATTTGTTGAATCAATAGATATACCATATTGTTGTAAAGTTTTTATCCGTTTTACAAAATTTTCCTGAGAATTATCCCAAAGCAATATATCACCAGCAATATAATGGAATGTGTTCTTAAAATTTTCTTCCCGCTTCTCTAAAATTTTCATAAAAAGCTTATCTGATGCAAATAATGTAGCCGTAGCAAGTAAATATGGTGATTTATATCCCTTTTTATCCCATACCTCAACAATATTACTCCAATCTTTTTTACATACTATTTCTTCTATATAACCTGGATAACCAATATCGGGTATATCACCTTTTTCTAAATAATCTTTAAGCAGACTATAATCCTCTTTCTCTATCGATATTAATAAGGGATCCTGAACATAATTTTTCTCTTTGTCTTGCAGCTTTTTTTTATCACTTTTTTCAATCCAAAGATTCTTTATGTGTCTATCTTTCTTCATTCCCCATATATTCGCCGAGAATAAAATAAAGACAAATAAAAAATATAACTTATTATTATGTGAACTCATACAAATCCCTAACTAAAAAAATTTTTATTTATTTAAAATAGAATACAAAAAATTTATTCAAACCGCAAAATTTATCTTATTTTTTGTTTAACCAGAAATTTTCAAGCTTTTCATATGGCCGCTCTGCACGCAGCTTTTCTCGCAATGCACAATCATAACCATCTTTATCAAGACCAGGTCTCTCACACCATATATCATCTTCAGGAATAAGAGTTTTGACTCTAGTACTATATGACGAAATACATGATACCACTTTATCAAGACACAACGTCTTCAATGGCATCGGTGTGCGGGCAGATGTAATACAATGTTCATGGCCAAGTTGATTAAGCGCTTTTATGGTGTCATATTTTTTATTTTTCAATAAAATATTTTTTAAGATTGGCCATTTTTTATCATTAAGCCATACACGAGCTAACTCTAAAGATATAATTTCATCACCAATTTTTTCTTCTTTATTTTCTAAATCTATAATATCATCGGCTAAAAGAGTAGCATTCATAAAAAAATAAATAAGCATAACATTATAAAAACCATGTGATAATGCAATTTTGAGTGGGGTATTACCCGAAGCATCTTTATCATCAATATCTATTTTTTGTTTAACGATATGCATGTTTTTTATTGCAACATCATGAAAAGGTACATTGTTAAAACATCTACTTATTAGATGAAATACATTAGATGTATTATTTACTAAAGGTGCATCATAGTGTAATGCTATGTTAAAAATTTTAGAATTTTCATTAACAATTGCATGAGCTGCAAAGCTTAAGTTATTTTTATCAAGATTTCCATTTTCTAATAATAATTCAAGTCTTTCGGGATTATTTATAATAGACATGAGATCATAAGCGAGTGAATAATTTATAATACCATCCTTATCGACATGTGCATTATATTTCATAAAAAATTTTATGATATCTTCGGTATCTTTTAAGAAAAATGCATGATAAAGTTGCGACTGCGCCCATTGAGAATCTATAGAAAAACCTTTTCTAATAAGTAATTTTGCACTATCAAAGTGGCGTTCCCATACAAGACGTTCAAAAAGATTTTCAGCCGCAGCGTGATTTAAGCAATTACATCCAGCTTCTAGCAAAAAGCGTTGGAGTTCAGATAATGGTTTTAATTCCATTGCATGAGAATAAAAAGCAATAAGTAATGCTGTTGCAAAAAATTTAATCGAAAAATTCATACATCCCGATGTTATATTTTCAAAGTTTGTAACGCTTTGATAAGTATATCAACATCATGGAAAGAATTATATATTGAAAAACTCACGCGAATGGAGCCGTAAATACCAAGTGCATCGTACAATGGTTGTGCACAATGATTGCCGGCGCGGACGCAGATTGAATGGGTATCAAGATATGCTGCAACATCATGCGGATGAAAACCGTCAATAATAAAACTAACAATATGCCCTTCTTGCATTAATTGATTTTTATTTCCAAGAAGAGTGATTCCAGGAATAGTTAAAAACCCTTCAATCAGACGTGCGCATAATGCAGCTTCATGTTTTTTGAGTGTATCAAAATTGATATGCGTATGTATAAAATTGATAGCTGCGCCTAAACCAATAATGGAAGCTGTGGGAAGTGTGCCTGCTTCTAAGAGATGTGGCATCCCTCGATACCCAGCCGCTTCCCTCGATACTAATTTCCTACGGAAATTCACTCCCAGCCTTCGCCAAAGGCTTCGGCGGGCAGGCAGGGATGAGCGGGATTCCGGGTCCCCAAAAAACTTGTCGTTTTTTGGGATTAAAGACACCATTCCGCCGCCGAGTTGGTAGGGATGCAGAGAATCATGAAATTCAGAACGCACATACAAAATGCCAATGCCGGTTGGCGCAAACATTTTGTGACCGGAAAATGCCAAAAAATCTATATCAAGTTCTTGTACATTAATTTTTCTATGCGCTACCGATTGCGCAGCGTCCAGTAAAATTTTCGCACCCACCGCACGTGCACACTGAGTAATTGCATAAACATCTGTGTAAGTTCCTAAAACATGTGAACAATGGGTAATTGCAACTAATCGAGTTTTAAAAGTTATTATAGTATCAAGATGAGTAAGATCAAGCCCATTAATTGTTGCAGGAATAGTGCGTAGTACTACACCATGTTCTTGAGCAAGAGCATGCCAGGGTAAATAATTCGAATGATGCTCAAGTTCAGAAATAACAATTTCATCACCCGGCTTAAGATTATAACGAGCCCAACTGTGGGCAACTAGATTAATACTCTCTGTTGTCCCTTTGGTAAAAACAATCTCATGCGGCTGAGCACCAATAAATTGAGCAACCTGCGTACGAACCTGTTCGATATTCTCTGTAGCCCGTTCCGCAAGTTTGTAGACAGACCGATGTATGGGCGCATTTTCTTCAGTATAAAAGCGGGCAACCGCATCTATCACAGAACGTGGCTTCTGAGTCGTTGCTGCATTATCACAATATGCAACAGCATGGCGCGAGAAAAAGGGGAATAATTTCCTGATATGATTCACTCTGTAGCTCAATTGATTTATTTTCATGGTTCGACAGGCTCACCATGAGCGGGGGGGGTGCAAATTCCAAATAGAAATAACTATTAATTCAAGAATACAAAAAGCGCGTTAAAGAGTCAACGCCGATTGTACCGTATGGAGCCATTCTTTATGAGTACAAACCTGAAGAAGTTCATTAACAAACCCTTCTTTTACATATTTGACAGCAGTCGGCCGAGAAAGGCCACGGGACATCATATACATAAGATGTTCTTCATTAATGTACCCTAGAGCACTGCCATGAGCACAATGAACATCAGAAGAGAGTATTTCTAATTGGGGAGAAGCATGTGCTTGAGCATTATCAAACATCAGTGCCTGAAATTGTTGGCGCGCAGTAATAGAAGAAAGACCGTGAGGTATACGAATAATACCCTCATACAAGGTACGAGCATGCCCTGTAACCAATGATTTGATATGAATACGGCTTTCTGTGTTGGAAGCATGGTGATGCTGCTCAGAAGTTATTTTATTATGGGTATGGGATGACAGGTTTATTACACGTATGTCACAGCGTGCACCTGGCTCCATAAGTTTGCATGATAAGGGGGAAATTAATGCGTGAGCGCTAGATACACCGCTCACCCTGAGCGGAGTCGACCTGTCCGGCGAAGCTTTTTGCTCATCCTGAGCGGAGTCGAAGGGTGTAGCAAAGTCGGAAGGGTCAACATGAGCGGGGAGGGTTTTATAGCAATGGATACTTTCTACTATTGCATGATTATTGAGAATATAGGTTACTGGCATAAGCCCATGAGCATCTTCTTGAATTTGTACATGTGAAAGATATACAAGATTGGCATATTCAGCGCAGTGTATAATGCGCTCTGATTCGAAATGAGAATTTTTGGGCACACTATAATCGTCAATAAGTGTTACGTGAATATTGGCAGCAACATGAATAATAATTTTTTTGTAGACAAGACTTTGAGTGTATGCGCTTAAAAAAATAACAGAATTATGCTCTGAAAGTGCAATTTCTAAAAACTTATCCAAGAGAACCTTCCATCTCATGCATAATAAGTTTATTAATCTCGACAGCATATTCCATGGGTAACATATTCACCAGTGGTTCAATAAAGCCATTAACAATCATAGTCATGGCAGCTTGGCGACTCAAACCTCTACTCATCAGATACACAAGTTGATCATCATGTATTTTGCTCACCGAAGCTTCATGTCCAATGTCATTCAGAAAACCTTCGATACGCAATGATGGGTAAGTGTCGGTGCGTGAATTGTTATCTAACAAAAGCGCATCACATTGAACGCGCGCTTTAACATGAGAAACCCCTGGTATAACTTTTAAAAGACCACGATAACTTGATCTACCGCCATCTTTACTGATCGATTTAGCAATGACGGTCGATTTTGTATGGGAAGCACAATGGATCATTTTTGCTCCAGAATCTTGATGCTGCCCTTTTCCCGCAACGGCAAGAGAAATAACTTCACCATGCGCACCCGGTTCTTTAAAAATAATTGCAGGATATTTCATCGTCTTTGCGCTGCCAAAATTTCCATCAATCCATGTTACGTGTGCATTTTTGTAAGCTACTGCACGTTTTGTTACCAGATTATAAACGTTAGTAGACCAGTTTTGTATCGTAGTGTATTGTACACGAGATTGTTCATGAGCAATAATTTCTACAACAGCGCTGTGAAGAGAATTACTTGCGTAGATCGGCGCGCTGCATCCTTCCACATAATGAACCGATGAATTTTTTTCTGCAATAATCAGTGTTCGTTCAAACTGCCCCATTTGTGCGCGATTAATTCTAAAATATGCTTGTAAGGGCAGTGTAATAGTAACTCCAGCAGGCACGTAAACAAAACTGCCACCACTCCACACAGCAGAATTGAGTGCAGCAAATTTATTATCATGCGCAGGAATAAGAGTTGCAAAATATTTTTTAAAAATATCTTCATACTGCTCAAGAGCCGTGCTCATATCACAGAATATAACACCTTGATCCCGCCATTCTTTTTTTAAATTTTTATAAACAACTTCAGATTCAAACTGCGCACCAACCCCTGCTAACATTTCCCGCTCTGCTTGAGGTATTCCTAATGTTTCAAACGTATTTTTTATATCTTCAGGAATATCAGCCCATGATGAATGTTGTTTTTCCAATGGTTGGACATAATAATAGATATCACGAGGATCAAGGCCAGTTAAATCAACGCCCCAGGTAGGCATCGGCTTCGATTCAAAAATCGATAATGCTTGTAATCTAAAATCGATCATCCATCCCGGTTCATTCTTTTTTTCAGCAATTTCAAGAACAATAGATCTATTGAGTCCTTTTCCCGTATCAAATACTGAACTCATGATATCCCTGATGTTGAATGTGAGTAATAAGAGAATGATCCCCTGTTTTAACTAATCTCCCATTGCACATGATATGTACAAAATCTGGATTCATATGTAATGCGCTATGAGCGTAGTGTGTAATAATAATGGTAATAAGATAAGGATTATTTTTTTTTAATGACGCAAGAACATGCTCCATGCAGGTAATACCATCCGCATCAAGACCAGAATCAAGTTCATCAAGAATGATACAATCTGGTTGCAAAATAAGCATTTGAACCAGTTCTAATCTCTTTTTTTCTCCCCCAGAAAAGCCTTCATTAAGACATCGGGAGGCAAAGTCTGGGCTCAAGTGAACTTCATGTAACGCTTTTTGTAAAAGAGTATTGAATTCGTCACGTGATAGAATATCTTTTTTTATAGATCGGTAGGCTTCAAATAAAAACGTAGCAAGCGGAACACCAGGAATTTCACAAGGATATTGAAATGCAGCAAAAAGCCCTAATCTCGCCCGTTTTTCTATGGGTAAAGCGAGAAGATTTTCATGTTTAAATTCAACTTCCCCACTGTGGATGTGTATATGTGGGCTCCCAACAAGTGCGCCAACTAATGAACTTTTTCCCGATCCATTAGGCCCCATAATAATATGAACCGAGCCAGGCATGCATGAAAGAGAAACTGAATGCACCAAAGGCTTAGTATCAATGGTAAGAGATAAATTTTTAATAGATAACATACGTTATAAGACTCCCATTACTCTAGAGTATCACAGCCTCATAAAAGTAACAAAAAGTAATACGATTGCGCTCTTTGTAAAAAAATTGCTAATATGAAAATAATAAGAAGGGGGAATAATCATGATTAAAAAATATATCTGGTTTATACCGAGTTTATCATTGGTATATTATCTGTATTGCAGAATAGATCTGCCAACAAATAGTCCATTAGGTGTCGCTCCGATTCAGGTTATTATAGAACGAAATAATGCATTTGGATTAGGAGCAGATGACATATGCAATTATGTCGCTAACGGAATTTTAATCGAAGGTAAGTATCGGGACAAAGTTTCATGTACCAATAAAGTCAGAGGAAATACACGTACGTGGTTAGTAAAAAAAGTATCTCAGTATGAATCTCTGCACACGCTTGCACCTGGCAAACCAAAATTACTTGGGTCAATCTTGACTTCAAAAGATCGTTTTGATCTCATAGCCGATTAGTTACACTATACATTGCAAAAATTCATGTACAGGAATAATACCTTCATTAAGTTTATGGGCTGCATCATAAAAAAGTGGTCGCCAGCCTTCATCGAAAGCTTGCTGGAATATAGTATCAAAATGGGGTTTACCATGCACAAGCATCCGCAATTGTTCCGACATACGTAATAATTCAAAGATACCAATTCTTCCAGATTCTCCTAAATTTTTACATGCAGTACATCCAGAAGCGGAAAACATGCGCTTAATACCGAGTTTATATTTTTTATTAAGATTAATAATATCTACCGTAAGAGGAACTTCATAGCGGCACAGTGTGCATAATTTTTTTGCAAGCCGCTGCGCCACAATGCCTGTTAATGCGGCATTAATAAGAAAAGGTTCGATAGACATATCAAGAAGACGCATTAATGCTCCCGGTGCATCATTGGTGTGCAATGTGCTCATAACAAGATGACCGGTCAGCGCTGCTTGAATAGCAACACGTGCAGTTTCGCGATCACGAATTTCACCCACCATAATCACATCAGGATCTTGTCGCAGTAGCGCACGAATGCCACGCTCAAAGGTAAAACCGATATCATGATTAATCAGCCCCTGCGTTATTCCACCAATCGTATATTCTATCGGATCTTCTAAGGTTACAATATTTTTTTTAGTATCATTAATATAAGAAAGTGCGGCATACAGTGTTGTTGTTTTACCCGAGCCCGTTGCACCAGTAACTAAAAAAAATCCACGCTGTTTGCCGATAATAGAAATAATTTCATCATGCATGCGTGGAGATAATCCCACATTGTTAATATTAAATAATGATTTCCTTCTATCGAGAATTCTTACAACGATCTTTTCACCATACATGGAAGGAAATGTCGCGATACGTACATCAACATCTCCTCCTTGAGCAGTAATTGAAAATTTTCCATCTTGTGGAATACGTTTTTCAGCAATGTCGATACGAGCAAGTACTTTCAGTCGTGAAAGAACTTGAAATGCGATATCAAGAGGAATCGATTGCTGATCAAACAGAGTGCCATCGATACGGTAACGCACTCTCATATGCTCTTGAGTAGGTTCACAATGAATGTCTGAAGCACGTACTCCAAGTGCTGTGTGAAGTAAATCGTATACTATTCGAATTGCTGGAGCTTCATCCACACTTGTTCCTTTAACTAAATTTCCATCCAACAATAAAGCCTATCACAAATCCTATGCATGACATACTATGTTCGCGCAACCATTCAAAGCCGCCACGCAAAATATCATCAGCAGTTGAAATGTGGGAAACACCAAAAAATAATTTAATTGCAGATGTCTGGATAGTAATAAAATCGAGATATGAAAAAAGAGTCATCAAAACAATCAACGC